>Ga0126306_10000327_pt1 | contig 20720 bp, 19 predicted proteins | sample Plot27_FD_92592 | JGI IMG/M metagenome (GOLD analysis project Ga0126306, IMG submission 92592) | Serpentine soil microbial communities from UC McLaughlin Reserve, CA, USA - Plot27 | ecosystem: Environmental > Terrestrial > Soil > Grasslands | place: USA: UC McLaughlin Reserve, Lake County... | reverse complement strand
TCTTTAATTGCATGAGAAATATTTTCTCCAAGCCATGTATTAGTAGCAATATGATGATGATACCTATTTGCAGCAAAGAAATATGCTCTAGGAAAAGTAGCAGTGTGATTCAGACCCAAAATCTCATCATAGAATTTTTTTGCTTTAGTAAGATTAGACACATGCAAATGAATATGACCTATAGAAGTGTTTGGAGGAAGTTCATTCCATTCATTCTCAACAGCAAAAATGGATTCTTTCATTAGATGTTGTACATTTAATGGTTCAGTAACCATATGTACTGTATCATCTTTCCATTTCCATTCTAAAGGTGGTCTATCTGTGTAAATTTCTATTCCATTAAAATCAGGATCATGTATATTGATTCTGATACTGCATGATCTGCCATACCCTCATAATACTCAGGACTAAGATTCTTTTGTATATGTTTAAGAAAATATGCTAAATGCCTTCTTTCTGGGAGTAAAATTGCAAAATGATATAGCCCTGCTACTCTCTGGTTTCTTTGAGGTTTAAAAACATCTTTTAATTCTGTAAGTGCAATCAAAAACAATGATGAGTTTGTATTGGATGATGAAAGAAATACTGTTTTAGATTCTTGTTTTACTAACTTAAATCCAAGAATGGATCTATAAAATTGAATAGAATTTTCTAAATCTGAAACTTTAATATGTACATGGTCTATTTTTAATTTAGTATTAATCACTATTAGAATAATAGAATAGTTTTGGAATATTTAAGTTAAAATCATGAACAAAGGTAATAAAATTTGAAATACAAATTCAAAGTAGAGTATAGATGATAATAATAATAATAATAATAATAATAATAATTTATTCAAAAGTAAAATAACTGATCCCATAGTGACAATAGTTCGAAAATTGGCATCACTCTAAAATAAAAAAATAAGCTGAACCAAAAATTATATAGAACAAGAGAAGAAGAAACTTAAAAGTTTATTGTATATTCACTATTTGTATTTGTTATTAGATCACAAATAACAAAAGATTATTACCTTATAAGATTGAAAATTTTGTTTAATTATATTTATTTAGACCTTGATAAAACAATGGAAGAAAAAAGAAGAGATTACTGAAGTCATACTTAAATTGTATAAAAGCAATAAAATTATTTATTTATTTATTTATTTTTTATATTTTTGATCCAATTATTATATACTATATTAAATTAAAATATCTATGGAATCAAGAATCTATTCATTAGTCATTACATCAATTCTTGCATTTGCTTTAATTGCAGTAGCAGCAGGAGGCGGTGAAATACCAACAAAAACATTTGAAAATGTATTAGCGCAAGGTGAAGATAGTAGTTTACAAGATGACAATATTACTGGAATGCCTCAAGATCAAATTAGTCAAGGTGAAGCTACAGCATTTACCCCAGAAGAAATTATCAAAAAAGAAGCACGGGGACTAGGAGATGCTGATCTTGGCGAAGTTCAAGAAGTTACAGGAGAATTCATAGTAACGCAAAAAGGTACTATAGATAAAGATGTATTCTATATCCCTAAAAATTTAGTAGACCATTTTGATGGCAGTACTGTCTTTTTTACAGTAACTGAAGAAGAAGTAAAACAATACAAAAGAGATTGAATTATTTCACCAAAATTATCTTTTTATCTAATAATTTTGTTATAAAATTTTGATTGCATCTACTTAAGTAAGTTTTAGCTATTTATCAAATAGTTTTACGCGATCTTCTACTAGTATTATTACAATAAATATTTTTATAAAATTAGAATATAAAATGAATGGAAAAAATGATATACAATAAAATATCGCAGGTATTACCAGCAACAACAATACTTCTTGTTTCAATACTTGCAATGTCAACATTCACTAATGTTTCCACATCAGCATTCGCACAATCGGAAGGGATAAATCAAACTATGCAGAAGGAAGATCAATCAACCAATCAAACAAGTGAAGCAATACAACAAAATGTTAGCGATGTTGTAACCAACATTAGTAAAGGAGCAAAGAGTGTGGGATCAAATATTACTACTGAAATCGCAAAAGAAGTCGCTGAAAATATTGGGAAAAAACTACAAGATTTAGCAAAGTAATTCAACTTTATCTTTTTAAAAACTATTTTTTATTAATAATATTTTTTATAATTAATGTTCTTAGATTTTTTAATGAGACAATATGAGATTATCAAAAACTTTTGGTTCTATCATTGAAATATTGATTAAAGTGTTTAGGAGAATTGACTAACAAAGTATAATTTTTTTAATTATCATAATAGAATTTTTTGTATTCTTAATATTTGAAAAATAGAAAATAAAAAGTTATGAATAAGTATTATTAAATTGTAACCACAAAAGGAAATATATAAGTTATCGATTATTTATAGTAGTAGACATTTTCTTTACAAGATCTACGAATTTTTTTCTGTTAGGACTAGAATTGGTAAATACAATTTCTGTAAATCCAATTTCTATATATTTTTGTAGTTTCTCGATTCCTTCTTCTTCATTAGTTATAACAAATAAATCCTTTTCTAAAGAATCATCACCAATCACCTGACCATTTTCTTCAATTTTTCTTGGATCATGTACATCAATATCAAAGAATGCTTTAATCATAGCTCCTCTCCAAAATCTTATTGATTCTATTGCTTTTTGTTTATCTTCATCATAGGAAGCAGGAATAAATAATATTTTTTCTAAGTGATCGTAATCTTTTCCTGATTCAGCAGCTCCCTTTCTTACTGCTGGTAAAAGCTTATCTTTTATTTTGATAATATCAAGTTCATTGGTTACAAAACCATTTCCTTCTTCACCGGCTAATTGTGCAGATTGTTCTCCTAAACCAGCTATATATATCGGGATTGAATAGGTAGGTTTAGTATATAAATTAGAATCTTTGACTGAATAAAATTCTCCCTTAAAATTAACCCAATCTTCTGTCCATAATTTCTTTATCAATTTTATAGATTCTCTTAAACGTTTAAATTTCTCTTTATTTGATGGCCAAATATTTCCAGAAGGTACTTCATTAAGTGCTTCCCCTCTTCCTACACCTAAGAAGACTCTATTAGGAAACATATAAGCTAAGGTTGCAAATACTTGTGCCACTATTGCAGGATGATATCTTAGTATAGGAGCTGTTACTCCTGTACCAATGACCAATTTTGTTGTCTTTGCTAAAGCAGCACCCATCCATGGCCATGCTGCTCCTCCTGAAGCATTTGTATTCCACCAAGGCATATAATGGTCACTAGTCCAGCAACGTTCTATTTCTTTTTTATCTAAATATATTACATCATCTAATAATTCAGTAGGATTAATCTGTTCATGTGCTGCTTGAATACTTAATCTTGTTCCTACCATTGATCTTGAGAGCAATATTCTATTATATATTTTATTAAAGTAAATAGTATTTAATTTTTTATTATGAAGTTTCAAAATCCTTTTCAAAGGAAAACGTGTTTAGGGTTAAAATTGTTTCACATCCAACTGGCCCCAATGTGATACTAGTTATCTAATTGGGATTTACTCGAATAAATAAATAAGGTGAATGAAAAATTAAAATGAAAACAATAGAACAAACTTATGAAGAATCTAATGCATAGTTATTATTTGTATATGCATTTAAAATAAAGTAACAAGATATATACTATCTGAGAAAATTAAGTAAGAATTACTATATCAAAAATAATATTCTATCAATATATCATTAACTAGCGTTATTACAATCATAATCTGCTCTGAAGTGTGACTTTCCACTATCTGTAACATAAATAAAGCCTTCAGAGTCCATTGCTATATCATGTGGAATTAGGAATTGATCATCTTTACATCCAAGTGATCCCCACATTGTGATAAAGTTACCATCACTGTCAAATTTTTGTACCCTTACGTTCCTAGTATCTACTACATAGACATTACCTTCTGAATCAACAACTATTCCATGATTCTCAATAAATTGACCTTTATCTTTTCCTTCACTTCCCCAATGTTTTAAGAATTTACCATTGGTATCAAATACTGCTACTCTAGAATTTTCTCTACCATCAGTAACATAAACATAATCATTTGAGTCTACTGTTATATCGTGTTGATGTACGAATTGACCTTTCTTTTTACCTTCTTTTCCCCACATGTCTATAAAATTACCTTCACTGTCAAATTTTTGTACTCTGGGAAGTGTTTGATCGCTAACATAGACATTATCTTTTGAATCCAAGGCCACACCCCATGGTTTTTTAAACTCGCCCTCTCCATTTCCTTCTTGTCCCCACATTGTTATAAAATTACCTTCACTGTCAAATTTTTGTATATTTTTTCTGGAATATTCTGCAACATAAATATTATTCAAAGAATCTACAGCCATACTCTCGGGTTGCATAAATCTACCAGGACCTATTCCTTTCGTACCCCATTTCGTAATAAAATTGCCATCCTTATCAAATTTCTGGATATTACAATTCGCTGCATCACTCACGTACACATTATCTAGAGAATCAATAGTTATTCCATGAGCATGAAGAAACTGTCCATCATTAGATCCTACCGTACCCCAACTCCCTATAAGATTTCCATCTCTGTCAAATTTTTTTATAAAGTGAAATTCTGATGTATAAGAATCTGATTTCATATCACTATTTGGTAACGAAAGAGAGTCCATTGGATTATCTAGACAGTCTTCTTTATCGGTATCTTCCGAATCGGGTGCAGTAGTTACATCTTTTGAATTTGTAGGATTTTGTTCTGAGTAAAAATAGTCTTCCGTATTAAATTCAAATTCCTGTGCATAAATAGATGGTATAAAATTTATAGTAATGAAACTTAAAAAAATCAAACTAAATTGTATAGATAGTAATTTGGTATTTATGTTCATAATCTTTAATAACGCTATATCTAATATTAATATTGTATTGGAAAATTATAGCTAATTTCTCTAGTACAACTTTAGAACAAATATCAATCATATTAGAAATTAACGTATGCATATTAAGAATCGATTACTATATATGATCTATTTTCCGCAATGACTCTTAAAGAGAGGGAAAATTTATTTTTAGAAAGATTGAAGATGTAAATGTTGATAAAGAAGAAAATCTCTTAGTTGATGATTATGGTAATAGAAAGATCTTACAATTTGATAATAACTGAACGCTACTACTTTTTAGTTTTAGAGGTAAGTGTGAAGAAGAAGAAGAAGGTAAATTTAATAGACCAAGGGGAATTGACTTTATTTCTGGTAATAATTTTACGTAAGCAAACGAAATAATTACCATATTCAAAAGTTTGAATCACGGGGCAATTTTATAATACAATGAATAAGTATGGAGAAGGAAAAGGCGTTAATGATATTGCTACTGATGATACAAATAACATATATGTTGTTGTATATAGTCGTGGTGTACATCCCAATAAAAGCAGGATTAATTTATGTTAAAATCATTTAGTACCTCCTTTTCAATCTTTATTGCAATAATATTATTGGCAGTTATATTGGCAATTTTATTTTATTTTACATATTCAGAAATAGAAAAATCAGCAAAAGACGTAGCATTAGGTGAAATACAAAATGTTTCAATGACTCAAACCCATGATTCTGGAAAAATTATAGAAAATACTCTCATGGATATAGTGACAAATCTTAAAACTCTTGCAAATTCACCAACTGTTCAGCAATCAAAAGATATCAAAGATACGGTATTATTGATGAATGCAGTTCAATCTTCAACTCAGCATATCACGGACTATTATAGGATAATAGATAAAAATGGAAAAATTATTGCAGCCAGCAATCTACTTGATAATCATCAACAATATAATAAATCAATAGATCAAGATTTTAGTAATAGATCAAATTTTATTATTCCAAAGGAAACAAACAAATTATATATTTCAAATCTAATTAATTCAATTAATAAAATTCCTAGATTTTCTATTTCTATACCTATATTGATAAACGATGTATCTAAAAATGAATTTATAAATCGAACATTTTCATTTGACAATACAACTAATGAATCTATTCCCATAAATAATACCTTTGATAAAACAATATTCAATGGAATAATAGAAGCATCTGTCAGAATTGATAAATTAGAAAAACTCTTAGAACTTTCTATGTTATCTTCAGAACAAAATGAGCTCACTTTATTGGATAGAAAAGGAACAATTATGTTTACTACTAAGAAAGATCTACTAGGAGAAAATTATTTTTCTGATAAGGTACAATCACTAATATTAAATGCACCACCTTTAAAAGAATTAGAATACATTAACCAGTTTGTAAATGATACATTAAACGGAAAAAGTCGCATTTATAACCTAAATAGTACCAGTCAAACAAGTACTTTTTCCTCTAGACCTATATCACTTGAAGGAGATCAATTCATGACTCTATTAATAAATAAACCATATAATCTTGATGCAGAAGTTATCTATTTCTTAAATCTCCAACGTAACTTTTCTACAATTGCGATATTAATTATAATATTTGTTTCCTCAATTCTAGGTTATTTTCTTTTTACATGGAATAAAAGATTACAAACTAAGGTTAATAATCAAACTATTAAATTAAACCAAAATATCAAAGAACTAAGAAAAGCAAATGAACAATTAAAAGTACATGACAAACTGCAGAAAGAATTCATAAATATAACTGCACACGAATTGAGAACACCTATTCAATCAATAATGGGATATGCAGAAATGATAAAATCATTTCCAGAAAAAACATCAACTTATGTACAACCTATAGAAAGAAATGCACAAAGACTTTACAAATTAATTCATGATATTTTAGATATTACAAAAATTGAAAGTGGAAATCTAGTACTCAAAAAAACCGAATTTGATCTACAAGATAAAATAAACAATGTGATAAAAGATTTAACAACTGCAAAAAAAATAGATGGAATAAATCAAAATGTCCAATTCGTCTTTCATCCACCAAATGACACATTTAAAGTATTTGCAGATAAAGAAAGAATTTATCAAGTTATTAGTAACTTAATAAGAAATGCAGCAAAATTTACTAGTGGCGATGAAGCAAAAATTGAAATAATTTTAGAAAAAGTAAAAAATGACAAAAAAGAAAATGAATGGATATCTGTAAAAATAAGAGATAACGGTACAGGAATAGATCCAGAAATATTACCAAGACTATTTTCAAAATTTACTACAAAATCTGAATTTGGAGGTACTGGTCTTGGTCTATACATTTCAAAAAAGATTATAGAAGCACATAAAGGAACTATAAGAGGATATAATAATAATAATAATAATAATAATGTCAAGGCAGAAAAAAAAGGTGCTACATTTGAATTTATTCTTTCGCTTTATAAAACAAAGTAATCTTTTACATATTATATATAATCATCTATTAACTAATTTACCTTCTAAAATTTTTCCAATATATTCACAATCTGAATTTGAGTTAGTCCAGAAAGAAATTCTCAAGTAAATTTAATTCATACTTTAATTTTCTTATAATCTATTAGATAATATGTTACTAATAGTTACTCATTTAATTGCACTATTTAAATCATTTAGTATTAAATCAATACCTTATTGCATCAACAATCACAAAATAATCTTAACTAGAATAACTAAAATAACATACTAAAAAATTTTTTAGAAAAGACTTTTTATTGATCGAACTACATGACCAAAGACATTCAATCTACCTAGAATAAAAGAGATCTAAAATGGTAATAAGGAACCTTTTTGTTGCGCAATGATCTTTGACTTTTCTATATCATCTTCCAGTGAACATCCTTCAGAAAAAGATCTTGAATACTATGTAACTTTCTGACCTATCTGAGTTTTTGATAGTTGTAGTATATAATTTCAATGGGAGGTAGCATCATCTAGAAAGATAATACAATAGAATGTGAAGAATTCTATTTGATAATTTTTTATAAATTTGTAGATAACAACAAAATTCATTGTAATTATTAAATAATTTATTAAATAAAATAATGTATGAGTTCTAATGATTTTCCTTGGAAGGAAACTATAAAAAAAGAGGCGAGAGGGATTGATGATGCTGATTTTGGTGAGATCCAAAGTGTTGATCCAGAATATGTAAAAACTCAAAAGGGTATAATTGATAAGGAATTTTTCTCCTTTCCAGTAAATTTAGTTCAAGATTATGATGGAAATAGAGTATTATTCAAAGTAACTGAAGAAGAGGCAAGAAATTCATATATGCTATCTCAAAATGTAGATGATCGTAATGATTTTAGTGATAGTGAGATAGAAACAGAAACTATTACCACTAATGATTATGATTCATTAAGCCATACAAAAGAAAAAGAAGAAGAAGAAGAAGAAGTTATTCCTTTAATATCAGAAAAATTAGATGTTAATAAGAAAGAACTTGTAGACGAAACAGTTATTACTAAAAAACCAGTCAAAGAAACCAAAACAGTAGAAGTTCAATTAATAAGAGAAGAAATAGAAAGTATTGAAAGAAGACCTCCCACTGGAGTCTCAGAAGCACAAAGTCCTATAGAATCATCAGAGGAGATAAAAATACCATTAAAGAGAGAAGAACCAGATGTTACAAAAAAGCCATATGTGAAAGAAGAAGTTATAGTAAAAAAGAAGGTTGTGACTGATAAAAAAGAGATAACAGAGGATATCACATCTGAAGAATTAGATACATCCAATGTAGATAAAGAATAGCAAAAGTAATTTACAGTCAAAGACTCATATTTGCTTAGTAACATTAACTAAATGGGTTCAATTTATTTTTATTAACTAATTATGTATTTTTATTCATATTAATAAGTTAAATTTCTAGCAATTGAGTAAGTTTGTTTCTAGAAATTGGACATTATTATAGGAAATTGATAAACTTGTAACAATCATTTAATTTTTATTTTAGTGCTATATAAAAATTTATTGTAGTTTTAGCAGAAAAAGTTTATATAAATTTTTCAAGTCTCATTTAATTTGAAGCGATCTATTACCTTTCCATCATTGGTATGAAATTCCCCAACTAATGTCTTGCCTTTATTCTCAATTTCAATATTTAAAAATCCAAATTTACTTTCCTGAACAACGTAATAGTCATGTTTTTCTTTAACTGGATCTAACTTATCTCCTGCAGTTCCTACTGTCAGAAAGACTATTCCATCTGTAGGTGGATATTCTGATTGTGAATGATCTGTAACTATTGGCTGGGGTTCTGTTTTTTTATTTGTCATTTTTTCATAATTTTCATTGTACAAGATAGGATAAGTTCTTTCATAGTATTGGTTGTGACTAGATATTACAAGGTCAACATCAGATTTTTGGAAAAGTTGTTCATATATATCTCTAAGTTGTTCTGCTTCTTTTTTATCCTGTTTTGTTGAATAAAGAGGTTTATGTTGATGAACTACTATCCAATCTATATTCGGATTTTTTGACGTTTTTTCTAAATCACTTTTAATAAATTCGTACTGTTTGCTTCCTTTCTCATAGGGATGTTCCGTAGACATACTAATAAAGTGAACATTTTCCAAGTCATGAGAATAATATGAACTCTTCAATTGGTGATAGTCAACAATCTGTTTGTAAATATTTGCAAATTCAGCATCATGATTTCCTATTGCAATTTTCATTTTATCTTTGATAGGCTTTGACATTTGAATCCAACAAGCGGCAGAAGGAGATTCTTTTACCTGATCTCCCGTTGTAATTATTAGTTCTGGATGTACATCTAGAATATTATTTATAGTTTTTTTTGTTTCTTCGTTACAGTACCAATCTCCTGTTGCTATAAAATTATAATCTGTTAAAGCTAGAGTAGCGTTTTGTTGCTGAATCTCATTATCTTCACCAAAAGTCTGTATATTGTTAACTAAAAAAAAGATAAAAAACACAGGTGTTAAAATAATAAAAACACTTGTTAAAAAAGATTGATTATTATTTTTCCAAATCATTTTAATCACTTATACTTTGATAAATGGCATACGGTTGCAAATACAAATAAAAATTTTGTCCTTATTCTATATAGCGAAACTTTCTCTAAATTGTAATGTTTAAAATCTGATTTCATAATGGGAGGATATAGTTCTTGTAGATTGAGTTATTAAGTATCACTTATTATAATTATATGACTTTTTATCTGAACTTTTGTATCTCATCATAAAAAATAACAATAAGTTTTGAAAAATTACTATAGTATGTCGATAGTAGAAGTAAATACAATCTTTTTCAATAAAAGAACGTAATTGTAAAGATATTTGATATATCCAAGTTTTTCTTATGAAAATCATTTAAATTTGTAATTATTAGAATATTTTGTTATGAATCAAAATGAGAGTAATTCTTATAGAATGTTTGTAATGAATAGTGAAAGGGTATAAATTTTCAGATTCACCATGGAAATAAAGATATTTTGATATAAGAAATATTCTATAAAAAAACTCTCAAATGCAGAGGCACAATCTTCTTGAATTTATCAATATCATTTCTGGATACCGTATACCTTTTGATTCAATATGCGACTTTAGTCTTGTAATTTCCTTTCTTCCAAACATCAAACTCTTTGCCCAATCTATCATCACTAGTAACTTATTTTTAGAATTGATAAATGAATCAGGTACAAGATCTCTATGTTCCCCCAAGCAAAAATTCCCTTTTTTATCATTTATTTCTTTGAATTTATTATTCTCTTAACTTGTATACTTCTCTTCTTCTTCTCATTGCAAATATTCTTGCTAATAATGTATAGTCATATCTCTATTTGGTCCCGTTGAAAATATTCTGATAGTGAAGCAAACATTCTAGCAAAATCATGAATATCTATTTTCATAACCATTGAATCATCTGTAAAACTATTATGTAAATATAAATGAAATTCTCCTTCTTTTTCTATCAATAACATATCAATATCATTTTCAAAATCGCCAAATTCAAAAACAATATTTGGAATTTGTGGTTTTTGTTCTGTTGATAGTTTATGAATCATATCTACTATATACTCTCTTCATCTATATATTCGTCTATTTCTGAGACTAATATAAAGTCCAAATTATGATGGCGGTTTGTTGTTAAGAACATTTTATTAAAATAAAAAATAATAATAATAATAATAAAAATTATTATTTATTAGATTCATTTACAAGGTCAATATCCAATTTACGTTGAAAAAATTTCCACTTCCCGCTATTATTTTTCTTTAGTATATCACTATAAGTTCCAGAAGCCACCACTTCGGGAGTTTTTTTTGCTTCTGTCACTATTAGATATCACTTTGCACTAGCCATATTATTTGGTGCATCTTCAATTATAATATTTGTTGATAAATGTCTTTTACCATTAGCAAATTCGTTCGTAACTTGGTCAATCATATTTTTTAGTTCTGGAATCCCTTTTGCCTCCCCGAATGTTGTGCTCCAAATGCCGTCGTCTGTCCAGGTGTTAGTCCATTCATCTATATTTTTATTATCAAGAGCAATGTTATATGTAGCAATTAATTCTTGAATAGTTATTTTATCATCAACAGTTATTATTGAATTAGTTTTTTCATTCTTTGAACTAATTTCTTCTTTTTCTTCGTTAAAATTTTCTTTTTTAGATACAATTTGTTCATTTTGCCATCCTTTAGGCATTGTCATAGGATTCAAGTAATATGACTAATATTTAATTTAAAAGACTATTATCATTTTAGAAAATATGAATCGAATTGATATTTTACATTATTTAATTAACATATTTTAGATATTCCGGCATAGATTGGTATATGCCGGAATAAGTGTTGAATGACTTAATCATGCCAATGCATATTCCAGATATATTTATTAGGTTAACCTAATATAAAACTATATAGTTAATTCTAAAAGATGAAAATTTGGATATAAATAAACACTATTTTTTAGCTATTTAATATTAATATTTAATTAATAAGTGACTTTAACTAGGATACAGAAATTTAAAACAAGTTAATACCATAGTCTGAATAAACAATAACTGGCTGGAGAATGAATATCCATACTATGACAGACTTTGCCAATGGTTCGATTATGTAAATTTATAGTTAATTAAATAAATTCAGTATTTATTTATTCATCAATTTCTCATTCTCGACTATGATTATAATAAATTTCCAAATTAAAATAATTAATATTTTTTTTACTAATATCCATTAAACACCATTTCATTATTTGTAAAATGTATTATTCAACACTTGAATTCTCAAGTTATGCTAAATCTAATAGCTATGAATAAATTTCGTTATATAGAATAACCATTACTTTTAAATAGTTCAAATTAATCAACTCAACGTATGAAAAGAACTAATCTTTATTATATTCCGTTATTACTTATTGTTATATTTCCTACAATGGCCTGGGCTCAAGAAAAATCTAGTATTAGTAATTACTCTTCCTCATCCTCATCATCATTAAACAATTCTAATGTTGATTTTGCAACTAATATAGAATTTATTAAGGGTCATTTATCTGCTGCAATTTCAAATAAACAAGCAGGAAATAATGAACTTACACAGACTCACACTTTTCATCCAATAACTGAAATATATACATTAATTAGAAATCAATTATCATCTGCAGATCCTGAATTAAATAAAACATTAATTAATTCACTAAATAATCTGACATCAATAGTTTTTAAATCAACACCTACCGAATTTGTTAATTCTGCAGATTCTGTAAAGAATCTATTGGATAAAGCAATAATTATAGTTATACCAAAAAATGAAGTTACTGATATTAAATTTAATATGAGTACTTTGATTAATTTACTTAAAACTGCTGAATCCGAATATGAGGTAGGAGTAGCAAATGGTACAATTACAAATATTGCAGAATATCAAGATGCACAGGGATTTATTTCAGCTGCTAATGCGCTGTTGAATAAAACATTAAGTAGTTTAAATCAAACATCTAACAATAAATTTACAGAAATTAAAGATTCATTTCAAGAACTAAAGGCATCTATTAATAATAAAGACGACCCAAGACAAATTTCTACAATAATCGATAATATAACAAATACCATACCAACTATACTAAATGTACAAGCACGGGATCTCGCTATTCTTGTCTCTACTGATACGGAATCATCAGAATTAATTAATAATGTTCGCACATTGTTAAATCAAACTATTGAAAATGTAAAGAATGGTAATTATCAAAATGCTAAAAGTTTAGTAATTGAAGCATATTTAAATAACTTTGAATTTTTAGAAGGCGAAATAGCAAAATACGATGAATCTCTTATGAAGGATACTGAAGGACTTTTAAGAGAACAATTGCGCAATCTTATACAAGGAAAAGCTGATATACAAGATATACAAAAAATGATAGATAAAATAAATACCAATCTAAATGAAATAGAAAAAATATTAAAATAAATTTTTTATTATTAATTTTATTATTTTTATATTATCTATATATTGTAAGCTTCTTCTCCAAAATTTGTTTTTCAGATTTAAGAAACTAGCAATTCCAAATTGTTTATAGATCTATATATGTTGAGCAAATCCTTTAATTATTTATAATTCTGAAACATAGATGAAAAATTGCTAATTTATTTACTAAATTATAAAATATATTAAATGTAGATAGATGATATTATTTGTTACTTATTCCTTTCATAGAAATAATTTTTGAAATAACATATAATTTAATAGTAAAAAAATTACAAAAGATATAAAGGTTATAAGTGTACTTCAACTTTAACATTGATTCAAGCACAGGATCCCTAAGTAATAGATAAATTAATAATAAAGAAATATGAAACATTGACTCTTGTTTTTTATCTAAAAGTATTATTTACTAAAAATAATTATTCGAAATAATAATAAAATATAAAAATTATTAAAATAAGATATAGTTATACATTCGTCGAATACTCCACAAACTTTATTGCTTTTCATTTTTATTTATTAATTGTTGTATTGGTAGCACCTACTCCAATATAATGACGTAATAGCCAGACAAACATTAAGTCCATTGTTCATGTAATAGTTGAGTAGAAGTTAATTTTTTTCTTTTACCCAACTATTACCCTAAAATAAAATAATTATAGATATAAGGATAATTATACCTGTTTTTATAATATGGTGAATATATTGTATTAGTACTATAATATTATAAAATTTGCATAATTGAGAAATCACAAAAATTTAATTAAAATACTAACTATTTATTAGTTTTAGTTAACACGTTTTAGTTTTTACCAACATTCAGGTGATGCTAAAAACCTATACTTGGCACAATATTCTGATGTTTGTGATGATTCACCTGTTAGCAAATCATGAACTAACAAAAAAATAACATAGCAATAAATACGAGACTGAAACCACTAAAAGCAAATTTGAATGCTTTTTTAATAGACTTTGTTGTAGCTATAGTCCCTAACATCATAAACTGAGAAGTAATTTTCTTCTATATAATTGTTATAATAAATAAGTCGAAAGAAAAAGTGCAACAATATTTATAAAAATTATCATCTGAATCTTAAAACTATCTCAACAATGGAAGATTTAACAGTACCGCTGATCTTTAACAAGTAGTCTCAGTTGATTATAAAATTAATAATTCTTTAATAAATAAATAAATAGGGATACTAGTCATCTCAAACTACAAATAAGTGAATACATACTATTGTACATTCATCGAATGTACCACAAAATTCTTAATATCAATAATATAAAGTAAAATAGACAAAAGGATAAATTATCCGGTTGTTTAGTAGTTTCATTTCATTAGTGGCCTCACAAGGGTCACTTTCTTTTTAGTTAATCGAAATAGAATAATCAAAACTATTTTTTAAACGATATCAGAATTCATTAATCATATCTATATAATCATCAACAATTTTTTCTGTAAAACTACTTTTGTATTTAGATAGTAGATCTTGAAGTAGTAGCCTGTCCATTCCAATTTCGTAATAATTGAATTCATACTGTTTACGTACCTTAACAATATTTGCATCTTTTAATCTTGCCATATGCCATGATATTGTAGAAGGAACTTTTCTAGTATGTATTATAATATCATTGAATCCACATTCTCCCTTTTCTAATATGTACATGATAATTTTTCGAGAAGTTTCTTGTCTCAATAACCCAATTACATAAGTGTCATGGAGGGAAACATCATAAGAGAAATATCTGGTAACTCTATTGTTAACTCTATTTACTCGTATCTTTCCAGAATTATCCAAGAGATTTAAATGATAAGACAAAACACCATTAGAGATACCTGTAATTCTTAACAGTTCGCTGTATCTTATTCCCGGAATCTCATTAACACATTTGACTATTTTATCTTGAATTGAATTTGTTTTTTTCTGATGATGGTGAATAGTGGACATATTATACCTGCTTTACCTGAGGACTTTTCAAAAAAGAGATACCAAAGAATATAACCATTACCAACAATATCAAGTGAGACAGTTCAATATTAAGCTGAGAGAGAAACATTGGATGAATATCTTCTGTTGAATTTAATAGATAAACATATTCAGCAATTACTAAAGTCATAAATCCTAAAGTCATAAACAATATTCTACTAGTCTTAGATTTGAGATATGCCATTAGAGATACAACAGCAAGAAATTGAGAGAGTATCAAAGCTACAAGATGCAGTAAAATATGATATATCATATGTTGATGAAATAAATGAGGTAAAATAAACGGAACTACAGAAAGAGAAATAACAATACTCGCAATTAATACTAATAATCTAGGTTTATTATAAAATGTTCCAGGATTATTGTAATTCCTTAACAACAAAGAAAAACTACCACTTGTTGACATAAATATATTCTGGTACAATCTTAGAATTGAAGTGAAATTGTAGTATATAATATAACAAATAGAGAATAAATAACCATTTTCTAGAGTAATATTCGAAGACTGTACTATAAAGTATAATAGTAAAAAATCTCTAAAAGATTTAATGCAAAATATTAGAAAATTAAATGTAGTGGTAATTTTAACCGTATCAGTAATAGCAGGAATTTTTAGTAATATTCCACTATCATTCACTCAACACAATCCAACCATGGCTAATGTTGCATTAGCTTATGCTCAAGAAGCAAATGAAACTACTTCAATGACAAATCTAACTCAAACAGAAGGAGAAGAGGAAGAGGAATATGCTACGGAAGGCGGTCATGCAGCCAAAGAAAAAGAATATAATCAAACAAGTACCGTGAGAGATTCAGTTACAGAATTATTACAAGACAAGATTATTCCAGGAGGCGATTTTATTCATCTTTATGATTCTACACCCTATCACATTCTAAATGGACATGTAGCTTTAAAAGCTCCCTGTGAAGATGATAGTACTACTCCAATTCAAATATTGATTGGTTCTGCGCCAAACATGACAGGAGCAACTCTTGAAAATATAGCTCCCTTGTCAACTCCAGGAGAACAATGTCTATATCATGCTGATTTGATCCCTAGAGGTAATGTAACAATAATAACAGATATTGCATTAAAGAATCCTACAGAAGAAGATATAGAATTTCCCCCAACTGCAACAGTAGTCATAGGCATAAATGAAATAACTAAAGGAGAGCATGGTCATTCTGAAAGTGAAGAATATACAACTGAAACTGGACATACAGAATAATAAGAAGAATAAATATTACCTTCAAAAATAACTTTCTTTTTTTTATTCACTTTTCTTATACTTAATTTAAATAAAATAAAATCATTTTATTATTCTTTTATTTCTTTTTTAATAAATTCTGTCTCATCAAAGAATATCAAAATTATCATCAATGTCGAAATTTGTAATACGAGAATATGAATATGTTGAACTTACGAACTAGGACATAAAATCTTCTTCATTATATGGAATTGGATATGTTGAAAATGAAAATGAAATTAACTTGATTTTCAAAATAAACAACCAAGTTTTTTATTTTATAATCTTGTGAAAAAAATATAACGACATTTGGAAATCGTTATTTGAATAATATATCTAAAAAAAAGAATGGAGAAGATTTAGAGAATAGGAATTTATAAGATATCAGTATATAAATAACAAACAAATGAGGGATTTTAGATTGTATTTTGACAAATATATTTTTGTAGTATTATTCATTGGATTTGTATTTATAATAATAACAATAGAATCACCTTTATCAATACAATTAGCCGATTTTTTAACAAATAATAACATTGTAGAAGAGGCATTAGCACAACCATCATCACCTCCTACAAACACTTCAATAATAATAAATAACAATTCAGAGGAACAAAATAAATCTAAAATGATAAAAGCCTTTGGACATTTTGCAAATAACCAATTAAAAGATGGAATTGTTACATGGATTCAGGGAGGATTTTGGAACCTGAATATTAATAATATAACTAATAGTAATGATAACAATAACAATATTCATATAACAAATTATAATGGTATTGCTACCTTTATCGCTAATTTTACAATGATAAAACCAGATGGTAGTCTTTCGCATAATCATCATATTCAGAATTTTATTTCAGAGAAGGTCATACTTACTGATAAAGATATAGTTGTAATGGGAATAGCAGATATCTTTTCTGATGACAACAATCACGAATACAAAAATGTTCCTTTAACTATTCATCTTATGGGTAACAAAGTTTTAGGACTTACTATGGATGTTGGGAAAACGAAAGGACATTTTTCCAGCTCAAATGAAATGTTTGGAACATTAATCAGTGGAATAGGATTGGATACATCTGCTGTTGATAATTCTTCTATTCATAAAACAATGATGCATCATGATACTGCTGGAACAAATGATACTGAAGAGAAAGAACCTATGACTATGATGCAACATTGAAATTTTCTTTATTTAATCAACTTAAATAATGGAAGTTAAGACAAGTATAAAATAAAAAAATTAAAAAATTATTAATTCAAAAAAAGTTTATGTACATTTTCCTTTGTAATATGAAGTTTATAAACATCATCTTGTTTTAGTATAAAGACCTGATCATGTCCTTCAAACAATTCTACAAGGTCTTTTATTTCTGCACTTAACAAAGTTTCAGTCTTGTATGTACAATACATAAGTCCTGGAATTCTACTATCATCATAGGCTTTTTCAATTGTTAGAGCTTGGTGTAATGAAGATTTTGCTATATCATTTATAAGAAAATCAATGCAGCAAACCTGTTTATTATTGGCATTATTTCCTGTTACTATACTTTCCATAACCTTGCTATAGTATCTCATAATGCTTTTATTATTTTGGGATTTATTTTGTTTTTGTTGTTTCAATGTTTCATATTCATCATAATAATATGGCATTACTATAGCATTATACCAATTTAGTTTAGATAATAATTTAGAGGAATTTGTAGAAGGAGGGCCACAAAAACATCTAAATAAATCACTTTCTTTTGCAAGTCTATCCATAGACTTTAGTAATCCTAATATGGAATCATCATTAGAATAAATTAATAGATAATGTTTTTTTGGAATATCTGATTGTTGCTTAAGCCATTTGTCAACCGCATCCCTTACAATTGAATTTATAGAAACACCTTTCTCTTTAGCTAATTCTCCTAATTGTGAATGGATTTTATCATCAAATCCTCTAACTAATAGATCATGCACCATTTCTATTTTAATATTGTAAGATTCTCCGTTCAGATATATATGCTTTAGCTATTTGATATCATGATATCTTATCATATGAATCAAATAAATCAACTAATAAAAAAGAACTAAAAGCTTTGCAATAGGAATTACAACTTGGCTACACACTTAATCTCTATCATGAGCTCAGGAAACGCAAGACGCTGAATTTGCACAATGGTGCTTGCCACAACAGGAGTAGTGGAAAAGACCTCTCGTCTGCACTTGACCGCTGCTGCAAATGCCGAATCCATATCTGTAACGAATAGTAATTCATCTACTATGTTGTCCATTGTTGCGCCATATTGTGCAAGCACCTTCAGGATGTTGGCATACGTCTGCCGCATCTGAGTCTCCATATCTCTGAGACCAACAATATTACCCTCTTCGTCATGACTTACCTGTCCTGATAGATATATAGTCTCGCCTACTTTTACCGCTTGGGCGTAACCGTACTCTTTCTCCCAAGGCATATCCAGACTTTTTGTCTCCTTACTGATCGTCATTATATGTCTTTTTTTTGTTGATAATATTTATGTATTACTACATTATTAGTTTCTTAACTTAGAAAACTCTCCACAGATTATCAATAAGAAATATTCTGTATTAACCATAGACCTTCTGTATTATACTTCTATATAGATGGCTATGATTTTTATTTAAATAATATAATGTGTCGGCTTGTTAGATATGTATTCTATAAAAATTATAAAAAATTTGATTAGAACCCATCCCAAAGATATTTTATAAAATGAAAATGATTACAAAAAAATAATTCCTTATGGTTTTTCATTATTATCATTTGTTTTTGTTACTTACTTATTAGTAAGTGCACTCAACTACTATTTTGTTAAATATAGTTGATCTCTTTAGTATATTAAAAATTTCTTAAATAATGTTAATCCAAACCCTTCGATGATTTTATTAACATTCATATTGAATTAGCTAATTTCTTTTTCTTTCCAATATTCCATTAATATATCCTGTCTCCAGCATCAAAAGTGAATATAAAATATTAGCTACATGTGTTTGTACTATAGATTCTAATACTATATTGTTCTCTTCTAGACTTTTTGTCTCGGTAATATATTCTACAACTGTTCCATTATTGTTAGAAATTTTAAATTTGAATGTTTCAATAATTTCGATTTGTTTTCCTTGTGTTATGGTATTAAAACAAATCTCCTTATTTGTTTTATCCATTATAACTTTTCTTTCTACACCTATAAAAAATTCAGGAAAAAGGATTTCTAACCGTGTATCCTTTAAAGCGCGAAAAATTATATTGGAGGGAACTCTTAATGTAAGAGTTTTTGAAACTATAGACATATTTCTCTTTTTCCTATTACTATAAACATAATATCAAAATTTAAATTTGTAGATTATAATTACTAATTTTGAGTTCACTCATAATATAATATACCATCTTACATCTTATATAGTAATAGTAATAGTAATTGGATTGCAATTTTAAAATCATAATAAAACAACAAATACCTTTTCTAATTGGTGATACTATTACTGGAAGCATTATTGCATACTATTATGGTTTTTTATTTACTATTATAGTAAATAGTATAATGTAATATGTGATTTCCTATTTAGTTAGCAAATTTTATTACAAATCCAAAGGTATCAATGATCAAAAATATCTTATTCAGTATGCCTTAAATAGAATCAAGAAAAAAATGATATTTAGGAAATCTGAACTTAGTTACTATTATCATTTTCAAATATTGATTTGTGCTCATTTATTTCAACTAATTTAACAAAATTGTCTCATACCCTTAAATAATTTAAAAGTCATGATGGTTCATGACTTCGAATAATATAGATTGGAATGATGTAATCAAAAAAGAAGCAAGAGGTCTTAATGATGAAGATTTTGGTGAAATCCAAGATATTCAAGGTAACTATGTACTAGTTCAAAAAGGAATAATTGATAAAGAAAAGTTCTACATTCCAAAAGATGAAGCAGAAAGTTATGATGGAGATGTTTTAAGATTCAGGATTTCCAAGGAAGACTTAGATCAATATCAGCACGAACCACCATCTACATGGGATTCTGATAGTGCTCGGGAAACAACAACTTATGAAAGCGATACTACTGAAGAAGAAAGAATACC
>Ga0126306_10000326_pt1 | contig 20742 bp, 22 predicted proteins | sample Plot27_FD_92592 | JGI IMG/M metagenome (GOLD analysis project Ga0126306, IMG submission 92592) | Serpentine soil microbial communities from UC McLaughlin Reserve, CA, USA - Plot27 | ecosystem: Environmental > Terrestrial > Soil > Grasslands | place: USA: UC McLaughlin Reserve, Lake County... | reverse complement strand
GAGGTGCGGCGGCGGCTCGAGCCCGGAGCCCCAGTGGACGCCGCGGCTCGGCAGCAGCGCGACCCGCTCGTCGCCGAGGAACCAGCGAGCGCCCTCGGCCGCGTCACGCGCATCGGCGTCTTCTGGAAGCAGGCAGACGAGCGGCCCCTCCCGTTGCTCGAAGAGCGCCGCGAGCAACAGCGGCAGAGCGGGCTCGGAGACGCGCGCAGGGGCCGGAAGCGCCTCGGCGTAGGCGGCGAGGCGCTCGTCCGCGAGTAGCTGCTCCACGAGCGGGTGCAGCACGGGCCTGGTGGTGGTCGTGTGGTCCATGACGAACGACGGAACGGGCGGTTCCGCGTGCTCAATGCTAGCTCCGGCCTGGCTAGTTGAAATGTGCTTGCGCCGTCTCGAGCCCTTCACTGGCGATCGACTCGATGGCATCCGCCGCCTTGGAGATCAGCCCCTCGACATCGTCCTCCGGCGCGAATCCCGAGAGCACCCAATCGGAGACCGAGCGCCGGTCGCCGCGGCCGGGCCGCCCCACACCGATCCTCAGCCGTTCGAACTCCTGCGAGCCGAGGTGCCGGGAGAGCGAGCGCAGGCCGTTGTGGCCGGCGAGCCCACCGCCTGCACGTGCCTGCAGCCGGCCCGGCTCGAGGTCGACGTCGTCGTGCACCACGAGCAGCCCTTCGGGCTCGACCTTGTAGAAGCGTGCCGCCTCGCCCACCGCCCGGCCCGACTCGTTCATGAACGTCTCCGGCTTCAGCAGCCCAAGCCGCAGGTCGCCCACGCGCATCTCCGCGAAGGAGCCCGAGAACTTCGAGCGCCACGAGGCGCCGTGCCGCCGTGCGAGCTCGTCGAGCACGAGCCAACCGAGGTTGTGGCGCGTACGCTCGTACTCACGCCCAGGGTTGCCCAGCCCGGCGACCAGCAGGTCGAGCGTCGAGGCTCCATGGCCCCGACGGAAGAAGCGCACGACTAGCCCTCGTCGGTCTCGCCGGAGCCGGAGGGCGCTTCGCCCTCGCCCCCACCGTCGCCCGCGGGGCGAGCCTCGCCCTCGGCGCCCTCTTCGTCCTCGGCAACCTCGCCCTCGGGCAGCTCGCCCTCCTCGAGCTCCTCGCCCTCGATCTCTTCGGGCTCGGGCTCGACGAAGCGCGTCGGCATCGTGACAGTCGCGAGCACCGTCTCCTCCGGGTCGTCCAGGTAGGTGACGCCCTCGGGCGGTGAGTCGAGATCGACCAGGCGCAGCGTGTCGCCGATCGCCATCGCGCTCACGTCCAGCTCGAGGTGCTCGGGAATCTCCATCGGCAGGGCCTCGACCGTGATCTCGCGGCTGACCTGCGAGAGCACGCCACCCTCGGTCACGCCGACGGGCTCACCGACGAGCTCCACGACCACCTGCGCCTGGATCGGCTGGTCGAGGCGCACCTCCTGAAGATCCACATGAATGATCCCGCCGCGCACGGGGTGCTGCTGGTAGTCCTTGAGGATCGATGGATGCGTCGTCTTCTGGCCTTCGAGCGTCACGTCGAGGATCGCATGCAGGCCGGCGTCGCCCGTGAGCACGCGCCGCAGCTCGCGCTCGGGGACGGAGATCGCGTGCGGCTCCTTGCCGCGCCCGTAAAGGACGCCGGGGATCAGCCCCTGCTTGCGCAGGCGGCGCGATTCGGCGGAGCCGCGACTGTCGCGCTCCGAGACCTGCAGCTTCACTCGTTCGCCGGCCATCGGCGCGAAAGTCTAGCCGGAACCGATCTCAGCGGCCGCACGGGCAGAGCCCGCGCGGCCTCCATGTTGCCGCCGCCGAGTCGGCGCCTCAGCGCCGCTTGATCGCGATCAGATCGAGCAGAAGCAGCGGCCAGAGCAGGATCGCGAGCACTGCCGCGATCACGCCTCTGAAGCCGTGAATGTTCTCGAAGTAGTTGCGCTCGGCGGCGACCGCAACACCGACGCCTAGGTACACGAGCACGAAAAGGGACGGAAACCTGCGCACGCGCGACTCCTACCCGCAGAGGCGGCAACCGCAACCCACACCGGTTGCGCGGACGTGGCCTCGGCGGCTCCGGCTCCCACCGGGAATCGTTTGGGCCCAGGTCCGCGCCAGGGGCCGCCCTCCAACGCACCTGCCCAGTCCCCGGACGCCTGTTCGCCTGAGCGGCGAGCTAGACCATCGTCCTATGGAACCTAGCCTTCCTCGGGGTGGCCACCGACGCAAACCGCGACGACGCTCAGGACTAACGGTGATCGGCCGTCTGGCCGCTTGGGGAAGCGGCTTCGGTTCGGGATACACCGACTCAACGCAAATGGCGGGACTCCGAAGGGGGAGGACATGAAAGTGAACGGCAGATGGTGGGTGACGCTTGTCGGCCTTCTGGTTCTACTGGCCAGCTCCAGCGCACTCGCAGGTTCGGTCGCGGCAAAGCCGCGTTTCCAGAACTCCTACGTATGCGTGAATCTCCACGACGGGCTCATCAAGGTCATCTCGCGGAGACAGCACAACCGCTGCGCGAGCGGCTGGAAGCGGTACAAGGTCTCTGACATCTTCGGCAAGGGGATGAGGGGCGCCAGAGGTACCGCTGGGCCGCAGGGACCCGCCGGGCCGGCTGGTGCTGCGGGGCCTCAGGGAGCTCAGGGTGCCGTCGGCGCTCAGGGCCCGCAAGGCTTCATGGGTCTGCAAGGCCTGATCGGGCCTTCCGGTCCTCGGGGCGACATCGGCCCGATGGGCCCGATGGGCCCCACGGGAAACCAGGGTGCTGAGGGTGCAACCGGTGCAACCGGCGCTGACGGTGCTGACGGTGCGACCGGAGCAACCGGCGCGCAGGGTCTCAAGGGCGACCCGGGAGTGAACGGCACCGATGGTCAGGACGGCGCGGCTGGAGCCGACGGAGCAAGCGGCGCTACCGGCCCTGCCGGTTCGATCGGCCCCGCCGGCGCGACCGGCGCGACGGGCCCACAAGGCCCCGCAGGGTCCGACGGGCTGAACGGCTCATCGGTGGTCACTGCCACCGACACCTCGACCGTGGTGGACGCAAACGCTGTCGTGAGCGCCACGGCGACCTGCCCGGCCAGCCACATCGCCATCTCGGGCGGTTTCCTCGAGACCGGCGCGACGTCGCCGAGCGTGATCGAGAGCCACGCGACACCGGCCCTGGCCGGCTGGGCCGCGAAGGCGAAGACGCAGGGGAACGCTCAGCAGAGCGTCAGCCTCACCGTCTACGCCTACTGCGTGCTCTCCTCCTAGCACGCGCCAGGAGGGCCGGCTTCGGCCGGCCCTCCTGCGCGGCGGGCCACTTGACCTTTTTCCCCGTTTGGAGGACGTTACTGGGGGGTGGAACTCCGAAGCATCAATCCGTCTGCTCTTGCTGGCGAGCGTTCGGCGGACGACGATGCGCCGCGGGCGGGTCGTTGGCGCACCAAACGTTCGGGGGGCAGGCTCGTGCGCGTGGAGATCGTGATCGCCCTCGCGTGTTGCGCGGTGACCATGGTCGGGGTCGTGTATCTGGGGGCGCAATTCTTCGACAGCCGCCCGCAGCCACCTCAGCCGCAGGCGAAGGGGATCGTCTGGGCCGGCCGCACGTTCGTCGATTTGGCCCAATTCAGCCCACTGGCTACGCTCGCGCGGGGTCGCATACGAGGTCTGGGCGCTCCGCCATCCGACACGTGCAGGCATTGCGCCGATTCGACGCCCTACGATTCCTGAAGCGCAGCGGGAAGAGCCGAGGGGAGCCGGTCAGAGCTCCACCTGGACGACGGTCGCAGGCGTAGCCGTCGTGCTCGCCGCGCTCTCCCTGTTCATCGGGATCCGCCGCCGTAGTTGGCTGCCCCGTACGAGAGAGGGGCTCGTGCGAACGTCAACGAGGCTTGCCGTTGTGCTCCTCGTCGCCGCTCAACGCGTCGCCCTGGCAGGACTGGCCGGAACGCGCCTGCTGCTGCGTTTTGCAACCGTGGGGGTTGACGAGTCCTCAAGTCGCGCCAGGGCCGGCGTCTGGGCGGCCTGGCGCCAACGCGACACGCTCGCGTGGACTGCCGTGGCGGTGCTGCTCGCCACCATCAGCGCGCTCCTAGTGACATTCTGGGCCTGATCGAGCTCGAGGTGCCGACCCGCTGCGTGGTGGAGGCATCGAGGCCTCGCTCGGCGCAGCTACGGAACTCGCATTTTCGGTACAGCTCTCCCCGTAAGTTCTTTGCCTGCCGCCAATGAGCGTCGCTGACTTGCAAGCGCCTCCCGACCAAGCGGAGCAGAGGCCCCAAACTCGGACTCATCGACTTCGGCAGCGGCCGAGGGCGCACCCTCGAGAAGATCGCTGACGTCACGGCCAATCTGACCGAGAATCGCCGCTACCACCAGCGAGACAACGATCGAAAGGACCAGAAAGAGCGCACCGATTCCGGCAACTAGCCACATCCACGCGCTCATCTGGTGCTGCTCTTCGGTACGAGATTCATAAGCCCTCCTCATCCAGGCGGGCCGCAAGACGCCTCGTAGTCCGTCCTTCTGATTGTCGTCAGAATTTGACCGTTGTAAAGAGGTAATGATCGATCTGGAAGCTGGGCGGATCGGTTCCTATGGAAAATCGAGGCAAAAGGCGCTCGTCATCTTTCGGATCACCTGGCAGTCATGGCGTAATGTCTCGGGGACTGACCCCGGCGAGATGGCTATTGAGCCTTCGCGCTCCCGATGAACGTCCCGCGTCACCGAGCAAACCGTAGAAACTTCCAGTAGAAAAAAGACAGAAACCGCCCGTAGGCGGTTCCCGTCAGAACAGCTGGTTCTCGCCCGCGAAGATCGCGGAGACCGAGTCGTCGGCGAAGACGTTCAGGATCGTCTCGGCCAGCAGCTTCGAGACCGAGATCACGTTGATCTTGTCCGGCTGGTTGAGCTTGTCGATCGGCACCGTGTCAGTCACCGTCACCTCGGCGAGCGAGCTCGCCGCGATCTTCTCGAACGAGTTGCCGGGAAAGAGGCCGTGGGTGGCACAGGCGTAGACCTCGGTCGCGCCGGCCTGCTTGAGCGCGTCCGCCCCTGCGATCAGGGTGCCACCGGTGACAATCATGTCGTCGCTCAGGATCGCGACCTTGCCCTCGACGCTGCCGATCACCTCGGTCACCTCGGCGGTGTCGTGCTCGGGGCGGACCTTGTTCATGATCGCCAGGTCGGCCTCCAGCATCTGCCCGAAGCGGCGCGCCATCTTCGCGCGGCCGGGATCGGGCGAGACCGCGACGACCTTGTCTCCGTAGAGGCCCTTGTCGCGGTAGAAGGTTGCGAAGAGGGGCAACGCGGTCATGTGGTCGACCGGCACGTTGAAGAAACCCTGGATCTGGCCCGCGTGGAGGTCCATCGTGAGGACCCGGTCGACGCCCGCGGCTTCCAGAAAATCGGCGACGAGGCGGGCGGTGATCGGCTCGCGTGGTCGCGACTTCTTGTCCTGCCGCGAGTACGCGTACCACGGCACGACCGCGGTGATTCGCTTGGCAGAGGCAAGCTTCGCGGCCTGGATCATGATCAGCAGCTCGACCAGGTGGTCGTTCACCGGCGGGTTGCCCGACTGGATGATGAAAGCGTCGCTACCTCGGATCGAGTCGTCGTAGCGGACGTAGGTCTCGCCGTTGGCGAAGGTCTTCAGCTCGACCTCGCCGAGCGTGACACCGAGCTTGTCGGCGATTCGCTCCGCCAGCTCCGGATTCGAGCGACCCGAGAACAGCATCAGTCGCTTCTGCGGCCCGCGTTCGATCCAGGGCGTGCGAGCGTTCACAGGCAGAACCGGCTCGACGGTTTCGAGCCCTGGGAGTGTGGCCTCACTCATTCCTCCCGCTTCCTTCGGACGTAGCCTTCCTTGTTCTCTTGGCGCGCGCGCGCGATCGCGAGCGACTCCGGAGGCACATCCTCGTCGATGACCGATCCGGCCGCGATCCACGCATCGTCGCCGATCTCCACGGGTGCAACGAACGCATTGTGGACACCGGTCCTGACGTTGCGGCCGATTTTCGTCCGCCCCTTCGGCTTTCCGGGCGCGTGGGGGAAGTTGACGGTGATGTTGCCGGCCGCGATGTTCGTGTCCTCGCCGATCTCAGCGTCCCCGATGTACGATTGGTGCGGCACTTTCGTCCGCTCGCCGATGCGCGAGTTCTTGATCTCTACGAATGCGCCCGCCTTCGAGCCCGCCTCCAGCACGGTTCCGGGGCGAAGGTAACAGAAGGGGCCGACCAGCGCGCCGGGGCCGATCTCGGCGTCGACCGCGACCGCGTGAGGCCCGACTTCGGCACCGCGCGCTACCCTCGTCTGCCCTCTCAGCACGGTGAACGGGTGGATCGTCGAGTCCGGCTCGAGCTCGACGCTCGGGTCGATCCAGGTGCACGTCGGATCGACGATCGTCGCACCCGCGAGCATGTGCGCGAGGTTGATGCGATCGCGCAGCACGGCCGCCGCCGCCGCGAGCTCGGCGCGGGTGTTGACGCCTTCGACGTCGGCGGGGTCCTCCGCGCTGTGGACCGCGACGCGCTCGCCGGCCGCCGCGAGGTCGCGAACCGTGTCGGTGAGGTAGAGCTCGCCCTGCGCGTTATCGGGGCGGAGCCGCTCGAGCGCCGGCCAGAGCTTGTCGGAGGCGAAAACGTAGATCGAGGAGTTGACCTCGCGCAGAGCGAGTTCATCCTCGCTCGCGTCGCCGGCTTCCACGATCGCCTCTAGGGCGCCGTCTCCATTGCGGACGATGCGGCCGTAGGCGCCGGGGTCTCCGGGCTCGAATGAGAGTACGGTCGCGGCTGCGCCTTCGCCGCGGTGAGTCTCGAGCAGCCGGCCGAGCACATCACCACTGATCGCGGCGGCGTCTCCGGTGACCACGAGCACGTCGCCTTCGAAGCCCGCGAGCGCCTCCCGGGCAGCGTTGGCGGCGTCGCCGGTCCCTCGCGGCTCGGCTTGCACCGCAACCTCCACGCCTTCGAAGGCATCCTCCGAGCCCGGCGAGGTGACCACCACGAGCGGCTCCGGAGCAAGCTCACGGGCGGCCTCGACGACCCAGTCGACGAGGCGGCGTCCGAGCAGCGGGTGCAGGTGCTTCGGCGTCTCGGAGCGCATGCGAGTGCCCAGCCCCGCGGCGAGGACGACGGCTGCGAGCTTCGGCCTGGTCACCGCTCAGAAGATGGCTGGGGCGCCAGGATTCGAACCTGGGATCGCGGGACCAAAACCCGCTGCCTTACCACTTGGCTACGCCCCACCGTCACGTCTTGTAACCCGACACCGGGCGTAAGACGGCACTTGGCTACGCCCACCATGTGGGCGCCAGCTTAGCCTCGGTCGCCGAGCAGGAACAGAAGGGCGATCACGGCGAAGATGCCGGCGATCACGAGGGCGAGCCAGGCGATCACGAACGACAGGACGACGACCACCACCGCCAGCGACTGCGAGGCGGCCGCGATCCACGAGATCTGCCGAACGGTGTCCGAGCCCGCGGCGCGTCCCCAGACCAGGTAGAGCGCGAGCAGCGGCAGCGCCACGATGATCACCGTCCAGCGTGAAAAATCCTTTTCGAAAGCGACGACCAGGCCTTCGATGACCGCGATCCAAAGCGCGATCCTCACTCTCCGGGACCGCAGCCACCGACCTGCCCGGGTCGACCGGTGCTCGATCACACGCCCCTGCTGCAGCGAGTTCTCCGAGGCCATGTGTCAACCGTACCAAGTCGGCACGGTGAGCCAGGTTCGTCCGCGGCGACGCAGCTCGCGCTCGGCCGCGACGGCAGCATCACGGTGGAGGAAGAGGCCGTAGACGACCGGCCCGGCGCCGCTCACGTCGGCCCTGAAAGCGCCCAGCTCGAGCAGTTTGCCCGTGAGCGAAGAGGCGACGAGGTCATTCGTCGGTAGCGCTCCGAGGTCGTGGGGGCGGCGAACCTGCGGCAGGATCTGATCGAGCAGCGCGCGTCGCTCCTCGAAGCCCTGGCCGCCGCCGCGCCGGTCGAACGCCTGGTAAACGGCGGCCGTCGAGGCCTTGCGCTCGCCGTGAGGGAGGACGAGCACGACCCAGTAGTCCTGAGGGAGCTCGAGCGGCGCCAGATCGGTGCCGGTGCCGGTGGCCAGCTGCGGGCCGGAAGTGAGGAAGAAGGGAACGTCGGAGCCCAGGCCCGCTGCGAGCTCGGCAAGGATCTCGACCGGGAGCGGCTTAGTCAGCGTCTCGTTGGCAAGGCGCAGCGCGGTGGCCGCATCCGAGCTGCCGCCGCCCAGGCCCGCCGCGACGGGGACGTGCTTCCAGATCCTTGCCTCCCACCGGACCTCGGTTTCGGCCGCGGTAGCGAGGCGCTCGAGCGCGCTCCTGACGAGCGTGTCGTCCGGAAAGCCCTCCACCCGAAGCTGCGGTGCAGGCTCGACCGAGATACGGTCGGCCAGGTCGAGCCGCTGGAGCACGGTCATCACCTCGTGCCGCCCGTCGTCGCGACGCGGACCGACGACCAGGGCGAGGTTCAGCTTGGCGGTCGCTGCTGCGCGTCTCATCGATCGAGCGCTTCGGCGAGCGCGACGAACTCCGGCGGAGCCAGCTCCTCCGCGCGCGCGGTCGGCTTGCGGCCGATCGCCTCGAGAGCGGCGGCCGCCTGTTCGCGCGTGGCGGCTCCGGCCAGCTCCAGCGAGTTCGGAAGGCGCTTTCGCCGGTGCGCGAAGGCGGCGGCGACGACCTGCTTCACCTGCGGGTACGACTGGGGCAGTCCGAGGCTGCGAAACGCGACAAGCGCGGAGTCGACGTTTGGCTGCGGCCGGAAGACCGTCCGTGAGACCGGGTGAAAGCCCGTGCGCTCCGCTGCGAGTTGAAGGAGCACCGAGACTGCGCCGTAGGCCTTCGTCGAGGGCTGCGCGAAGAAACGGTCCGCGACCTCGCGCTGCACCATCACGGTCCAATGACCGAGGCTCGGCAGGCCATCGAGACTCTCGACCACGAGCGGCGTGGCGATGTTGTACGGCAGGTTCGAGACGAGCTTCGTCGGCGGCGGCTGAAGCGCGGCAAGATCCAGTTGGAGCGCGTCGCCGAAGTGGAGCTCGACGTTGTCATGGCCAGCGAGGCCAATACGAAGGCGCGGCTCGAGCGAGCGGTCGAGTTCGACCGCGTGCACGTAACGAGTCTGGTCGGCGAGGTACCGGGTAAGAACGCCGAGGCCCGGCCCGACCTCGAGCACGACGTCGTCGGGATCGAGCTCGGCGAGCCGCCCGATCACTCCGAGCAGGTTCTCATCGACGAGGAAGTGCTGACCGAGCTCTTTCTTCGCCACGGGTCTCATGGCAGAGAGAACGCCGCGGTCGCGTTGGCGTCGAGACGGGCGGCGAGCTCCTCGCCGTGCTCCCCGCGCGCATCGGCCAGCGCTGCGGCGGTGTGGACGACGTGGGCGGGCTCATTCGAGCGCCCTCGCCGCGGCTGGGGCGAGAGGTAAGGGCTGTCGGTCTCGACGAGCAGGCGGTCGCCGGGGACCTGGCGAGCGACCTTGCGGAGCTCCTCCGCGCTCGGGTAGGTGACGTTGCCGGCGAACGAAACGTAGTAGCCGCGGTCGAGCGCGACCGGCAGGAGCTCAGGCGCGGAGAAGCAGTGCAGGACGACGGTGCCCTCGAAGCCTTCGAGCGCCTCCGCCGTCTCGTTCGAGGCCGCGCGCGTATGAACGACGACGGCTTTGCCGAGCTCGGCCGCCAGCTCGAGGTGGCGCTCGAAGAGCTCGCGCTGGCGGTCATGCGGCGCGTAGTCGCGGTAGAAGTCGAGCCCGGTCTCGCCGACCGCGACGGCGCACTCGTGGCCGAGGAGCTCGCGGAGCTCGTCGAGGTGCTCCGCGTCCTCCTCGGCAGCCTGATGGGGATGGACCCCAAGCGCGGCGAAGACTCCTTGCTCGCGCGCCGCGATGGCGAGGGTCTCGCGGCAGGAGTCGAGACCCGAGCCGATCGAGACAATCCGCCCCACGCCGGCCGTCCGCGCCCGGGCCACGAGGACGTCTGCCGGCTCGGCGCACGCGTCGAGGTGCGCGTGCGTGTCGGTCAAGCCGCGGCGGTCGGCAGGTCCACGCGCGGGAACAGCGGGGCTGCTGGCGCGATCCCCTCGGTCTCGGGCGTGACACCCGCTGCGACCCGCGCGAGCTCGAGCTCGAGCGGCTGCCCGAGCGCACCGAGAATCAGGGGCGTCGTCTTCGGGAGGTAGGGCGCGAGCGCCACCGCGACAGCGCGCACCCCATCGACGAGGTCGTAGAGGACGCGGTCGAGCTCGGTGGCCTGCGCTTCGTTCTTGGCGAGCTGCCAGGGCGCCGTTGCCTCGACATGACGGTTCAGCCAGCGCACGATCTCCCAGACGTCCTCGAGAGCGCCGGTCAGGTCATAGGCGTCGAAGCGCTCGACCAGCCTCACCCGCAGAGCGTCCAGAAGACCGGCCAGCTCCTCGTTGGCCTCCCCCGGCTCGACCCGTCCCTCGCGATAGCGGGAGATCATCGCCGTCGTCCGCGAGACGAGATTGCCGAGATCGTTGGCGAGCTCCCGCTCGTAGCGCTCATGGAGGCTGTCGAGCGACGCCGTCCCGTCCTGGCCGAACGACACCGAGCGCAGCGCCCAGAAGCGTACGGCGTCGGCGCCGTAGACGTCCACGAGGTCGAGGGGATCGATCGCGTTGCCGAGCGACTTCGAGATCTTGCGATCGTCGAGCAGGAGCCAGCCGTGAACGAACAGCTGCTGCGGCACCTCGTAGCCCGCGGCGAAAAGCAGTGCCGGCCAGTAGATGCAATGGAACCGGAGGATGTCCTTGCCCAACAGGTGGTGGGCGTGCGGCCAGAACCGCCCGCGTAGGTCCTCACCGTCGCGTGCGTAGCTGAGCGCGCTCAGGTAGTTGATGAGGGCGTCTACCCAGACATACGTGACCTGCGCTTCGTCCCAGGGGATCGGGATGCCCCACGGCTGCCCGGCTCGGCTGACACTGAAGTCCTCCAGCCCGCCCTCGATGAAGCTGCGGGCCTCGTTGTAGCGGTGGGCCGGAAGCACGAAGTCGGGACGGGCGTCGTAGAGCTCGAGCAGCTTGTCCTGGTAGGCGGAGAGGCGGAAGAAGTAGTTCTTCTCCTCGATCCGCTCCGGTGCGATGCCATGCTCCGGGCAGAGGCCGTCGACGAGATCGGCTTCACTCTTGAACTCCTCGCAGCCCACGCAGTACAGCCCCGAATAGACGTCCTGGTAGATGTCGCCGGCGTCGTAGATCCGCTGCAGGAACTCTTGGACGAACCGCTTGTGACCCTCGTCGGTCGTACGGATGAAGAAGTCGGCGTGGGCATTGACCTTCCTAGGCAGCTCTCGCCAGTGCTCGACGATCTCGTCGACGTACGTCTTCGGGTCGAGGCCCTGCTCTTCCGCGACGCGGTATACCTTGGAGGCGTTCTCGTCCGTGCCGGTGAGAAAGAACGTCTCCTGGCCGCGCTGGCGATAGTGCCGCACGAGCACATCGGCCGCGATCGTGGTGTACGCGTGCCCGATGTGAGGCGTCGCGTTGACGTAGTAGATGGGAGTCGTCAGGTAGAAGCTCATCTGGGTCAATGATACGAGCCCGCCTCGGGCTCCCAGCGGCGGCGGCCGCGGCCAGGCGACGCGCACGCAGACGCAGGCAGAAGGCGAGGACGAGCACCGCCGACACGAGCACCGCGGAGGCCTGCGTGGCCGGGAAGCCGCCGTTGACGCCTTCGCTCCGGGTCGGCCGCGCGACGGCCGGTCGCGAAATCCACCCACGCCGAGCCGCGCCCCCCGCCAGAGGCGCTCGGGCCACCCTCGCGCGCAACACGTGCGGCCGCGGTCGAGCACGTTCCCGTGGAGTCGCCGGCCGGCGTTCACGCGGTCGGGCGGGCATCGCCGGGTGACGCGGACCGGGAACCGAGACCGACCCACGGTCACCGAGCTCTCGCCGCTGCTCCGCTTCGACCGGTGCGTGTGGCGCAGCCTTCGGCACCACCTCGGCGACGGGAGCGGCCAAAGCACTCGCCACACCTGTCTTCACCTCCAGCGGCTCCAGCTCCGGGCGGGGGACAACGGCCGCCGGCGACGCGGGAGCGACGAGAGGAGCCGAGCTCGCAGGCGGAGACTCTTCGCCGGTCGCAGATGGCCCGATCGGCTGAACCTCGGGGCCGGGCAGGAACAGGAGCGGATCCAGGTACCCGTTCGGCTCCGAGCTTTGCCGCACGCCGAGATAGAGGTAGGGCACCGGCAGCTCCACCACGCCGCTCGGACCCACGGTTCCCACGACGTCGCCCTCCGCAAGGGCCGTCCCGCGCCGCACGACGACCGAGCCGAGATGCAGGAGCGTGACCGAATACCCGTCCTTCGTCTGAATCGAGACCGTCCGGCCGCCCACCGGGACGGTTCCGGCGAAGGAAACTACCCCGGCCGCCGGGGCGACCACGGAAGTTCCCGTCGGAGCGCCGATGTCGATCCCGCGGTGCTGGCCCGCGGCATACGGATCGTTGCCGAGCAGGAAGGGCCGCAGAACCGGACCCTGCACCGGCCAGGCCCATCCCAGAGCGGACGCGGGCACGGCGAGCGCAGCCGCGACCACAGCGCAGACCAGCAGTCGGACAGTCACCCGAAACCTCCTCCGTTGTCAGATATGGAAACTACGCCAACGGTAGCAGGGCCGAGCGCTCGTTGTCAAATCTGATTACAGCGAGGTGCGGTAGAGCCTGTTGCGCGCTACGCCGGTTGCACCGGAGATCACCTCGGCCGCCTGCCGCCGGGAGAGGCCGGCGGCGACCAGCTCGGCGACCGCGTTCGTTGCGGCGCTCTCGTCCGCGCCGGCCACGGGCGCCGCGCCTAGGACCACCGTCACCTCGCCCTTCGGCGCCTCGGCGAACCGCGCTGCGAGCTCGGCCACCGTCCCGACGGCGACCTCCTCGAAGTGCTTCGTCAGCTCGCGGCAGACCGCAGCCGGGCGCTCGCGGATCACGCGCTCGAGGGCTCGCAGAGAACGCGGGAGCCGCTGTGGCGACTCGAACGCAACGACTGCCCAGGGCCACCGGGCCAGCTCCTCGCCCAGCTCCCGCAACGCGCCCTCGCCACGGGGCAGGTACCCGAGGAACTGGTACCGCGCGGACACGAGCCCGCTCGCTACGAGTGCCGTCTCGATCGCCGAGGGCCCGGGTAGCACCGTCACCGGCACGCCCCCCCTGCGCGCGGCCTCGATCAGGCGCGCACCCGGGTCGTTGATCCCGGGCAGGCCCGCGTCGCTGACCAGCGCCACGCGCTCGCCGGCCTCCAGCCGCGGCAGCATCTCGGCCGTGCGCTTCGCCTCGTTGTGCTCGTGGTAGGAGAGCAAGCGCGCCTTGATCCCATGGCGCGCGAGCAGCCCCCGCGTATGCCTGGTGTCCTCGCAGAGGACGAGCTCGGCTTCGGCAAGCTCGCTCAGCACCCGCAGCGTCACGTCCTCGAGATTTCCGATCGGGGTCGCGCAGACCGCGAGCGGCACGGCTCAGCTCCCGGAGTCGAGAGCCTCGAAGGCGATCATCCCGGCACCGATTACGCCCGCGTCGGCCCCCAGCTGCGCCTCAACGATCTCGACCGTCTCGCTCGCGGGCACAAGGCCGTCGCGAGCCAGCACCTCGCGCGCGGGGCCGAGCAGCAGCTCGCTCTCCCTGCCGAAGCCGCCGCCGATCACGATCAGCTCCGGCTCGAAGACGTTGACGAAGGTCGCGAGGCCGGCACCGAGAAACCGACCAATCCGCCCAAGCGCCTCGATCGCCTGGCTCTCGCCGGCCTCCGCGCGCCGCACGAGCTCGTGCGAGTCGGCCTCTGGGCCGTAGAGCTCCCGTGCCACCTCGCTCGCCGCCTTCCCCGAGGCGACCGCCTCGAGGTGCCCGCGCCCCCCGCACCCACAGGGGGCCCCGTCGAAGTCGACGACGATGTGTCCGAGCTCGGCCCCGGAGCCGGTTGCGCCGCGATACGGGCGACCCGCCAGGATCAGGCCGCCGCCGACGCCCGTGCCGAGCGTGAGCACCACGACGTCGGTGGCGCCGCGGCCGGCGCCCGTCTTCCACTCCGCGATTGCCGCGGCATTGCCGTCGTTGTCGAGTGCGACCGGCAGCCCATGGCGCTCGCGCATGCGTTCGCGAAAATCGAGGTCTGCGAGGGGGATGTTGACCGAGGCGATCGCCCGCCCGCTGCGCTGGTCGATCCGCGACGGGATGCCGAAACCGATTGCCGCCGCGTCCGGGTGCTCCGCCCTGAGCTCGTCTATGGCGTTGTCGAGCTCCGCGAGCAACGCCTCTTGCGCCGTGACGACCGTGTGTCGCTCCACGCGAGCCTCGATCTCTCCCTCGCGCGTCAAGACGGCGGAGAGGGTCTTCGTCCCCCCCACGTCCACACCGATGACGCGCAGCCGCTCCAAAGCCCGCCGGTACCATACGCCGCCGGATGGCCTCGCCCGGCGGAGAGAAGCCATATCGCCTCTACCGCGGCGGTCGCGTCAAGGGACGGGTGCCGAGCCCGGGCAGGCCGACGAAAGACACACCGCGTGTCCGGCCCGAGCGCGACGGGAAGAGCCGCTACCGCGGCCCGGGACCGAAGCCCATGGCGCGGCGGCCGCACAAGATTCGCTGGAGCCGCGAGCTGGGAATCGCGCTCGTCCTGATCGTCCTCTTCTTCATCGTCTGGGGCGTGGTCGGCTACCTCGCCTTCCGCAGCGGGGTCGCAGCTGCGAACAAGCGGCTGCCGAGAACCGCCAAGTCCGTACTGACGCCGGACCAGGGCGCTCTGCTCTCGAACCCGAGCTCGATCCTGCTGCTCGGCACCGACCACTCGCTCGCCGCGTCGCGGAGCGGCGACCGGCACTCGGACTCGATCACGCTCCTGCGCACCGACCCGGACCACGGGCGGCTCTACTACCTGTCGATTCCGCGCGATTTGCGCGTCGAGATCCCGGGCTACGGCGCGAGCAAGATCAACACCGCCTTCCAGGTCGGAGGGCCGCGGCTCGCCGCGCGCACCGTCGCCTCCTACATCGACATTCCGGTCAACCACCTGGTCGTCGTGAACTTCGCCGAGTTCAAGGATCTGATCGACAAGATCGGCGGCATCAACGTCACCGTCGGCGGCCCGATCCTCTCCAAGTTCGACTGCCCCTACGGCACCGAGACCCGCTGCGCCCGCTGGCCGGGCTGGCGCTTCGCCAAGGGCAACCAGCACCTCGACGGCCGCCGGGCTCTCATTTACTCGCGCGTGCGCAAGAACCTGCTCAACCCGGCGGAAAGCGACATCACGCGGGGAGAGCGCAACCAGCAGGTGCTCCAGGCGCTGATGAGCAAGCTCGCGAGCTTCAGCACCTTCATGCGCATGCCGCTGATCGGCGGCGACCTGCTGAAGCCCCTTGCGACCGACCTCTCCGCAAACCAGTTCCTCGCGCTCGGCTGGGTCAAGTTCCGCGCGGGCCGCACCATCCACTGCCGGCTCGGCGGCACCTCGACCGGCGGTGACATCACCCCTAGCGAGGACAACGCGAAGGTGATCCTGATGGTGCTCGGCCGCTCCGCCGTGCAGCCGCCGGCTCCGAGTGGCGATACGTACCCGCCGGGGTGCCTGCTCGGCAGCCCGGCTCAGGGCGGTTAGGCCTCGGCGGCCTCTTTCTTGTCCTTCTTCTTTTCCTTCTTCTCGCCGCCGTCGCCGTCGGGGCTCGCGCCGTCCTTCGACAGGCTCTCCTTCTTGCGCCCCCCGCGGCCGTAGTCCGTCGAGTAGAAGCCCGAGCCCTTGTAGTGGACGGCTACCGGATAGAGCACCCGCTCGACAGGGCCTTCGCCGCAAAGCTGGCACTCCTCGGGCTGAGGGTCGGTCATGCGCTGAAAAAGCTCGAACACGTGCCCGTTCGGGCACCGGTACTCGTAGATAGGCATTACGGCGCCGCTCGCGGTGCCGTCGTCAGGACCTGCGGGCTCCGCCTGCATGGACGCCTGAAATGACCGATCGAACCAACTGGTTTCATGGGATACGCCTTTGTGAACGGAGGATAGCGACGAGGGTGGCTAGGAACCCCGCTCGCGCTCCACGGTTTCCCGGTAACAGGGCGCGTCCTCGAAGGCCGCGAGCCCGGGTGGAGTCTGGCGCCGGCGAGGGCGCTTGCGGCGCGCCGCCGCGAGCACCGCGGAGGCGCCGACGAGCCCGCCGATCAGAAACGAGCGCAACCGCCCGGACTGCGGTTCCCTGTCCATGCCACGATTGTAGGCGCCTGTGATCTGCACGCTTGGAGACGTACTCTTGGACGTCGTCGTCCGAACGACGAAGCCGCTCGCTGCGGGCGCCGACAGCCCGGTCGAGACGCGACTCGCAACGGGCGGCCAGGCCGCCAACGTCGCCTCGTGGGTCGTGGCGCTCGGCTCTGCGGTGCGCTGCGTGGCCAAGCGGGCCCGCGACCCGGCCGGAGTGCTCGCCCGCTCGCTGCTGGAGCAGCGGGGTGTCGAGCTCGTCGGCCCAGTGGTCGAAGGCAGGACCGGTGTCGTCGTCGCGCTCGTGAGCGCTGACGGCGAGCGTTCGATGGCGACCGATCGCGGCGTCTCGCCCGAGCTGGCGCCCGGCGAGCTCGACTCCGCATGGTTCGACGACGTCGCCTGGCTGCACGTCTCCGGCTACAGCCTGCTCGCTGAGCCGATCGCGGAGGCTGCGCTCGCGGCCGGCCGCCTTGCGCGGGCGCGCGGAGCCTCTGTCAGCGTCGACCTCTCCTCGTGGAGCTCGATCCGGGACTACGGGCCTGAGGCGTTTCGGGCCAACCTCGACGCGCTCTCGCCGGACGTGGTCTTCGCGAACGAGCCCGAGTGGGAGATGGTCGGCGGCGCCTACGCACTGGCGGAGACGGCCGTCGTCAAGCGCGGCTCGCGCGGCGTCGAGGTGCGGTCCGCAACCGGAATCTCCGAATACGAGCCGCCCGCCGCCGAGGCCGTGGACTCCACCGGAGCCGGCGACGCGCTCGCGGCGGGCTTTCTCGTCGAGGGGATCGACCTCGGCCTGCAGGCCGCGGCGCGCTGCGTGGCTCAGATGGGTGCGGTGCCGTGACGGAGTGGCTCCGAGTCGCGCCGGAAGTGGAGCAAACGCTGCGTGAGGGCGGCCCGGTCGTCGCCCTCGAGACAACCCTGATCGCTCAAGGGTTCCCTCCCGGAGTGGGGGTGGAGGTGGGGCTCGAGGCGGAGGCGCAGGTCAGGTCCGCCGGAGCCGTGCCCGCGACGGTCGGTGTCCTCGATGGCTCGGTCGTCGTCGGCCTGACCGAAGCGGAGATCGACCGTTTCGGCGAGGCCGGTGCAGACGCTCGCAAGCTTGGTCCCCGCGACCTGGCCGCCTGCGCCGTCCAGGGCGCCGTCGGTGCGACCACGGTCGGTGGGACGCTCGCCGCCTGCCGGCTGTCCAAGATCCGATTCCTGGGCACCGGCGGGATCGGCGGCGTCCACCGGGGCTTCGCCGCGCGGCCCGACGTCTCCGCCGACCTCGCCGAGCTGGCGCGCGCGCCGGCGCTCGTCGTCTCCTCCGGGATCAAGTCGCTGCTGGACGTACCCGCCACCGCCGAGTTGCTCGAGACTCTCGGCGTGCCGGCGCTCGGCTACCGCACCGACGAGCTGCCGCTCTTCTACAGCACCGGTGGCGGGCCGCCCGTCTCGGCGCGGGTGGACTCCGCGGCCGACGCGGCGCGAATCGCCGCGGCGCACTGGGAGCTCGGCGGCGCCGCGCTCCTACTCGGTCGACCCCCCGGCGAGACCCTTCCGAACGCGGAGGAGCTGATCGAGCAAGCCCTGGAGGCCGCCCACGATCGAGGTATCGCAGGCCAGGACGTGACACCGTTCGTGCTCTCATTCCTCCAGGAGCGCAGCGGCGGCCGGGCCCTCGCTGTCAACCGCGACCTGATCGTCGCGAACGCGGCCCTGGCGTCCGAGGTCGCGGTCTCCTTCAGTGGCTAGCTGACCGAGCCGAGGAACTCGTCGATCGAGAGCGCGGTCAACGTCTGGAGCTTCGCGCTGCCGCGCGCGCCGAGAGCCACGGAGACCCTGGCGATCGTCTGCGCGTCGGGAGCCTCGACCACGTTGACGAAGTCGAACGGGCCGAGGGTCGCCCACTGGTGCAGGACTTTCGCGCCGAGCTCCTCGACGTCACGATTGACCTCCCGTAGCCGGTCGGGGTTCGCCTTCAGCGTCTGCACGCCCTGGGCGGTCAGGCTCGTGAGCATGATGTAGGTCGGCATCGCGGCTCCTTCTGGGTCGGGGGCCCGACTCTAACCGCGCTGCCTGGTCGAAGTAGAGGAGGCTCGACCCGAGCACGACGACCGGCCACAGAACTCCTTCCGCGAGCGGTCGCGCGATGTCTGCGGCCTGGCCGCTCCCGGCGTTGATCGCCACCGCCATCACCCGCGTGCTCAGGTAGAAGGTGATCCCGAGCGTCGCCATCGAGCCAAGCGCGTGGACGTAGTCCGCCCGCCCCAGCCGGAAACCGCGCCTGAGCGAATCGATGATTCCGCCACCCTCGATCACGGCCGCGGGCACGGCGAGGCCGGCGAGCGCCAGCCAGGCGATCGCGGGCAGGATGTAGGCATAGATGAGCACCGGAATCGGCAAGAAGACGATCACGCCGACGAGGAAGGCCCTGATCAACCTGGCAGGCTCCACGCTTCGCCCGGCCACGACCGCCGATGCGCCCACGAACGAGAGGGTCACGAGCGGAACGCCGACGCCCAGGCTGACGAGCGTTCGCGCCTCGCCGTCGAGCGCGGGCAGCAGCGCGCCAAAGATCCCGATCGGCGCGCCCAGCGCGAACGAGGGCCAGAACCGGCGACCATAGAGACGGATTGCCTCGGCCACGACCTGCCCAACCGTCCGCGTCTCGGGCGGCAAGGGAGGCGGCAGCGCCTCCTTGGGCTTCCTGGCCACGGCGCTACGGTAGCGCGGCCTAGGCCGCGGCGGGCTCTGCTGCGGCGGCCTTCTCGAAGCTGAGCTCGCCGCCGTTCGCATCAACACGAACGGTGTCGCCCTCCGCGAACTCGCCCTCGAGCAGCCGGAGTGCAAGCGGGTTCTCGAGCAGGCGCTGGATCGCCCGCTTGAGCGGGCGGGCACCGTAGGTCGGGTCCCAGCCGCCCTCTGCGAGCAGCTCCTTCGCGGCTTCGGTCAGCTCGAGCCGCAAGCCGCGTTCGGCGAGCCGTGCCTCGACGCGCCGCAGCTGGAGCTCGACGATCTCGCCGATTTGCTCCTTGCTCAGCGGGTGGAACTCGACGATCTCGTCGATCCGGTTGAGGAACTCGGGTCGGAAGATCTCGGTCATCGCCTCGGCCGAGCGCACGTTCGAGGTCATGATCAGGACGGTGTTGCGGAAGTCCACGGTTCGCCCCTGGCCGTCGGTGAGCCGCCCGTCGTCGAGGATCTGCAACAGGATGTTGAAGACGTCGGGGTGAGCCTTCTCGATCTCGTCGAGCAGCACCACCGAATAAGGCCGCCGGCGAACGGCTTCGGTCAGCTGGCCGCCCTCGTCATAGCCGACATAGCCGGGCGGGGCGCCGACGAGCCGCGAGACCGAGTGCTTCTCCATGTACTCCGACATGTCGATTCGGACCATTGCGCGCTCGTCGTCGAACATGAACTCCGCGAGCGCCCGCGCCAGCTCGGTCTTGCCGACGCCGGTCGGGCCGAGAAAGACGAAGGAACCGATCGGGCGGTCGGGGTCCTGCAGGCCGGAACGGGCGCGGCGGAGCGCGTTCGCGACCGCCGAGACGGCCGCGTCCTGGCCCACGACTCGCGCGTGAAGCCGCTCCTCCATGTGGATCAGCTTCTCCGTCTCACCCTCGAGCAGGCGGTCGACCGGGACGCCGGTCCAGCGTGCGACCACTCCGGCGACGTCGTCCTCGTCCACTTCTTCCTTGACCATCGGCTCGAAGTCGGCAACTCGTTCGCGCTCCGCCAGCTCCTGCTCGAGCGCCGGCAACTCGCCGTAACGGATCTCGGCGACGCGCTGGAGGTCGCCGTTGCGCTCGGCGCGCTCCGCCTCCTGGCGCAGCTCGTCGATCCGGCGCGTGATCTCCTTGACGCGCTCGAGGATCTCCTTTTCGCTCGACCAGCGGGCGGCCAGCTCGTCGCGACGCTCCTTCGCCTCCGCGAGCTCGCGCTCGAGTGGCTCGCGCACGTCCTTCGATTCCTTCGCCATTGCAGCGAGCTCGATCTCGAGCTGGCGCACGCGACGCTCCGCTTCGTCGAGCTCGAGCGGCGAGGAGTCGATCTCCATGCGCAGGCGTGAGGCCGCCTCGTCCACGAGGTCGATCGCCTTGTCGGGCAGGAAGCGGTCGGCGATGTAGCGGTCGGAGAGCACCGCCGCAGCGACCAACGCGGCGTCGCGGATGCGCACGCCGTGGTGAGCCTCGTAGCGCTCCTTCAGGCCGCGCAAGATCGCGATCGTGTCCGAGACGGACGGCTCGCCGATCACGACCGGCTGGAACCGCCGCTCGAGCGCAGCGTCCTTCTCGATGTGCTTCCGGTACTCGTCAAGCGTGGTCGCCCCGATTGCGCGCAGCTCCCCGCGCGCAAGCATCGGCTTGAGCATGTTGGCGGCGTCCACGGCGCCCTCGGCCGCGCCCGCTCCGACGATGGTGTGTAGCTCGTCGATGAAGAGGATCAGCTCGCCAGCGGCGTTCTGCACCTCGGTGAGAACGGCCTTCAGGCGTTCCTCGAACTCGCCGCGGTACTTCGAGCCCGCGAGCATCGCGCCGATGTCGAGCGCCCAGACGCGCTTGCCCTTCAGGCCCTCGGGCACGTCGCCGGCGACGATGCGCTGCGCGAGCCCCTC
>Ga0126306_10000325_pt1 | contig 20769 bp, 20 predicted proteins | sample Plot27_FD_92592 | JGI IMG/M metagenome (GOLD analysis project Ga0126306, IMG submission 92592) | Serpentine soil microbial communities from UC McLaughlin Reserve, CA, USA - Plot27 | ecosystem: Environmental > Terrestrial > Soil > Grasslands | place: USA: UC McLaughlin Reserve, Lake County... | reverse complement strand
TTCGCTTGTCAGCATTTCAGCTAGTCGTCTCGAAGCGCCGCTGTAATCGTAGCACCCACTCCCGCAGGCAGCGATTCCTTTTGCGCCGCACGGCCGGTCCCAAACGGAAGAAGCTGACATGCTGACAAGCGAAAGCCGCAGGCTTGAGCGTGCTGACAAGTGGAGGCCGCAAGGCCGGAACGTGCTGACATGCTTTCACGGCGATGCTGTTGCAGAAGCGGAAGGTGAGGCGGTCGGGGAGGCCGTTGGCGAGGCCGTCGGGGATGCTGATGGCGAGGCTGTCGTCTCGAGCGGCATGGTATTAGGGGTAGTCACCGGCTGGGTGGTGGGTTGGGGTCCTACAGGATCGGTCGGTGTCTCGTAGAACAGGGACAAGAGGGCGGACAGGACAACGGCGACCGCCACGGCGGCCACGGTGCACACGGGCGCGAGCACGATGGCCAGCGGCACGCGCAGCCCTGCGGACACCCTTCCACCGAGGATGTAGTAGATGACCCCGGCGAAGACGGCGAGAACGGCTACCAAGAGCCACAGGGGGAATCCGAGGTCGAGCACGCTCACGATTCTAATCCTTCCAGAGCACCGCCGAGATTACACAACCAACCCCGGCAGCGATACCGACGGCGAGAACGAAGAAAGTCCCTGTGAAGGCCCAGATCATGACGCAGATGAGTTCCCCACAAAGCAAAGCCAGCGTCAGGTATCCCGACGGCGGGATCCTCATGGGGTCTCCACTTCCTCCCTCTGATAAATTATAGGGCGTACCCTAGAAGATAAACGTAACGATCCAGTAACGACCGAGCCTATTGTACAGCGGATGTTAGGAGGATGACCCTTCCCCCGATCCGCGACGGTCAGCAGGTCAGCACGCTCCGGCTTCGCCTCCGCTCGTCAGCACTTCAGCCAGGGCTAGCGAATCCGAAAGCTGACATGCTGACAAGCGAAAGCCGCAGGCTTGAGCGTGCTGACCTGCTGAAATGCTCGTAGTGCCCAAGGCTTTTGAGCCTTGGGCACTACGAAATAGGATCGGGCCGGTAAGGAGGGGGAAGGTACCGAACACCCGATCCTATGGGTAATGTCGCCGGGCCTCGGGGTCCTGAGAGGGGGAGTGCCTCGCCCGGTCTTGCACTACACTACGCTGCCAGGGGCGGGTGGCGCATCCCCCAAATGAGTGATTTTTCGCCATTCGTGAAGATTATTTTTCCTGATCCAGGTACCTCCGAAGCGCCCTGGCGTAAGCAGGCGCCAGCTTCCTGGCCCTGGCCCAGTCCTCGGGGCTCACGCCGAGCCTGGCGCTGCGGCGGATCTGATGGAGGTCATCATCCAGGCTGCCCGATTGCTCGCCGACTACGAACTCCTGGCGCATAGCCTCCAGGTCCTCCCTTTCCAACCTCCTCCGACGGTCTCCCATGCATCCTCCTCTCGCCGAAAGAGCTGGGACCACCCTAAGCCTAACCCCATCCCGCGGCAGAGGCAACGGTCGGGGCTGTGCACTTTCCCGCAAATCCCCTCGACAAAGACCCGAGAAGTCACTCTTCGGGGTGGTAAGAAACGTCGCTCTCGTGCAAAATACCCTCGTCCGCCGCCGGCGGACCGTTGTAGGGGGAGTGCGGACCGGAGATCCCCGTCCGGCCGGTTATCAGAGGGAGAGCTACGGGTGCGAGCAAGAACGAACATCTTCAAAGGAGCCGCTACCTTCATCACGCTCCTGGTCTTGCTGGTCTATGCACCAGTGTCTTCGGCCCAGGAGACGGAGGCCCAGGCCCCGCCAGGAGCCCCGAAACTGGACGCGGGGTCGTGGACGCTCATCGACGCGAACACGGGCCTCTACCTTGCCGGCAAAGACCCGGACAAGCGGGTCGCCATAGCATCGACGACCAAGGTCATGCTCGCCCTCGTCGCGTTCGATGAGGGCGTGAACTTCGACGATGAGGTAACGGTCTCGGAGAGCGCGGCGAAATACGCCGGGTCCGTCTACAGCAACGTAGGCCTCTACCCCTACGATCGCGTGAGCGTCGGGGACCTCCTTATGGCGTCCCTGGTCCCTTCCGGCACCGATGCGGACTACGCCCTGGCGGAGTATCTGGGGGACGGGAGCGTTGACGGGTTCGTCAGTAAGATGAACGATAAGGCGAAAGAGTTGGGCCTGAAGAACACCCACTTCGAGAACCCGGCCGGCATCGACGCCAAAGGCAACTATTCGAGCGCCAATGACCTCGCGAAGATAACCAGGGAGGTAATGAAGTACCCCGAGTTCCGCGAGATCGTCGCCACGCCCGAAGCCACTATTTCGACGCAAGGTTCGTCAGTAGACAGAAAGATAGACGTCGTCAACACCAACTTGCTCGTCGTCCCCAATTCAGGCTACGAGTACGGGCCGGCGACGGGCGTGAAGACGGGCACCTCCCCTCAGGCAGGGGCTTGCCTCGTGGCCTCCGCACAGAGCGACGACGAGTCCTACATCGCGGTGGTGCTCGACGCCGGGGGGGACGTGCAACGCTTCCAGGCGGCCAGGGGGGCGCTCGAGTACGGCTTCGGCGAGTACGAACACGAGCCCCTGGTCGAGAGCGGAGACGCCTACGCGAAGCTGGACCTGCCCTACCGCAGGGGCGAGACGGTGAAGCTCGTCGCCGATGAGAATGTAACCGCGCTCGCTGGCCCTGGCCTTAACGTCGAGCGGCGCCCGACGCACGAGGAAGCCCCACCCTCCGCCGATACCGGGCGCAAGCTGGGTACTGTCGTGGTCTCGGTGGAAGGCCGCAAGGTGGGCAGCAGCGCCCTGGTCGTCCAGAAAGGCTACGATGCGGCCTCCCTGTGGCAGAAGATCACGTACTGGGCGGGAGGGCTGAAACGCTGGGTGCTGTCCCGCTGATAGCCAGTCAGCACGCTCCGGCTTCGCCTCCGCTCGTCAGCATTTCAGCACGCTCAGCCCTTGCGGGCTTCGCTTGTCAGCATGTCAGCTTGCTCCTGCGAGAGGCCCTAGCTGACTGGCTGACAAGCGACCGAAGGGAGCGTGCTGACTAGCTGGCGAAGCCAGCGTGCTGACAGATGCTATATTCCCACCCTGGAGGATTAACGAGTGGAGGAGCATCGGATGGCGGGGTTGGGCGTGGGACAGAAGATCACATACTTCGAGTTGCCGGACCAGCAGGACTATCCCTGGAGCCTCTCGGGCCAGTTGGAGATGGGGCCTGTGGTGCTGGTCTTCTACAGGGGCGACTGGTGCCCCTACTGCAACGGGCAGCTCGCCAGCTACGCGAGGGAGTTCGAAGAGTTCGAGGAGCGGGGGGCGCAGCTCGCCGGCATCAGCGTCGACCCTCCGGCGAACAACGCTGGGATGGTGGGCAAACTCCAGCTTCCTTTCCCTCTCCTCAGTGATCCCGAGGGGGAGCTCGCCCGTATGTGCGGCCTGTGGGAGGCGGAGGAAGGCGTGGCCTTGCCCTCCACCGTCGTCATAGACCAGACCGGGGAGGTACGCTACCTCTACACGGGCGAGGATGTCGCGGACAGGCCGACAGACGATGGGCTCTTCGCCGTCCTCGACGAGCTCGAAAGCAGGATAGAACGCCTCACGGGCGGACCGGAGTTCCAGGTAGGGGCGGTCCAGGCGAGGGAGAGCAGCGTGCGCCCGGAACGAAGCGTCATGGACCTGGAGCAACTAACCGCCTACTATCGGGGCACCGCCTTCACCACCAGAATCCTCAAAGCTAGATTCGAAGGCTGGGGCCGTTCCGGGAAACAGGCGTTCGATGAACTGGACGCCTACCAGCAGATGGTGCGCACTTACATGAAGGCCCTGGAAGAAACTGTCGAACTGGCGTAGCGATTTGCCCCCGGGGGCAAATCGCGCATGTCAGCATGTCAGCACGCTCAGGCTTCGCCTTCGCTTGTCAGCTAGTCAGCTTTTTGTTTCTTGCTGACAAGCCTGCGAAGCAGGCGTGCTGACTAGCTGATAGCTTCTGAATAGAAGGTTCACCCTCTATGCAGACTCAGGAGGCTGTTTGGACCCACTTTTCGCGGATGGAAGGCTCAGGGCGCTGTGGCGGTTGGGGCTCCAATACGCTGCCTACTGGGTGCTTGCCCAGGTCTACTTCTATTTGTTCGTGGTGGCGTGGCTGCTCGCGGCCGGACGAAACGTATCAGGCGGACTCGATGCCTCGGTCGCGGCTCTCTCCCCCGTCCTCCCGCTGTTCAGCAGCGTAGCGGGCCTGTTGGCAGCCGTGCTTACAGTGTGGCTGGCCGGCCGTTTCCTCGACAGGAGGCCCTTCTCCGATTTCGGGTTCCATCTCGGTACCGGATGGTGGCTGGATCTGCTCTTCGGGATGGTCCTGGGCGCGCTGCTCATGACGACGGCCTTCCTCGTCGAGCTTGGTTTTGGTTGGGTCAGGGTAACGGGCGCTATCGAGACTTACGGTAGGGACGCTCCTTTCGCCGTTTGCATGCTCCTCCCCATCGCCGCTTTCGTGTGCATCGGATTCAACGAGGAGACTGTCTCCCGGGGCTATCAGCTCAAGAACGCCGCCGAGGGGTTGACCTACCCGGCCCTAGGCACCCGCGGCGCCGTTTTGCTCGCCTGGGTTCTCACCTCCGTCTTCTTCGGCGTGCCACACGCGGACAACCCGAATGCCACACCCATAAGCACGCTGAACATCATCCTCGCCGGCCTGATGCTCGGCCTCGGCTACGTGCTCTCCGGGGAGCTGGCGATCCCGATAGGTTTGCACATCACCTGGAACTTCTTCCAGGGCGCAGTCTACGGGTTCCCCGTCAGCGGCCTGGAACCCTTCGGCGCGACCCTCCTGGTCACAGAACAGGGCGGCCCCGAGCTCTGGACAGGGGGGGCATTCGGCCCCGAGGGAGGCTTGCTCATCCCCGCTATCATGCTTCTCGGGATGTCCCTCATAGCGCTGTGGACACGCCTGCGTACCGGCAAAGTCTCACTGAGTGCCTCCGTCGCAGAAGACGCCCACCGTAGGGAGAGACAAGCGGAGCCGTAGGGGCGGGTTTGAAACTCGCCCCTACAAGGGAGTAGGGAAAGCGCTGACCGGCTGATTCACGGGGCGGTGCTGATCCTCCAGTTCACCTTCCCGGCGAGGGGATCTTCCTCCAGTTCGTAAGTGTCGCCCCTGCGTGCGAGGCGCAAGACGTGCAGTTTGTCGTCTTCGGGGTGGCAGAAGTAGCCCTCGGCGGAGTCCCCGGCGCCGAATATCTTGAGTTCGATCTCGCCCCAGTCGATCTGTTCGGTACTTTGCGCGAGCCTGGCGTGCGGGATAGCCGCGCCGTCTCTGACGAGCATCACGACCGGTATCTGGCCGGCCTGTAGATGGTGCCAGCGTGTGCCCTCGTAAGTCTCGCCGGCCTGGTAGTCGGTCCAATGCCCGGGCGGAAGGTAGACATCGCGGCTACTCACCTCTTCCATCAGTGGCGCGACCAGTATATCCGTGCCGAAGAGGTACTCGTCCTCTATCAGCCAGGAGGTCCTGTCCTCGGGATACTCGAAGAACAGGGTGCGCAACATCGGGTGCCCCTCCCTGCAGGCGAGTGCGGCCTGGGCGTAGATGTAGGGCATGATCCGGTACCTGAGCTCGACCGTTCGCCTGAAGTCTCTGACGAACGCCTCGTCGTACTCCCAGGGCTCGGTGGGAGGACTGCCGTGGCATCTGCTGTGGGAGGTGAGCGCGCCGAGTGCCAGCCAGCGCCGGTAGAGGTCCTCCGGGGTCGTGAAGGGGAACCCCCCTATAAAGTGGCTCCAGAACGAGAAGCCGCAGAGACCCAGGGAGAGGCCGCCCCTCAGCGTCCCCACCATTCCGCCATCGGAGTTCTCGGCGTCCCCGCCCCAGTGCAAGGGATATCGCTGGCTACCAGCCCAGGCGCTGCGTGCGAAGGTGGCGCCGTTGCCCGTGACCTCCTCCGTTGCCGCGGCGACGGCTTTGTTGTAGCGCAGGGGATAAAGGTTGTGTTCGTGGAAGCCACCCTTCCTGGAGGCGTACATGCCCGAGAGGGGCGCGGCCTCACCAAAGTCCGCCGTGAAGATACCGACGCCCATCTCCAGCAGCCCGGCCAGCTTCTCGCGGTACCAGCGCTCGGCCTCGGGCTTGCTCAGGTCGATGACGGCGTCGTCGACGGGCGGCTCTCCGCTGGCGGTAAGGACCACGAAATCTTTCTCTATGGCCTCGCGGTGCAACCTGTTCTTGGGGTTGAAGTAAGGGAGTTGCCACAGGCTGATGCGGAAGCCGCTCTCTTTCAGGTCGGCGAGCATCTTCTCGGAGTCGGGGAAGCGCGACGGCGAGAACTCGAAGTCGCAGCGGTGGGGAACTTCGGTCCAGCCGGTGTCGAGGTGGATCACATCAGAGGGGATGCGCTCCCGGCGCAGCCTGCCCGCGACCTCGCGGACCTCACTCTCCGAGGAGTAGGTCTCGCGGCCCATCCAGAGCCCGAAAGTCCAGAGGGGTGGGAGCGGGGCGCGTCCCGTGAGCGCCGTGTACTCGGAGAGGATCTCCCTGGGGGAACCAAAGAAGAAAAACAGGTCGAGCTGGTCATCGCCCAGGTAGACTACCGCCGCCCCGTCGTGAGAACGCCCCAGGTCGAACGTAAGTGGCGTGCTGGTGTGCACGAAGATACCGTAGCCGCGGCTGCTCATAAAGAAAGGTACGGGCTTGTACATATTGGGCGTCTGGGCGCTGTAGGCGTCGTAGGTCCAGAGCACGAGCTTCTGGCCGCGCTTGTCCAGGCGGGTAAAGGACTCTCCACAGCCGAAGAGCTTCTCCCCCGGCGAGAGACCGAAGCTGGCCGCGATGTGCCTGTGGAACGTGGCCGTGTTGCGTACGAACGAGAGGGGCGTCGGCTTCGCGTTGACCACGCCGCTGGTATCGGAGAGGTTATGGGTGCTGGTCAATAGTCCGCCCGTAGAGTCCCTGAACTCGAAGCGCAGCGGGTCTCTTTCTACGATCACAGTGCCGCAAGGACCGCGGTAGGCAATAGAGGTTCCCTCTTCGCCCACCGTCCAGGAGTCATCGGTCGGAGGCTCGCCCACGAGCATGAGCGTAGGTTCTCCGCGGCACCCTTCCGGCCTGGCCGACAACCGCAGGCGCACCGTGCGCGGTGTAACGAAAGAGAGGTCGAAAGGGAGCGCCCGGTCGTCCTCGTACTCCCCCGGCGGCAGGTCTTCCCAGACCTTGTAGTCCTCGAACTGGGTGGTGATCTGATGGTAGGAGACGCGTTGCTCGAGGGCGAGGCTCTTCCAGCAGATCTTCCCCGCAGCGCTCTCGGGGTCGAACTCCTCGACCCTGTCGCCGACGAAGAAGTGGTTCTCCTGCTTGGAGAACTCCTCGCCCACGTCCACCGGCTCGTTCTGAAAGACGATGCCGAACTCTCCCATAGACTCCTGCCTCCCCGTGAGGACGTCACTTGGCTTCCGGCCATCCCCATTATCCGCGCTCCCCAAACCGCGTGCCGGTCCGGGACGTGTCTCGACGGTTTGATGTGGTGCATAAAAGGGCAAGTCATCGCAAGAAACCAGCGTATCGACCACGCCCCCAGACGGGCCCGAGCAGGAGGGATGACCACGTGACGGAAGGTCAGCACACCCAGCAAGACCCGACCCGGAAGTATCCGCAGCCGGAGTACCCGGAGCAGACCCAGATGGATCAGCATCCGGGTCTGGAGCAAGAGATGCGGCCCGAACCAGACTATGGTGTCGATACCTACCGGGGAAGCGGCAGGTTGGAGGGCAAGAAAACCATCATAACCGGTGGCGACTCGGGTATCGGGCGGGCGGTCGCGCTAGCCTTCGCCAGAGAGGGTGCTGACGTCCTGATCTCCTATCTCGAAGCGGAGGAACAGGACGCCAGGGAGACCGCGCAGGTGGTCGAGGATGCCGGCAAGAAGTGTGTGCGGGTGCCCGGGGATATAAGCGAGGAGGCCCAGTGCCAGGCCCTGGTCCAGAAGGCCGTAGACGAGTTCGGCCGGATAGACGTCCTCGTCAACAACGCCGCCCACCAACGGACGGTTGAAGGCATAGCCGATGTCTCGACGGAACTTCTGGACCGCACCTTCAAGACCAACATCTACGCGATGTTCTGGCTCGTCAAGGCCGCGCTCCCGCACATGCCTGAGGGTGGTTCGATCATCAACGTGGGCTCCGCGCAGGCGTACAAGCCCTCCCCCACCCTCCTTCCCTACTCGGCGACCAAGGGGGCCATAGTCACGTTTACCGAGGGGTTGGCCCAGGATATCGTGCAGTACGGGCTGCGGGCCAACGTCGTCGCGCCGGGACCGGTGTGGACCCCGATCATACCCGCCTCCATGCCTGGCGAGACGGTCTCCCAGTTCGGCCAGCAATCTCCGACGGGGCGTCCCGGCCAGCCGGCGGAGCTCGCCCCCGCCTTCGTGTTCCTGGCCTCCCAGGAAGCGAGCTACGTCAACGGCGCGGTCATAGACATCACCGGCGGTCAGCCGGTGGCTTGAGAGCTGTCAGCTTTTCGTTCACTTGCTGAAGTGCTCGTCGTGCAGAAGGCTCACGAGCCTTCTGCACGACGCTGCGAAACCTGACACCCCTTTGTCGATGCGCTAGGCTAGGAGGCGCGGGAGCATTGGAAGGTATCGTTTTTGGGGATCATCGTCCAGAAATACGGCGGGAGCTCGGTGGCGACGACGGAGCACATAAACGCCGTCGCCGAGCGGATAAAGAGGGCCCACGATTCCGGGCTCGGCCTCGTCGTGACCGTCTCGGCGATGGGCAAGCAGACCGACCGGCTGCTCAGGCTCGCCGGGGAGGTCAGCCGCGACCCTTCGCCGCGTGAGATCGACCAGCTTCTCTCTACGGGAGAACTTCAGTCCGTCGCGCTCCTGGCTATGGCGCTGCACGACAGGGGCGTCGCCGCCACCTCTCTGACGGGCCTGCAGGCCGGCATGAAGATCACAGGCCGCTACGGCTCCGGGGTAATCTCGGGGATTCAGCCAGACCGCCTGAGGGGCCTGCTCGACGAGGGACAGGTCGCCATCGTCGCGGGCTTTCAGGGGGTCAACGCCCTTGGGGACATCATGACGCTCGGACGCGGCGGGTCGGACACGACGGCCGTGGCGCTCGCGGCGGCGCTCGGGGCCGAACGCTGTGAGATCTTTACGGACGTAGACGGCGTCTACACCGCCGACCCTCGCATCGTCCCGCAGGCGCGGCGCATTCCCCTCATACAGTCCTCGGAGATGGCCGAGATGTCGTGGCGGGGCGCGAGGGTGATGCACCCGCGGGCCGTGGAGCTCGGGGCTTTGCATGGGGTCGAGATCCACGTAAAGAGCTCCTTTCTGGAGGGGCCTGGTACGATCATCACGGGAGGCAAAAGCTTGGAACACCTCGAGACACGCGAGACGGTCGCCGGGATCGTCCACGACCTCGACGTCTCGCGCATCACCCTGACAGGCATAAAGACGGGTCCTGGTACGATGAGCCGCGTCTTCTCCCCCCTGGCCGAGGCAGGCATCTCCGTCGACGTCATCGTAGAGAGCGCCCCGAAGGAAGGTACTTCGGACGTTGCTTTCACCGTCCGCCGCAGCGACTTCGCCGCTGCCCTGCGGCTCGCCGGAGAGGTCGCGGAATCTCTGGACGGAAGGGTCGAGGGCGAGGAGGAGCTGGGCAAGGTCAGTGTCGTCGGGACGGGTATGCTCAACCGCCCCGGCTACGCCGCCAGGATGTTCGCGACGCTCGGGTCCGCCGGCATCCCCATAAGGCTCGTCTCCACCTCCGAGATACAGGTGACTTGCGTATTGCCGGCAGGCAGGGTAGAAGAAGCGGTAAGAGTTTTGCACAGGGACTTCGAGTTGGAGGAGAGAGATGTTTAGTGGCGCGCTCACGGCCCTCGTCACACCGTTCAGGAACGGGGAGGTGGACGTCGAGGCCCTGGAAGGCATGGTCGAGTTCCAGATCCACGGCGGAATCCACGGCCTCGTCCCCTGCGGGACCACCGGCGAGACCCCGGCCATGACCGAAGAGGAAGACCGCCTCGTTATCGGTACCGTGGTCAGGGTCGCCGGCGGACGGGTGCCCATCGTTGCTGGTTCCGGATCCAACAGCACGGACATGGCGATCAAGTACACCAAGATGGCCCAGGAGGAGGGCGCCGACGGCTCCCTACAGGTAGCCCCCTACTACAACAAGCCGACCCAGGAGGGGCTCTACCGTCACTTCGCCACCATCGCGGAGGGTACGGACTTGCCGATTATCCTCTACAACATCCCTGGCCGGACGGCCGTGACCGTCTCCGCGGAGATCATAGGGCGCCTCGCCGAGATACCGAACATCGTCGGGGTCAAGGAGTCGACACTCTCCATGAACATGACGAGCGACATAAAGAGCCTCTGCGGCGAGGATTTCTCCATCCTCTCCGGGGATGATCCCATGACGCTCCCCATGATGGCCCTCGGTGGGCAGGGTGTGATCTCCGTCGCCTCCAACGTCGCCCCGGCGGCCGTCTCCGACATGGTGAGGGCCCTGCTCGATGGCGACTTCGAGAGGGGCCGCGAGCTCCACTACGAGCTCTTGCCGCTGTTCCGCGCGCTCTTCGTGGAGACCAACCCGATCCCCGTCAAGGCGGCGGCTTCGATCCTCGGCCTGTGCTCGGACGAGATGAGGCTGCCGATGACCCCACTCCAGGACGAGAACCTGGGGGTCCTTCGCCAGGTGATGGAGGAATCGAACCACCTCCTCCCCACACCCGAAGAAGTTTGACCAGAATAGCCGTAATAGGGGCGGCGGGCCGCATGGGGCGTGAGATCTGCCGCGCAGCCCTCGAAACAGAAGGGATTGAACTCTCCGGCGGCACGGTCGAAGAAGGCGCCCCCGAGCTCGGCTCCGATCTCGGCGAACTCTGCGGCTCTTCGAAGGCGGGAGTAACCGCCACGGAAGACCCGCCGGCATCGGCCGAGGTCCTGATCGAGTTCACCACGCCGGAGGCGACCGTGGAGCACCTCTCCTACCACAGACCGCACGTCATCGGGACGACGGGCCTCTCCGACGGGCAGCTGGCGAAGGTCGAGGAGGCCTCGCAGGAAGTCCCCGTCGTACGCGCCCCCAACATGAGCGTCGGCGTGAACCTTCTGCGCGAGGTGGTGCGCGAGATCTCGGCGAAGCTCGGAGCGGACTACGACATCGAGGTCGTGGAGGCCCACCACAAAGGCAAAAAGGACGCGCCTTCCGGCACCGCCCTGTTCCTCGCGCACGCCGCCGCCGAGGGCAGGAACAGGAGACTGGAGGAGGTCGCCGTCTACGGGCGGGAGGGTCTTTCGCCCCGGCAGGAGGGTGAGATCGGCATCCACGCCCTGCGCGGCGGCGCCGTCGTCGGAGAACACCGTCTCATCTTCTACGCGGGCGGAGAGGAGATAGAGGTCATCCACCGCGCCCTCTCCCGCCGCACCTTCGCCGACGGCGCTCTCAGGGCCGCGCGCTTCGTCGCGAACGCCCCGCCCGGCCTGTACTCCATGGCCGACGTGCTCCAAGCTCTCTGAAAGGAACTTATGACCGACGCTTCTACGGTACCCCTGATCCCACGCGAACTTCTCTTCGGCAACCCCGAGAAGATGGGACCGCGACTCTCCCCCGACGGGGAAAGGCTGGCCTACCTCGCGCCGAAAGACGGCGTGATGAACGTCTGGGTCGGACGTGTGGGAGGAGAGGACTTCGAACCCGTGACCGATGACCGCAAGCGCGGCATCAGGGTGTTCTTCTGGGCCGAGGACAACAGGCACATCGTCTACCTCCAGGACGTGGGCGGCGACGAGAACTGGCGCGTGCACGCTGTGGATGCGTCCACGCAAGAAGACAGCGACCTCACCCCCTTCGACGAGGTGCAGGCCCACATCGTGGACAAGAACCGCCACTTCCCGGATGAGCTGCTCGTGGCGCTGAACAAGGAGAACCCCGAGCTCCACGACGTCTACCGCCTCACCCTCTCCACTGGCGACCTCGAGCTCGTCGCCAAGAATCCAGGCAACGCCGTCGGCTGGGTCGTCGACCCCCACCTCATGGTGCGCGGCGCCATGGCGGCCACGCCCGAAGGAGGCTTCGACCTGCTCCTGCGCGGCGAAGAGGCGGGTTGGCGGAAGATCCTCGGCTGGGGTAAGGAGGACGCGCTCTCGAGCGCCCCCGTCGGCTTTACCGGGGACGGCGAGAAGATGTACCTCGTAGACTCGCGCGGGGCCAACGCCTCCCGCCTGGTCCTGCTCGACCTCACAGACGGCGCGACCCAGACACTGGTCGAGGACCCGCGCTACGACGTCGGGCAGGTGGTAACGCATCCGGACACCTACGAGGCCCAGGCCGCCGCCGTCGAGCGCGCGAGGACCAAGTGGGTGGTGCTGGACGACGCCATCAGGGAAGACTTCGAGGTAATAGAAAGTCTCGGCCGCGGGGACTTCGGCGTGACGAGCCGCGACAGGTCCGATGAGAACTGGCTCGTCGCCTTTACCGCGGACGAAGGCGGCGCCTCCTACTATGCCTACGACCGCAGGAGCAGGCGCGGCGAGCACCTCTTCGACGCCCGCCCCGCCCTCGCGGAGTACACCCTGGCCCGCATGGAGCCCGTCTCCTTCCCCTCGCGCGACGGCCTCACCATAGAGGGTTACCTGACTCTACCGCCAGGCTCGGAAGGACCCCTTCCCATGGTGTTGAACGTACACGGTGGCCCGTGGGTAAGGGACGGGTGGGGCTACGACCCCGAGGCGCAGTGGTTCGCCAACCGGGGATACGCGTGCCTGCAGGTGAACTACAGGGGCTCGACGGGGTACGGCAAGGCATTCTTGAACGCCGGCAACAAAGAGTGGGGCGGCAAGATGCACGACGACCTCGTCGACGCCGTCGGGTGGGCCGTCGAGCAGGGAGTGGCCGACCCCGAGCGGGTAGCCATCTACGGCGGCTCCTACGGCGGGTTCGCCGCGCTCGCCGGCGCCACGTTCACGCCTGATCTCTTCCGGTGCGCCGTCGACATCGTGGGTCCTTCGAGCCTGATCACACTCATAAACAGCATCCCGCCTTACTGGAAGCCACTCCTCTCGACTTTCCACGAACGGGTCGGCAACCCCGACACGGAAGAAGAGTTCCTGAAGTCCCGCTCCCCCCTCTTCTTCGTCGACCGCATCAAAATACCGATGCTCATCGCCCAGGGCGCCAACGACCCCCGCGTGAAACAGGCAGAATCAGAACAGATAGTAGCCGCCATGAAGGAGAAAGGTATAGACTACGAATACCTCCTCTTCGAAGACGAAGGCCACGGTTTCGCCCGCCCCGAGAACCGCCTCGAGTTCTACGCGGCCGCGGAACGCTTCCTCGCCAAACACCTAGGAGGGCGCGCGGAAGAATAAATAATGCGGTTCACCACCGCAGGAGCGTTTCGCGGACCAACCCCCCATGTAGGGACGGTTCGCAAACCAACCTCCCATGTAGGGGCGCTTCGCGAAGCGCCCGCGAACCGCTTCAGGTTTCAGCAGGGTCCATATCCCGGTCTTCCGACCCCGTACCGGATTCGTCTTCCTCCGGTGAGACGAGGGTCTCGACCCATCCCGCGTCGACGCCCAATCTACCTGCTATCTCCCCATCGGAGAAGCCGATCTTCCGTAGGCGTTCGACCTCTTCTGCCAGACACACTTCGCCGCGGTCTTCCACATCCTCCTCGATCCTGCGATGACCCTTCGAGGATACCACGCAGGCGGGTCGTGGACGTTCAGACGCTCGCTGGTACCTTCAGGTCCATACCTGGGTAGATCTCGTACCCCGAGAGATCATTCGCCTCGCGGATGGCCTCTACTTTCGGCCTCGGGTCTTCCCAGAGCGCGGTTCGCTCTATCGCTATCTCCCAGAGCGTATCCCCCGGCGCCACGGTGTAATGTGTAGGCGGTTGCTCGGCCCCGGCCACACCACCAACATAGAGTGCCCCGGCGAAAGTGGCGGCTACGACCAACGCCCCCAGCCGGCGACGACGATATTTTGCGCGGTCACTTCTCACCAGAAAAATATACGGGAGGGTACGTCCGATCCCAACGGTAATTTCCCTCCACCACGCTCCGGCCATCCGGTAGAATCCTCTGCATGCATTTTACGAAAATGGAAGGTTGCGGCAACGATTTCCTCGTTTTCGACCCGAGCGAGGTCGAAGGAATAGACTTGCCCGCCCTCGCCAGAAAAGCCTGCGACAGGCACTTCGGGGTAGGGGCCGACGGGATCCTGATCCCCGCTCACTCGGAGGCCGCCGATCTCGATATGGTCTACCTGAACTCCGACGGCTCGCCCTCCGAGATGTGTGGCAACGGCCTGCGCTGCCTGGCCCGCTACGCGAAGGACCGCGGTCTGGTCGAGGGCGAAGCCATGACCATCGCCACGGGCGCGGGGGTCAAGAAGGTCCTCCTCTTCGACGACGGCTCCTCGCGGGTGGACATGGGGGCGCCACGTTTCGACACCAGGGTCGAGGTCGGTGGCTTCCGCTTGCTACGCGTCTCGATGGGCAACCCGCACGCGGTAGCCTTCCTGGAGAGCGAGGCCGCACTCGAGGTGTTGGATCTCCCCACCCTCGGCCCGCCCATCGAAGAAGATCCCACCTTCCCCGAGAAGACGAACGTGGAGTTCGCCTTCGCGCGGGGCGACCGCGACGTCAGGATGAGGGTCTGGGAGCGCGGCGCAGGCGAAACACTCGCCTCGGGCTCGGGCTCATGCGCCGCCGCAGGCGCAGCGATAAAACAAGGCCTCGCCAAGAGCCCCGTAAAAATACACCTGGACGGCGGAGCAGTAGAGATAGAATGGTCCGGCGAAAACACCCCCGTACACATAAAAGGCCCCGCCGCCTACATCTGCGAGGGAGAACTGTTGCTGCGAAGTTAGGGGAACTCCGTAGATCGCTCCTCCTCAAAACCGCAGAACCAGTGCCAGTCGTGGATTCCCGCTTTCGCGGGAATGACGGGTGAGGTGGCAGGAATGACCGATGGGGCGGGAATGACGGTGATGGAAAAGCTGAAATGCTGACAAGGCGCCAAAGGCGCCGTGCTGACAAGCGGAGGCGAAGCCGAAGCGTGCTGACATGCGCGATATCGGGAAGTTCCTTCCCGATATCGCCTACCGGATCTCGACCAGGCCGTAGCGGGACGCGAACACCAGGGCCTGGATGCGCGAGTGCACGCCCATCTTGTTCAATATATTCATCATGTGGGTGCGTTCGGTATCCACGCTCATGTGCAGTTTGGCCGCAATCTCCTTGTTCGAGAGGCCCTCGGCGAGCATCTGCAGGACTTCCCTTTCGCGCGGTGTGATCAGCTCGATGCTCGCGCGCGCTTCTACCTCTTCCTCACGGTTCTGTCCGGCGAGGCGCAGCAACGCGATCAGCTCGTCCTCGGAGAGCAGGGTCTCACCTTCGCCGAGGCGCCGCGTGGCATCGAGGATGGCGTCGACGTCGGCTGACTTGTGCAGGACCCCGGCCGCCCCGGCCTCGACCGCCCTGGCATGCTCGGCCCTATCGAGGCTCGCGGTCAGGACGAGCGCCGCGAAGTCGGGGTTGGCTTCGCGCAACTCCTCGATCAACTCGGTGCCTTCTCCATCCGGTAGGCTGAGGTCTATAACCCCGAGGTCGGCCTCCACACCGTCCATCTCCCCGCGCGCCTCGGCGAGCGTCCCCGCCTGGGCGACCACCTCGAACCCGGGCTCCTGATCGAAGACGAAAGCGAGCGTCTGACGAAACGAAGCGTGGTCCTCTACAAGCAAGATTCGCTGCATTTATCCCCTTCGCGGACCTTTCTTGTGACACCATGCATCGAAACAATATACCAGCTTTGGCGGTTGCGACGTCCTATTCTCTCAGGTGTTGGAGAGTTCCCCGGCCTCCCCGCCAGTAAGGATGGTTAGCCCCACCCTGAGAAACACGCGGGTTCCCGCGCCCTCCCTGCCCTCCACCTCGAGTTCCCCGCCGAGTGCGAGGACACGCTCGCGCATCCCCGTGAGCCCCATCCCGTAGGACATCTCCGGCCCGAACCCCCTACCGTCGTCTTCGACCTCCACCAGGACCTCGCCGTTTACCATTCCGAGGGTGACAGAGGCGTGCCTGGCGCCCGAGTGGCGCCTGACGTTGGCCAGAGCTTCCTGGACGACGCGGACCACTTCGACCCCGGCGGGCCCCGAGATGGTGGTGGGGAATCCTTCGTCCACGACGAGCTCGAACTCGCACCCGCCGCCGATCTGGCGGTTCAGTTCGACGATCGACTCGACGGCGCGGACCAGGGGCCGCTCCCTGGCGCTCTCGAGCCGCAGGTCGTAGATGGCGTCGCGCAGGCCTCCGACCGCCCGCCTGAGCGCCTCCACCTGACGTCCCGTCTCTTGCGCGCGGTCGGCGCCCTCGGGCATCCTCCTGAGAACCTGCATCGATTGGAGGGCGTAAGTGAGGTCCTGCAGGACGACGTCGTGCAGCTCGCGGGCTATACGGCGGCGTTCGGCTTCCCGGATCTCACGCAAGGCCTCTTCGGCCCGCTTGCGCTCGGTAATGTCCTCTAAAGTACCCTCGTAACCCGAGATGCTCCCGTCGGCGTCGTAGATGGCGCGGGCGTTGGCCGAGGCCCATACGAGGGTCTTGTCTTTACGATACATCTTCAACTCGAAGGCGCTCACGAAACCGTCCCGCAGCGCGAGCTGGTAGAACTCGTTCCTGCGAGAAGCCTCCACGTAGAGCTGGTCCCTGATATTGGAGATGGCCCCGAGCAGCTCTTCTGGAGACTCGTAGCCGAGTATCCTGGCCATCGCCGGGTTCGCCGTAAGGAAACGTCCGTCGACCGTGGTCTGGAAGATACCTTCGACGGCGTTCTCGAAGATCAAACGGTACTTTTCCTCGGCCAGCCGATGCTCGCGGCGCACCTCGGCCTCCCTGAGTTCCCGCTCGATGGCGCTGTTGAGCCTGGCTAGGTTGTCCTTCATGAGGTAGTCGTGGGCCCCTGCCCTCATGGCCGCCACGGCTGCGTCCTCACCGATCTGGCCGCTCACGATGATGAAAGGCAAATCCACAAAGCCCTTGCGCCTGAGCAACGCGAGCGCCGCTAACGAGTCGAAGGCCGGCATACCATGGTCGGAGATGACGAGATCCCAACCGCGCCCGTCGAGCGCGGCCTCCATGGCCGCCGCGGTGTCGACCCGTTCCCAGATGGGGTCGTATCCGCCCCTGCGCAAACTCCTTATCAGGAGCAGGGTATCGTCCTCGGAGTCCTCGACGAGCAGGACTCTAAGCGGTGCGTCCATCTAGGATTGCACCCCTCGAGTACGCGCGTACTGTAAGCCGGGATCCGGCCGCTTCTCCGCCGTCACCATACTCCGTGTAACTCCCATCACATCCAGGCCCTATTCTATTGTGGTCCTGGCGTCGGGGCAAATAGCCTCCTGAGTAAAAACACCAGAAAATCACCCATTTGGGGGATACGCCGATGCCATCATCGAGGTTATCATGATGGTGTCCGTGCGCCTGTATGCGCGCAAACACGGAGACCGGAAGGAGTGAGAAGATGCAACAAGAACCCAACCTCGGCGGTGAGCAGGACCGAGTTTCGGATGTCCAGCCAGGAGACTCGGCCACTACGATGAGCGCGCAGGACGAGCGGACGTGGTCCGTGATCGCCCATTTGAGCGTGCTTGTGGCGCTCGTTGGCCTTATGCCTTTCGGGGCCCTGCTCGTCTGGTTGCTCTACAAGGACCGTTCCGAGAAGGTGCGCTTCCACTCGCTGCAGGCGCTCTGGTACCAGATCGCCTGGATCGGCATCTTCATCGTTTACGCCCTCATCACCGTAGTCCTCTCGATAGTGACGTTGGGCATCGCCGCCTTCATACTGGTCCCGCTCGCGTTCGTGCTCGGTATCGTGCCCCTGGTCCACGGTTGCTACGCGGCCTACCAGGTGAGCCAGGGCGTAGAGTACCGCTACCCGTTCATCGCGGACTGGATAGAAGGCCCGCGGGGTGTGGTCTGAAGCGCCGCACGCCGAGCAAGTCCTGAGCGCGAGGCGCCATGCCACTCCGATCCACCAGAGCACCCGAGAGGACCAGGGCGTGCGGGCCTTCGGCCGGCTGGCCCGTGGCGAGATGAGCAGCAAGGTCATACTCCTGGTCGAGGATAATCCGGACGACGAGCTGCTCACCCTGCGGGCGCTCAAGAAGACGGGCGTCCAGAACGAGGTCGTGGTCGCCCATGATGGGGTCGAGGCCCTCGATTACCTGTTCGCGAGCGGCCCCCATGCGGGTAGGGACCCCGCCGCCGTGCCCCAGCTGGTCCTCCTCGATCTCAAACTGCCTAGAGTGGACGGGCTCGAGGTACTCAAACGCCTCAGGTCCGACGAGCGCACCCGACGCCTGCCCGTGGTCATCCTGTCATCGTCCCGAGAACAGCGCGACATGCTCGATGGCTACGGGTTCGGTGCCAATAGCTACGTCCGCAAACCCGTAAACTTCGAGCAATTCGTCACGGCCGTCGAACTCCTCAGGCGTTACTGGCTGGGACTGAACGAAGACCCCCCTGGGGTCTTCTAAGCATTTCAGCACGCTCCGGCTTCGCCTCCGCTTGTCAGCACGCTCGGGCTGACGCCCTCGCTTGTCAGCATTTCAGCTTTTTGTTTTGCTGAAATGCTGACAAGCCGCCAAAGGCGGCGTGCTGAGAGGCGCGAAGCGCCGTGCTGACTAGCGGAGCCCGAAGGGCGTAGCGTGCTGACTAGCTTTGTTGTTCGGCTTCGAGCTCGTCTACGAATTGGCGGGCGGTGCGTCCCGAACGTCCGGCGTGCCAGCGGTCCCACCGCAGGGCGCGCTCCCGCAAGTGTTCCGCGGGAACGGTGAGGCCACGCTCCCTGGCGAGTCCGGCTACGATCTCCAGGTAGCGTTCCTGATCCGGGGACGGGAAGGTCAGGCGTAATCCGAAGCGGGCCGCCAGGGAGAGCTTCTCCTGCATGGTGTCGCGGGCGTGCACGTCGTCGGCGTCACGTTCGGAGAAAGTCTCCCTGATCAGGTTCCTGCGGTTGGAGGTCGCGTAGAGCCTGACGTTCTCGGGTGGTTCTTCGACGCTGCCTTCGAGGAGCGCCTTGAGGGCCTTGTACTCGACCTCGTGCTCCTCGAAGGAGAGGTCGTCGACGAAGAGGATGAAACGCGGTCCGCGTCCGCGCAAGACCTCGAGCACCTGCGGCAGCAAGGCGAGGTCCTCCTTCTTCACCTCGACCAGCCTCAGTCCCTCCCCCGCGTACTCGTTCATGATGGCCTTGACGGTGGAGGATTTTCCCGTACCAGGTAGGCCGTAGAGCAGCGCGTGGTGGGCCGGGAGGCCGGCCAGGAAACGCTCTGTGTTCGTGATCAAGGGCTCCCGTTCTAGCTCGTAGGAGACGAGTTCGTCGAGGCTTACGGGGTCAGGACGAGAGACCACCCGGAGTCGCCCTTCCCTCCAGTTAAAAGCCCTGTGGCCGCCGAAGGGTCCAGCTCCGTGCCTGGCGTAGTGGCCGGCCAGAAGCTCCGCGCAGGACCCCCAATCCTCCGCCGCAGATAGCTTGCGCGCGATCGTGCGGCGCGGAGACTCCTCCACCGGTTCGGGATTCGTCCATGGCACCCAGGTGTTGGAAAGAGCGGGCACGGCGGACTCGACCCTACCGAGCAACACCGTAGCGTCCAGCACGAACATCTCTCGCAGCGTGCGAAGATCCCGCCTGGTCTGTGCCAGCACGGAGGGCCCGATCTCCCCCCTCTCGGCCCCCAGAGAAAAGGGATTCTCATCGTCGAGGACCCTCCCCACGAGATACGACTGCCAGGCATCAGAAAGCAGACCCTCGTCCTCGCCAGCAAGCCCCTCCCACAACCGCCCGAAGACCCGCGCGACCGCACCAGCGTCAGGGCGTTCTTCGTCCAGCAACTCGAGCAGTATCAAGAGATCGCGCGCCACGTCCGAGTTCAAGACACTCCGCAACGTCGCCAGCCCCTGCGCCTTGATCGAGAGCGCCTTCGTGTCCCTAGGTCTCATGTCGGAGAAACTCTAGCATGTCAGCATCTCAGCACGCTGTGGGCCTCCGGCCCTCGCATGTCAGCAGGTCAGCAAAAGCAATAGCTGAAATGCTGACAAGGCGGCGCAGCCGCCGTGCTGACAAGCGAAGGCCCTAGCCTGAGCGTGCTGAGAGCTACGTATAGATATCCCTTCGTCTGAAGACGAGTGCGGCGAGGAGCGTGAGTACGAGTGCCGCGAGGGTTATGCTGCCGAAGTGTGTCCAGTCTATGCCGTTCTCGATGGCTGAGCCGTAGTATTTGAAGACGGAGTAGGGACGCCAGTCCTCGAGGTCTTCCGAGGCCCGGCCTATGGTGTCCATCAGGTACATGCCGAAGAGCAGGAAGGCCGGGATGGCGATGGCGAGGCTTCTGCGATGGAACAATGCCGAGCAGAATAGCGCCAGGGCGCCGAACACGATGCAGATGGGCCACAGGTTGAGGACAGCGTCGGCCACCTCCCGCACGGAGAGTTCCACGTCCATTAGCACGGCAGTACCCCACGTCAGCAGGCCAACGACGGCGCAGATCTCTAGCAAGGAGATAGCCACGGCGACGAAGTTGCCGGCGACGAGCTGCCAGCGAGGAAGAGGGTTGCCGAGCAGGACGTCTATGGTGCCGCGCTCCTCGGCCCCTGCAATGGCGCCCGCGAGCGCGAGGATCGGGAAGAAGGACAGCGCGAGCGGCGCGAGCCCGAAGACCTGCGAGTGGAGGTAGTTGGCGGGGTCGCCGAGGTCGGTTACGCCGAAAGCCTCGAGCAT
>Ga0126306_10000324_pt1 | contig 20831 bp, 20 predicted proteins | sample Plot27_FD_92592 | JGI IMG/M metagenome (GOLD analysis project Ga0126306, IMG submission 92592) | Serpentine soil microbial communities from UC McLaughlin Reserve, CA, USA - Plot27 | ecosystem: Environmental > Terrestrial > Soil > Grasslands | place: USA: UC McLaughlin Reserve, Lake County... | reverse complement strand
GCCGGCCAGGTTGCGGATGTTGAGGCCGATGAACGAGGTCAGCCGGTTCAGCGGGGCGTATTCCTCGAGGTAGATCGCCGCGCCGATGCCGAGCGGCAGGGCCAGGACGACCACGGACATGGCAATCCAGAATGAGCCGATGATCCCCTGCGCGACACCGGCGCGGGCGGGAGACGAGGCCAGGCCGGCGTCCAGGAAGTCGGCGCCCCGGTCGCCGAACACCGTGAGCCCGTTGCCGAGCACCTGGTAGACGAGGAGGCCGAGGACGGCGAGCGAGAGCAGCAGGCAGGCGATGAGCGCGGTCTCGAACACCCGCCCACCGGCGTCGCTGCGGCGGCCCGTGATCGCCCGCTCGACGCGGGCCCGGACGGTGGCCTCGCTGGCGGAACCGATGGTCGTGAGTGCCATAGGTGGTCCCCGGTCTCAGTAGGCCTGGCGCACGCGGCGCACGAAGCCGTTGCCGATGACGTTGAGCAGCAGGGTGACGGCGAACAGGGCGATCCCCACGAAGTAGAGGCTCGGGACGGCCAGTCCGGCGCCGCGCACGCTGTCGCTGCCGGTGGCCAGCGACGCCATGGCCGCCGTCATGGTCAGGCTGGAGTCGAGCGGGCTGGTCGTGAACTGCGCCGTGGCGGCGGCGCCGCCGGCGATGAACACGACCATCGTCTCGCCGATGGCTCGGGAGACGGCGAGGATCATGGCCGCCACCAGGCCGGACACCGCGGCCGGCAGGACGACCCGGAGCGTCGTGCTCATGCGCCGGGCGCCCATCCCGGCCGACGCCTGCCGCAGGCTGTCGGGGACGGCCCGCATGGCGTCCTCGGACACCGAGGCCACGAGCGGGATCGTCAGGATCCCGACGCCGATGCCGGCGGTCAGCATGCTGCCGCCGCGGCCGTGCTCCTCGCCGAAGAAGGTCCCCACGACGTTGGGGGCGATCCAGGTGAGGGCGAAGAAGCCGAGGACGACCGACGGCACGCCGGCCAGCACCTCGAGGATCGGCTTGAGCGTCGCCCGCACCCGGGGCCGGGCGTACTCCGACAGGTAGATGGCGGCACCCAGGCCCAGCGGGGTGGCGACGACCATGGCCACCGCCGTGACGACCAGGCTGCCGGCCAGCAGCGTGGAGATGCTGAAGGCGTTCTGGCGGGGATTCCACGAGTCGCTGCCGAACACCGTCGACCACTCGACGTCGGAGAAGAACTCCCAGCCGTTGCTGAACAGCGAGTACAGGATGAGGCCGCTGATCAGCAGCGACGCCGCGGCAGCGGTGAAGAACAGGCCGCCCATCACGCGCTCCTTGCGGTGGCGCCGCGGGTCACCCGACAGGTCCAGCGGAGCGTCGGGGGTCGGCGGGGTGATGGTCGCCACGTCTCACGCCTCCCGGATGGAGTCGGGCAGGGACGCCGGCCGGGGCCGGGCCATGACGGCCCGGCCCCGAGACGGCCGCGGTTCCTGGACAGGACCGCTCGGTGTGGCTGAGGAGGTCAGCGACCCTCCCAGCCCGTGATGACCTCGGAGACCTGCTCGTCGGGGAGCGCCACGTAGCCCGCGCCCTCGACGAATTCGGCCAGGTTCTCCAGGTAGAAGTCGACGAACGGCACGACGGCGCCGTTCTCCTCGGCCGCCGCGCTGCTCACGTAGATGAACAGCGGCCGGGACAGCGGGTAGGTGCCGTCGGCGATCGTCTCCGCGCTCGGCTCGACGCAGTCGCTGTCGGGCTCGGCCGCCACGGGGACCTCGGTGACGCCCTCACCGGCCTGCTCGGCATAGGCGAAGCCGACCCAGCCCAGCGAGGTGTCGGACGACTCGATGTTCTGGATGATCACGTTGTCGTCGGGCGAGGCGTCGTAGTCGGGCCGGGTCGCCTCGGCCTCGTCCTCCGGGACGCCGCGCTCCTCGGCGATCGGCGTGAGCACCACCTCGACGAACGAGTCGTACGTGCCGGACTCGGTGCCCGGGCCCGTCAGGTCGAGCGTGGCATCGGGGAACTCGGTGCTCGAGCCCAGCTCGCTGGCGATCGGCTCGGCGTCGGCCCAGGTGGAGAAGCCCTCCGACTCGGGCCCGATCAGGGCGTAGAGGTCGGCGAAGCTCAGGCACTCCACCGAGTTGTTGGGATTGGTCATGACGGCCATGCCGTCGTTTGCCACCTGGAGCTCGACGTACGCGACGCCATTCTCCTCGCAGAGGGCGGCCTCCTCGTCGTCGATGGGCCGCGAGGCGTCGGAGATGTCGGTCTCGCCGTTGCAGAAGAGCTCGAAGCCGTCGCCGGTCCCGGGCCCGTCGACGTTGACGGTGGCGTCGCCGTTCTCGGCCATGAAGGCCTCGCCGGCCGCCGTGCTGATCGGGAGCACGGTCGACGAGCCGGACACGTTCACCTCTCCGGAGGCGGCGCCGGCCTCCCCGGATGCGTCGCCGGTGTCCGACGCCGTGTCGTCGTCATCGCCACCACACGCCGCGGCCACCAGGCCGAGGGACAGGACGATCGACAGACAGGCCAGGCGGCGCTGTGTCTTGGACTGCACTGGATGCCTCCTTGGGCGACTCCGCCCCGGTCAGCGCTCGGGATCCGATAGCGCTTGTTGTCCGAGCCCGACGGTAGGGAGGGCAGGTGAACGCCCAGAGGGGCCGTCGGTGAACCAGGGGTGAACGGCTCCGGAACGTTGGGGGCGAGCCGCGAGCCCTCTGTAAAACGGTTGCGTTCTACAGCGATACGTATACGTTGCACAGCTATGTCCGAGCTCTACGAAGACCCCGACGTCCACCGGCGTCGCTGGCTGCTGCTGGCCGTGATGTGCCTCAGCCTCGTCCTCGTCGTCATGAGCGTGTCGTCGCTCAACGTGGCGGCCCCCCGTCTCCAGCAGGACCTCGACGCCTCGTCGACCGCCCTGCACTGGATCATCGACTCCTACGCCCTCGTCTTCGCCGGCCTACTCCTCGCGGCGGGCGCGCTGGGCGACCGCTTCGGACGCAAGGGAGCCCTGCTCAGCGGGCTCGCCGTGTTCGGGGTCGGCCTGCTGGTCGCCGGTCTGGGCTCCTCGCCGGCCCAGGTCATCGCGGGCCGGGGGATCATGGGCGTCGGCTCGGCGTTCGTGATGCCGGCCACGCTGTCCCTGATCACGGCCATCTTCCCGCCCGAGGAGCGGGGCAAGGCGATCGCCACCTGGGCCGGGTTCGCCGGCGCCGGGGCCGCCATCGGCCCGATCGTGGCCGGCCTGCTGCTCGAGTGGTTCTGGTGGGGCTCGGCCGTGCTGGTGAACCTGCCCGTGGTCGCCGTGGCGCTCGTGGCCGTGGCGATCTGGGCGCCCCGCTCGCGGGACCGCCACGCCACCCCGCTCGACCCGGCCGGCTCGGGCCTGGCGCTGGTCGGGATGGTCGCCCTGCTGTTCGGCATCATCGAGGGCGCCGAACGGGGGTGGACCGACACCCTCGTGCTCGGGTCGTTCCTGCTCGCCGCGCTCGTGGGTTCCGGGTTCGTGGCGTGGGAGTCCCGCGCCGCCCACCCGATGCTGCCGCTGGGCCTGTTCCGGGACCGCCGCTTCCGCGTGGCGAGCGCCGCCATCACGCTCACGTTCTTCGCGCTGTTCGGCCTGTTCTTCCTGTCCACGCTCTACACCCAGTACGTGCTGGGGTACTCGCCGCTCGAGGCCGGCCTCGCCAGCCTGCCGTCGGCCGTGGCCATGATCCTCGTGTCGCCCCGCAGCGCTGGCCTGGGCCAGCGGTTCGGGCCCGGGCCGGTGATCGCCGGCGGGTTCGTGGCGCTGGGCGCCTCGCTGGCCGTGTTCACCACCCTGGGGACCGACTCGCCCTACCCCGTGCTCGCCCTGGCCTTCGGGCTGATGGGCGCGGGGCTCGGCGCGGCCGCCGCCCCGGCGACGGGCCTGCTCATGTCGGCGGTCCCGATGGACAAGGCCGGCGTGGGCTCGGCGGTCAACGACACGACCCGCGAGTTCGGCGGCGCCCTCGGCATCGCCGTGTTCGGGACGATCGCCGGCTCGGCCTACCGCTCCGGCTTCGGCGAGGCCGGGTCGCAGGCCGTGGTCGACGCCGGGCTCGGCGACGGGGCGGCCGAGGCGGCCCACGAGTCGATCGGCGGGGCGTGGGGCGTTTCCCAAGGCCTGCCGGGCGGGGGCGACGTGCTGGCCCGGGCCCAGGACGCCTTCGTCGACGCCTTCCGCCTCACCAACTCGATCACGCTGGTGGTAGCCATCCTGGCCGGTGCCTTCGTGTGGAGGGCCCTGCACCCCCGCCGCGCCGACGCCGACGAGCCCGTGGTCGAGCCGATCCTCGAGCCGGACGCCGAGCCAGCCCTCGCCTACGCCATGGACGACGGCTGAGCGGGCGCGCGGATGGGCACGGTTGCTTTCTCGGGCGCTGGCGCCCCCGAGCGGTCGAACGACGCTGTATCTCCGCTCTTGGCGCCTTCGGCGCCCGGGCCGCTGGGCCAGGGCTGCGCCCATCGGTGCAGCCTCTGGGCGGGCGAGCGAGCGATGAGGTGAGGACGAAGGCAAGATGGACGGCGTGCCTGTGAGCGACGAGATCGACCCCCGGATCGAGCGCTCGCGCCACCACGTCCTCATCGCCACCGTCGACCTGCTGCGCGAGGTCGGCTACAGCCGGCTGACGATCGAGGCGGTCGCCGCCCGCTCCGGCGTGGCCAAGAGCACGATCTATCGGCACTGGCCCGGCAAGGTCGAGCTGGTCACCGACGCATTCACGACGCTGCAGCGCCGCGACGCCGAGCCGCCACCCGGTCCCGTGCGGGACCGGGTGGCGGCCGTCCTCACCGGCATGGTCGAGTCCCTCACCGCCCCGGCCCACCTGGCCTGCGTGATGCCCGCGCTGATCGACGCCGCCGAGCACAGCCCCGAGATGGCGATGCTGAGCGGGCGCCTGGCGGAGGAGAGCGCGGTGCCGTTGCGGAAGGTCCTCGACGACGCCGTCGAGACCGGCGAACTGCCACCCGACATCGACACCGGCCTGCTGGCGGACTCGCTGGTCGGCCCGATCGTGCTGTGCCGCCTGTTCCACCGGCGGCCGGTCACGGCCGACGAGGTGCCGACGCTCGTGGAGCAGACGCTCCCCCACGTCGGCCCGGTCCCCACTCGCTCGCCGGCCTGACCGCGGCACGCCTGGACGGCCGGCGCCCGCGGGCGGGCCGCAGGCGGCGTCAGCCGCTGTCGCGGCGAGCGAGGGAGGCGGCGAGGCCGGCGAGCAACTCGCGGTCGTGGTCGTACGTGAGCAGCCGGTCGGCGTCGGCGACCGTGGCCCAGCGCCGCCGGTCCACCTCGTCGCCCGGCTGCCACGTGCCCACGCGGGCCACGTGCATGACCCAGTAGCGGACCTCCTTGAGCCGGCCCTGGCGGTCGCGGTAGCGAACCGACTCGACCTCCTCGCCCAGCTCGCAGACCAGGCCGGTCTCCTCCTCGACCTCGCGCACGGCGGCCTGCTCGGGGGTCTCGCCCTTGTCGAGCTTGCCCTTGGGGAACGACCAGTCGTCCTGCCGGGGCCGGTGGATGATCACGACCTCGATCGTCGGCTCGGGCACGCCGTCGGCGCCAGGGACCATGCCGTGGCGCCACACGAGGCCGCCCGCGGCCCGTACCTCGGGCGTGCCGGACTGCTCGGTGCCGCTGCGACCCACGGCCCACGGTCTACCCGGCCGGCGCCGCTCTACCCCGCCGGACCGGCCTCGCGCACCACCTCGAGCAATCGGTCGTCGGGCAGCCGGCGGCCCCGCAGCTCGGCCACCCGGTCGAGTTCGCGCTCGAGCTGGCGCCGGCGGGGGCCGGTCAGCTCGTCCCACCCGCGGCGGACCCCGTCGAGCCCGCGGCCCACCTTGTCCATGGCGTCGACGAAGCGCGCCCACTGGGCCTCGAACGACCCGAGGAGCTGCAGGATCTCGTCGGACCGGGCCTGGAGCTGGGCCTGCTCGACCGCCTGGCGCACCACGGCCAGCACCGAGAACAGCGTGCACGGCGAGCACAGGACGACCTTCTGCCGGAGCGCCACCTCGATCAGCTCGCGGTCGTGGGTGTGCACGAAGGCGTAGACCGACTCGTTGGGGATGAACAGCAGCACCTCGTCGAGCGTGCGGTCGGGGTCGACGTAGGCGCGGCCCGACAGCTCGCGCACGCGCGCCCGCACGTCGCGCACGAAGGCGAGCTTGTAGCGCTCGCGGTCGCCGTCGCCGTCGGCCTCGAGGTGCCGCAGGTAGTTGTCGAGCGGGAACTTCACGTCCATGTGGAGGACCCGGCCGCCCGGCAGGGGGAACGTGAAGTCGGGGACGGTGCCCGCCGCCGTCACGGCCTGCTTGCGGTAGTTGACGCCCTCGACCAGGCCGGCCGCCCGTAATACGTCGTCGGCCATGCGCTCGCCCCACTGGCCCCGCGCCTGCGGGCTGGCCAGCGCCCGGTGGAGGGCGTGCGTGGTGTCGGCCAGCCGAACGCCCAGCTCGGCCACCTCGCGTAGCCGGCCCTCGACGCGCCCCTGCTGCTCGGCCCGGTCGACCTCGAGCTCGTGGACCAGGTCGGCCACGCGCGCCAGGTCGTGGCGCAGCTCGCCGATCGACCGCTCGACCCCGTCGGCGGGCGGCAGAGCCGGCGGGACGGGCGCCGCCCGCGCCGCCATGCGGGCGACGAGGAGCCCCACACCGATGCCGACCGCGATCACGGCGATGACGAAGACGGCTGCGTCCATGCGGCGACCCTACGGAGGGCGTGTGACAGGGAAGCCGGACCGCAACAGATGGTCCGTCCGTGGAACCGTTCGGTCGTCGGACCATCCGGATACGATCCATCTCATGACCACAGCCGCCGCCCCGTCGACGGTCGACCTGCTGTTCCTCCTCAACCAGGCCAGCCACGCCCTTCAGACCCACCTCACGGCCGCCCTCGCCGAGGAGGAGGTCACGCCGCGCGACCACTGCGTCCTGGCGAAGGCGATGCTCGGCGAGTACACGCAGGGCCAACTGGCGGCGATGGCCGCCCTCGACAAGACGACGATGGTCGTGACGCTCGACCACCTCGAGAAGGCCGGCCTGGCCGAGCGCCGGCCGTCGAGCACCGACCGCCGGGCCCGCATCGTGGCGGTCACCGACAAGGGCCGCGCCCTGGTCGAGCGGACCCAGGGCATCGTCGACGGCACGTTCGACGAGACGCTCGCCCACCTGCCGGAGGAGGAGCGGGGCGCCTTCGTCGACGCCCTGATGCGCCTGGTGGAGGGCCCGCTGGCCGCCCCCAGCCACACGGCCCGCCCGGTGCGGCGCCGCGCCCAGCGCTGACGTAGGGCCAGGCCGGAAGGGAACTTCCCGAGAAAGATCGTCTACTTCGGAACTATCCGCTACGGTCACTCCTGTGAACGACGCAGGAGTGCCCGCCATGCCGAGTCCGCGGTCGGACGCCGTCCCACCGGCCCCCCACCCTCTCGCCCTCGCCGTCCTCTGCGCCGCCGCGCTGATGATGATCCTGGACGAGACGATCGTGAACGTGGCCCTCTCGTCCATCCAGGACGACCTGGGCTTCTCCTCCTCCGGCCTGGCCTGGGTCGTAAACGCCTACATCGTCGCCTTCGGCGGGATGCTGCTCCTGGCCGGCCGGCTCGGCGACCTGGTCGGCCGCCGCCGGGTGTTCCAGGCCGGCCTGGCCCTGTTCGTGGTGGCCTCGCTGGTGTGCGGGCTGGCCACCGCGCCGGTCGTCCTGGTCGTGGCCCGGTTCGTGCAGGGTGTCGGCGCCGCCCTCACCTCGGCGGTGACGCTGGGGATGGTCGTGACCACCTTCTCCGAGCCCCGGGCGCAGGCCCGGGCGATCGGCGCCTTCAGCTTCTCCCAGGCCGCCGGCGGGTCGATCGGCCTGGTCCTCGGCGGCCTTCTCACCCAGGCCACGTCGTGGCACTGGGTCTTCTTCGTCAACGTGCCGATCGGCCTGGCGGCCGCCGTCCTTGCCCAGCGGGTCCTTCCCGACCAGGCGGGCATTGGCCTGCGGCGCGGGGCCGACGCCCTGGGCGGCGTGCTCGTCACGGCCGGCCTGATGCTGGCCGTGGCCACGATCGTCGGCGCCCACGAGCGGGGCTGGGCCGACGCCGTCACCGTGGGCGGGGGCCTGTTGGCGCTGGCGTTGATCGGCGGCTTCGTCGCCCGCCAGGCCACGGCCACCCGGCCGCTCCTGCCCCTGCGGCTGCTCCGGTCCGGGCTGCTGGCACGGGCCAACCTGGTGTTCTTCCTCCTGGTCGGCGGCATCTTCGGCTTCCAGTTCGTGACCGCCCTCTACCTCCAGCGGGTGCTGGGCTACGGGCCGGCCGAGGTCGGCGTCGCCATGGTCCCCGTGGCCATCGGCATCGGCGTGCTGTCGTTGGGGGTCGCCCCCAAGCTGCTCGGCCGGGTCGGGCCCCGGCCGGCACTGCTGGGCGGCATGGCGCTGGTGGCGCTCGGCCTGGCCCTGCTCGCCCGGCTGCCCGCCGACGGCGGCTACGCCACCGACATCCTCCCGGCGCTGCTGCCGCTCGGCGTCGGCTTCGGCGTCGCCATGCCGGCCATCGCCACGTTGGCCATGAGCGGTGCCTCGGGGGAGGACTCGGGCGTAGCGTCCGGCATCTTCGCCACGACGCAGCAGGTCAGCGCCGCGCTCGGCCTCGCCGTGGTGTCGATGCTGGCCGCCTCGCGCACCGAGGCCCTGCTGGCCGCCGGCCGCGACGAGGCCGCCGCCCTCACCGCCGGCTACCGCCTCGCCTACGCCGTCGGCGCCGGGCTGGTGCTCGCGGCGCTGGCCACGGCGGCGGTCCTCCTCCGCCCCGCGCGGGCGGGCGGTCCCGCCCCGGCGGCAGACGGCGGGCCGCAGCCGACGACCGCCGCGACGGAGCCGGCGACCGCCGCGGCAGAGCCGGCGAGCCCGACGGCGGAGCCCGAGCCGGAGCCCCGGGTCAGTGCGTCGTCAGCCGCTGCAGCCGCTGGACCGTGAGCTCCTGGAGGCGCACGTGGGTCTCGAGCGCCCCACCCCGCGGGACACGCTCCCAGCGCCCGTCCGGGTGCAGATGCCAGGCGAGCACGTCGTCGGCCAGCTCGACCTCGAGGACCTCCCACAGGCGGGCGGTCAGCTCGGGGTCGACCACCGGGACGAGGGTCTCGACCCGCCGGTCGAGATTGCGGGGCATGAGGTCGGCCGACCCGATGAGGTAGCGGGGCTCGCCCTCCCCGGAGCCGTTGGCGAAGTAGTAGATCCGGGAGTGCTCGAGGTAGCGACCGACGATCGAGCGGACCCGGATGTTCTCGGAGCGGCCCGCCACGCCCGGCACCAGGCAGCACATGCCCCGCACGAGCAGGTCGACCTCGACCCCGGCCTGCGAGGCGGCGTACAGCTCGTCGATGATGGCGGCGTCGACGAGGCTGTTCATCTTCATGATGATGCGGCCCCGGCCCGGACCGGCCTCCGCCTCCCGCCGGATGAGCTCGGTCATCCCGGCCCGCAGCCCCCGGGGCGCCACCATCAGCTTCCGGTAGGTGACGTTGCGGCCGTAGCCGGTGAGCTCGTTGAACAGTTGGGTCAGGTCGCTGCCGACCTCGGGATCGGCGGTGATCAGGCCCAGGTCCTCGTAGAGGCGGGCGGTCTTGGAGTTGTAGTTGCCGGTGCCGAGGTGGCAGTAGCGGCGCAGGCCGTCGGGCTCGTCGCGCACCACGAGCAGCGACTTCGAGTGGACCTTCAGCCCCACCAGCCCGTACGCCACGTGGACGCCCGCGGTCTCCAGCGCCTTCGCCCACTCGACGTTGGCGCTCTCGTCGAAGCGGGCCTTGATCTCGACGATGGCCGCCACCTGCTTGCCCCGCTCGGCCGCCCGGATGAGGTGCCGGATGATCGGGCTGTCGCTGGCCGTGCGGTACAGCGTGATCTTGATGGCCAGGACGCCGGGGTCGACAGCGGCCTGGCGCACGAACTCCTCGACCGAGGTCCGGAAGCTCTCGTACGGGTGGTGGAGCAGCAGGTCGCCGCGGCGGGCGGCGCCGAAGATGTCAGCCCGCTCGTCCTCGTCGAGGCCCAGGCGGGCCGGCGTGACGCGGGTGTAGGGCGGGTCCTTGAGGTCGGGCCGGTCGAGGCCGTGGACCGCCCACAGGCCGCCGAGGTCGAGCGGCGCGACGTGGACGTAGACGTCGTCGTCCTCGACGTCGAGCTCGCGCTGGAGCAGGTTGCGGACCTCGGGCGACGTGCCGGCGTCGAGCTCGAGGCGCACGGCCCGCCCGAACCTCCGGCGCCGCAGCTCGATCTCGACCGCGGCCAGGAGGTCGTCGGCCTCCTCCTCCTCGACGGTGAGGTCGGCGTTCCGGGTGACCCGGAACGCGTGGTGTTGCTCGATCGCCATGCCGGGGAACAGCTGGTCCAGGTGGGCGGCGATGACCTGCTCGAGCGGGATGAACCTCTCGCCGTCGGGCAGGACCACGAACCGGGGCAGGATGTCCGGCACCTTGACCCGGGCGAAGCGCTGCTCGTTGAGTACCGGGTCGCGCACGACCACGGCCAGGTTCAGCGACAGGCTGGAGATGTAGGGGAACGGGTGGCCGGGGTCGACGGCCAGCGGCGTGAGGACCGGGAAGATGCGGTCCTCGAACGCCTCGACCAGGAATTTCTCGTCATCCTCGTCGAGCTCGTTCCAGGAGGAGAGCTTGATGCCGGCCTCGGCCAGCGCCGGGGCGACCCGCTCGAGGAAGTCGGACTGCAGCCGCGGGACGGCGACGTTGAGCCGCTGGCGGATCTCGGCCAGCTGCCGGGCCGGCGTCAGCCCGTCGGGGCTGGTGGCGGTGAGGCCGGCGGCCACCTGGTCCTTGAGGCCGGCCACCCGGACCTGGAAGAACTCGTCGAGGTTCTGGGCGAAGATCGCCAGGAACTTGGCCCGCTCCAGCAAGGGGATCCGCTCGTCCTCGGCGAGCGCCAGCACGCGCTCGTTGAAATCGATCCACGAGAGCTCGCGGTTGAGGTACCGCGGGACTTCGCCGTCGGCGCGCATCGGCTCGACGAGAGTGACCACGTCGGCGAGATCGTCCACGCCGGTCAGGGTATCGACGGGTCGCCATCCCCGCCTGGCCCGTCGGTGACGACGCGATGACCACCGGCCGGGGCGAGCGGCCGGGGACTCAGTGCTCGTCAGTCCTCGTCGTAGCCGAGGTCCCACTCCAGCAGGATGTGCTCGCGCTCGGCGTCGCGCACCACCCGCTCGCGGTTGCGGCGGAACTGGGGGTCGTGCGGCGGGAGCAGCACGAGGCGGGCCGCGACGCGGGACCGGAAGTCGTCGATCATCTGCCGGTCGCCGAAGTCGGACTGCACCTCCCAGTGGGGCGCCACCGGGCCCAGGTACACGACGCGTGCGTGGGCGCGGGGCGGCTCGGTGACGGTCTCGACGTCGGACATGGCGAGCAAGGGTAGCGGGGCCCGGCCTAACCCCCCGCCAGCTCGACCGTGATCGTGGCCTGCTCGCCGTCGCGCTCGACGGTCAGGGCGACCTCGTCGCCCGGCTCGTGGGCGGCGATCGCCTCCACCAGCTGATTGGAGGTGGAGATCGGCTCGTCGTCCAGTCCGAGGATGACGTCGCCCGGCTCGAGGCCGGCCGTCTCGGCCCCACCCCCCTCGAGGACGTCGATCACGAAGGCCCCGTCCGTCGCCACGATGCCCAGGCCGGCCCGGGTCTGCTCGGCCACCGACGCGAGGTCGCGGGTGCTCACGCCCAGGATCGGCCGGCTGCCGGAGGTCGTCGCCCCGCCGCCCTGGCTCAGGTCCTCGATGATGGGGCGCGCCGAGTCGATGTCGATGGCGAAGCCGAGGTTCTGCGTGTCCTCGAGGATCGCCGTGTTGATGCCGATGACCTCGCCTGCGGCGTCCACGAGCGGCCCGCCCGAGTTGCCCACGTTGATGGCGGCGTCGGTCTGGATGAGACCGGTCAGCGATCCCTCGGGCGAGGTGATCGTGCGGTCGGTGGCCGAGACGATCCCCGTCGTGACCGAGGGCCGCCCGCCGAGGTTGAGGGCGTTGCCGATGGCGATGACGGGCTCGCCGACCTGCAGGTCGGAGGAGGACCCCAGCGTGGCGGCGCTCAGCTCGCCGGCGCCCTCGACCTGGATGACCGCGAGGTCGGCGTCCGGTGCGCTGCCGACGACCGAGGCCGGGTGGGACGAGCCGTCGAACAGGCGGACCGAGATGTCCTCGGAGCCGGCGATGACGTGGGCGTTCGTGAGCACGAGCCCTTCGGCGGACAGGACGACGCCCGTCCCGGCCCCCTCGAACACGCTGCCCTGGGCGTAGCCGCTGGTCTCGATCGTCACGACCGCGTCCTGCACCTCGTCGAGGACGGCCTGGATGTCGGCGGTGTCGCCGCCCCCGGAGATGTCGGTGCGCCCCTCCGCGGCGTCGTCGTCGTCACCGGCGAGGGCGAGGGCCGTGACACCGGCGGCCACGAGCGCCCCCACCAGGGCGGCGGCCACGACGGCGAGCCACGTCCCGGGCCGGCCGGCGGGGCGTCCGCCGACGGAGGGACCGGGGGCGCCGAGGGCGCCGGGGGTGCCGCCCGCCTGGGCGCCGCCCCGATAGCCGGGAGCGCCCGAGGACATCCCGTTGGGCGCGCCCGGCGGTGGCCCGCCGTAGCCCGGGGCGGGGCGACCCGGGCCCGCCGGCGGGGGTGGGGCGCCCCCGGGGACCGCGGGGAGCTGCCCCGTGGCGGGCGGTGCGGTGCCGGTCGGCGGCCCCTGGGGGCGCGCCGGGCGGCCGGCGAGGCCCGGCGCGCCCCACGGGGGCGTCGGGCGGACGGCCGTGTCGTCGCCCCCCTCGGGCGGGCCGGACGGCGCCGACCCGGGACCGTCGGGGCCCTCCGGCCGGCGGCGGGAGCCGGGCGACGGCGGGGGCGGCGGCGGCAGGCGCTGGCCGGTCGGTGGGGCCGACGCCGGGGGCGGCGGGGCCGGGCGATCGCTCGCGGCATCGGCGTTCACGTGCCCCATGGATACCGGATCGGCGGGCCCGGGACCGCCTCGGCCGAATTACTCAGCGCGAAGATCGATGATTCTTGGAACTGAACGGTGTCCAAGGACGTGTAGATGGGCAACCCCCGAGGTCTCTGGAGGACCTATGGACACCGAGTGGATGGCCGTCGGCAACTGTGCCCACGAATCGCCCGCGACGTTCTTCCCGAGCGACGGCGTGGGCGTCGAGGTCGCCCGGCGGATCTGCGCCAGCTGCCCGGTCAAGGAGGCGTGCCTCGAGCACGCCCTGGCCAACCGCATCGACCACGGCGTGTGGGGCGGTGCCTCCGAACGTGAGCGGCGTCGCATCCTGAAGAGGCGCCGGCTGGCCAGCCTGGCGGGTGCCGGCCGCGGCTGAACGGCCCCACCATCGAGCGAGCGAGTAGGCGGGCTGCGTGGGCGGCGCAGCAGCTGAGGGAAGCAATCGGCGGAAAGGCGTGCGGCGGCACGGCGGAACGGCGGCCTGACAGGAACTCCGACAGGAGGTCCCCGTTCCCCCGCCCCGCGCGCCTTCCGGCGCGCCCGGGCGGCGCGGCGTCAGCCGCCGACGGCGTGGAGCAGGCCCGACACGGCGTCGCCCACGCGATCACCGAGGCGGTCGAGCAGCGACTCGCGGTCGTCGTCCCTGTCGGCGGGACGGGGACGCTGCAGCCCGGCGGGCGTGCCGCCCCCGGGTGACGTGCGGTCGATCGTGGTGCCCAGCCCGGCGTCGAACCGGCGCCCCTCGGACGTCAGGGCCATCTCGGGACGGTCGGGGCCCCGCTCGCCGCCGGGGACCGGCGTGGCGGCCAGGCCCACGACCACGGCGAGGCTGGCGGCGACGAGCGCCAGCGCGACGCCGCGGCGGCTCGCCCGCTGACGGGCGCGGACGATGCCGGTGACGAGGCCGGTGGGGGCGGCGACGGGCGGCAGCGACCGCAGGACGCACCGGGCGCCGGCCAGCTCCTCGAGCTCGGTGCGGCAGTCGGCGCAGGAGGCCACGTGGTGCTCGACGCGTGCCGCCTCGTCAGGCGTCAGCTCGCCGTCGAGGTGGGCGGACAGCAGGTCGCCGGGGTGCTCGCCCCCGGGCCCGGCCGGCTCGAGCGGGTCGACGGTGCTCACGCCAGCGCCGTCCGCAACAGGGCGCGCCCCCGGTGGATGCGGCTGCGGACCGTGCCCACGGGCACGCCCAGGTCGTCCGCGATCTCCTCGTAGCGCAGGCCGACGACGTCGCACAGGACGACCGTGGCCCGGTACTCGGCGGGCAGGGCTTGCAGTGCGCCCGTCACGTCGTCGGACAGCACGTCGGCGGCCAGCGCCTCGTCGACGGACGGCGAGCTCGGCACCACCTGGTCGGGGTCGTCGGGGAGCGCGACGACCGGCCGACGACGGCGGCGACGCACGTCGTCGAGGAACGCGTTCGTGGTGATGCGCCCCAACCAGGCCTCGATCGAGCCCGGGCGGTAGGTAGCCAAGCCGCGCTGCACCCGCAGGAGCACCTCCTGGACCAAGTCCTGTGCGTCGTGATGGTCACCGGTCAGGCGATAGGCCACCGTGTAGACGAAGTCGCCATGGCGGCGCGCGACCTCGCCCCACGAAGGGACATCGTCGACCGGTGCGTCGCCGCCCCGGCGGAGGGACGTGCGGCGCACCCTCACAACGCCGGCGAGGCGGCGTGAGTTCCCGCGAGTTCCGTGTGGGTCAGCTGCTGGCGGGCTTGCCGTCGTCTTCGTCGCTCTTCGACCCCTGGTCCAGTCCGCGCTTGAACTCGTTCTGCGCCTGCCCCATCGATCGGGCGAGCTTGGGGAGCTTCGCTCCTCCGAAGAGCACGAGGACCACCAGGAGGACGATCAACAGTTCTGGGGCTCCGAGGTTCACGTGGCAACACTACCGTCGCGTTCCCGCACAGTCGCCAGCGATCATCTCGATGATTCCCCTGGTACCGCCAGCGTTCATCCGGGAGCAACTCGTGCTCGAGTGCGTCGTCAACGTCAGCGAGGGCCGACGGCCGGAGGTCGTGGCCGCCCTCGCCGGCGCTGCGGGTGACGACCTGCTGGACGTCCACACCGACCCGGACCACAACCGGTCGGTCCTCACGCTGGTGGGCGAGGATGCCCCACGGGCGGTCGCCCGGGCCGCCGTCGAGCGCCTGGATCTGCGGGAACACGACGGCGTCCACCCCCGGCTCGGCGTCGTGGACGTCGTCCCGTTCGTCCCGCTCGACGACCGGACGATGGCCGACGCCCGGACCGCCCGGGACAACTTCGCCGCCTGGCTGGCGGGCGAGCTGGGGGTGCCGTCGTTCGCTTACGGGCCCGAGCGGACGCTGCCGGAGGTCCGCCGCCGGGCGTTTCGCGACCTGGCCCCGGACGCGGGGCCGCCGGTGCCGCACCCGACGGCCGGTGCCGCCGCCGTCGGATGCCGGCCGGTCCTCGTGGCGTGGAACGTGTGGCTCACCGAGCCCGACGTGGCGCTCGCCCGACGGGTGGCGGCCGCCGTGCGGGGGCCGCACCTCCGGGCGCTCGGCCTCCCCGTCGCCGGCGGCGCTCAGGTCTCGATGAACCTCCTCTCACCCGACGTCGTGGGCCCGGCCGAGGCCTGGGACCGTGTCGCCGCCCTCGCTCCCGTCGATCGGGCCGAGCTGGTGGGGCTCGTGCCCGGGTCGGTCCTCGCACGCATCGACCCCGCCCGCTGGGGCCGCCTCGACCTGGCCGAGGAACGCACGATCGACCATCGCCTCGCCGCCCGCCGTCGCCGCCTCACCCCGTCCTCGCACGAGTCGTAGGAATCGTAGGAGGAGGTGCCCGACACCCCGCCGGCGCCCGTCGTCGGCGGCGGGAGGGACTGCGGAGAGGTGCTGGTGGCCTCGGCGCCCGTCAGGCCGAGGCGGAGGCCGCGGCGGCGGCCTGACGCGCCAGGGCGCGCTGGCGGCGGATGCGGCGCCTCTCGCGCTCGCTCATGCCGCCCCAGATACCGAACTTCTCACCGTTGACCAGCGCGTACTCGAGGCACTGGTCGCGGACGACACAGCCCCGGCACACCTCCTTGGCCTCTCGCGTGGAGGCGCCCCGCTCGGGAAAGAACAGATCGGGGTCGACACCGAGGCAGTTCGCGTAGTCCTGCCAGGACCGGTCGTCGGGACTCGTGGCCATGGGGAGACTCATGCGGCCCCCTTCCCGTTTCTCGTGGTGGACAGTGGCCCGACGGGTGCAGCTCACAAGGCTCCACCACTTGGTGCCACGCTTGTAATTACATTGGTGTGATCCTCCTCCACGTACGGGCATTATGCAAGAGCCTGTGCGGCCGGTTCGTCGTTCCCGGGTAGACACGGGGCCGTGGAGGCCACCGCGTACCGGGGCGACATCACGGCCCTCGAGGTCGACGCCATCGTCAACGCCGCCAACGCGTCCCTGCTGGGCGGGGGTGGGGTCGACGGGGCCATCCACCGGGCCGCCGGCCCCGGGCTCCTCGAGGAGTGCCGCTCGCTGGGCGGGTGCCGCACCGGCGACGCCAAGGCGACCGGCGGCCACCGCCTGCCGGCCCGCTGGGTGATCCACACCGTCGGGCCCGTGTGGCACGGCGGGCGCGACGGCGAGCCCGAGCTGCTCGCCTCGTGCTACCGGCGCTCGCTGGAGGTGGCCGACGAGCTGGGCGCCCGCTCCGTCGCCTTCCCCGCCATCTCCACCGGCGTCTACGGCTACCCGCGTGCGGCCGCGGCGGACATCGCGGTCGCCACGGTGTGCGGCGCCACCACGCTCGTGGAGCGGGTCCTGTTCGTCGCGTTCGACGGCGAGACCCACGAGCTCTACGTGTCCCGCCTCGACGGCTGAGGGCACACGCCCGGCGCGCGAACCCGAGGTCAAGGGGTCGCGACGATGACCATTGGGTAGCCTGCAGACCGGCCGCTGGGGGCGGCCGCTCACCAGGGGAACCGATGACCAGCATGGGGGCAACCGAACCGGCGGCGCGCGCCGCCACCGCGTCGTCACCCCCGGCCGCGCCGGGCGGCCTCGGGCCGTCGCCGGTCTCGCCTGCGAGCGGCGTGCCGGCCGCCGTCGTCCCCGGCGTCGGCCCCGACGCCGAGGCGAGCGCGGCCCCCCGGCGGTTCGGGCACCGGCCCGAGCTGGACGGGTTGCGGGGCCTGGCGGTCCTCGTCGTGGTCCTGCACCACGTGGGGGTGCTCATGTGGCCGGGCCACCCCGAGTGGTTCTTCCGCGGCGGCCAGGTCGGGGTCGACCTGTTCTTCGCGCTCAGCGGCTTCCTCATCACCGCCCTGCTGCTCACCGAGCACCGGCGCCGCGGCAGGATCCGGGTGGGGGACTTCCTCAGACGCCGGCTGTTGCGGCTGTGGCCCGCCCTGGTGGTGCTGCAGGTCGGCATGCTCGCCGCCTCCGTCGCCACCGACCGCTACCCGCCCGGCGAGGTGCTCTCGAGCGCCCTGCGGGTGCTGACGTTCTCGACCAACGCCGACCCCGCCGATGTCCTCATCGAGGTGGGCCACACGTGGTCGTTGAGCGTCGAGGCGCACTTCTACGTGCTGTGGTGCATCGCGGTCGCCGTGGTCCTGGCCACCGCCCGGCGGCCCTACCCCGTACTCGCCGGCCTCGCCGCCCTCGGCGTGGCGGCGCCCGCGATCGCCCGGGCGCTGGCCTTCTCCGACGACGGCGGCGTCACCGACTTCGACCTGTACGTGGGCTCGCCGTACCGGCTCGACGGGCCGCTGGTCGGGGCACTGTTCGGCGTGGCGTGGTCGGCGGGCTGGCTCGACCGCATCCCGGCCCGGTGGGCCGCCCGGGCCATCCCGGTGGCGTTGCTCGGCCTGGCCTGGCTGGTGGTCGGGACGCACCCGCTGTCGCCGATCCTCTTCCAGGGCCTCTTCACGGGGGCCGCCGCCCTCGGCGCCGTGGTGGTGGTCGGCGTCCTGTGCGGGGGCCGGACTCTCGCAGGCCGGTTGCTGGGCTCCCGGCCGCTCGCCATGATCGGGGCCATCTCGTACTCGGTGTACCTGTGGCACCTGCCGGTGATCATGTTCCTCGCCCGGAACACCACGGACTGGGACCAGTCGCTCCAGATCACCCTCGCCATCGCCGTGTCGTTCGCCCTCGGGGTGCTCTCGTACCGGTACGTCGAGCGGCCGTTCCTCCGGCGCAAGGCCGGGGCGCGCGCCGATGGGTAGGCCGGGCACGCTCACGCGGGCCGATGCGGGCGGGCCCGAACCGACCGGCTCCCCCGACGACGGCAAGGATGCGGCGCCGACCGGTGGGGGCGACGAGGCCGCCGAGCGGGCGGCCTCCCTCGACGGGCTGACCTGGGCGGAGCGCAGCCGCCTGCGACGGGCCTGGGCGCTGACCACCCTGGGCGTCCTCGTCCTCTACGCCTGGGTGCTCACGGCCGGGAGGTGGGACTTCCTCCAGCGCCGGTACTTCGACGACTTCTTCGACGTGCAGGCGCGCGCGCTGTTCCACGGGCGCCTCGACGTCCCGCCGGAGGTCGTCGGGTTCGAGGGCTTCCTCATCGGCGGGAAGACCTACATCTACTTCGGGCCGGTCCCGGCGTTACTGCGGATGCCGGTCCTGTTGGTCACCGACCGCCTCGACGGCCGGCTCACGACGATCTCGATGCTCGTGGCGCTGACCGTGCTGTCGTGGGGCGCGTTCCGCCTGACCTGCGCCCTGCGCCCGCTGGTGCGCGACCGGGCGCCGCTCGGCAAACGCGAGCCACTGGCGGCGGCGGCGCTGGCGGCCGCCCTGCTCACCGGCCCGCCGTTTTTCCTCGCCGCCGAGGCCGTCGTGTACCACGAGGCCACGCTGTGGGGCCTGGCGCTCACGGCGATCGCCCTCGACGCCGTCGTGCGTTGGGCACAACGGCCGACCGGGTGGCGCCTGGCCGGCGCCGTGACCTGGACGAGCGTCGCCCTGCTGACCCGCCAGAGCCTGGGCCTGGCGCCGCTGACGGCGCTCGGCCTCGTATGCCTCGTGTTCCTGTGGCGCGACGCCCGCGCCAAGGACGGGCCCTGGTGGCGGCGGTTCGACCGCCAGGCCGTGGTCGTCCTCGGCGTGGCGCTGGCCGTGCCGCTGGTCCTCACGGTCTTCGTCAACTACGCGAAGTTCCGCACCACGCTGACCCCGCCGTCCTCGGCGCACGTGCAGTCGATCCTGTTCGCCGAGCGCCGGGAGATGCTGGAGGAGAACGGCGGCTCGCTGTTCGGCGTGCAGTTCCTACCGTCGACGACCTGGCAGTACGTCCGGCCCGACGGCATCGACGTCCGGCGGGACTTCCCGTGGATCGACTTCCCCCGCTTCGGTCCCTCCCAGGTCACGGACGCCTCCTTCGACAACCTGGACTGGACGTCCAGCATCCCGGCCTCCGCCCCGGCGCTCACGGTCCTGGCCGTCGTCGCCGTCGTCGCCGCCGTGCGGTCCTGGCGCCGCCGGCGGAGGGGGACCGCCACCGGCCCACCGTGGCAGCCGTGGGTGATGGCGCTCGGCCTCGGGACGGTCGCCGGCGGGCTCGGGGTCCTCGGCCTGGGCTACATCGCCAACCGCTACCTCAACGACCTCGTGCCGGCCGTGTTCGTGCCCGCCGTCGTCGGCTTCCACGTGGCCGTGGCCTCGGCGCTGCGGTGGGGCAGGCCGCTCCGGGCGCTGGCCGTCGCGGCCACCGCGCTCCTCCTCCTCGTGGGGTTGACCATCAACCTGGCGCTGGCGCTCTCCTACCAGCGGGAACGGGGCCCGGTGGTCCCCGAGGAGTGGCGGGCCGAGTGGGTCGGCTGGCGGGTGAACCTGCCGGGGGCCTGGAGCCCCTACCTGGTGGACGAGACGTGGCGGGCCATGCCCCGGGACCGGGACGTGTTCGACGGCCGCCTGGCGATCATCGGCCAGTGCTCGGGCCTGTACCTGCACCGCAACGACGACTGGATCGGCGTGGAGCGCGGCCCGGACGTGGGCGTCTACGACATCGTCGTCGACCTCGACGACCTGCCGGAGGACGGCAGCCGCGTCCCGCTTCTCACGCTCGGCCGGCGGGAGACCTCGATCGTCGGCATCGTCCGGGTCGACGAGGACCGCGTCCGGGTCGACGTGGCGGCCCCGCCCAACGCCGGCGGGCTGTGGCGCCGCGGTCCGCCGGTCGAGCTGTCCGGCGAGGTCACGATCCGGGTGGACGCCGACCCGCGCCAGGCCCCCTTTGCCGTCACCCACGAGCGGACGGCGCTCAACTGGGCGCCCTTCGCCAACGACGAAGCCAAGGACCTGCTCGGCGCCGCCCCGCCCGGCCGCGGCGTGGCCATGCGCTTCCCGGGCCGCCTGCGGGTCGAGACGCCGGACATGTCGGTGTGCTGGGACGCCCTCGACACGGTCCGCTACGACCGGCGGGGCGACCCCATCGTCGACGGCTAGCGGCGGCTGAGCGGGACCAGCTGGTAGAGCAGCTGGTAGGCGAACAGGCTCGGGCGGGCCCGGAGGGCGGCGGCGTCGGCCCGGCGCAGCACTTTGCGCACCCCGCTCTCGGCGACCGGCTCGTCGCCGGCGCCCCGCTCGACGACCTCGAGCGGCAGCCCGGTCACGCCCTTGCGGGCCACCCGCCAGCCCCGTTCCTGCGCCAGGCGCTCGAAGCTGCGGTGGGTGAAGAACCGCAGGTGGGTGTTGTCGAGGATGCCCCGGCGGTCGTAGTCGAAGCGGCCGGCCATGACCCGCAGACGCGGGTACCAGTGGGCGAAGTTGGGGATCGAGGCCACGACGACGCCGCCCGGCGCCAGGAGCCCGTGGAGCTGGTTGAGGATGTCCTCCGGCCGGCGCACGTGCTCGATGACGTCGGCGGCCACCACCACGTCGAACGGCCCCTCGGACTCGACCTCGAGCGGGAT
>Ga0126306_10000323_pt1 | contig 20876 bp, 19 predicted proteins | sample Plot27_FD_92592 | JGI IMG/M metagenome (GOLD analysis project Ga0126306, IMG submission 92592) | Serpentine soil microbial communities from UC McLaughlin Reserve, CA, USA - Plot27 | ecosystem: Environmental > Terrestrial > Soil > Grasslands | place: USA: UC McLaughlin Reserve, Lake County... | reverse complement strand
CTCCTCCGCGGCATAGGCGGATTGTTGTGAGTCCATCGGCAGCCGGTCTCGACACCGTTGTCGTCCCCTACAACGGCCGGGGTTTGTGCAACAGCCTCCCTTTGATAAGCGGGCGTTTTCACCGGCCGGAAGCTCACGCGTGCTCGGGACCACACGCAGTAGTTGCGGCGGCCCCGAAATGCGTGACTGCTCACCGAGGAAAGGCACGCTGTTCCGAAGGGCGATGGCGTGTCACTTTGGGACGTAACACCTTCGTAATCAGCTGTAACAGTACGAGTCCGACGAAGCGTCGCCACCCTGGAGTCGGACTTGGTGAACGCGCAGGCCACGGAACTCATCGCCGTGCGGGAAGAAGCGCTCGTCGATGCTCAGCCCGCCGTCGGGGTCTGCGTCGAGCTTGGCCATCCAGGCGCCGACGCCGTCCGGGTAGAACTGGTCGTCCCACGCCCCGTAGAGCGAGTTGGTCAAGTACACCCGCCTTCCGTCGCGACTGACTTCGACCATCTGCGGCCCGCCTGAGAGCGGCATCTCGGTCATCGCCGGGTGCGCGCTGCGGTGCACGATGCCGCCGAGCCGCACCGATCCCACCTGCTGCGGGTTCGCCGGATCCGACACGTCGAACTGCTTCAGCTCGCCGGTACCCCAACAGGACGTAGAGGAACTTGTCGTCGACCGAGAGGTCGATGTCGGTGATGAGCGGCGGCACCGCACCGAAGGGCTTCAGGGCAGGAGGCAGCCGATCGGCGTCGGCGGGCTCGGCGGGGACGGTGATGACCTTCTCGACCTTCCACTCGTCGCCGTCGCGGAACCAGCGCCAAACGGAAGCCGAGGTCCTCGGTGGAGATCACGACGCCGACGAAGCCCCAGGTCGCCTCCGGGTCGTGAGACGGGCGGACCTCCAGGGTTATCTGGTGCTGGGCGCCGAGGTCGACGCGCTGCACGTGCTGACCCGCGGCGAGGTCCCAGAAGTGGATCGCGTGCCCGTACTTCTGGCCCAGCAGCAGCTCCGGCACGATCCCGTCCTCGATCATCGAAGGGCTGCCCCACTCGCTCGAGATGAGCACGTTCTGGTTAAGGTGACACCAGGCGTCGTAGTGGAAGTGCTGCGGCCCGCGGTCGGTCTCCCAGGCGCGCACGACGTCGAAGCTCTCGTGGTCGAGCAGTGCGATCCCGCCCGGTCCGTCGTCGTTGCCCTCCGGGCCGCCCAGGCAGGTAAGGAAGACCCCGTCGGGCCCGCAGTGCAGGGTGTGCGGGCGGGAGTAGCCGGCGTTCGCGGACAGGGCCTTACCGTCGATCGTCTTGACCACCGTCGGCTGGCGAGGGTCGGGCCCGGTGTCAAACACGTGGATGTTCGACGAGCGCAGGCCTGGCACCAGCAGGTAGCGGCGGGCGAGGCCTTCCATATTGTGGCCCTCGTGCTTGAGCGCGCTGCTGCACGCGTTCCAGCCGAAGTGGTGCAGCTCGTCGCCGAGGCCCGGGACGTCCGTCCAGCCGACCACCCGCCCGTAGGTGTCGGAGGCCGGATTCACGTCGACGACGGTCATTGCGTCGTTCTTCTGTGCGGCCCGGTCGAAGGCCACCACGTAGGCAAGCTGTTCGGCGGGAGCAGCCGCGGCCTCTGCTGCGGTCCGGTAGAACGTGGGATCGATCGTCGGTTGAGTCATGCAAGACCTCTCATCTGGGTCGCCGCTGCCGCGAGCTTATGCCGCCGCCCGGTGGCGCCGTGCGGTTGGCGGGCAATCCTAGTCCGGACCAGGCGACATCCACCGCGATAGGGGTGGCTGCGAGTGCGCCCGCGGAGACGCCGGCTCGCCATGCGCCAGATCCGGATGTCGATCATGGAGTTGGCCGCTCGGGGACGAGCGCAGTCGAGCGCGCTAACGGACGCCGAGTGTCGGTGACGGAGCGGGCGCCGCGATGAGGCGAGCCTGCCGATCGGTCAGGTGGCCGGCGGCATGCAGCCAGCGAAGCGTGTCCGCGATCGAATCCTCCGGCGATCGGAAGCGCACGCCGAGGTCGCGCTCTGTCGCCGATGCGTCGATCGGACCTCCGTTCGTGGCGACCCACACGCCACCGAAGTTGAAGGGCAGGCGGAAAGGAAGGACGCGCTGAACAACGTCTCCCGCTGACGCCATGGCGAGAACCAGCCGTGCCGGTGCCGTGACCCTCACAAGGCGCCGGCCGGCGAGCCGCCGCATCACACTGATCTGCTCGGCCAGCGAGGCGGTGGCGCCCGCGAGCATGTAGCGCCGCGGGCCGTGCCCGGGGTTCAGGACGGCGGCGTGTGCGGCGGCCACGTCACGCACGTCGACAACCGGCATCTCGCCGGGCGGAACCATCGGCACCAGACCCCGCAGCACCGAGCGCGCGAAGGTCGCCGCCTCACCGAGGTGCGGGTCATGCGGTCCCCAGACCATCCCAGGATACGTGATCACGACTGGCGCGCCCTGATCCTGAAGCGCGCGCGCCATCTGCTCGGTCTCGGCCTTCGACCGCGCGTACACGCCGCGAGGGCGACCGACCGGCGAATCGCCATCGAGCACCCCAACCGGCGGCAGCAGCGCCACATAGCTCGAGACGTGCACGATCGGGTCGAGCCCCGCGTCGCGCGCAGCGCCGAGCACTACCTCGGTGGCCCGCGCGTTCACTCGCTGCATAGCGCGGGCATCGCGCGCGTCATACGAAAAGACGGCCGCCGCATGAAGGACGGCGTTGCATCCATCCATCGCCCGGCGCACCGACTCCGCGTCGGTGGCGTCGCCCACGAGATGGTCCACGCCGATCACAGCGAGCGGCTCGAGCGCCGGCGCGACTCGACCCGACGAGCGCACGAGCAGCCGCACGTCGTGTCCGGCATCCAGGATCGCCTTGACGCTGTGGCACCCGACAAAGCCCGTTCCGCCGGTCACGAGAACCTTCATCCACACGCTCCTTGCACCCATTCGACACCGCGCCGCGCCGAGCCTAAGGCCATCGCCACCAGCCGTGCAAGCCGCAAAGCCCGCCGACGGCGCGCATTCCTCGGACTCGGCCCGATCGCGGCGCGGTCAGGAACGCACGGCCCCCGGTGGACTTGCCCCGCGATGACCCTCACCGGGCCCCACCTTCGGGAAACCAACCGAGCCGGCGCGCCGCACGATCGCCGCTCCGCCTCGGCCTACGGCCTCGGCTCCGCGGCGCGACGACCGTGCGGTGGTCGCTCGCCGCGGGGCGCCGCACCTGGTCGTCGTCCAGGAACGCGCGCCGCATGCGGCGCTCGGGGTAGTGTGGCGCGACGAGTCAACGGCCTTTTGGCTGCGCACGGAAGCGAGGGATATCGGATGTCACAAGCGAAGCTCGATCCATCCCAGATTCTGCAAGTCGGGATGGGTTTCTGGGCGTCCAAGACGGTGCTTTCAGCGGTCGAGCTGGAACTGTTCACGCAGCTCGGCGCCGAAGCGATGACCGGCGCGGAGATCGGCGAACGGCTCGGCCTGCATTCGCGGGCCGTCTATGACTTTCTCGACACGCTCGTCGCGCTGCGGTTCCTGCAGCGTGACGGTGATGGGAGCGATGGCCGTTATCGCAACACAGCTGAGACCGCGGCGTTCCTGGACAAGCGGAGCCCGGCCTACATCGGCGGAATCCTGGAGATGTGCAACGCGCGGCTATATCGATTCTGGGGCGACCTCACCAGGGCGCTGCAAACCGGACAGCCCCAGAACGAAATCAAGCAGACCGGCAAGCCGATGTTCGACGAGCTCTACAGCGACCCGGCGAGGCTCGAGCAGTTCATGAAAGCGATGCAGGGCATCTCGCTCGGCAACGTCCACGCATTGGCCGAGAAGTTCGACTTCTCCAGGTACGAGACCGTCTGCGATGTCGGTGGCGCCACGGGCCAGCTCTGCACGATCCTGGCCGCGCGCCATCCGCACCTTCGCTGCACCAGCTACGACCTGCCGGTCGTCGCGCCGATCGCCGAGAAGGCGATCGCCGCCGCGGGGCTGACCGACCGCGTCGCCGTCACCTCCGGCGACTTCTTCACCGATCCGCTTCCGCGGGCGGATGTCATCACCATGGGCCTGATCCTGCACGACTGGAACCTCGATCGCAAGATGCACCTGATCAGGTCGGCTTACGAGACCCTACCCGAAGGAGGCGCGTTCATCATCATTGAGAACGTCATCGACGACGCCCGGCGAGAGAACGCCTTCGGGCTGTTGATGTCGCTCAACATGCTGATCGAGTTCGGAGACGCCTTCGACTTCACCGGCGGCGACTTCGCCGAGTGGTGCCGGCAGGCGGGCTTCCGGAAGGTTGAGATCGTGCCCCTGACCGGTCCGACGAGCGCCGGGATCGCCTACAAATAGCGGCCGATGCGTCCATGGACGTGGTCTGCGAAGGACGCTTCACGCTCGGCGTCGGGCTGGGCTACCGGGACGTGGAATCCGACGCGTTCGGCATCCGTTCGCGCGAGCGGGTACGCCGCCTGGAGGAGAACCTCCGGCTGGTGGAGGCACTCTGGGCGGGGGCGGCGGTGAGCGCCGACCTCCCATGGTGCCGGCTGAACGACGCAACGCTCACCATCCTTCCGGTCCAGCGGCCGCGACCGCCCGTGTGGATGGCGGCGGACAACGACCGCGCCGTCGCGCGAGCCGCCCGCATGGCCGACACGTGGATCATCAACCCCCACGCCACCTCGGTACGCCGGACGATTGTCTGCGTGAGCTGCTTGGCTGGCGGGACGATCTCGGCGTCGATCAGGCGCTACGCGGCGATGAGCGCCTCGAGCGCCCGCTCCAGCCCCGCGTCCCCGACCTCCGCGACCTCGAGCGGCAGCCCGATCGCGGCGGCCGCCCGTTCGGCCGCCGCGCGCGTCGTCGGCGTCGGCCGCTGGGCGAGCCAGAGCACGCGCGTGTAGTTGCCGAAGTAGGCGTCGCGCAGCTCCGGGTGGCGGTCGAGGCCGAGCTCGCGCAGCACCGTGTGCTCGAACGTGCGCGCGAGGAAGTCGGTCAGCACGTAGGTGCCGGGCTCCTCGGCGAGCGCCGCACGCACCTCGGCGCGCGCGAACACGTCGTAGCAGTGGTCGCCGCGCAGGCGCGCCACGCCGAGCCCGTCGAGCGCGCCGTACGTGCCGCAGTCGGCGTACGCGAGCGCTACGCGCTCGTAGCGGCCGGCCAACCGCTCGGCCTCCGCCGCCACGGCGGGCGCGATCCGCTCCGGGCGGTTGTGCAGCAGCGCCGGGACGGGATGCACGTCGACGTCCCAGCCGCGCCGGCGCGCTATCCGTCGCACGTCCGCGGCGAGCGCGCCGCAGGCGATCACGCCGACGGCCGTCATCCCGGGAACGCGAGCTGGTCGACGAAGCGGTCGTTGAAGTCCGCGCGGCCCGAGAGCTCGACGTAGCGGACCTCGCGCACGATCGCGTGCGCCTCGGCGCGCTCGCGACGGCTGAGCGCGGCGATCTTCGCCCCCTCCCCCGCGACGTTGCCGGCCGAGACGATCCGCGGCAGCGCCAGCCGCGGCACCAGCCCGATCCGGACCGCGCTCGCCGGCGAGAGGTAGGCGCCGAACGAGCCGGCGAGCAGCACCTGCGCGACGTCCTCGGGCTTGACGCCGAGCTCGCCGAGCAGGATCTGCCAGCCGGTCGCGATCGACGCCTTCGCGAACTGCAGCTCGCGCACGTCGCGCTGGGAGAGGAACACGCCGTCGGCGGGGTCGTTGCCGCGCCGGTGCATCACGAAGACGCGCTCCTTGCCGATGAACGTCAGCCGGTCGGCGAGCGCGGGCGCGATCTCCGCGGCGGTCGCGTCGTCGACGTAGCGGCCGGAGTGGTCGAGCAGCCCCGCGCTCACGAGCTCGGCGACGCAGTCGACGAGGCCGGAGCCGCACATGCCGATCGGCGCGACGTCGCCGATCACCTCGAGCGACAGCTCGCCGTCCACGATCTTGACGCCCTCGATCGCGCCGTCGGCGGCGCGCATCCCGCAGCGGATCTGCGCCGCCTCGAACGCCGGACCCGCGGGCGCCGCGGTCGCGACGACGGCGTCCTGGTTGCCGAGCGCGATCTCGGAGTTCGTGCCGACGTCGATGAACAGCCGCAGCCGCTTGTCGCGCGTCAGCCCGGTGGCCAGCATGCCGGCGACGATGTCCCCGCCGACGTAGGCGCCGAGCGACGGGAACGCGAACGCCGGCGCGCGCGGGTGCACGGGCACGCCGAAGTCGGACGCCGCCAGCGGCGGCGGGTTGTGCGTCGTGACCACGAATGGAGCCATCGACAGCGGCTCGGGGTCGATGCCGAGCGCGAGCTGGGTCATCGTCACGTTGCCGCATAGCGTGATCTCGTAGACCTCGCCGGGATCCACGCGCGCCTCCGCGCAGACCTCCTCGGTCAGCTGCGCCATCGTCTCCTGCGCGCGCAGCTGGAGCGAGTCGAGCGCGGCGTCGTCCATCATCGTGGCCGAGATGCGCGTGATCACGTCGGCGCCGAACGGCTGCTGGCGGTTGAGCATCGAGCGCACGGCGGCCGGCTGGCCGGTCTCGAGGTCGAGCAGCGTCGCCACCACGGTCGTCGTGCCGAGGTCGAACGCGAGCGCGAAGCGGCGCGCGGTCGTGTCGCCCGGCTCGACGTCGATCAGCACGTCGTCGGCGACGACCGCGGTGACGTTCCAGTTGGCGCTGCGCAGCACGCGCCCGAGCCCCCGCAGCACGGCCAGCCCGGCGCTCGGCTCGAGGTCCTCGAGCGCGTCCTGCACGCGCTCGAAGTCCGAGCGCTGGTCCTCCATCGTCGGCTCGGAGAGCACGAGATGGCGCTTCTGCACCGCCGGGCGCAGGATCACGTGGCGGCCGACGCCGACCAGCGCGGCCTTCGGACGCGTCTGCAGCGGCGGCACCTCGATCACGAGCTCGCCACGCGCCGGGGCGCGGCACGCGAGCCGCCAGCCGGCGCGCAGCTCGTCGGCGTTGAACGCGCGCGGGTCGACGCCCGAGACCGGCACGTCGCCCTCGAGCACGCGCACCTTGCACTTCTTGCACGTGCCGTGGCCGCCGCAGGTCGAGTCGATCGCGATGCCGTTCCAGCTCGCCGCGTCGAACACCGGCGTGCCGCTCGGCACGCGCACCTCCGCGCCCTCCGGCTCGAAGCGCAGCCGCGCCCGCTCCGCCCCGTCGAGCGGGGCCATCGTCTCCAGCAGCGTCGGCTCGCGCGGGCTCACGACGCGGCCACGGCCTCCGCCTTACGCGCGCGGTGCGCGGCGATCCAGCGCGCGCCCCACGGGTCATGGCCGAGCAGCAGGTCGGCGGCGCGGACGCTGTCGACGCAGACCTTCGCGGTGCTCATGATCGCGCTCGTCAGCCCGGCGGCCATCGCCATCGGCAGGAAGCCGGCGTTGAGCGCGTGCCGGTCGGGCAGGCCGAACGACACGTTCGACGCGCCGAGCGACATGTTCACGCCGAGGTTCTCGCGGATCAGCCGGATCGCCACGAGCGTCGTCGCGACCGCCTCGGTGTCCGCGCCGACGGTCATCGCCAGCGGGTCGATCACGACGTCCTCGGGCGGGATCCCGTAGTCGCCCGCGACCTTGACGATCTTGGTCGCGATCTCGAGCCGCTGCTGCGGCGTCTCGGGGATCCCGGTCTCGTCGTTCGCGAGCCCGATCACGGCGGCGCCGTGCTTGGCGACCAGCGGCAGGATCTCCTCCAGGCGCTCGTCCTCGCCCGTGACCGAGTTGACCAGCGGCTTGCCCTCGTAGACCGCGAGCCCGGCCTCGAGCGCCTCGATCACCGACGAGTCGATGCAGATCGGCGCGTCGGTCGTGTCCTGCACCAGCTTGAGCATCTTCGCCAGCAGCTCGGCCTCGTCGACCAGCGGGATCCCCGCGTTGACGTCGAGCACGTCGGCGCCGGCCTCGATCTGCGCGTTCGTGTCGACGACGACGGTGGAGAGGTCGCCGTTGCGGAGATCCTCCGCGAAGACCTTGCGACCGGTCGGGTTGATCCGCTCTCCGATGATGCAGAACGGCTGCGCCGGGCCGATGACGACGGTCTTGGACCGCCCCTGAAGAACCGTTTCCAAGGCTGCTCCTTCTCGTTAGGCGGGGACGGCGCTGCGGCGCTGCTCGAGCAGCTCCTTGGCCTTCTTGACGGCGGATGAGGCGTCGGCCGAGTAGCCGTCGGCGCCGACCGCGTCGGCGTACTCCTGCGTGACAGGCGCGCCGCCGACCATCACCGCGACCTTGTCGCGGATGCCGGCCTTCTGGAGCGCGTTGATGTTGGCCTTGAACATCGGCATCGTCGTCGTGAGGAAGGCCGAGAAGCCGACGATGTCGGGCTCGTTCTCGTTGATCGCGTCGACGAACCTCTCGGGTGGCACGTTGACGCCGAGGTCGATCACGGTGAAGCCGGCGCCCTCGAGCATGATGTTGCAGAGGTTCTTGCCGATGTCGTGCACGTCGCCCTTGACCGTGCCCATCAGGAACGTGCCGGTCGACTTCGCGCCGGACGCCGCCAGCAGCGGGCGCAGGATGTCGAGTGCGCCCTGCATCGCGCGCGCCGCGATCAGCATCTCGGGCACGAAGTAGTCGCCCCGCTCGAAGCGCGCGCCGACCTCCTCCAGCGACGGGATCAGCGCGTCGTAGAGCATCTTCTCGGGATCGAGGTTGTCGGCGAGCCCTTGCTCGACCCCCTCCTTGACCGCCGGCGCGTTGCCCACGAGCGTCTCCTCGTAGAGCAGCGTCAGGATCTCGTCGTGCGTCATGCGGCGTGCACTCCCTCGGTACGGAGGCCGAGCTGCTCCCCGAGCGCCCGGGCCTGCTTGATCACGATCGGCCGCAGCTCCGCGATCCGCCGCGGCGACAGTCGGAGCGTGGGACCGGAGACGCTCAGGGCGGCGACCGCGCGTCCGGAGTCGTCCAGCACGGGTGCGGCTACGGCGCTGAGTCCCAGCTCGAGCTCGTCGACCGCGCTGGCGAAGCCCTCGCGGCGCACGTTCTCGAGCTCGGCGGCAAGCTGCGCGGGCTCGACGATCGTGCGCGAGGTGCGCGCCTCGAGCTCGCCCGCGCTCGCCCCGGCGGCGCTGAACGCGAGCAGCACCTTGCCGTTGGCGCTGCAGTGGTAGGGCACGCGGCGCCCGACCCAGTGGCTCGTGCCGAGGTAGTGGCGGCTGTCGACCTGCGCGAGGTGCTCGACCCCGGCCGCCCCGGCCACGGCGACGTTGATCGTCTCCCCGGTGGCCTCGGCGAGCGCGGCCATCGGACGCTCCGCGAGCTCGATCAGGCGGCGCGCGGACAGCCCGCCGCCCGCGAAGCGCGCCAGCACCGGGCCCGCGCGGAACGCGCCGCGCATCCCCTCCTGCTCGACCAGGCCGTTGCGCTCGAGCGCGCCGAGCAGGCGCGACGCCGTGCTTTTAGGCAAGCCGGCGTCGGCGGCGAGCTCACCGAGCGCGCGCGGGGCGTCGGATTCGAGCACGAGCGCGAGCAGCTGGGCCCCGCGGTCGATGCTCTGCGTCCCCGGCGACGGGTGGAACTCTTGTTCCATGAAAGATATATTAGGGTGGCAGCGCGCATCGTCAAGGGACTGGAGCCGCATGTACGTCAACGAGATGCCCCGCTACGAGATCCTGAGCGAGGAGGCGATGGACGTCCTCGACCGCGGCTGGCGCCGGATCGTGTCCGAGCTGGGCATCGAGTTCATGCTCCCCGAGGCCGTCGAGCACTTCCGGGCGGCGGGTCAGAAGGTCGACGGTGACAAGGTCTTCCTCGACCCCGAGTTCGTGCTCGAGCAGGTCGCCAAGGCGCCGCGCGAGTTCGACCTGCAGGCGCGCAACCCGGAGCGTTCCGTGCACATCGGCGGCGACCACATGGTCTTCTCGGGGGTGTACGGGCCGCCGTTCATCCGCGAAGGGGAGGTTCGCCGCGACGCGAAGATGGCCGACTTCGAGAACCTCGTGCGGCTCGCGCAGTCGTTCCCGGAGCTCGACTCGCCGGGCGGCACGATCTGCGAACCCGAGGACCGGCCGCTCGACTCGCGCCACCTCGACATGGTCTATGCGCTGCAGACGCTGTCCGACAAGCCCTACATGGGCTCGGTGATCTCGGCCGAGAACGCGCGCGACACGATCGCGATGGGCGAGATCCTGTTCGGCGGGCCGGCGGAGTCGCCGGTCTCGATCTCGCTGATCAACTGCAACTCGCCGCTGCGCTGGGACGACCGCATGCTCAGCGCGATGCTCGAGTACAACCGCGCCAATCAGGCCGTGATCACGACGCCGTTCCTGCTGATGGGCGCGATGTCGCCGGTCTCGATCCCGGCCACGCTCGTGCAGCAGATCGCCGAGGCGCTGTCGGGGATCGCCCTGACGCAGCTCGTGCAGCCGGGCTGCCCGGTCGTTTTCGGCTCGTTCCTCTCGAACACCGACATGAAGACGGGCTCGCCGAGCTTCGGCACGCCGGAGTCCGCGATCGGCCTGCTCTGCACCGGGCAGATCGCGCGCCGCTTCGGGCTGCCGTTCCGGTCCGGGGGCGGGCTGAACGCGTCGACGACCGTCGACGCGCAGGCCGCCTACGAGTCGCTGATGACGATGCTGCCGACGTTCCTCGCGGGCGCGAACTTCGTCATGCACGCGGCCGGCTGGCTCGAGGGCGGGCTGGTGTCGTGCTACGAGAAGTTCATCGTCGACGTCGAGCTGCTGCGGATGCTCAAGCACGAGTTCAAGCCGCTCGAGGTGAACGAGGAGAGCCTCGCGTTCGACGCGCACCAGGAGGTCGGCTCCGGCGGGCACTTCCTCGGCGCCGCGCACACGCTGATGCACTTCCGCGACTGCTTCTACCGGCCGCTGCTGTCCTCGACCGACAACTTCGATCGCTGGACGAAGGGCGGCCGCCTGGACGCGACCGCGCGCGCCGCGACGATCTGGCGCGAGACGCTCGAGAGCTACGAGCAGCCGCCGATCGACGAGGGGGTGCGCAGCGAGTTGCGCGACTACGTCGCGCGGCGCCGGATCGAGCTGGGCGACGAGCCGGTCCCGACGCCGGCGTTCTGAGCCGGCAGACGGGCGCTCCCCCGTTCGCGCGGGTCACTCGAGCGGCGCGGCGGCGCGCGTCTCGGCAGCCCGCGAGGAGCGCGTCCGCTTGCCGCGGCCGACCGCGAGCACGCGATCGCCGTCGCATGCCTCGAATGGACCTCGGCAAGGAGCAGGGACAGACGCTCGGCCTTCACATCACCGTTCTCGACGAGACCGAGGCCTTCCACTTCGGCCGGGTGAAGGTGACCACCCGCGTGGTCGAGGAAGTGGAGTGGGAGGACACGAACGCAGACGGCGTCGTCGATCCGGACGAGAACCTGCTCGAGGTCTCGCTCAACTACGTCGCACAGACCGACGAGGGCACCGTCTGCTACTTCGGCGAGGCCGTGGACATCTATGAGGACGGAGTGATCGTCAGCAACGAGGGCGCCTGGCGCGCCGACGATGAGGGCAACGCTCCGGGCATCTTCATGCCGGCGGCGCCCGAGCCGGGCATGAGCTTCCAGCAGGAGGTTGCGCCGGGTGTCGCGGAGGATCAGGCCACGATCGTGCGCAGCGGGACGTCCACCCTGTACGACGGCACGGTGGTGGAGTCCATCACGGTGCGCGATTTCAACCCGCTCGACGGGAGCAGGGGCACCAAGGTCTATGGGCTGGATATAGGCCTGATCCAGGACGCCGCGTTCGACCTCGTCAGCGTCAGCGGGGTCGGGCCCCTTCAGCGTGGAGGGCTGACGCCGAGCCGCTCGAGCGCCTCGCGCCGCCAGCGCTCGGTGCGCGCCACCTCGTTGAAGGTGTAGACGTGGAAGCCGGCCGCGTTCGCGGCCGGGTCGGCGAGCGTCGGCGCGAGGCCGCGCAGGAGCGGGTCGGGCTTGAACTGGCGCGTCATCAGGCGCGAGATCCAGTTCGAGTGGAGGCGCAGGAAGCGCGCGGACTCGCCGAGCCCGATCTTCATCGAGACGCGCACGAGCTTGGCGTAGTCGACGCTCCCGGGCAGGCCGATCCAGATCGGCAGCGCGGTGCCGCGGCGGCGGACCTCCGCGATCCAGGCGGCGATCACCGCGGGGTCGAAGCAGATCTGGCTGATGATGCACGTCGCCATCGGCGCCTTGGCGAACATCGCCTGGATCGTCTCCTCGTCGGAGATCAGGTGGTGCGTCTCCGGGTAGCCGGTGATCCCGATCTCGTCGAAGCGCGCGCGCAGCGGTCCCATCGCCCGCAGCAGCTCGGCCGCGCCGGCGAACGCTCCGGGCTCGGGGGCGTCGCCGGCGGGCACGAACAGCTCGCGTACGCCCGCCTCGAGCAGCCCCGCCACGATCTCCTCGAGATGAGCCCGATCGCGCACGAGCCGGGCGGAGAGGTGCGGCACCGTCCGGTAGCCGGCGCGCGCGAGCCGCTCGGAGAGGTCGAGCGTCGCCTCGAGCCCCTTGCGCGGGGAGGCGGTCACGGTGACCTTGACGTCTCTGCCGAGGTGCGCCAGCACCTGCTCCTCGATGCCGTCGAGCGGGATGACCTCGAAGCGCGGGCGGCGCAGCCGCTCGGCGACTGCGGCGGCCTCACGGCTGCGCGCGTCGGTCGCTGCGTCGCTCACGCCGGCCCTCCACGCGCCGGCGGCTCGAGCCGGTCGGCGGCGCTCGCGGCGGGGCGCCGGGCGGCGCCCTCGCTTGACAGCTCGATGCCGTAGCCCGCCTGCTCGAGCGCCGCGACGATCTCCGCGGCGTGGTCGGCGCCGCGCGTCTCGAGGAGCAGGTCGACCCCCGTCTGGCGCAGGTGCAGCGGGACCGCCTCGCGCACGTGCGTGACCGTGGCCAGATTGCCGCCGGCCTCGGCGACGCGCGTGAGCAGGCGCGCGAGCCCGCCCGGGCGGTCCTCCACGCGCGTGAAGAAGCGCAGGCGCCGGCCCTCGGCGGTCTCGTGCCGCAGCGCGACGGTCGCCAGCACGCCCGCGTCGACGTTGCCGCCCGACAGCACAACCACGGTCGCGCCGCGCGCTGCGGGCACGATCGCGCCGGAGAGGAGCGCGGCGACGCCTACGGCGCCGGCGCCCTCGACCACCAGCTTGGCCCGCTCGAGCAGCACGACCATCGCCTCGGCGACGTCGTTCTCGGCGACGACGACCAGCTCGTCGACCCACGCCTGCACGAGCGGAAGCACGAGCCCGCCCGGGCGCTTGATCGCGATGCCGTCGGCGATCGTCGGGCCGCCGGCGACCTCGACCGGCTCGCCGCGCTCCAGCGAGGCCGGGTAGGCCGCGCAGCTCTCGACCTGCACGCCGATCACGCGCACGCCGGGCCGCACGGCCTTGAGCACGCCGGCGACGCCGCCGATCAGCCCGCCGCCGCCGACCGGCAATACGACGGTCGCGACGTCGTCGACGTCGTCGAGCAGCTCGAGCCCGAGGGTGCCCTGGCCCGCGACGACCTCGGGGTCGTCGAACGGGTGCACGAACACCGCGCCCGTCTCGGTCGCGCGCTCGCGCGCACGCGTGACGCAGCCGTCGACCGAGTCGCCGCCGAGCCGCACCGTCCCGCCGAAGCCGCGCACCGCGGCCACCTTCGCGAGCGACGCCTCGGCCGGCATGAAGACCTGGCAGGCGAGCCCGCGGGCGCGCGCGGCGTATGCGAGCGACTGCGCGTGGTTCCCGGCGCTGCCCGCGACGACGGCGCCGCCGGGGCCGCTCGTGCCCGCAGCGATCCGGTCGACCTTCGCGAGTGCTCCGCGCAACTTGAACGAGCCCGTGCGCTGGAGGTTCTCCGCCTTCAGCAGCACCGTTCCGCCGCACTCGTCCGACAGGCTTCGGGACGTGAGGACGGGCGTGTGGCGGACGAGGTCGCGCGTGCGCTCGCGCGCGTCGCGCACCGCCTCGACGCCGAGCCAGCCGTCGAGTACGAGCGACCGCGTGGCCATCCGTCTGATATATCAGGCTGGGAGTGACTCGGCAAGTCGCCGGTCGCCACGCCCGGGCGTAGGATGCGCCGGACCGCGATGGCCACCGACAGCTCCAGTGCTCCCGCCGGCGAGACCTCCCCCGCGGCCCTCCCCCCTTGCGAGGACTCGTCCGGCACCGACGAATCGGCCGGGCGACTGATCGCGGAGCGCGCGTACCACGAGCTGCGCGACCGGATCGTGACGCTGCGGCTGCCGCCCGGCACGGTGCTGCGCGAGGACGCGCTGATGCGTGAGCTCGCGATCGGGCGCACGCCGTTGCGCGAGGCGGTGAAGCGGCTCTCGCTCGAGAACCTGGTCGCGGTGCAGCCGCGCCGCGGCACGTTCGTGACGGCCGTCGAGGCCGCCGACATCGTCCACATCACGGAGGTGCGCGCCGAGCTCGAGGGCTACGCGGCGGAGCTCGCGGCGCTCCGGATGGACGCGGAGACGCGGCGGCTCGCCGAGGAGCTGCGCCAGGCGATCGTGGACCTGGAGCGGGTCGACGACCAGGACGGGCTGATGCGGTTCGACGAGCGCATCCACCGCTTCACCTGGGAGGCGGCCGGCAACCCGTACCTGATCGCCACGCTCGAGCGCTACTTCACGCTCTCGCTGCGCGTCTGGTACCTCGTGCTCGACCGGGTGCCCGGCCTCGGCCACGCGGTGCACGACCAGGCTGAGCTGATCAACGCGCTGCTCGACCGCAACGGGCCGCGCGCGCGGGCGATCATGCGTGAGCACGTGCTCGCGTTCCAGCGCGAGATCATCGCGGCGTTCAGCCGCAGTTGAGGGGACGAGGAGCCGCACGAGGGCATCGCCGTTGCCTGGCCCGGCGGGCCCTGCTATAGCTGCCTCAAGCGAGCGGAGGAGGAGCCCGTGGCGACGGTGACGATGACGCGCCTGTTCATTGCGGGCGCCTGGGAGGATGCCCGCTCCGGTGAGGCGCTCGAGGCGATCAGCCCTGCCACCGGCGAGCGGATCGGCGATGTAGCACAGGGCGACCGCGGGGACGCGCGCCGGGCGGTCGAGGCCGCGCGGGCGGCCTTCCCTGCCTGGGCGGCGACGACCGCGTTCGAGCGCGCGAACGCCCTGCGGCGTATCGCCGACGAGTGCGAGCGCCGGCGCGACGAGCTTGCGCGCGCTCTGACGCTGGATCAGGGCAAGCCGCTATACGCCGAAGCCTACGACGAGGTCGACGAGCTGATCGCGATGTGGCGTGGCTCCGCCGAGGACGGGATCCGCATCGAGGGCGTGATTCCGCCGAGCTTCACCCCTGGCGCCCGCGTGCTGCTGCTGCGCCGCGCGAAGGGGCCGGTCGCGATCGTGACACCGTGGAACTGGCCCTACACGATGCCGGCCGAGCTGGTCGCGCCCGCGCTCGCGTCGGGCAACACCGTTGTTTGGAACCCGGCGCCGAGTACCGCTGTCTGCTCCGGCCTGCTGGCCGAGTGCGTCGCCGAGGCGGATCTGCCCGCGGGGGTGTTCAACTTCGTGCCCGGCCAAGGCCCAATCGTCGGCGACGAGATAGTCGGGCACCCGCACGTCGCCGCCGTCGGTTTTATCGGCTCGACCGCGACCGGCAACCGGATCGCGCAGCGCGCCGCCGGCAAGGCGCTGCTGCTCGAGATGGGCGGCAACGGCCCGCTCGTCGTCCTCGACGACGCCGACCTCGACGCCGCGGCGGACGCCGCGATCACGGCCTGCTTCCTGTGCGCCGGCCAGAGCTGCACCGCCGGCGAGCGGCTGCTCATCCACCACGCGGTACGCGAGGACTTCGTCGCGCGCTTGGCCGAGCGCGCAGAGACGAGCTCGCAGCTGGGCGACCCGCTGGCCGAGGGCACGCAGATGGGCCCGCTCAACAACGAGGGCGTCGCGGCCAAGATGGACGCCCACGTCGAGGACGCCGTTCGCCGCGGCGCCGAGGTGATCGCGGGCGGCGAGCGCGCCGGCGGTTTCCCGACCGACCTTTACTGGCCTGCGACGATCCTTGATGGCGTGCCGGCCGACGCGAAGGCGGCGACCGAGGAGACCTTCGGGCCGATCGCGCCGGTCGTCGACATCAAGTCGCTCGAGCACGCGATCGAGCTCACCAACGCCTTGCCCTACGGGCTGCTCGCCGCGATCTTCACTGCCGACCTGCGCAAGGGACTCCGCTACGCCGACGAGGTTCGCAGCGGGCTTGTGAACATCAACGAGACGACGAACTACTGGGAGAACCACCTCCCGTTCGGCGGCCGCGCCGGCACCGACAGCGGCAGCGGTCGCGTTGGCGGGCGCTACGCGTTCGAAGTGCTGACGGAGTTGCAGACCATCGTGATCGGCGCTCATTAGGAGGGTGGACTAAGTGCGACGGCTCGGGTATCGTGCAGCACAAATGGGGCTGATATATCTGTCGAGGTCAGCATGAGCGAGGCGACCGAAGCAGTCGGCGGGGCGCCTGCAGAGACGCCGCACGTGGTGGATCGCACGGTCCCCCCGCTGCTCGAGGCGGAGGGCGTTTGGAAGATCTTCGGGCCTCACGCGGACCGCATCATCGGCACGCCGGACGCCGAGTTGGCACGCGCCGAGTTGCGCAAGACGACCGGGTGCACGGTTGCCGTACGTGACGTGTCGCTGAAGATCTGGCCCGGGGAGGTGTTCGTCGTCATGGGCCTGTCCGGCTCGGGCAAGTCGACGCTCGTGCGGACGCTGATCCGGCTGATCGAGCCGACGGCGGGCCGGATCGGCATCACGGGCGAGGACGTCATCGCGGCGGACCCGGCCGCGCTGCGCGAGCTGCGCCGCCACACCGTCTCAATGGTCTTCCAGCACTTCGGCCTGCTCGCTCACCGGACGGTGATCGAGAACGTGGCGTTCGGCCTGGAGATCCAGGGCGTCCCGAAGCATGAGCGGCTGGCGCGCGCGGCCGACGTGCTGCGGCTCGTCGGCCTCGAGGACGTCGCGACGAGCTTCCCCGACCAGCTCTCGGGCGGAATGCAGCAGCGCGTCGGCCTCGCCCGCGCGTTCGCCGTCGATCCCAAGCTGATGCTCTACGACGAGCCGTTCAGTGCGCTCGACCCGCTGATCCGGCGCGACATGCAGGACGAGGTCATCCGCCTGCAGCACGAGACCGGCAAGACGATGTTGTTCATCACGCACGATCTGCCCGAGGCGCTGCGCCTCGGCGACCGGATCGCGATCATGCGTGATGGCGGGATCGTGCAGCTGGGGACCCCGGAGGAGCTCGTCGGCTCGCCGGCAGACGAGTACGTCGAGAACTTTGTCCGGGACATCCCGAAGACGCACGTGCTGACGCTTCGCTGGATCATGCGCGAGCCGCGTCCCGGCGAGGCCATGGAAGGGCCGGAGCTCGACGTGAGCACCACCGTGAACGACGCCGTGCCCATCGTGGCCTCCCACGAGGGGCCGGTACGCGCGGTCGAGGGCGGCCGCGTCGTCGGCATCGTCGACCGGCTCTCGGTGCTTCACGCGATAGCCGACCGGCCCGAGGGCAACGGTGGCGGTCGCTAGCGGGCGACTCGCCGCGCCGGCGATCTCGGCGCCGCCGTCCCACTGGCGCGGGCGACCCGCGCAGGTCGCCGGCGTCGTCGCCCTGATGCTGCTCGCGTTCGCGCTAATGCGTGGCGACGCGCCGTGGCCGGATTGGCTGACCTGGAGCGAACTGCCCGAGCGGCTCGACAGCGCGCAGACCTGGCTCCTCGAGCAGCGCACGGCCGAGGACCCCAACTTGATCTTCGCGATCTTCGACGGCTTCCGCGCGTTCGCCGACTGGCTCGTGACCACGATCAACGACGCGCTGCTGTGGATGACGTGGGTCGGCACAGCCGCCGCCGCGATCCTGATCGTGCTGCGCTTCGGCGGCTGGCGCGCGGCCCTCGTCGTGCTGGGCGCGTTCGCTTCGTTCGCGCTGATGGGCCTGTGGGAGGAGAGCGTGCAGACGCTCGCGCTGATGTTCGCCGCCGTGCTGCTCTCGCTGCTGGTCGGGATGCCGTTCGGCGTCCTCGCGGGCCGCTCGCCGCCCGTGCACCGGGCGATCACGCCGGCCCTGGACGCGATGCAGATCGTGCCCGCGTTCGCCTACCTGATGCCGGTCGTGATCCTGTTCTCCGTCGGGCCGGCGGCAGCGGTCATCTGCACGATGATCTACGCCGTCCCGCCGGCCGTGCGGATCACGGCGCTCGGCATCCGCGGCGTGACAGCCGACACGGTCGAGGCATCGCAGGCCTACGGTGCGACGCCCTTGCAGACGCTCTTCAAGGTGCAGCTGCCGCTCGCGCGCCGGGCGCTGCTGCTGTCGGTCAACCAGACGATCATGTTCGCCCTCTCACTGGTGGTGATCGCGGGCCTGATCGGCGGACGCGGGCTCGGCGACGTCGTCACGAGCGGTCTCTACTCCAACGCCGCTCTGGCGATCCTCGCGGGCGGCGCGATCGTGATCATGGCGATCGCTCTGGACCGCGCGACAGCCGCGATCGCCGAGCGAACGGATCCGGCGCGCCGCCACCTCACCGAGGAAGGCCGCAGGCGCGCGCGGCTCATCACGCTGGCGACGCTCGCCGGCATCGTCGCGATCGTGCTGATCGCCCGAGCGCTCGGAGCCGAGGAGAGCTACCCGGACGAGTTCGAGACAGCGACCACCGTCTACACGGCGACGATCCAGGACACCCTGATGAGCTGGATCCAGTCCGTGCTCGACTACGTGCAGGACCCGACGTCGTTCGTGTTCGGCATCACCGAGCCGATCGGGAACTTCCTCGTCGAGTACGGGCTCGAGCCGCTGCGGGTGCTGCTGGTCGAGCTGCCCTGGTTCATCACGGTCCTCGGGCTGGTCGCGATCGCGTTCCTCATCAGCGGCCGGCGCCCGGCGATCACGGTGCTCTCGATGCTGCTCGCGATCGGCGTGATGGGGATGTGGGAGCCGGCGATGGACACCGCCTCGCAGGTGCTCGTCGCGACCGCGATCGCGGTCGTGTTCGGCATCGCGATCGGCGTCTGGGCGGCCGAGAACCAGCGGGTCGAGAAGTTGCTGCGGCCGGTGCTGGACACGCTACAGACGCTCCCGCAGCTCGTCTACATCATCCCGTTCATCTACCTGATGCCGGTGTCGCGCGTCCCGGGCGTGGTCGCCTCGGTGCTGTACGCGGTGCCGGTCGTGATCAGGCTCGTCACCTCGGGCGTGCGCAACGTCCCGCCGGCGCCGGTGGAGGCGGCGTCGGCGTTCGGCGCGACGCGCAACCAGGTGCTCACCAAGGTGAAGATCCCGCTCGCCCGCGACGCGATCATGCTCGGCGTCAACCAGGGGATCATCATGGTGCTGGCGGTGGTCGTGATCGCCGGGCTGGTCGGTTCTGGGGCGCTCGGCGACCTGGTCGCACGCGGGCTGCAGCGCAACGAGTTCGGAGAGGGCGTCGTCGCCTCGCTCGCGATCCTTGCGCTCGGCATCGCACTCGACCGCGTGACGCAGAGCAGAGGGCGACGTGCTGGAGGTCAAACACGATGAGGGGATATTTCATGGGGGATCCAACCAGGGCGCGCGGCATAGTCGCGCTCGCACTGGCGCTCGCGCTGGGGGTCGGCGCGTGTGGCGAGAAGAAGGAGGAGACCGCCACTACCGGCGGCGGCGCGAGCGGCGGGAAGGACTGCGGCAAGGTCACGCTCAACGAGCAGGCGTGGGCCGGCTCGACCGCCAACACCTACATCGCCAAGGCGGTGCTCGAGGACAAGCTCGGCTGTGAGGTCGAGATCACGAAGATCGCCGAGATCCCTGTCTTCCAGGCGATGGCGGACGGCAAGGTCGACGCGGTGCTCGAGGACTGGCAGCACACGGATGAGTACAAGAAGTACATCGACCAGGCCGGCACGGTGGTCCAGGGCGGGCCGCTGGGCGTCGAGGGCCACATCGGCTGGTTCATCCCGAGGTACCTGATGGACGAGCACCCGGAGTTCGCCAGCTGGGAGGGCCTACAGGGGGAGGAGGGCCTATTCAAGACGGCGGAGTCCGGAAGCCAGGGCATGTTCCTCGGCGGCGACCCGTCCTACGTGCAGAAGGATAAGGAGCTGATCGAGGCGCTCGGGCTCGATCTCAAGCACGTGACGGCGGGCGCCGAGCCCGCGCAGGTCGCGCGCTGGAGCCAGCTGTACAAGCAGAAGAAGCCCGTGCTGTTCTACTGGTACACGCCGCAGTACCTCAACCAGGAGTACGACCTGGCGGAGGTGAAGCTGCCCGAGCGCACGAAGGGCTGCAAGGACGACGCGAAGGCCGGCGGCGACCCGGAGCAGTACAAGTGCGCATACGACGTCACGATCATCAACAAGCTGTTCTCGAAGAAGTTCGCCGACAGCGGCTCCCCCGCCTACGACGTGCTCAAGAAGATGAAGCTCACCAACGAGGACCAGGAGCTCGTCGCCAAGGCGATCGCCGGTGACAAGGTCGACGCCGAGAAGGCCGGCAAGGACTGGGTAGCCGGGAATCCCGACAAGGTCGAGGCCTGGCTGTAGTACTGCTCGTGTGAGGGGCCCCGCTGGGGCGGGGCTCCCTCAAGCGCGAGTCACATCCGGTGGCTCGCCGTGCCCACGCTGAGCGAGCGTTCCGCTCGGGATAGGATCCCGACGTGACGGCGTATGAGCGCCTGGAGGCCGCGCTCGCCGGCGCCGAGCCGCCGTTCGCGGTCGTCGACCTCGACGCGTTGCACGCCAACGCCGACGACCTCGTCCGGCGCGCCGCCGGCAAGCGGGTGCGCGTCGCCTCGAAGTCGGTCCGCTGCCGCTCGCTGCTGCGCGACGCGCTTGCCCGCTCCGGCTTCCGCGGAGTGATGACGTTGACGCTGCCCGAGACGCTGTGGCTGCACGGCCACGGCTTCGACGACCTGCTGCGCGGCTATCCGGCGACCGACCGCGCCGCGCTCGCGGCGCTCGCGCAGCTCGACGCCGAGCGCCCGCCGGCGCTGAT
>Ga0126306_10000322_pt1 | contig 20885 bp, 21 predicted proteins | sample Plot27_FD_92592 | JGI IMG/M metagenome (GOLD analysis project Ga0126306, IMG submission 92592) | Serpentine soil microbial communities from UC McLaughlin Reserve, CA, USA - Plot27 | ecosystem: Environmental > Terrestrial > Soil > Grasslands | place: USA: UC McLaughlin Reserve, Lake County... | reverse complement strand
TCGGTCAACCTCCACCACGACCACTTCGGCACCCTCTTCGGCATTCGGCGGGCCGACCGCCCCGCCGTCACCGGCTGTCTCGCTTTCGGGATCGAGCGCTGGATCTACGCGCTGGTCGACCGGCACGGCCCCGACCCGCGTCGCTGGCCCGACGTCGCCACGACCGCGGCCGCCGTCACCGGTGGCGGCCGAGTCCGAAAGGCCCGGCCGTGAGCGGCGCGACCCTCGTCACCGGCGCCGACGGGTACGTCGGCCGGCGGGTCGTGGCGCAGATGCTCGACCGGGGACAGGAGGTCGTGCTCGCCGTGCGCGCCAACGACGCCGCGGAGCTCGCCCGCAAGCGGGCCGCCCTGGCCGGCACCCTCGACGGGCGGGAGGCCCAGGCCACCGTCGTGCCCGCCGATGTGCGGGACCCCGAGCCGTTCGCCGCCGTCGACCCCGCCCGCATCACGGGCGTCGTCCACGCCGCCAGCGTCGTCCGGTTCAACGTCGACGAGAGCACGGCGCGTACGGTGAACGTCGACGGCGCCCGCAAGCTGCGCCACTTCGCCGCCCGCTGCCCCCGCCTCGGGCAGTTCGTGCTGCTGTCGACGATCTACAGCACCGGGCGGGCCACCGGCGTCGTGGCCGAGCAGCCCCACGAGGGCGCCGCGGGCTTCGTCAACAACTACGAGTGGTCGAAGTGGGCGGCCGAGGCCGGGGCGCTCGCCGGGGAGCCCGACCTCCCCACGGCGATCGTGCGGATCGCGACGATCGCCGCCGACGACGCGTCCGGTGCGGTGACCCAGCTCAACGCCTTCCACCACACCCTCCGCCTCTTCTACTACGGGCTGCTCTCGCTGGTGCCGGGTGACCGCTCGACGCCCGTGTACCTGGTCACCGGCGATGTCGTCGGCGACGTGATCGGCCAGCTCGTTGCGAGCCGGGCGACCGGCATCTTCCACGCCTCGCCCGACCGGGCCTGCGCCTGCACGCTCCAGGAGCTGGTCGACATCGCCTTCGGCGTCTTCGCCGAGGACGACGACTTCCGCCGCCGACGCATCCTGGCCCCGCTCTACTGCGACCGGGACAGCTTCGACGCCTTGCTGCAGGGCACCCGGAGCCTGGGCAGCAGCCCGCTGGGCCAGACCCTGGACTCGGTGTCGCCCTTCGTCGAGCAGCTCTACCTGGGCAAGGACGTGCGCAACGACCGCCTGACCGCGGCCTGCCCGGCCATCGAGTTCCCCCCTCCGGCCGAGTTCGCCCGCGCGGTCACTCGCTGGCTGACGGCCACCCGGTGGAACCGGCGCCAGGAGGTCGCGGCATGAAGGCCACCGCCTCCGGCATCTCCGAGAACGAGCTCTGGCTCCTCAGCTTCTACCGCCTGTCCGAGATCAACGGGGCGCTGTTCTTCGGGCGCGTCGCCCGCACGCTGCGCCCCGGGGCCCTCCAGGCCGATGTCACCCAGCACTTCAGCGACGAGGCCGCCCACGCCAGCTACTGGACGGCGTGCATCCGCGACCTCGGTCACGACGCCCTCAAGCTGGGCGGGGCCTACCAGGACCACTACCTCGATGCCGCCGGCGTCCCGGCCAACCTGCTCGACGTGCTCGCCGTGACCCAGGCGTTCGAGAAGCGGGTCATCGGCCAGTACCACCGTCACCTGCGCCACGAGGGCACGCACTCGCGGGTGCGCCAGACCCTCGAGCAGATCATGCGCGACGAGCGCTGGCACATCCGCTACGTCCGCCGCGCCATCGAGCAAATGACCGAGCGGTTCGGGGCCGACGCAGTCGGTGCCGCGCTCGGGCGCTTCGCAGCGGCCGACCGCGAGGTCTACGCCCGCCACCTCGCCGAGCACGGCGAGCGCATGGCCTTCCTGCTCCCAGACGGGAGCGACCGTCACGACACCCACAACCCCGAGGGCCCTACATGATCTCCCCCTCCGCTGCCCCCACGTTGGGCGAGGTGGTCGGCCGCGTCGCCGCCGTCACCTCGATCGCGCCCCACCGCCTCGTGCCCGACGCCGAGCTGTTCGCCCTCGTCTCCGACAGCCTCATGCTCGTCGAGATGGCGATCGACCTCCAGGAGGAGTTCGACGTCATCCTCGTCGAAAGTGACCTGCGCGAGATGCGCACCCTCGGCGACGTCGTCGACGTCCTCGGCCGCCGGTGGGAGGAGCAGGCGGCGTGAGCAGGGTCCAGGCACTGGTGACCCGCACGACCCGGCGCCGGCGCCCGCGGTTCGACTTCGACGCCATCGCCGACCGGCACTGGTGCGGCGGCGATCCCCTCCGCACCCGGTTCCTCGACGCGTTCTCGACGCTGCTGCCGATCGGCGAGCGCTTCTTCGTCGCCGCCGTCCGCCGCTCCGGTGGGCGCATCACCAACCCGCAGCTCGTGGCCGTCCATCCCCGCCCGGACGTGTCGCGGGACGAGCTGAGCGGATGGCTGGACCAGTGGGTCGACGCGCTCATCCGCTCGCCAGTGGCGCCGGGGGCGCCGACGACATGAGCCCGATCACGCAGCCGCCGCTCCTCGCCTGGGTCGACAAGCCCGGCGCCCGCCGGGGCGTGCGGTTCCTCGGCCGCGACGGTGAGTGGCAGCGCTACGGCTACGACCGCCTCGGCATCCTGGCCCGGGCCGTCGCCGGCGGCCTGCGCGAGCGCGGGCTCCGGCGCGGCGACGCCGTCGCGATCGTGCAGCCCTCGGGGCCCCAGTTCATCGCCTCGCTGTTCGGCGTGTTGCTCGCCGGCGGGACCGCATCACCGGTCGCTCCGCCCCAGGCGTTCCAGGACGCCGCGGTCTATGCCGCCCACGTCACGGGTGTGCTGTCGTCAGCCGGCGTGCGCTTCGTCGTGGCGGCGGACGACCTCCACGACGGCGTGGCGCCGCTCGCCCGCGCCGCGGGCGCGCACGCCACGCTCCGGGCCTCGGCGCTGCTCGACGCGACGCCGGCCTGGACGCGGCGCGACCCCGCCGAGCTCGCCCTGTTGCAGTTCACCTCGGGATCGAGTGGCCGGGCCCGGGCCGTCCGCGTGCCGTACGCCGCCGTTGCCGCCAACATCGCGGCGCTCGACGCCTGGGTGCTCGGCCCCGGTCCAGGCGCCGTGGCCTCGTGGCTGCCCGTCCATCACGACATGGGGCTCGTGGGCTGCCTGCTCACCGCGGTAGTCAACCAGCGCGACCTGTGGCTGATGACGCCCGAGCAGTTCATCCGCTCCCCGCTCCGCTACCTGCGCTGCTTCTCAGGAGAGGGTGCGGCTGCCGCCACAGCCATGCCGACCTTCGGCCTCGACCACGTGGTGCGGCGGGTGCGGGAAGACGACCTGTCGGACCTCGACCTGTCGGGCTGGCGGTCGCTCGTTATTGGCGCCGAGCGGGTCGACGCACCGACGCTCGACCGGTTCCACGCGCTGCTCGCGCCGTGCGGGTTCCGCCGCTCAACCTTCATGCCGGCCTATGGGTTGGCCGAGGCCACCCTCGCCGTCACCGCCGTCCCCGCCCAAGAGCCGCCCGCGGTCGTCGAGATCGCCTCGTCGAGCGTGGCCGTGGGCGAGCCGGTGGCGATCGTTCCCGAGGGCCGCCCGGTGACCTCCGTGGGTGTCCCGCTTCCGGGCCTGGCGGTGGCGCTCGTCGGCCACGACGGCGTGCGGTTGGCTGATGGACAGGTGGGCGAGATCGTCGTGCGGGGCCCCTCGGTCGCCGCCGGCTACGCACGCGGCGGCGGGCCCGCCTCCCCGTCGCTGACGTCGTTCGACGGTGGCGCACTCCACACCGGCGATGCCGGGTTCGTCCACGACGGCCAGGTCTTCGTGCTCGGCCGGCTGGGCGACAGCATCAAGGTGCGGGGCAGGGCCGTCTTCGCCGACGACCTGGAGGACGCGGTGCACGAGGCCGGCGTAGCCCGGCTGCGCGCCGCCGTCGTGCTCGGCATGGACGGCCCCACGGCGACTGCCCTCGTGCTGGTCGAGGAGACGCGAGGCGTCGAGGTCGACGAGATCCTGGCCGGGCTCAGCCGGCGCGTGTCCGGCGTGGAGGCGGTCGTGGTGCGCGTCCCTCGGCGCACCATCGCCCGGACGTCGAGCGGCAAGCCCCGGCGCCGCCTGCTGTGGGACGGATACGCGAGCGGTGCCCTCGGAGGCGAGGTTCTCGCCAGCGAGGCCCTCGGCGCGGTCACCCGCAAGACCGTCGCCGGAGGTGCATGGTGAACAGCAGGTTTGCCCGCGTCTACGACGCCCTGGTCCGGCACCGGCGGCCGGTGCTCGCCGTGCTGAGCGCGCTGGTGGGCCTCGGCCTGCTGGCCGCCACGCAGCTCCACGTGGACGTGTCGTTCCAGCCGTTCTTCGCCAAGGACCGAGCCGCCGCCGAGCGCACCGAGCAGTTCGAGGCGCGGTTCGGCCAGCGGTCGGGCGAGTACCTCGTGGCGATCGTCGGCCACGACGACGTGCTGGCACCGTCGTTCCTTCGGAGTCTGCGGGGCATCACCGACGAGGTGGCGCGGATCCCCCATGTCGCCGAGGCCACGAGCCTGTCGACGGCGAGGACGCTCCGCCTCGCGGCCGACGGGTCACCGCAGGTCGTCCCGCTCGTGGCGCCCGAGGCCCTGACCGGCAGCCACCAGGAGCTGGCCCCGGCGGCGCGCGCCGCGCTGCTCGCCCGCCCCGACGTCCGGGGCCAGCTCGTCGCCCGCGACGGCAAGAGCGCGGTGGTGCTGGCCCGCGTCGAGCTCCCTCTCTCCGACCTCAAGGGCCGCAGCCCGGTGATCGACCGGTTCGAGCACGCGGTCGAGGCGGGAGCCCCGGCCGGGTCGTCTGTCCGGGTCACCGGCGTGTCGGTCGTCGAGCGGGAGTACGGCGCGCTGGTGCTCCGCAACCTGGTGACGTCGGTGCTGCTGGCGTCGACGGTGATGCTCCTCGTCCTCTGGGCCCGCTACCGGCGGGTGGCCGCGGTGGTGACGGTGATGAGCGGCGTCTGGGCCGCCCTGCCGGTCACACTCGGCGCCTTCTGGCTGCTGGACCTCGACCTCACCGCCATCAACTCCACCGTGCTCACGATCGTGCTGGTGATCGGGGTGACCCAGGGCATCCACCTGCAGGAGGAGTTCTACCGGCAGCGCGAGCACGGCCATTCTGGCGACGCCGCGGCACAGCGCATGTTCGCCCGTCTGGCCGTGCCGGTGGCGGCCACGTCGCTGACCACACTCCTCGGGTTCCTGTCGCTCCGCACCGCCAGCATCAGCGCGATCCGCGACTTCGCCGTGGCGTCGTCGATCGGCATCGTCATCGTCTACTGCACCCAGAACCTGCTGGTCCCCGTCCTGCTGCGCCGCCTCCAGGCCGGCCCCTCCCACGCCCGCATGGCGGGGCGAGCCCGGGTCACCACCGCGATCCTGCGCCTTGTCGAGCGGGTGACGACGCGGCGGCCCGCCGCCGTGGTCGCGGTTGGGCTCGTCGCCTTCCTCGGTTTCGCGGCCTGGGGTCTCCCCCGGCTGACGGTCGACCAGCGGTTCAACCAGGAGGTCGCACCGTCGCAGCCGGTTCGGGCCAACCAGGCCCTGCTCGAAGAGCAGTACTCCGGCTTCCTGGGGCCCGAGCTCTGGGTCCGCCCGGTCGGCGGCGTGGCGGTGACGTCCGCCCGGACCCTCGAGGAGCTCCGCGCCTTCACCGAGCGGCTCCGGGGGCTCCCCGAGGTGCTCCACGTCGAGGCCGCGACCGACCTGCTCCCGCCCGGCGTGGCGGGGCCGGACGCCGAGGCGTTCCTCGCCCGCTTGCGCCAGGACGAGGGCTCCCGCCAACGCGTGGACGGGTTGATCAGCCCGGACGCGACGGATGCGGGCGTCCTGGTGCGCACGACCGACATGGGCACGGCCCGGGCCGGATCGTTCGCGTCCGATGTCCAGGCGCTGGCCAAGGCCAGCTTCCACGACGACGCCCGGGTCGACGTCGTCGGGCAGTGGTGGCTGGCCCAGATCGGGATGCGACACCTGCTCGCCGACACACTCACGTCGGTCACCACGGCGCTGGTCACGATCCTGCCGGTGATGTTCGTCGTGCTGCGCCGGTGGCGGCTGATCGCGATGTCGATCCTGCCCGCGGTGGTGCCGGTCGTCGGGGCGCTGGCGGTGATGGGCACGTTCGGCATCCCGCTGCGCGTCGGCACGGCGATGATCCTGGCCATCGCGCTCGGCCTCGTCGACGACGACACGATCCACTTCCTGTACCAGCTGCGCGAGGCGGAGCGGTCGGGCGTCGCGCCCCAGCAGGCCGTACGCGGCCTGCTGCGGCGGACGGCCCAGGCCGGCCTGTTCTCGTCGCTCGTCCTCGTGGCCGGCTTCGCTGCCATGGCGGTCAGCGACTTCTACGCCATCCGCGACATGGCCATCGTGGCGGCGGCGACGATGCTGATCGCCGTCACCGCCGACCTGGTGTTCGACCCGGCGCAGTTCCTGCTGTTCAACCGGATCGGTCGCCCCGGCCCGCGGGGGGCGGCATCGCGCACCGACACCCTGCCCGCGACTGCGGCGGCGACCGAGCCGGCCCGGGTGCCGGCCTGAGGGCGGCGGCGTGTGATGCGGAGCGACGAGGTGCACCTCTGGTGGATCGACGCCGACCATGCCGGTGAGCCGACGCCCGCGTTGGTCGCCCGCCTCAGCGCCACCGACCGCCGGCGCACGGCGCAGCTGACGTCCGACGCCGACCGGAGGCTGTTCGCCGTCGCCCACGTGGCGCTGGCCGGCATCCTCGACCGGTACGGCGCCACCGGCGCGATAGACCGCCGCTGCCCGCGTTGCGGCGACCCCGAGCACGGCAAGCCCCGGGTACCCTCGGCCGCCGTCGACTTCAGCCTCTCCCACGCCGGTCGGCGGGCCGTCGCGGCCGTGACCCCGTGGCCGAGCCTCATCGGGGTCGACATCGAATGCGTATCGGCGAACCCGGGTCTCGACGCGATGCGTCGGGCGCTCGGCCCCCGGGTGGACGACTTGGAGGTGGCCGGCCGACCCGCCGCCACCTGGTGCCGGCTGGAGGCGGTGGGAAAGGCCACGGGCCACGGCGTGCTGGGGGCCGCCCCGCGGGTCCGCCTCGACGCCGAACGCCCAGGTGACGGTGGCTGGCTGCAGGCGATCGACGACGAGCGGCGACCGTGGCAGCTGCGGAGCCTCGACCCGGGCGACGGCTACGAGGGAGCCCTCGCCATCGTCGGCGACCCCCACCGGATACACGAGCGCGCCTGGACGCCGGCAGGGTAATCGGACTTGTTGAGGATGATGAGCGCAGCTGACGCCCCCCAAGCTCGACGCCTTCATGGCGAGAGCGAAGGCCTGGCTCGATGACCACGCCTGCCGGCGGACGCCTATGGGAGAGCTCGAGTGGGGGGAGGGGTCCGACGACGTCTCGCTGTTCTCCACGCTGACCCCCGCCGAGGAGAAGGCCCAGGTTGACGCCGCCCGCGCCCGGCGGCGGCTGGAGTCCGACGCCGGCTATGGCGCGATCTTCTGGCCCGTGGAGCACGGTGGCGGCGGGCTGCCCCGGGCCTATGAGAACGCCTTCCGTCAACGGCCGGATACTCGCCACGTCCGGGACGGCCCGCTCCTCCTCAAGCTCGCCGCCAGCGCATAATGCCCTGATGGTTGAGTGAGCGCACGAAGCTGCGGGTCGTCGTAGCTTCCGAGAGCTCGGCGGGCGGTCTCAAGAATGCCCTGCCACCGTTGCTGGTTGGCTTTGAGCTTGGGGGTTCGAGTCCCTCCGAGCGCGCAGCATAAGTCGAGGTCAGAGCCGGTCCCGAGGGGCCGGCCTCTCTCGTTCCCATCCTCTGGATGTGACCCAAGCCGGTCAGGTCGCTCCCATGACGTCGGGCCGGGGAGCGGGTGAGGGAGCGGGCTTCCAGCGGCGCAACGTCTCTTCGTGGGATACGGGACAACCATGCTGACGGTTGGCTTCGTCCTCGGGACGGTGCTGGGCATGCTACGGAGGAACACCGCTTCGATACGGAACCTCGCCACGGCGCGCGTCGAGACGTTGATGCAAGCAGCGATGCATCTCGGGTTGGCCTTCGCGATGGAGCAGTCCAATTCGACTCGACGGTTGAGGTCTTACGGTCCCTTTGGAGGCGCGATCTCGGAGCAGCGCCGCCGAGCGCACGCGCCTCGTCACCAGGCACGCCGCGCGCGGTGATCGCGTCGGTGACCGCGTCGACCGGACCCGCGCTCGTGGCCTCGTCCATCGGGGCGATTGCGCTCGAACACAACGAAGACGATGCTTCGCCGATGCTCGACCATGAGATGAAGCGGGTCGTTGACGAGCAGCGGCTGGGGTACGTCGCGACGGTCGGCCCCGACGGAACGCCGAACCTCTCACCGAAGGGCACGACCGCGGTGTGGGACGACGAGCACCTGGTGTTCGCCCACCTCCACTCTCATCAGACGGTGGCGAACATCGAAGGCGGCAACCCGATCGTCGAGATCAACGTCGTCGATCCGATCCGCCGGAAGGGCTACCGCTTCAAGGGTGCAGCGACCGTGCATCGGGAGGGAGCCGTCTACGAGTCGGTCCTCGACTTCTACCACCAGCGCAGCGGGCTCGAAGCTGGTCGGGTCGCTGCGATCGTGCTCGTCCGTGTCGAGCGCGCGGCCCCGATCATCTCGCCCGCCTACGACGACGGCTCGACCGAAGAAGAGGTCGAGCAGCGCTCGCTGCGCCTCTACGGGCTCCGGCGCCTCGAAGGCTAGATGTTGCTCCCAGGGACGGTGGTCAGTCCATCTGGCTGAGGACGGGGCACAACATGGTCGCGCCGTGGTCGCCAAGTCAGCCTTGATCCTGCCTATCGGACTCGGTACAGCAAGGCCGACAGCAACCCGCCCGGACGTTGTCGGATACCCAGGGTCCCGCATGGCGACTGGTCGGCGTCCGTGGACCATCGCGGACGCCCAGCGACAGCGTTCGCCTCGCTACGGATCAGAAGATTGGGGGTTCGAGTCCCTCCGAGCGCGCCAGCTAGATAAGACCAGGTCAAAGTCCCCGCACCAACAAGGAGCGGGGCCATCGTCGTTCCCGGTTCCGGCGGCGTGTACCCCACCGTGTACCCCAAAGGCGTCCTACAGGCCATCGGCCTGGCCCTCGCCCGCCTTGGCGCCGCCCGCCAGCCAGCCGTCGAGGGCTTCGGCCACCTCCCGGTACTGCGCCGGCATCGCGTGGGTGTAGATGTCCGACGTCGTGCTGATATGCGAGTGCCCCAGGATCTCCATCACCATCGGGGAGGCACCCCCAGGGCAAAGAGCAGCGACGCAGAGCCGTGGCGCAGGTCGTGGAACCGGACGTCGCCTACGGCCACCACGACCACGACCACGGCTCCTCCGACCACGACGGCACCGCCCGAGGAGCCACAGGTCACGAACGCCCGCCGGACGGCGAGCGACTACCTGGACTACTCAGGCTTCAGCCGCCCAGGGGCTGATCGAACAGCTTGAGTTCGAGGGCTACCCCACCGAAGCCGCCACGGTCGCCGTCGACAGCCTGACCGTCGACTGGAACGCCGAGGCCGGCGAGTCAGCGCGGTCGTACCTGGACTTCCAGGGCTTCAGCCAGGCCGGGCTCGTCGACCAGCTCGTGTTCGAGGGCTTCACGCCCGAGCAGGCCAATCAGGGCGCGACCGTGGCAAAGCGAGGCTGACGAAAGAGAGCGTGCCAGAACGCCTGGGACGCCGAGAGGATCGACGGCCAGTCCCGGTCACAGTGCCCGTGCAGACGCCGACCCGCCAAGCACCGTTCGTGGAACACGCCGCCCCGGCGTTTCTTCCAAGCTGGTGATGCATGCAGCTGGACAGCAGCCCGAATCGTCGCCGTGCTGCGGAATGCGCGGTACTCTCACCGACGCGATCATGACGGTCACTCGACCGGTCCGAGGAGGCGGTGATGCGGGTGGGATCCTTGGCCGTGCCAGTCGTCCGTAGAGGCGTGATCCTCAGCGTAGCCTTGGCACTTGCGTCGCTTGGCGTGGCGACCCCGGCGGGGGCGGAAGTGGAGAGTCGATGTACGGCGGGCGATGCACGATCGCTCTTCGAGAACATCGAGGTCCCGTTCGAGATCTTGCTACGGAACGGGCCGGACCATCCCCGGGCGGAGACAATATTGCGCTGCCAGTGGCGCTTCTTCTGGGTGGACGGTCATCCCATATTAGGGGACATCACGTTCTGCGAGAATGACGTCATCCTGGGCGGGGTGGTCAACTATATCGACTACCCAGTCATCGGAATACCGAGGAGCGATGCCGTCGCCGAGCTCGAAGGGATTGAGGCTCGGACATGGCTCGCAGAGGTAACCGACGGTCAGGTGGGCCCCCTGATCGCGCAGCCGTTGATGATATCGGCTAACAAAAACGTCGTGCTACGCCAACAAGATATAGGCCGGGTGGTCATGCGGAGCTGGGGGTTCATAACTCAACTCCCTGCAGGAGAGTATCGAAGCGTAACGGAAGTCCGACACGCTGACCCTAACAACCACTCTTACGACGCTGACTGGACCGTTGACTTCACAGTCACTCCCTCCAGCACTTGATCCGGTCCGAGCGCACCAGGTAGGCAGTTCGTGCGATGAACGTGCGATATCAGCCAACGACCTACGGTCAGCAACCGGTCGTCGGCGCCGCTGTTTCCATGACGCCGGGTGATCGGTAAGGGGCAGGGCGTCAGGCGACCGAGGAAGTCGTCATGACAATCCCCGCTGGTGGAGCATGCGTTATCGTGAGCGCCTCGATGGCCGCCGACCTGCCCGAAGCCTCATAAGGGTGACCGACACACAGGCACCGCTCCCGCTGCAACCGACGCTGACGCGCCGCTCGCTGGCGGCACTCGTGATCGGACTGTTCTTGATAACCGTCGCCGGCTGCTCGTCGTCCGAGTCGTCGGAAAGCTCGTCGACCTCCTCGGCAGAGGCGTCGTCCGCTCCGACCACTAACCCGACGACGACCACCGGGCCCTCCGTGCCGAGCGGGGCCTACCGGGAAGTCGAGTTCAACGCGCAAGACGGCGCCATGCGTTCGGGCCGGTTGTTCGGCGAAGGTGCCGTCGCGGTCGTCCTGTCCCACATGGGTCGCCCAGGAGACACCCAGGACGACTGGGCACCCTTTGCTGCAGAGCTGGCGGGCCACGGCTACCAGGTCCTCACCTACGAGCGACGGTCCGCCCTGAGTGAGGTCTGGCTGGACGTGCTCGGCGCCGCAGCCTACCTGCGGGACAACGGCGCGGAGCGGGTTGTTGCAGGCGGCGCCAGCATCGGCGCCATGGCCTCCCTGTACGCAGCCGAACAGCCGACGTCGAACCTCGACGGCGTGATCTGGCTGGCCGGAATCGTGCAGGGCAGGTACACCTTCCAGCAGGCCGACGTCGCGGCCGTCGGTTGCCCGATGTTGCTCATGTCCGGCGACCGCGACCGCTACGGAGCCGCGGACGACGCCCGCCAGCTGCACGAATGGGTGACAGCGCCGAAGCAACTGCTCATCGTCGACAGTGACCTGCACGGGACGGACATCCTGCACGAGGGTGGCCCCAACGCCACCGAGTTGACGAGCGCGATGCTCAGCTTCATCGATCAGGTGGCCGCCGAGTCCAGCACCTGCTGATCGGCTGACGGCTCACCCGGTCGAGGGCCGTGCCGTACCAACGTCTGCCTCCTCGGCGTACGAAGGTCCATCCAGTCGGGTGTCTGACCAGAGGCGTGTCGACCCGCACCCGGCACCTCAGGGACGGGTGACCCCCCAGCATGGCGACGCGGGCGCTACGCGGAGGCGCTTGTGTCAGAGTTGGCTATGGCCTTGAGATCGTTGCCGCGCATCGAGAGGTTGGACCTGGCAGTGCTCACGCTGCCGGAGTGGCATCCCGAGGCTCCGAACCAGCCCACGGCGCCGGTCTACGGGTACGTCATCGATCATCCCGAGGGCCCAATCGTGGTCGATACCGGCGTCGGGTTCGGCAACGACTTCATCGACGAGGTCTACCAGCCCGAATGTGTTCGGCTCGACGGAGCCCTGGGTGCTGTCGGTATCGAGGCGTCGTCGATCGTCGGGGTGGTCAATAGCCATTTGCACTTCGACCACTGTGGCCAGAACCCACTTCTCTACGGCACGGACGTGCCCTTCTTCCTGCAACAGCTCGAGCTGGACGAGGTCGAACGCGACCGGTTCTACACCGACCCCGAGTGGGCGCTCCCGCCTGCCGCTCAGCGCCGGCTCCTTGGTGGCGACTTCGAGATGGCCGAGGGCGTGACGATCCTGTCGACCCCGGGTCATACGCCCGGACACCAGTCGGTCGTCGTCGAGTCGACGGCGGGGCGGGTTGTTGTCGCGGGGCAGGCGGTCTGGGCGCTCGAAGAGTTCGTCGACGAGCAGGTGACGGTCAGCAACGTCTTCTCGGATGAGTTCCACGACCTGGCGATCGACTCGATCCGTCGGATCAAGGCCCTCAAACCGCAAGCGGTCTACTTCGCCCACTGCGCTGCGGACCGCCCCAATGACGGGCCTCAGGCAGCGGAGCAGTAGTCCGACCTGGAACCCCGGGCTCGACGGTCAATCCGACGGACCTGTGCAGACTCGGCCTACCGCACCGCCCATTGACGCAGAGCGACGGCGGCGACCTAAGTGCACCAGCATCCCTGCCCGCTGGCGGGGTGGCTCAGTCGACGCTCGCCGACTCATGGACCGCTGCCTCCCGCAAGCGCGCCCCGGCCGACGGATATTGCGAAGTCAAGGTCCGCCGTTCCACGCCCATAACGCTGGAGCTACCGGCGCCGGGACGCCCGGTCGTTGCACTTGTACCTGGCGGCCCGCTTCGGCAGGGTGAGGTCGATCCCCGCACGACAGGATGCAGCGACGTCACGAGCTGGAGCTACCATGCGCCGCCGCCAGCGCGGCGATATCGAACACCTCGGCCAGCTCCCGGACGCAGTGCTGAGTGCCGACGACCGTGATATCGCCGGCAGCGATCAACTCGGCCGCACGACGTGGTTCGATTGCTTGCGCCAGCAGCTCGGCATCGCCGGTCAACGTGACGTCGACCGGCACGTCATCACCGATGGCCTCGACCGACGTGTCCGTGATCCGCAACGTCGACGCGCCTTCCGGCAGGCACAACCGCACGACGAGATCGACGGGGGCGCGATCAGGGCGGACGATCGCGCTCACGGCCCGGGCGATCCAACGCGGGTCTACGACGTCACCCGGCTCGCGCTGCTCGACGAGCGTGAACCCCCAACGCGCAAACGCGTCAATGACGCCGTCGAGCGAGGCACCACGCGGCGTCAGCTCGTACAGCCGAGCGACCGTCGGCGGAGGAGTCTCGCGCCGAACGACCAGGCCGTTTGCTTCGAGGTCACGCAAGCGCGACGCCAGCATGTCGGTCGCGATCGGCGCGAGGCCCCCGAGCAGATCGACATAGCGCTTCGGGCCGTCGAGCAACTCCCGCACGATCAGGAGCGTCCAGCGGTCGCCGACCAGGTCGAGCGATTTCGCCAACGCGCAATGCTGTCCATATCGACGGCTCACGGCCCACCGATCCTTCGCTCTACTTGGAAATTACGACTCGCTGGGCCGACAGTCGTCATGGACGGCCGCACCGCCCACGGCGTCGACCACGCCCGCTTCACGCTCGGCATCGCCGCCGTCGCCCCCGTCCCCGCCGGCACCCGCGGCACAGTGGCGCGTCGCGCTCGTCGCACGCCGCAACCTGGCGCCGCCCAGCCGAACCAGCGACGGCTCAGGTGACGGCTTCGATGATGCGGATGTCGCGCACGGCGCCGTCGCCGAGCACGTCGAGTGCCGCCTGGTATGCCGGACTCTCGTAGGCGGCGATGGCATCGGCTGCCGACGGGAACTCGATGATCGTCGTCCGCTCGAGCGCCGCCGCCTCATACACCCGCACCGGCAGGCCCCGGGCGAGGAAGCGGCCGCCGTGCGCCTCCATGATCCCGCCCGCCAGCTCGACATAGGCGGCCACACGCCGCTCGTCGCGGATCAGTCGGAACGTGTTCACCCAGTACGCCGTCATCGCCCACTTCTCCCCCTCAACCGGTGATCGCCGTGACGTTGAACTGCTCCGTACGCTCGATCGCACGGGCGCGATCGCCGGCAAGCGCGAGGCGCCGCGGATCGTCCATGAACGACGCCATCGCGTCGGGGCCGTCGAACTGGATCACCTGGACTTCGTCAGGGGGGCCGTCGCCGTTGGACCGCACGCGCACGACGAGCCGTCCACCGTGATCGCCGAGCAACGCCAGGACGGCGTCCTCGTAGCGACCCAAGCCGTCCCGCTCTCGGTCGGCAGCCCACAAGAACACGCACAGCGTGATCACAACCGCCTCCTTCACGTGAATGACCAGATGGAGCGCTTGGAAATACCAAGCCTACCCAGCGAGGGTGTGATCGAGCGGCTCCGCCACCCCCCACCAGGCCCACGCCACCCCGTCCGTCACCGTGATCGACGGTGGACTCCGTGGACTCGTCGCCAGCGTCGAACCGGTCGAACGACGCAGCCGCGTCCGCTGCGTGAGGCGGCCGCGGAGCTCGGTGGCCGAGCACGCAGGACGGGCGGAGGCCGCCGGCGAGGCCACCTTCGCCTCGTCCCAGCTCGCGGCCGGACACGTCGCCCGGAACTTGGTATCTGCCCGTCGTCGCTTGTAAAATCCAAGTAGATGGATGGACTCTCCGAGCCCGCCGCCATCGGGCACGCCGAACGCAGCCACCCGGCTCTGATCGACGTCCTCGGCGAAGCGGCGCTGCCCGCGTCGACCGAACTGGTCGCCACCGTCCTACGACGGGCGTTCGAGCAGGCGGACGTCGACGTCGCCCACCACGCCGTGCGCACCTTCGCGTTCGCATCCCTGCTCGCGCCCACATTCGGCGACGACGACGTCAGCGCCGACCTCCTGTTCACCGCCGCCGTTCTCCACGACGTCGGCCTGTCCACCCTCTCGACGAGCCGCGAGCCGTTCGAGGTCGTCGACACCGACGCCGCTCGCGACCTCCTCGTCGCCCACGGCTACGACGACCACGACGCCGAAGTCGTCTGGGACGCGATCGCACTGCACTCGAGCGGAGGCATCGCCGAACGCCGGGGCGTCATCACCCGACTCACGCGCGCCGGCGTCGGCTGTGACTTCGGTCGCTTCGTCGAGCGCATCGCACTCGACGTCGCCGGCGCGGTGTTCGAGCAGATCCCGCGGCGGAACTTCGCTCACGCCCTCGCCGCCGAGGTCCAACGCCACGTCGCCGCCGACCCGGCCCGAGGACCGCGATACTCGTTCCCGGGCGAGATCCATCGAGAGTTCACGCTGGGCGCCACCGTCACGGAGATGGAGCTCGACACGCTGCACTCGCCGTGGGACCTCCCGGCGGCCGGCCATGACGACGGGTGACGGCCCGATGGTGAGCGTCGGCTGGGTCCTGGCAACGCGTCCACCTGGGCCGCAGCCGCCCACCGTGACCGAGCTCATCGAGCAGGGCACCCACGCCGAACGCCTCGGGTTCGACGGAGTCTGGGTGGGGGAGAGCCTCATCGCCCGTCCACGTCCCGACGCACTCACACTTCTCAGCGCGCTCGCCGTGACGACAACGCACTGCACCCTCGGCACGGCCGTGCTGTTGCCTGCGCTGCGGCATCCCGTGGTGCTCGCCCACCAACTCGCCACGCTCGACGCACTGTCTCGCGGTCGACTCATCGTCGGCGCCGGCATCGGCTTCCCGATGCCGGCCACAGAAGCCGAGTTCACCGCCTGTGGCGTCGTCTACCAGACACGTGCCGCCCGCTTCGACGAATGCATCCGTGCCATGCGACAGCTGTGGGCCGCAGACCGCCCGATCACCTTCCGCGGCCGACACGTCCGGTTCGACGACGTCGAGCTCGAGCCGCGACCGGCGCAGTTGGGTGGGCCACCGATCTGGTTCACGGGCACGGGGCCGCGCGCCGTCGCCCGCACCGGACGGCACGGCGACGGCTGGCTGCCTTACCCGCCCCACCCCGATCAGTACCGCACCGCGTGGGACGACATCGCATCCGTCGCCGCTGAAGCCGGCAGGCCGGCCCCCACCGCCGCACTGTTCGCCACCGTCAACGTCGACGACGACCCCGAACGGGCCCGTCAGCGACTCCAAACGACGATCGAGCGGCAGTACCAGGCACCCGCCGACGTCGTGGCACAGATCCAAGCGACGTGTGCCGGCACGCCCGACACCGTGGCCGCCTGGCTGTCGGCCTACCTCGACGCCGGCGTGCAACACGTCGTGCTACGCGTCGCCGACGAGGACCAGACCGGGTCGATGGAACGAGTTGCCCATCTGCTCACGGGCCTGAGGGCGGCGCAAGCCCGATGACGACCGTGTACGCCGGGACCTACGCCACGCGCGACGTCGACGCAATCGTCACCCGGAACGCCGACGGGCTCCTCGTCCGCAAGGACACCTTCGTCGACGAGCGCCGAGCCGAACAAGCCCCCGCAGCGGCCGCCTGGTCGTCGCGTCGATGCTCGACACGTGGAGGTGGCCCTACCCGTGTCACGTCGACTCCGCGCGCCAGCAGAAAGGTCGCTCCCTGATGCGAATGGGTCTCTATGCGCGCGAGTGCCTGTCCTTCGGCTCTGTCTCGACGAGTCCGATCGACGTACAGGAGCTACGCGACGACGCGATCGACGCCTCCAGGGCCGGCTTCGACTCGTACTGGCTCCCCCAGCAGGTCGACGTCGACGCGATCATGCTCGCGCCCTACCTCTCCGCAGCTGCTCCGGACCTCGAGGTCGGTATCGGCGTCGTCCCGATGCAGAGCCGGTTCCCGGTGCACATGGCCCAGGCCGCTCTCACCGCCCGCGCCCTCGCGCCAGGCCGGGTCACGCTCGGTCTCGGCGTCGAGCATGACTGGGTCGTTCGAGACATGTGGGGGCTACCGTTCGACCGGCCCGTCACCGAGATGCGGGAGTATCTGCGGGTCGTGCTCGACCTGATCCGCCAAGGCTCCACGCAGCACCGCGGCGAGTTCTACCGAGTCTCGGCCTTCCTCGCACGGCTTGCCCCCACGTCGGACCTGCCCGTCTTGCTCGGCGCGCTCGGACCGCGCATGCTCGCACTCGCCGGCTCACAGGCCGACGGCACCGTCACGTGGCTCGCCGGGCTCGAGGCGGTGAAAACCCACATCCTCCCGCACCTACTCGCCGCCGCGGAGGCCGAGGGTCGTCAGCCCCCTCGCAGTGTGGTCATGCTGCCGATCGCCATCACCGACAACGCCGGACGTGTCGCGACCGAGATCGATACCGCGTTCGAACTGTTCACGAAGCAGCCGAGCTATCAGAAGGTCATGGCCAGGCAGTGGGCCGCCGCGCCTTCCCAGGTGAGCATCGTCGGGTCGGCGGAGTTCGTCACGAACCAGCTCGGTGGTCTCGCGGAGTGCGGCGCCACTGATTTCGTGGCGATCCCATTCGGCGATCGCGACGAACGCGCGCACACGGCGGAGGCGATGCTCTCCCGATGACCCCGTCGGATCGGGCCCGATTGGGCGGACCGGTACCGACATCCATGCGACAGGACTTCATGAGCTCGAGACCACACTGCGCGGCCGATCCGCCGCGGTCCGTCCAAGAACGGGTTTGGCGGGGGTCGGCAGAGGGAATTTGCTACCGGGTGCAGCGTCACCCGGCGCGCAGATATGCATGGCCGGGCGGGTGATCGCTCCGACGGTGGCGCGTGCCGCACATCCATCCAGACCCTTGGGGGGTGTCATGCCCATACGGCGCATTGTCGAGGTCATCACAGCTGTGGCCGTCGCTCTTCTCCTGGCCGCGCCCGCCGGCGCGGTGCCGATCACGCCGGAGGGCTCGACCGAAGTGACGGTCGGGAGCAACGACCAGCTGTTCTCGCAGAACAAGCAGAACGAGCCGGGGCTCGCCGTCAACCCGGTGCAGCCGAACATCCTGGCCGCAGGCGCGAACGACAACATCGACCTGGAGGCGTGCAACGCCGGGGACGATCGCACGTGCCCGTTCACACCGGGCGTCGGCGTGTCGGGCGTCCAGTTCTCGACGGACGCCGGCAGGACCTGGACCCAGCCGACCTACACGGGGTACTCGGCCCGTGTCGCGCCGAGCTGCCTGGGACAGCCGGACCTGGCGCCGGGGCAACCGCCGGCGACCGACACCGGTTGTGTGCCGGACCCGGCGGGGCCGATCGGCACGCTGCCCAATTACTTCGAGAACGACCTCGTCTCCAACGGTGATCCCGAACTGGTCTTCGGCCCCGTTCCGGACGAGGCCGGTGACTTCTCGTGGGACAACGGCCAGCGCTTGTACTACGCGAACATCGCGACGAACTTCCCGGGCCGGGCCGGGTTCGCGGGCCCGGGCGCCATCGCCGTGTCCAGGACCGACGACATCACCGGGGCGATCGCCGGTGACAACGACGCCTGGATGGACCCGGTCATCGTGACCCGGCAGAACGAGGCGCTCTTCAGCGACAAGGAGCAGGTGTGGGCCGACAACGCCGAGTCGAGCCCCCACTTCGGGAACGCCTACGTCTGCAACGTCGGCTTCCGTGGGACGGCCGGCGCCGAACCGGTGCTGTTCGCACGCTCGACCGACGGCGGCGACACCTGGCGGACCCGCCAGCTGACGGCGGCGACGAACAACAACCAGACCGGCGGCCGCCAGGGGTGCGCCATCCGGACCGACAGCGCCGGGGTGGTCTACGTCGTGTGGGTCGGGACGGACGTCCGGACCCGCCAGGGCGTGTTCTTCCAGGCGCGGTCCTTCGACGGTGGCGCCAGCTTCGAGCGCCCGCGGGCGATCGTGCAGCCCGTCGCCGGCATCGGTCAGTTCGACCCCGCCCAGGGGCGGTTCACGATCGACGGCATCGCGGGTGCCCGGACCAACACCTTCCCGAGCATCGACATCGCCAACGGCGCGCCGTCGGGCGCCGACGCCACCGACCAGATCCTGATCACCTGGTCGGACGACCGCGCCGGCACCAACAACGAGCGCGCCTACGTCGTGAGCTCGACCGACGGTGGCGATTCCTACTCCGCGCCCGCCAACGCGAACGATGGCGCTGACCGCGCCAACTTCCCGGCGATCGCGATCTCGCCCGACGGCACCGACGCGTGGCTGGTGTACAACGCCTGGCTCGACCCGTGGCGGAACGAGACCACCTCGCCCCGCCGGATGCTCGGGGTGGTGCGCCACGCCGAGGTGAACGCCGCCACCGGTGCCATCGGCCCGTGGACGACGGTGCTCCGAGGCGCCGTCGGCGACGGCCGGGCGTCGAGCGCCAACGGGCTCACCTCCGAGTTCCTCGGCGACTACAACTACGCCGTCGCCACACGGGACTTCGGCTCGGCGGTCTGGAACGACATGCGCAACGGCAGCGTGTGCCCCGCGATCAACGCCTATCGCCAGGCGTTCGTGGAGGACGTGCTCGCCGGCGCTGCGCAACCGATCGTCGGTGACCGTGCGCGCGACCGGGCCGCGGCTGCGGAGCTGCCGGGCTCGCATTCGGATGCCCTGCGGCCCGGGCCGAACAACCAGTGCCCGCCGACGTTCGGGAACTCCGACATCTACGGCGGGACCTTCAGCGACGACTCGTAGTCGACCCTCGTCGGCTCTGTTCGCCTCTGGCGCTCGACGGGACGACGTCGAGCGCCAGAGGCGGCACGTCCGACAGCGACGATGTCGTCGTCCGGGCGCCTCCGCGTCGAGGCGGCCGACGCCGCCGGATGAGACGCCGCCGTCCCGGGGGGCGACACCGCCGGGAATCCCCGGCTGAGCTGAGAGGGTCAATCGCCGGATCGTCGCGATAGCCGTGTGCTCGGACTCCGACCGCAGGCAAGGATGCGCGGGATGTTCGGGACTGAGCGGTCGCTGCTGACGCCGCGGCTCCGTCTCGTCCCGATCGGGCCGGGCAACGCCGCCGACCTGTGGCTGGTGCACAACGACGACGCCCTGGTCCCGTGGTACGACGGCTGGCGGCCGTCCCGTCACGAGGCCGACGACCACGCCCGGCGGATCGCCGAGTCGTGGCGGCTCCACGGCGTGCACAAGTGGATGGCCTATGACCACGAGACCGGTGAGGTCGTCGGTCGCGGCGGCCTCTCTCGGACCCCGATCGACGACGACTGGGGCCAGCTGTACGCGTTCCTGCCCGACGAGCCATGGGTGCGTGCGGCGCACGAGAGCGAGCGCCCATTCAGGGCGCACGCCCACTGGCTCGAGATCGGGTGGGCGCTGCGCCGCGAGCGCTGGGGTCAGGGCTACGCGTCGGAGATCGGCAGGGCGGGCCTCACCTACGCGTTCGACGTGCTCGAGGTGCGTGCCGTGGTGTCGTGCACAGTGCGCCACAACCTGCGCTCCCGGGCGGTGATGGAGCGCATCGGCATGCGCTACACCGGCGAGATCTGCAGCCGCGGCACGGTCGAGGGCGAGGAGGAGGTGCGGGACGACGCGCCCTTCGCCGTCTGCGTGTTGCTCGGCGCAGAGCGCGAGCGCTGAGGCGCGACGACGCGGCGTCGACCTGAGGATGTCCTCAGCGGGCGGCACCCGGGCGTCACGCCGGGTGACAGGCTGGGTGGATGAGTGAGTGGATCTACTTTATTCATCCGCCGCGGGAGGACTTCGCGGCGACGATGACGCAGGACGAGATGGCCGTGTGGGGTGTGCACTTCGAGCGCCTGCAACGGCTGATGGCCGAGGGCGTGATCATCCTCGTCGGGCCGACGCTGGGCACGAAGAACACCGGCATCGCCATCTTCGAGGCGCCCGACGAGGACGCCGCCCGCAAGCTGATGGAGGAGGACCCCGCCATCGCCAGCGGGATCGCCACCGGCGAGCTGCGGCCGTTCAACGTCTCGCTGCTCCGGGGGCGGGACGACGTGCCGCCGGCCGCGGCCGCC
>Ga0126306_10000321_pt1 | contig 20889 bp, 21 predicted proteins | sample Plot27_FD_92592 | JGI IMG/M metagenome (GOLD analysis project Ga0126306, IMG submission 92592) | Serpentine soil microbial communities from UC McLaughlin Reserve, CA, USA - Plot27 | ecosystem: Environmental > Terrestrial > Soil > Grasslands | place: USA: UC McLaughlin Reserve, Lake County... | reverse complement strand
TACCTTTAACAACATTTTCAAATGTTAATGAGGGTGATAAATTATTTATGATTGTCTTAACTTCTTTTCTCTAATATAATTTAAAAAAAAACAAATATTGCCTCTTATATTTTAAAAATTTATGACAACTAACAAAAAAATAGAAAAAAGCAATATAGATGAAAATGTATTATTTAATAATAATATTTCACAATTACTATTAAGCTTAGATCTTAAAATTCGTTCTGGTGAATTTAAAATCGCAATATATGGTTTGGGTCATGTTGGCTCTCCTCTCGCTGCCGCCTGGTTGCGTGCAGGTGCTCATGTAATAGGTGTTGATAAATCTAAGCAGATTTTAGAATATGCCAGAGATGGAAAAACACATATCCCTGAACCTGGAGTAAACGAAGCATTTGAAAAGGGTATTATCAATAATAAATTATGTATCTATGATGATCTGGTTAAAGCATCTAACGATTCTTTCCTTAAGATGATATGCGTTCCTGTTTTGGCTCCTGATGGAACAGCTGATTTGTCTGCGGTAAAGAATGTAGCAGTAGCAATAGGAAAAGGATTGAAGAAAAATGATGTGGTAGCCCTCAATCCAAGTGTACCTCCTGGTACAACAGAGGATGTGGTTATTCCTCTATTACAGAAACAGAGTGGGTTGACAGTAGAAGATGATTTTTATGTCGTGTATAATCCTGAACGCATTTATGAAGGAAGAGCAATAGAAGATATTGAACAGAGGTATCCAGGGGTTGTTGCTGGATCAGGAAAAAAAAGTTTAGAAATTAGTAAAAAGGTTTTTTCTTTTATCTATCAAAAAGGTATAATTGCTATGAGTAATATCAAGTCAGCAGAAACTGAAAAACTATTTGAAGGAGTATATAGAGATGTAAATATAGCATTAGCAAATGAATTAGCTATATTTTCTGAACGTCTAGGAATAAATTTCTGGGAAGTACGTAATGCGGCAAATTCTCAGCCTTTTTGTCATATTCACAAGCCAGGGATTGGAGTAGGGGGCGCTTGTATTCCAGTATATCCTCAATTTATTCTAAAAACTGCCAAAATGCTTGAAATAGACTGCAAACTAACTAGATCAGGTAGATTACTTAATAATTCAATGCCCAAATATTGTGTTATACAAGCACTAAAATTGATTAAGCCAAAAAAGTACAAAGACTTGAGAATAACATTATTAGGTCTCGCATTTAGAGGAGGAGTCTCAGATACCCGGTTATCTCCAACATATGACGTTATCAAAGAATTACAAAAACTGAAAGTTAAAGAAATTATAGTTCATGATCCTCTTGTTAAAAAAGATGATCATTTCTCTAAACATACAAATATGTTCCTAATCAATGATCTCGATGAAGCATTAAAAGGAGCTGATTTAATTATGGTTATTGCTGATCATGAAGAGTATAAAACCCTAAACCGTAATAATATAGGAAAAAGTGCATTATATGATGGAAGAGGCATTATTATGGAAAATAAGTTTAGTGGAGTAGACCATGCTATGATAGGTAATCTAAGTTAGCTCTTTATTTATTAGAGCATTCTAATTCAACAAATTATATTATCTCATGAAATTGTTAAACTATTGAATAAAGTGAATACATCACCTCCTAGGCTTCTAACCCTTGAATGGAAGAATAATTCTCTTATTTTGATTGACCAAACCAAACTACCATCAAAACTATGTTATGTAAGATGCAGAAGTTATATTGAGGTTGCAGACGCTATAAAAAAACTTGTTGTTAGAGGCGCTCCTGCTATTGGAGTTACCGCGGCATTTGGATTAGCCTTGGCGGCACTTAATAGCAAAACAACTAATTGGAAAGTATTTTTTAAAGAACTAGATAAAGCGTATGATATAATACGATCAACACGTCCAACTGCTGTTAACCTTCAATGGGCTCTTGATAGACTTATGAAAAAAATCAGAAATCTCAGGGATATATCTTTAATAAAAAAAGTTATACTCGAAGAAGCTATTCTAATGGCTAAAGAGGACATAGCAACCAACAAATCAATGGGAATAAATGGCGCTCATTTATTCGCAGATGGTGATACTATTATGACTCATTGTAATGCTGGTTCACTAGCGACAGTTGCTTATGGAACTGCATTAGGAGTGATAAGAGCTGTCAAGGAATCAGGTAAAAAAATTAGTGTTATTGTCACTGAAACCAGACCAGTCATGCAAGGGTCTAGACTAACTGCATTTGAGCTTAAACATGAAAATATAGATGTTAATCTAATTCCGGACACTGCTGTGGGACACATAATGGCTAGAGGAATTGTTAAACAAGTCGTCGTAGGAGCAGATAGAATACTACGTACTGGTCATGTTTTTAACAAAATTGGTACATATCAATTAGCGGTCTTAGCAAAAACCCATCATATTCCCTTTTATGTAGTTGCTCCTTCTTCTAGCTTCGACTTGAAAAACAATCCAAATGATGTAGTTATTGAAGAACGTTCAAAGGATGAAGTTATAAGAATTGGTAAAAAAATACTCGCTCCGAAAAACATTGGAGTCATTAATCCCGCATTCGATATGACTCCTCCTAATCTAATTACAAAAATAATAACAGAGAAAGGAATTGTTTCACCACCTTACACTAAGAGCATTAAAAAATTAATGGAATAAATTGTATTTTGCTTTTTATATAGCATAATGATTATTCATTAATAACATTTTTATCATCTTTTTGCTTAGGTTTTAATATAAAATGTCAAATGAATCAATAACGAAGGATCAAGTTTATCTACAATTAAAAAAATGTATGGATCCTGAAATTCCTGTAAATGTAGTTGATCTGGGACTTATTTATGGTGTAGAAATTAAGGAAGATAAAGATGTTAATATTAAAATGACAATGACAACTCGAGGGTGTCCCTTACATAATACTATGGTTAATGATGTAAAAAAATATGTTGGTAAAATCAATGGCATCGGTACTATTAATGTTGATATTGTATGGGATCCACCATGGTCTATTGATAAAATGGATCCTAAAGCGAGAGACTCATTAGGATTTGGAAAACCCAAACTAAGATTTCAGATAGATTATGAGAAAGCCCTCCCAAAAAAAATAGGCTCATTTATAAAATCAGAAGATGGTTCGTTAATCCTCCTCAATAAAGATGAAAAAAGTTTTATGGTCAATGATGCAATCGTTCAATTCTGGGAGTCTTGTGACGGAACAAAAACTATAAATCAACTTACAGATTATTTTTCTGAAAAACTAGGAATCCCTCGACAACAAGTAGAACAAGAAATGGTTCAACTTTTAGAGCAATTATTTGATTCCAATCTCATTGAAGTCTAATTAATTTTATACTAAAGATACTACCTGCTAAATCGTATCCCTATGTATCAGTCTGATATGATTTTCTAAACAATTTATCGAACAAAATATATGTAAACAATTTTCCTGTAAACATGGAATAGGTTCCAACTCGTTAAAAATTCTATTACAATAGACACAAATGGATTCTAATTGAGGAAACTTTTTAGATATAAGGTAATGGGAACAATTTCGTTTTTCTTTAAACCAAATTATTTCAAGAGCTAATTTTTCTGCATAGGTTCGTATAATATCATAGGCTTCAAAATATCCCTGAGCATAAAATTGACGAATTATTACTCTTGGGATCACACTACCTCTATTATTATTGTTCTTAAACGACACTAGCCATTTTTCCGAGGGTATGATTTCCTTTTCGAATTTATTATCAGATTTTTTTTTGATTTTTTTTTTAGTTTCCATTGATGATAAATATTTATGGCTTTTGAGTTTTCTCAAAAAAACTTTTGAGCTCTTTGATTTGGATACGTTTTTGCTCCATATTATCTCTGTATCGAATAGTTACAGTGCTATCCTTAATTGTATCATAATCAACTGTTATTGCAAATGGAACTCCAATTTCTTCTAATCTTCTATATCTTCTTCCGATAGATCCAGATCCATCATAATAAATATCGAAATCTTTTTTCAAAGAGAAGTAAATATTTTTCGCGATTTCTTCTAATTCTGGTTTTTTTACTAATGGAAGAATTGCCGCCAAAAGGGGTGCTAGATAGGGTTTTAACTTTAAAATTACTCTATTATTTTCATGGTCTTCCGCAAATGAATGCTCTAAAATTGAATATATACTCCTATCTATCCCTAACGAAAGCTCGAATACATGAGGTAGAACCTTTTCATTTGTGACTGGATCCATTATTTCCATTTTTTCTTTGCTGATTTTAGAATGTTGCGATAGGTCATAATTAGATCGGTAATTGCATGCTACAAGTTCTAACCAGCCTAAACTAGTTTTTAACTCAAAATCGAAAGCAATTGTTGCATAAAAGGCTTTTTCCTGATCAGATAATTTTCTAAAACGTGTCTGATTCATATCTATTCCTGTCCTTTCGTAAAATTCTGATAAAATAGATAAATAATACGCGATTAGTTTATTAGGAATAATCTTGCTCTTTAATGCTTCTCTTGCTGTAAGTTTAGAAATTTTTGTACCTTCATCTATAGTTAAAATAGTGTCTTGTACCTCATCAAATTTTGGTATAGCGTCTAACTGATTTGGATTACAAAATACTTCGATTTCTGCCTGATAAAACTCTCTTAATCTTAATAGACTTTGCCGAGGAGCGATTTCATTTCTGAAACTTTTACCTACTTGAGCTATAGGAAATGGAAGTTTTCCTCTCATGATTTTAAAAATCCTCATAAAGTCTACAAATATAGCTTGACAAGTTTCAGGTCGTAAATAAGCTTCATCATGATTAGGGCCAATACCTACTTTAAACATCATATTAAATCGCTCTGTCTTCTGAAATGATGAACCACATTTTGGACAGTTTAACCTATATTGATTTAGTAGCTTATCCACCTCATCATTAGGTATCCTTTCAGGTACATCAATACCTTCTTTCTCAAGGATGAATTTATCAGCTCGAAAAACAGATTTGCATTTATTACATGCTATTACAGGATCAGAAAAATTGTCAATATGCCCGGAAGCAACAAACACATTTCTGCTCATTATCTGTGATCCATCAATCTCAATCATATCATCTCTTCGAACCAATTCTCTTCTCCACAAATCAATAAACTTATTTTTAATGTTGTTCCCATTGGGTCCGTATTCCCAAAAACCGGCTGGAGAGTCAGAGTAAATTTCTGAGCTAGGAAAATAAAATCCTCTTTCTAATGAGAGTTTCATAATTCTTTCGTAACTGACCATAAATATTATCCATGAGAATAAGGTTCTATATTTTTCTTGATATATTCAAATCAGTCTGTGATCGTCAATTAAGTCTAATACAACTCTAATGTTTTCCTTATCTCCTCTAATTCCATCATTTGGAGTTTCCATTATTATGGGGATATTTTGAATATATCTATGTTTTAAAAATTCTGCCAGTCCTTCTTTACCTATTGAACCAAGTCCGATATGTTGGTGTCTATCTCTATTCTCATTAATTTTTCCTTGTGAGTCGTTCAAATGCAAAACTTTTAAATTTTCAATGTTTATGATCTCATTAAAATTATTCATTGTTTCTATTACTTTTTCAGATGATCTTATATCATAACCAGAAGCAAATGCATGGCAAGTATCTAAACATACACCAAATGTTTTGTTATTTAGTTGATCTAATATATCTTTAATTTCATTAAAATTGCTACCTATGCTATTTTTTTGACCTGCACTATTTTCAATTAAAATATTTAACTGTAAATGTCGTCGATATGAAGAATTAAAATGGTCAAGGGCAAAATTGCATGCATCAACTATTTGTTTTATTCCATTCTTTTCCCCAAACCCAAGGTGGCTTCCCAAGTGAAGAATAAGATAAGGAATCTCTAATAAATAACATCTGATAATCTCTTCACAGAGGACGTTTTTGGATTTATCATATGATTCACTCTTTGGTGCTGCGAGATTAGGTAAATATGGCATATGAACAACAACATTTTTTTTATCAATAGGACTATTTTTGAGTTTTCTTTTAAATTCGTCCACATCTTTCATTTCTAAAGGTTTGGGTATCCACCCACGAGGATTTCTAGTAAAAATTTGAAAAGCAGTGCAACCAATACCTTCTGCATTTTTGATGGAGTTACTTAGTGAACCTATAATAGAGACATGGAATCCCATTTTCAATTTTTGTATATCCGTTTTTAATTTACTACATGGATAATAGCTTTACGAAGTAGTTTTATTTTGGTAAGGAGTAAGATTAATAGGATTGAGTATCATTTTAGGGAAAGATGACCTTGCAAAGTATCCCTTTTTAGAAGAGGCTGGAACCTACATACGAGAAAGTCATTTTGATTTGGATGATTTTAATCGATCTGAATTTTTACACATCATTCAGAGAGCTACTAAAAGGGTTGAATTTGCTTTGATTGAAGGAAAGGTCTTTATTGATCTTGAAAAATATGATATTGAATTATTTACTTTTCTCGTTTCTCTCATTATGATGAAATATATAGATGAAGATTCGGCTATCAAAAAGTTTTCACTTATGGAAGCTAGACGAGTAGAGAGATTTTTAATATCTGATCTCTTGAAAGAAAAAGATCTAAGAAAAAAAAATCTTCTTATTTTTAAGATTTTCAGAGAACTTTTTCAGTTAGATGTGGAATTAGATCCTAAAAAAAATAATTTATTTAAAATGAATATTTCTGATTATTTACAAAGAGCTACTCAATTTAATGAAGTAGAATGGAAATTAATCAATAGGGCTGTTGATAATGGTTATGTATATTTGGATGGAGATGAAACTGTCAGACTGATAAGATCTGAAATTTCCAAATTGTTGTATAATAAGATTAAGAATATGAATATTACTAAAGTACCCGAGCAAATTAAATTTCATGCAACTTTGATTAAAAAGAAATTGACTCCGCCCATTAAATACCTAAGACATAAAACCGATTTTCCTCCTTGTATAAAAAAAGCGTTGGAATTACTAAATAAAAGTGAAAACTTACCCCACTCGGCAAGATTTATGTTAGCTACTTATATGCTATCATCAGGAAAGAGTGTAGACGAAGTAGTTTTATTATTTCAAAACGCTCCAGATTTTAATGAAAAAATTACGAGATATCAAGTTGAGCATTTAGCAGGTAAAAAAGGTAGTCAGACAAGATACTCTGTTCCTGCCTGTAGCAAACTAGTAAATGAAAACCTTTGCTATGCAACTATCGATTGTAAAGGAATCACTAATCCTATACAATTTGGTAGAAAGATGTAGAAAATGCAAAAAGAAATTAATAGTAAAAATAAAGAATTTTTAATTAGACTTTTCAAAGAATATTATTTTAAAAATATCGGTAATCTTAGCCCCCCAGTTCAAATGCATAACCGTGAGTTTGGTTTTATGACGTTTGATGGCAAAGTAATTAGGCACTTAGCCTTTCCAAAAATCGGAAATTTAAAAGCTTTTATAATTCAGAATGTTCCTTCCGATATTTTTTGCTCAAATGCATATTATCAATTTCCTACTTTCCCTATTAATGAGAAATGTTGGAAAGGTGCAGATCTGATATTTGATATTGATCTTAACGATATATTATTACCATGTCAAAAAGAGCATACATTTTTTATCTGTTCTAATTGTAGTTTTGTGTCTAAGGATTTCTTGACCTTGTGTCACGAATGTCATAGTACTAGAATTCTTAAAAATACAATACCATGTTTTAGATGTATAAATTCCTTAAAAAAGGAAACGAAAAATTTACTGGAATTTTTAAAAAAAGATTTTGGAATACAAGAACAAAATTTAGAGGTATCTTTTTCAGGTAATACTGGATTCCATGTTGTAGTCTTGCAGAATAATTATTTATTGTTAGATTCTAAATCCCGATCGGATATAGTAGGATATTTAATGGGAAAAAATCTCTCACCAGACAGTTTAGGTGTGAGAAATGACAAACGCGGGGATAGAATTAAGGTTCCATTAAGTGGCTTTTCTTATGGATGGAGAAAAAGAATTGTTGAAAAGATGAAGATGCCTGAAGTTTCGAATGATCATTTAAATAAATTTATAAAAAAAATTGGGGGGTATCAATCATTCAAAAATGAATTGGACAAAATTGCTTATGAATTAGGACTCAAACTAGATCCGCAGGTAACTACTGATATCCATAGAATTTTTAGAATGATAGGGTCATTAAATGGTAAAAGTGGACTTTCCAAGATTGTATGTTATGACATAGACAAATTTGATCCAATGAATGATTCTTGTTTTTTTGAAAATGATAGGAATGTTGATATTTCAATTAATACACCATTAAAATTTAATATTAAAGGAAAAAAATATACCTTAGATAAATCTATATCTACAGTTCCTGTTTCAGTTGCTGTTTTTTTGATATCTAAACGACTAGCTAATCTAGCCAATTATTCCTCTTAACATATAAATTTTGTACATTAATCTTCTATAATATGGAGTTATTGATTGTAAATAACACTTCCCCCTTTGTAAATGATATTGTTCGTATAGTTAAGGACTTGGGTATATCATTTAAATGTAAATTATATTCAGAAATTAAGATCGAAGAATTATCATCATATAGATCAATTATATTATCCGGAAGGAGAAATTATAATAGGGAGACAAATATTAAAAATAATAAAATAATCGAATATTGTAATACATTCGACCTTCCCTTATTAGGAATTTGTTATGGAGCAGAGTTGATCAATTTATTTTTTGGCGGTTCATTAATTAAATTGAAAAATACTATTCAGGGATTAGTTAAAGTTACATCTATTAATAATAATATTTTTTTACCTTATCAATCCTCGATCTACGCATATCAAAGTCATAGATATGCGATTTATAGGTTATCTTCTCAGATGGAACTCTTATGCTCATCATCCGAGTCTAAACATGAAGTTTTTAAACATAAGAAAAGAAATATTTACGGGGTTCAATTTCATCCTGAAAAAAGTGGAATTGAAGGCAAATCTATCTTCAAAACTTTCTTAAGGCTAGCAAATTAGAATATTGTTATGATTAATAAAAGATTTTGATATTTTAGTTATTGTTAAATTTACTCATTTCGATGATTTTTTTTCGAGGGAAACATGTGTAGTAAGCCATTCTATTACAAAAATCCTTTCAACTTCAATTAAAGGAACCAATTATAACATTGTGCACAGACTTCCTATTGTCTTTTTAGAACTTCTATCAATTTAAAAGAGATTAACCTTATGAGATAATATTTTGCTTAAATAATAACAATTATCAAATTTATTGCTAGGAAGTCATGAGATCTCATTTCTTTTACTAATGATATTAACCATAAATATTAGTAATTTTACTATAACAATCAAACAAATAAATATATAAAAAAGTTTTTGGATAATTAAGAGTAAAATTATATGATTTATAAAAAAAAGAGAGTAACTGAATATTATTATCTATATTTAATTTTAGTAATGCTTAATTATCCAATACTTTAGACATAATTTAGAGAATCGAATAATTTATTTTTAATATTCATGGTATAGAAATTAAAATTCTCTGTTTTACTTACCTTTCTCATAGAGAGAGCTAAACTTCCAAATATGATCCTTCATTTTTTAGTTTATTGTCTTTAAACATTTTTCACATAATATTTACTACATAAAATATACTATAATTAGTCAAATCGAAAAGATCATCATTTAATTTACAATTAATACTTCAGTCGGTATATGATAGATCATACCTATTTCACAATTAATTAATTTTTTAAAGACAAAGGATGGGATAGTTTTTATTTGCTGTAAAATTATCTTGTTATAATTGCAAGGTAATTTATCTCATGATTTGAATTTGCCATTAATAGAACAAAACATTTCAGCTGTCCCATTAGTAATTGCAGTAGTACTGAAATATTGGGGAGAAGATGTTATCAATTTTAAAGATAATAAAAATCACTATAAATCACCTAATATTATTGATGGAATAGAAATTGCTGAAAAAAGTAATTTTTTTTCTTGTTTTAATAAGAGCACAATTATAGATCTTAAAAAACGGATAGATCAAGGAATTCCTCCTATCGTTATTTTTCCAGGTTTATATGATCTACCTCAACATGCCTTAATAATTTCTGGATATGACAATACAGAAAAAAGAATTTTAACATATATTCCCTTACCAGATACAACTGGTTCTATACCTGAATCCCAGTTTTCTTCAGAGTGGAAGCAAGAAGATAATATTTCTATTATAATAATACCTAAAGATATGAAAAATTTATTATCCAAAAACGAGTTACACATAAGCAGATCATATCGGCTATGCTTTGAAGCAGAACGAGATTTTTCCAATGGGGATATAGACAGTGCGATTAAAAAAGTTACTAAATCCGTTAATATTGATAAAAACAATGCCTTTGCATGGTCATTGCTGGGGAGTTGTTATAGCGAAACGAATAATAAAGAATGCATACATTGTTTTAATCAAGCCATTAACTTAAATGCTAATTATTTTTTAGCATTAAGAGGTTTAGGTAATTTTTATTTAAAGAGCAAGGATTATCCAAACGCTGAGAAATATTATTCACAAGCAATAAGTCTTAACCCAAATAGATACGGTCCCATTTATAAAAATCGTGCTTTTTCCAGATTGCAATTAAATAAGAATCAAGAAGCAAAGCAAGATTTAATATTGTATTTGGAAAAGACACCCAATGCAAAAGATAGAGAACATATTACTGAGGCATTAAACTCAATTAGCATTTAAATAAGAAAATTATAGTTATGAGAATATTTAGAGACACAAAAGATCTTGCAATCTTGGTTTTTCCAACTTACCCATCAATAATCAAAGATGTTCAACTTTCGACAATCAAAAAATTAAAAGAAAATGATATTGTTATACACAAAATTATTCAAGAAAAGTATTTTTTTTCAATGTATTTAAACAAACCTATTAAAGCTTCTAATATTATTTCATCATTTGTAGGAATAAAAAAAATTGAGATAGCATATTCGTCCGCAAATAATATCAAGTCCATAATTAGTAATATAATTAAAATAGGACAAAAAATAATTGTGGACGAAAAATTTTTTATAAGAGTTTTCTCCGAAAATGCGAATTTTTTGCCACGAGATATTGAATTTATTGCTACTGGCATACTAGTAGAAAAATTAACAAATAAACTATCCAGACCTTCGACCAATGAGGAATCGGCAAGTAAAGTAATGAGAGTTTATATAGGAAATAGTAAATCGTATATAAGTTGGAAGTCGCTGAATGGAATAGGAGGAAATTCTTATGGAAAAATAAAAAAGAAAGCCTTCATAATTATCTATAATCAACTTTCACTTTTTTCCTTAAAAAAAATAATACAAATGGGATTTTTTCCTGATATATTAATTTTATATTGGGATTATATGGAACTAAAGAACATATTATTATCCTTACATCAAATTTTAAACAATATATCTATTCACAAGCTGAAATTAAAATTATTACAATTAAGTTTATTAATTCCAGAAAGGAGTAATCTACCTATAGATATTTTAGTAAACTTATTAATAATCGATATTTGTTCTTACTTTACGAATCGTCTTGATGTTGTCATTCCATTTAATTTGATTTTGCATCCCACTTGGTTAATTGACTATTCAATGAATTTCTGTATTAAGAATGGCAAGATACCATGGCTGCCTAATCTATTTGAGGAAGATGCTCCTTTTATTCCTTTAGGTCAAAATTTTGATAATAATAGAATCGCGGCATCTAATGTTAAAAGAAGTAAACTTAATGCCTATCTCGAAGTGAGAAATAAAATTCGAATACGAATAAAATCTGATACTTTTCGAAAAAATATCAAAGTATTTACTATACAAAAAGGATTATTAAATATACGACCTAATTATATTGATAACATTCTCAACTCCATTTAACTTACTGCAAAATTCCATTATATCATTAGATCTTGATAAAAATTTATTGTCATTTAATATCGTATTTATAGATTCTACTATTTTTTCAGATGTTAATTCATTGTTTTTTAGCATTAGTCCAATTCCAATTTTTGTTATTTTACAAGAATTACTAATTTGTTCTGCATGATTGTCTATAGGAATAGAAATTATGGGCTTCCCGAATTGGAGAGCTTGTGATATTGTTGTATGTCCTCCTCGTAATACTAGAATATTACTCAATATAAAGAGTTCATCCCTTATAGGACACCATTCATAATACCAACCATTATCTGATATCTTGAAAGGCTCGATTTTTCCATTTGGTTTTCCTTCTGATATAACATACTGAATCTTGTTTTTAAAATATTTTTGGGCATCGAGTATTTTCCTAACAATTGGTAGTCTGGTTTTAGCCGGGCCGCTAATGTGAAAAAAAACTATTGGCTTGCTATTAGAAAAATTGAGTAAGTTAGTAACTTTAATAATCTGTTGCTTAGAAATATTCATTTTGGGAGCTATAATTCCTATATATTTTATTTTTTTTAATACTGAAGACGTATTCCAAATATTATTTTCAGAAATTGTATAAGGAGGAGGCAGATCTGGTATAAGGATTTCATTAGCCAATGACCATAACGACCCTATAAATTCGCCATTTACCGTTTCAAAGAACCTTCCTGCTTTAAAGGAGTGTAATTTAGGAGATAAAAGTAATTTTATCTGATTCAAGAGAACTAAAGAAGGTATACCTAATAATCTGGCTGACATAAGAGAAGAAAGTCTTGAATCTGAAACTATTATATTAGGAGAGAATTTGATCATTAGCTCTACTTCTTTAACCATCTGAATAGTAAAATTTTTAAACCAATTTGGAACATTTGAGATAGAATTTTTTAAGGAAAAACTTCCCTGAGAATTCCAAGAAAATTCTACAGGCGGTACTTGATTACATTTATACCCATACCTAGAAATATAATCCACTGCTTCACCAAATGATGAAAATTTTACTTCTAGACTATTATTTTGTACTTTTTCTGCAATGGTTATCAAGCGACTGGCATGACCTAGTCCTACTCCATAGGGAGTAAAATATACTTTTTTTAACATTTTTAAACACTAATATAATATACATCCAAAACTAGATTTGCCTAATAAGATATATGTAAAAAAACGTTAAATAAATAAAGTTATTAGAAATTCTCTGAATTGTTGATATCACTATAAATAAGTCGCATCTCGTCAAAAGTTAATTTTTCCCCGCTGGACATCTTCTTTAAAGCTTGCTCTTTCATAGAATTCCAAATTTGTACAGTTTCCTTACTTCTTCTAGCTCTTTCTTTCGTTGATTGGAAGCCGGAATAATTCTTTTCATGACTATCCCTCGATCGTTTTTTTCCTCCAAATGAAGTTATCTTCGATTTTCTAAATTCTATGGCATTAATTTGTGTATTTACCATTTCTAATTTGGCAGCAGTTTCTCTAACATCCCTAATTATTTTTCGTCTTTCTTCGTACAATTTTTCTCTGGCATCCAATAATGTATCTAATATTTTTTTCAATTCTCCAATTTTATTACCAAAATCGGATCTTTTGTCGAAAATTTCATTAATCTTTGACTTTAAATTTCCATATTGAGACGAAATTGTTCTATACTGATCTTCTTTTTTATGCATGACCTGCATTGTATGTAATTTAATAGCTATCTCTTTGGAACGTGTAACGAGTTTCCGTTCTTCTTCTTTAGATAATTTTTTAGTTTGAATATCGCGTTCTAATTGCTCAAGGGTTTTAGTCAATTGCCTGATATTCGTTCTCTCTCTTGTTGATTTGGTCCCTGATTTTTCATCAATAATCTTCATTTGACTTCTAGCTTTTAATACCAGCTCTTTAAGTTCCATAAACTTGGGAAATTCCTCTTCTTTCACCTCATTGACTTCTTTTAATTTTATTCGAAGTGCTTCTAATGTTTCTCGTTCGTCGTCTATTTGCTTTTTTGTAACTTCTATTTTTTCATTTAGTTCTTGGATTGTCTGTTCTCCATTCTTCTGATCTTCAAGTAATGAGTTCTTAAAATCTAAAAGAGTTTTAAGATTTGATTCTAGGGATACAATATTTTGTTCATGATCACTCTTTCTAGAATTGCTACCTTCACTGCTCAAAGCATTAATTTCTTCGGTTTTATTCACGCCGCGCTAAATCAGTAATAATTCTATAAAATATATATTTTTATCACTTGTTAACATTATTATTTACATTATTGATTAGATAAAATGTATCCTATAATTTATATGATATTGCATTTATATTACAACTGAGAAAAATGGATGATTTCGAAAAAAATTTTCCAGAGTTTGATTGGAAAAATACTCCTGCATATAAACATCCTTTAGGAAGAGATTGCCCTTGTCCAAAGCATGAATATATTAGAGAGCAAATTAGTATCGCGAAAAACCTTAGTGAGTCAAAGACGAATAATAAAAATCGTGCTCAAATAACTTTAAAATTTTGTCCTGATCATTATAATGTATATTTTAAAGAGGTTATACCTTCTATGCCCTTAAAGCATAGAATCATGACCAAATTTGCTTTAAAGCTTGGGGCTATCAGTATTCAGAAAATACCATATATGCAATCTGACCAGTGTTTCTATTGCAAATTTGGGTCAGGAGGTTTTGATAAAAGGCAAGAACTTCCACCTATCTAGGCAGTCCTCTGATTTATCATATTTTTTATCATATTGCCATGACTATAAACAAATCCTAAGGCTAGTATATTTCTTAAAATAATTGATAGGTATGGTATTTGATTATGCCTTATTTCTAGATAGCCAGACAAAAATTCTTTTGCTACCTTTCTATAGATTTGAGGTTTTAAATCTAATATACTTGCGAGAAAACTGCCAACATCCATGCTTTGAGCAAATATTGATGCACTTTTCTGAATGAATCCGAGATCAATTCTTATTACATCTTTATCTTTATTCACTAAAAAATTTTGGCATTTGTTATCAATAAATACAAATCCATTTTTGTGTAACATTCCTGTAATTTTACCTGCTTGAAAAGCTAGGTCGTGTATAATTTCTGTATGAAAGTAAAAATAAAGATTTCCTCCTTTTATATATTCTTCTATTATTTCCTCGTATGATATCGAAAAAAGCTTTGGGGTATTAATACCCATTAATTTCAATTTTTTTCGAAATTCAAAACTTTCATTCTCGAGTATTCGTTGTCCGATCTCCGGAGGACCTGATGGATTTCCAGAGAAAATAGAGATTAAGGTAAAACAAAAAATTAAAACGAAATGTCTAAGATTAGTAAATGATTTAGTCTTTTTAACTACTACCTTATTACTTTCAAATAGATTTGTTGTAATCTTTCTTTCCCAATTGATAAAATACAATAGAAATCTTATTGTTTGATTTCTGTATTTTAATGATGCCTTTAGTAAAGTGGACCGGGTGGGATTCGAACCCACGATCTCAGCAATGCCAATGCCGTATCCTACCGGACTAGACGACCGGCCCTATCAATGAATTAAATTAACTCGATATTAATATTTTTAAGAAACAATATTATAATTCTGAATTCAAAAAATTAGTGTAGTGTGAATATAGAAAAATCTGTGGGAGCAGTCATAAAGTATCAATCACCTTCCAGTAAATTAAAAGACCCTGAATTTCTCTTATTAAGAAATAGGAGAGGATATTGGGGGTTTCCGCAAGGGCATAAGGAAGAAGGCGAAACTGAGATGCAAACTTTATTTAGAGAAGTATATGAAGAAACAGGAATAAATTCTTTAAATATATTATCTTTTATTGGCAGAATTAGGTATTCATTTTTCAAAGGTGAAGGTGTCAAATCCAGAAAAGAAGTTAGTTTCTATTACGCTACTACGAATATTAGAGATATAACCATTTCAAATGAACATGATGATTTTATTTGGACAACTTTTTCAGAAGCATTAACATATCTCAATAGAAAGCAATTGAAATCAATTATGATAGAAGGGCATGAAAAAGGATTTTATTGAATATTTCCAACACTCACTCATAGTAAGTTTATGATAATAAATTTATATCTGATCCTCAGAGGATGACTTGAGAGGATATTGTAATGACTACTTCTGGTAAAAGGATAGTTTTAACGGCAGACCGAAGTCTGATGACTAATTATCGTGGTAATTTTCTTTATGGTTTTATAGCGTGTGGACCTTATGAATTGGTTCCAGAATTTGTTTTTGATAAACTTTTTTGTCCTAGTGTAGAAACAGATAAACATTCAGGTGAAGTGAAAGTAGCTCAGTGTGGATTGAGAAGAATAGAAGGTGCCTTACTTCAAGAGTATAATAGAAGTGAAATTTTTCTTGCCCATCCAGACATGTTAAACAAATGTATTGGACCAGACACCAAAGTGGTCGGAATAAATGTAATGGATCCTTTAGGTATGGCTCCTGTTACAACAACTATGTCGCCTGAAAAATTATCTTACGTAGCTATGAAATTTAAAAAAATGTGCGCTTCAATTATACAATTAAAGAAAAAATATAACTTCAAAGTTGTAGTAGGAGGGAACGGTGCTTGGGAACTAGCAAAACCAGATAGAATGAAAATTCATGGCATTGATACAGTAGTGATTGGTGAAGCGGATGAGTTAGCTTTGGATTTATTTCATGACCTGGAACAAGGTGATGCTCCAGAGCTTTTACATACCTTTGTCCGAAATATTGAGAATATTCCTCAGATACAAGGTCCTACAATAAATTCATTAATTGAAGCAATGAGAGGATGCGGGCGTGGTTGTGATTTTTGTGATGTCAATAAACGATCAAAAAAAGATATTCCTCTTTCTAGATTAAAAGAAGAAGCCAAAATTAACCTTAAGTATGGATTTGACTCAATATGGCTTCAATCTGATGAAATGTTATTATACGGTTGCGATAATAAAGATTTTTTTCCCAATGCTGATGCCATTATAGATGTCTGGAGTGGATTAAAGAAGGTAGGAGCCAATTTTGTCGGAACTACTCATATGACGCTTTCTGCTGTTGCATCATCACCTAATTTGATAAAAAAACTTTCACAAATAAATGATATGGAAAATAGTGGCAGGTGGTTAGCCACCAACTTAGGGGTGGAAACAGTTGCTCCAAGAATGGTTAAAAAACACTTAGGCGTTAAAACAAAACCATTTCAACCCGAAGAATGGGGTACAGTTGTTAGGGAGGGTTGTAAAATTTTAAATAATAATCATTGGTTTCCTGCGTTAACTCTTATTATTGGTTGGCCTGATGAAACCCCAGATGAAACTCAATATACAATAGATTTAATTGAAGATTTTAAACATATGAAAATGCGTGGATTGGTAGCGCCGTTACTTTATCAGGATTTTTCAGAGAAAAACTCAATGCATTTTGGTAATCTAAATGAAGCTCAATTTACTCTCTTCTGGAAGTGTTGGCAACATAATCTGCGTATCATTAACGATATTATTCCAATTATTATTAGAAATAAAAGTTATGGACCTCCTATGAAGTTATTTATGGCTAGTTTAATTAAAGTAGGCACATGGGCCATAATGAGATATCTTAGAGGTCTTTCTAAGGATCTATTTGATGGTAAATTACCCGAAGATATTATAGAACAATACTCTAGAAGTCGTTCGGTAACGACGCCATTACCATCTAAACTATAAATATTATTATATAATTATTTTTTTTACCGATCCGTAATTTTCAAATTTGCAATCGCTTTATCAGCTAAGCTGGCTGATTTTGGTGTTATGATAACAAAATAATTTTTATCTGCACGTTCAATTGATTGAATTTTTTTGTATTTGCCTGTCGAAATATCAAATTCGAATAAGCCTGTAGACATTTCCGTTTTCACATAAACCATCATTAATATCTCAGTAGAAAGCTGGGAGACCGGAACAATAGAGAAAAGATAACCTTTGTAATATGTTATTGGTAATAATTGTTTCATATAGGGGGCTATAGATGCCATATAAAGAAACAAATCTTCTATGGATGAGAACTCCTCATATTCAAATTTCATAATATATCACATAATAATTCAAATTATCCATAGGACTCGAATTTGATCTCGTAACTCCCATCTTTTCTTTTATGGCGTTCATCAACAAATCCTTTAGGCTTTAAGTAATCTAGGACCCCATCTACGGTACCTTGCCATCCACAGACATAAAATGAAGTATTTTCAGGGGTTATTTTTTCCCCAACAATCTTTTCTAAAGATGACGTATCGCTTCCTGGTTCTGGTCTTAAAAATGATTCAACCCTTCCCCTCTGGCCTCCCCAAGACCTGTTGAAAGGTTCATCTGGTCTGCTAATACTTGCTCTATATCTAAAATTCCAGTTATCTCGGCCTTTATCTAAACTTTCTTCCTCCAATTCAGTTAACAACTCTCTATAACTAAGTTCATCTACATAGCTAGCTCCATGTAAGACAATTATTTCTCTTTTACTACCAATAGCTTTAAGATGTAAACTATATGATATAAACGGAGCTAACCCAGTGCCTCCCCCAATTAAAACAAGTCTTCTATTATCTGGACTGCCATCATGCATTTTCTCGTTAACTGTAAATATACCTGTTGGCTTTAACCATCCAATTTCATCTCCTTCTTTACGATTAAAAATCTGGGTAGTAAGTCTCCCCGGCAGAGGTTTCTTTACCCATCTAATCAGTAATTCAAAATATTTTTTTCTCTCAGGAGGAGATGCTATTGAATAAGCTCTTCTAACTACTTTTCCTTCATCAGGATTATTAAGAGATAAGGTAACAAATTGACCAGCTTTAAAATCGGGCACTGTCCCTTCATTTGGATTGATACGTAAAATCTCTAGATCTTCTTTTAAAATCCTAATATAAGAAATAACACCTTTATTCTCCACAACCATAGGTAATATCGAAATAATCTCTCTTTAGTCCTTATATATGTTATTATACTTTTATAAGCAATTATTAGAGCCGAAAGTTTATTTTTTATTATTAATTATGAAATATAAAATATGATCAATTGGTCAAATATTAAAGATTCTAACAATTCAAAAAACACAGATTTAGTAAATTCAATTAATGAACAAAAACTAGAACAAAAAAAAATAGTATCTCTTTTTGAAGAGAAGATGAGAATATTTGCTACAGAAAGATCGATTGAGTCTAGCTTGGATGTTTTGAATATCTCTATACAGTTGGCTAATATACGTGGAAACTTAAATCGCTCTTTTGAACAATATGTTAGGAATCTGGAAGAAGAAATAGTAAAACTTAATAGAATTATAGAAAAAAATCAGAGAAGGTAGAGTTTATAACTTTACCTTATCTATGAAAATTACTTTGTTTCGTATAGTACCAAGTTTTTCTATACTAATTTCTACTAAATCACCATCCTTCAAATATTTCGGATTATTCATTGACATTGCTACACCTGCAGGAGTGCCTGTGGAAATAATATCACCAGGTTCAAGAGTCATTAACTGACTCAAACTGGAGATTATTTTTTTGATAGGTATGACCATTTTACTGCTCGTAGAGTTCTGTCGTATTTCGCCATTGACCTTGGTCAATATTTTTAAGTTTTGGGGATCACTAATTTCATCTTTTGTAGTTATCCATGGTCCACAAGGTGCAAAAGTGTCTATACTTTTCCCTCTTGTAAATTGTTTATCCTGAAATTGAATGTCTCTAGCAGATACATCATGAAATATCATATATCCAAAAGCGGAATCTATCGCTTCCTCTTCTGTACACTTCTTAATCGCTTTACCAATTATAACTGCTATTTCTGCTTCATAGTCTAAGCGCTGAACATTCGCTGGACATAAAATATCGTTAAAAGGATTATTTAGTGCAGTTCTTGGCTTTAAAAATATTATAGGTTCAGAAGAGGGGGTAAGCCCAGCATCTTGAGCATGATCATAATAATTAAATGCTAAACATATAATTTTATTTGGACTAGGTAGCGGTGAGAGTAATTCCACCTCGCTAATCTTTCGTTGGAAATTCAAGTTGTCATAATTTTTTACAATCTCATCTAACCAATTATTAAATAAAAATTCTTTTATATTAAGTGGAAGTGGAATGCCAGTTTGCTCTTGAATCTCATTCTTTGTAATGATGTTATTAAAATCATCAGCCACTATACCATATGTTTCTCCTTCTTCTTTTGTTTTTACTCTTGCTATTTTCATTTTTTCACCTATTTATGAGTGAATATTGCTGATTTGTTATCTTCTATTTTACAAAAGCCGAACCTTATAAATTGAACCATAGTACTATTCGATAATGTAGTCACAAAAGACTCTGCAAAACCTTCAATTACTTCTAGACTATTATGATTAAATCTATCACCTATAAACAATTTATTTGGCTTTAAAATAGTATACTTTACTATATCCTGTTCGGACACCCATTGAATTTTGGGAATCGTCTCTTTTAATGTATCATCTGTATATTCTGCTATTCCTTCTTTTTTCTCTATGTCGATTTCGGAAATCTTGATATTATATAATTCAATTAATCTTATTTCCATTTCATTTTTCAATTTTTCAGCATCCTGGTTAGATATGAACACTACATTATTTACGTAAATTTTTCTAGTTCCAATATCAATAGATGGATGATTTTTAAATATCACTTTTTTTTCCTTTGCATTTTTGATAGTTATTTTGACAGGGTCATTAACAAACAATAATCTCTTTGATGTAGAATCAATTATCTTTCTATTAAATGCCTCTAGCACTTCTATTGAAGGTTTAGTTTCAGAAAGAGTTATCCCAAGAGATAATACAAATCGACGTATTGCCTCTGGTGTAAAACCTCGTTTTTTCAGTCCCATTAAGGTGGGAAGTCGAGGATCGGACCATCCGTCAACCTGTTTTTCTTCAATAAGAGGTTTTAATTTTCGTTTAGAGACCGGAAGTCCTTCAAAT
>Ga0126306_10000320_pt1 | contig 20894 bp, 22 predicted proteins | sample Plot27_FD_92592 | JGI IMG/M metagenome (GOLD analysis project Ga0126306, IMG submission 92592) | Serpentine soil microbial communities from UC McLaughlin Reserve, CA, USA - Plot27 | ecosystem: Environmental > Terrestrial > Soil > Grasslands | place: USA: UC McLaughlin Reserve, Lake County... | reverse complement strand
GAGCGTGTCGCTGCCGGCCTCGCCTTCCACCTTGTCGCTCCCGTCGCCGGGATCCCAGGTGAACGAGTCGTCGCCGGAGCCGAGGAGGCCGGTGTCGTCCCCGCGGTTGCCGTCGATCGCGTCCTTCTCGCTCCCGCCGCGCAGCGTGTCGCTGCCGTCGCCGCCGTTGATTGCGTCGTTGCCCGCTCCGCCGTCCAGCGTCAGCTGGGTCAGCGCGGCAAGCCCGAGGCCCGCGTTGAGCGCATCGTTGCCGGCGAGGGACTCGATGGCCAGCGCTTCCGAGTTGACGATGTCGATCGGCACGCCCGCCGGACCGCCGGATACGGCGATGTGGAGGGCAACCGCCGACGCTGCCACGCCGATCGTGTCGTTTCCAGCCGTGCCCTCGACCACCACGCGGTCGCTGCCTGTGCCGGGATCGAGGTTCAGCTTGTCGTTCGCGGCCTGAGCACGGAGGACGTTGACCGCCGCGCCGATGCCGCTGACGTTGATCGCGCCGCCGACCCGGAACTCGTTTGCAGCCGACGAGCCCCTGATGTCTACGACGTCTGCAGCCCCGTCGTTCGCCAGGTCGGCGTTGAGCTGGCCGAGCCCGGCACCCGCGAGGTCGCTGACGACGACGTTGTCCGCGCCGCCCGACGCCCGAAGGTCGAAGCGCTCGACGCCCGCAATGTTCATCGTGCCGGCGCCGACGAACCTCAGCCGGTTTCCGTTGGCCGAGAACTCGAACTTCTCCGCGGCGTTCGAGCCGTTGAAGATGACCAGGTCGCTGCCCGCGCCGCCCTCGATCAGGTCGTTGCCCCGCTTGCCGTCGATCGTGTCGTTGCCGATCCCTGCGAACAGCCGCTCGGCCGCGGAGCCGCTGCGCAGCAGGTCGTTGCCCGTGTCACCGAAGAGGCTCGTCGCCTCACTGCCCGTGAACACGCCGAAGCGCTCGTCGATAGAGATCGCGTCGGCGCCGGCTGCGCCGTGTACGACGATCCGGTTGAAGGCCGAGCGCTTGAAGGTGAACTCGGCGGAACCGTTGCCGCCCACGTCCACCTGGAGGCGGGATCTGTTGCCCGGCTTCAGCCGCAGCGTGATCCTGTCGTTTTTCGCCGTCCCGAGGACGTTGAGCCGGCCGCGGCGGATGCCTGCCTCGACCTTCGGCTTCTTCTTCGTGGGCTTCGTCTTCGCCGCCTTCGTGGGCGGCGGCTTGGCCGCCGGTGCCCCGTACGCCGAGGACGACGACGAGAGGATGATGACTGCGGCGACGAACACCGCGAGGGCCGCCGCAAGGACGATCGCTCCGCGTCGGCCAACGCCGTCGCGCCTGATGAATTCGAATGCAGATCGCACGTACTCCTCCTTGATCGCGATGCCGGATTGGCTTGTCCCCAACGAAGATGGAGACGGCGGACCGGCGTTCACACCGTGGCGACCCCCCTGTCTTTTTGCGGTCGTGGTGGAGCGAGCGCGCCGACAGTCGTGCTCGACCTCGGAGCCGGACGCTATGCCGCGACTGGAGCGCCGCCGGCGAGCGCGGCAGGAAGCTCGTCTCGCGCGTCGACCTGCAACTTGCGGAAGACGCTCGTGAGATGACCCTCGACCGTGCGTGCGGTAACGAAAAGAGTTTGGGCGATCTCGCGGTTTGTGAGGCCCTCGCCGGCGAGCTCGGCGATACGGCGCTCGCTGGCCGTCAGCGCGTCGAGCCCTGTGAGCACTACCCGGCGCGGGCGCGCGCCGGTGGCGCGCAGCTCGGTCTCGGCGTATTCGGCGAGCGGTCTGGCGCGCGAGCGATGAGCGGCGTCGAGTGCCTCGCGGAGCAGCTCTCGAGCTTCGCTGCGGCGGTTGCGTCGCCGCAGCATCGCGCCTAGGTCGGCGAGGGCGCGCGCTCTCTCCAACGTGACCTCGCCGCGCTCGAACTCGTCGATCGCCTCACGCAGGAGCAGCGCTCCACGGTCACCGCCGGCAATGACGCCGGCAGCACGCTTCGCTATCCCGAGCGCGCGCGGCGCGCCGAATGCCCGGGCTAGGTCGAGCTCGTCTTCTGCCAGGCCTCCTGCCTGTTCCGGGTGACCGAGCGCGAGGTGAGCGAGCGCCGCCTCCGACCGCCAGGGGAGAAAGCTCGGGCAGGTGATCATCGCTCGCATGAGCGCGACGCCGACGGCCAGGAAATCCTCGAGCCCGTCGGCGATTCGTCCCTGTCCGACCCGGAGCCGGCCACGAGCGAAGCGAAGGACTGCCGCCGGAAGCGAGCCACTCTCCGCTTCGGAATCGAGCGGCGCGAGCGCCTGGCTCGCCGCATCGAGCTCGCCCTGTTCGACGAGCGTCTTGATGAGCAGACCGGCGTTCAGGACGCGGTACAAGGGCGGTGCGGGGAGCTCGGTCGCGGCCAGCGCCGTCCGGACATCTACCTCGGCCGAGCTCAGATCGCCGCGTCGGAGCGCGAGCCAGCCGCGGGTCGCCAGGCCGAGCGCCAGCCGACCGCTGTCTCCGGTGATTCGCGCCTGGGCGATCGAATCATCGAGCAGCGGCCGCACCTCCGCGAACCGCTCCGCCCAGAGCAGCGAGAGCGTGGCCTGTGAGAACCACGTCGCAAACGAGAACCACGGCTCGCCGTCCGAGCGAGGCGGTGCGGCGCCTCCGGCCAGAAGCGCCCGGGTGGCGAAGTCGGCGCCGACCCCAGCGGGCTCGTTCGTGAGGATCGACGTAAAGCCCGCCACGGCCAGGACCTCGAGGGGCGCCTCCCGATCGCCGGCGGCCCGCTCGCGTAAGCCCTCAGCGCGGCGGGCGAGCGAAGGGGCGGTCGTAGGGTCGTTCAGGCCGGGCACGACGGCCGCAGCCGCGAGCAGGAGGCCGAGCTCGGAGTGGCCAGAATCGAGCGATGACGCGGCGCGATCGAGAACGTCCACCGCCTCGGCATGGCGCTGAGCGCGGCTCAGCGCTAGTGCCAACACCATCGCTGCCTCGGCAGCTGCCACAACGCTCGGCGCGATGTCGACGGCCTGCTCCAAGTGCTCGCGCCAGTCGCCCAGCCCGGCGCTTGCCTCGGCCATTCCGAGGTCGAGCAGCAGTCCGTAGCGTTCGGACGGCACCGGCGGCTCCGCGAGCACTCGGCGAAGGAAGACCGCCTGCGCCTCGGGAGCCCCTCGCTTTCCTGCCTCGGACGCGGCCTCGACGAGCCGCTCGACGACCCAGCCATCGCCGGCAGGCTCGCTGACGAGCAGGTGGTTGGCGACCCGCTCGTTCGAGCCTGGTTGCCCGGCGAGCAAGCGGGCGGCACGGAGGTGACCTTGTGCGCGCTCTGCGCTGGTGAGCTCCGAATAGATCCCGGTGCGAACGATCGGATGGATGAAGGTCAGCGGCCGGCCGGACTCGAGGATCCCCGCCGTCGTCAGCAGGTCGGCGGCGTCGGAAGCCGCCGCGTCATCGAGCTCCGCGAGTTGGGCCGCCTGGAGCAAGTCGCCCTGCTCGAGCACCGCCAGCGCCCGCGCGAGCCGCCCCGCGTGCTCCGGCAGCCGACGCAGGCGGAGGCGAATCGAGTGGCCGACCGTTCGTGCCCCGATTCGCTCGACGTGGCGCGCTCCCTCCGCGGTCGGAGCGATCCCTCCTTCGCTGAGCGCCTCGACGAGCACGCGGAGCAGGAACGGCGTTCCGCGCGTTGCGCGCACGCAGGCATCGACGAAAACCGGATCCGGAAGCCCAGTAAGCGTCGACTCGATGATCTCGGCGACGGCGGCGCTCGTCAGCGAAGGAAGTCGCACCACATCAGCGGAGGGGTCGGTGGTCACCGTCTCAAGCAGCTCGGCGTCGGTGCCCTCCTCCCGAGGGCGAGTCGCCACGATGAGCGCGGCGTCGAGCTCTTCCAGGCGCGTGAGCAGAAAGGCCAGGTAGCGGAGGGAGGCGGCGTCTGCCCAATGCACGTCGTCGACGACCACGCAAAGGGGAGCGACGGCGGCCAGATTCGCGCACAGCCAGTAGAGGCCGTGGAGGACCGCGAACGAGGAATCGACGCCCGACGCGGGCGGTCCGTCCGCAAGGGGTGCGCCGGGAAGCCCGAGCAGGCCGGCCGCTACGCCGGCAGCGGCTTCGAGCAGATCCGCGCGTTCGGCCTCCGACGCGTCGGCCAGCGGCGGCTCGAACAGTTGACGCACGACTCCGAAGGCGAAATCGCGCTCCAGCTCGGTTCCCCGCGACCGGAGCACGTGCATCCCGTCGCTTGCAGCCGCCGTGCGCGCGGCCGCGAGCAGTGCCGTCTTGCCGATCCCGGCCGGGCCCTCGATGACGACGAACGTGCCGCGCCCGGAGCGGGCGTGCGCCAGCGCCGACTGGATGCGCGCGAGCTCCGCGCTCCGCTCGAGCAGGCGCCCAGCTGCGGCGGCGTCGTTCATCTGTCGTTGAGCCTACGCCTACGACCGATCCGCGAAAAACAGGGGGGTCGCCACGGTGCGAAGCAGCGTCCGCCGTCTTCACGATCGCTGGGCGAGCAAACCCCTGGGCCCCCGCGGCTCATGCGAGAGGAGACGGTCATGAGCAACAACTTGCACTCCGCACTTGTGGCCGAGGTGGCTGGACGGATCTCCGGATCGCTCCTCGGCCCGCGCGACGCCCGCTACGAGTCGGCCCGTGCCGTACACAACGGCGTGATCGACCGGAAACCTGCGCTGATCGTGCGCTGCCGGACGACCTGTGACGTCGTCGAGGCGATCGCCCTCGCGCGCGCGGCAGCACTCGAGGCCTCCATCCGAGGCGGCGGCCACACCGTCGAGGGAGGCGTGGTCTGGGGGGAGCTGAACGACGCAGCCGCCGAGCACGGGTTGACCGTGACCGGAGGGACGTGTCCGGGACGGGTGTAGCGGGCTACACGCTCGGCGGCGGCCTCGGCTGGCTGATGGCCAAGTACGGCCTCGCGGCAGACAACCTGCTCGCGGTCGAGCTCGTCACCGCAGAGGGCGACGTGCTTCACGTCGACGCCGCGTCACACCCGGATCTTTTCTGGGCGCTCCGTGGTGGCGGCGGCAACTTCGGCGTCGCGACCTCGTTCACGTTCCGCCTTCACCCGATCCGGACGGTCTTCGGCGGACTGATCGCCCATACGCTCGACGCCGCGCCTGCGCTGCTTCGCTTCTATCGCGACGCGGTGGCGGGCGCTTCAGACGATCTGACCGTCTTCGCCGGACTGGTGCACGCACCCGACGGCTCCGGCGTCAAGCTCTCAGCGCTGGTCGTCTTCCACACCGGAGACGACGGCGAGGCGGAGCGCGAGCTCGAGCCCTTCAAGACGTGGGGCTCGCCGCTCGTGGTCGACGTCGGCCCGATGCCCTACCCGGTGATGAACACGATCCTCGACGCCGGTTTCCCGGCCGGGGCACTCAACTACTGGCTTTCGAGCTTCACGCGCGGCCTCCCCGACGAGCTGATCGACACCGCGGTCGAACGCTTCGCCGCCGTCCCGTCGCCGATGACGCCGATCCTGTTCGAGCACTTCCACGGGGCGGTGACGCGGGTCGCGGCGACCGCGACCGCGGTGCCTCACCGCGACGAGGGCTGGAACCTCCTCATTCCGTCCGTCTGGACGGACCCGGGGGACAGCCAGGCGAACATCGTCTGGAGCCGCGAGACGTTCGCAGCTTTGCGACCGCACTTCGGAACCGGCCGCTGGCTCAACTACCTGGGCGACGATCAAGCCGAGGAGGCCGTCCGTGCGGCCTACGGCCCCAACTACGACCGGCTCCGGGAGATCAAGCGGCGCTACGACCCCGACAACGTCTTCCACCTCAATCACAACATCGCGCCGTAGCCGCGATGGGACTCAGATCCTGGGCTCGATCACGCGCTCAGTACCCAAAGGAGGCAGTGGCATGAGAAGGAGTATTGGCAGGCGGACTTTGCTGGCCGGCGCAGTTGCTTTCGCAGCGCTCGCTGCGGCAAGCAGCAGCTCCGCTGCGACCGTGAAGACGGTCAACGGCACTGTCGGCCCAGGTTTCACGATCGGGCTGACCATGCAGGGGAAGAAGGTCACGAAGCTCAAGGCTGGGACGGCTTACCGGTTCGTCATCAGCGACCGCTCGAGCAGTCACGACTTCCATCTGAGCGGGCCCGGCCTCAACCGCGTTCTCACCAGTGTCGGATACATAGGAACGAAGAGGTTCGTGCTCCGGCTGAAGAAGGGGAGCTACACCTTCGTCTGCGACCCGCACTCGGGGTTCATGCACGGCGGCTTCCAGGTCTCCTGAGGCGACCATGAAGGGCGGGACGCCGGCCCCGCCCCTCGCTCGCGCCTACTCCGGAAGTGTTCGTGGCAGTCCGAAGTGCGGGAAGAGGCTGCGCTCGGCGAACCAGGTGATCGCGGAGATGCGGTCGCCCTCGAGCGTGAGCACGAACAGCCCGTACGCGCGCGCGATCGCAGCCTGGGCGTCGGGGAGGTGGCAGCCGAACGCCGGTTGGCCGTTGGCACGCGTGGCGACGAGTCGGAGGTTCGCGCCGCGCCGCGCCTGTCGATCCGCCAGGAACCGTGCGATCGCCGGCCTGCCCTGGTACTCGTAGGGCTCGGGTGGCATCGTCACCCACGCGTCGTCGGTGAGCAGCGAGACGACCCCGTCCGTGTCGCCGCGCTCGACCGCGGCGGCGAACCGGCCGAGGAGCTCGCGCTCGCGCGCGGAGCTCGGAAGGGCGCACGCTCATCGCCGCGAGCGGGCATACGTTCGTCGACCGTCGCGCGCGCCCGCTGCAACGCCCCTTTGACCGAGGCTTCGCTGCTGTCGAGCATCTCCGCGACCTCAGCGGTGTGGAACGCGAGTACGTCGCGCAGGTCGAGCGCGGCCCGCTGCCGAGGCGGCAGGTGTTGCAGCGCCGCCACGAACGCGAGCCCGACCGCCTCTCTCGTCTCGTACCGCGCCTCGGGTCCCGAGGCGGTGTCCGCGAGCCCCGGCGGCCGCGGTCGCGAAGCGCGTTCAGGCAACGATTGGTCGCGATCCGGTACAACGAGGCACGTCCCTCGAAACGGTCGAGGCCGCGCCAGGCCGCCAACAGCGTTTCTTGCAGCTGGTCCTCCGCGTCCTGCAGCGAACGAGGATTCGGTAGCAGTGCAGCTGCAGCTCCCTCCGGTGCGGCTCGACGAGCTCCCGGAAGGCGTTCTCGTCGCCCGCGCGGGCTCGGCTGAATGTGTCCTCGCTCACTTGCATCACTTCTAACGACACCGGCCGACGCCGGAACGAATCGGCCGGGTCCGTCGCCGGCGGCGGTGGTGTCTGAACGAGCACATCCCGAAGGACGACAGCCTGGACAAGGAGGCCACAAATGATGCTGGAGGACAAGGTTGCTGTGATGTACGGCGCCGGAGGCGCGATCGGGAGCGCTGTCGCACGCGCCTTTGCCCGCGAGGGCGCCAGGCTCTTTCTCACCGGCCGCCACCTCGCCCGCGTCGAAGGCGTCGCCAAGGAACTCGGATCGGCCGAGGCGGCGGAGGTCGACGCGCTCGACGAGCAGGCCGTGGACGAGCATCTGCAGTCCGTGACCGAGAAGGCGGGCCGCGTCGACGTCTCGTTCAACGCGGTCGGCGTCGCGGACGCGGAGATCCTGGGTGTTCCTCTGGTCGAGCTGGATGCCGACCGGTTCTCCCGCCCGATCACGACCTACGCGACGTCGTACTTCCTGACCGCACGGCTGGCGGCCCGGCGGATGGTCGCACAGAGATCGGGGGTCATCATGACCGTGACGGGACTTCACTCGCGGACGGGCGTTCCGTTGGTCGGGGGCTACGGTCCGGCGATGGCGGCGAAGGAGGCGCTCACGCGAGCCCTCTCCGCCGAGCTCGCACCTCTGGGCGTACGCGTGGTCGGCATGCGACCACAGGCCATGCCGGAGACAGGCACGATCAAAGAGGCCTTCGAGGTCCGCGCCAAGGCCCTGGGGATGACCTGGGAGCAGTGGCAGGAGACGCTCGCGAGCAGGAACCACGCGCGACGGCTCATGACGCTCGACGAGCTGGCAGACGCGGCAGTCTTCCTGGCTTCCGATCGGGCAAGTGGTCTGACGGGAACCACGGTCAACCTCACCATGGGAAGCCTCGATGATTAGCGGATAGCCTCCCGCGACGTGAAGGTCACGGCAGACGCCGCACGGCGCTTCCTGGTCGTGCGCCAGCTCCTCGCGCCGGCGCGTTCGCTCGCAGGTGGCCTCGATGGTGTCCGCGAGGTCTTTCGCCGCCTCGGCTCGGTTCAGTTCGATCCGATTGCCGTCGTGGGCCGCAGCCACGATCTCGTGTTGCACGCACGCGTTGCGAACTACGACCCGGCCTGGTGCGACGAGCTCTACGAGCGGCGCGAGCTATCCGAGGCATACAACAAGGGCCTCTCGTTCGTCCCGACGAGCGAGTTTCCGTGGTTCCGCGGGACGGTCTACACCCGACCGGCGGCCGTCATCGAGGACAACAGCGCGGTAGCCGAGCACGTGCTGGAGCGGATTCGCGCCGACGGGCCGCTCTCGGTCTACGACTTCGAGCGCGAGCGCGGGTCGATGACGGACTGGTTCGGCCTGCCGATGAACGTCGTACGCGCGGTGCTCGAGGCCTACTGCTTCACGGGTGAGCTCGGTCTCGCGCGACGCGACGGTAACCGCCGCTACTACGACCTCCTCGAGCGCTTGCTGCCTGCCGAGGTCCTGGCGCGCGAGATCCCGCTGCGCGAACAGCTCCGCCACAAGCTCCTGTCGCGCTTTCGCGCGCACGGCCTGCTCGGCATCGGCGGCGGTGGGGACATCTTCGGCGGGCTCGGTGCGGCGAGGCCGGATCCGAGCCGGCCGGACCATCCGGGCCGAACGAACCTGCGCGAGGAGCTCGTCGAGAGCGGCGAGATCGTTCCGGTCGAGGTCCAGGGCGTCCGCGGCAAGCGGTTCGTTCTCCGCGACGAGGTCGGGCTTCTCGACGCGGCGCCGGAGGCGCCGCCGTCCGTCGCGTTCCTCTCGCCGTTCGATCCGCTCGTCTGGGACCGCGCGCTCCTGGGATCCCTGTTCGGATTCGAGTACGTGTGGGAGCTCTTCCACCCGCCGGCGAAGCGGCGCTGGGGCTGGTACGTGCTTCCGATCGTCTTCCGCGACCGCTTCGTCGGCCGGATCGAGCCCCGCATCGAGCGTGACGACGGCCTCGTGCGCGTTCTCAACATTTGGTGGGAGGATGGCTTCGAGCCGCGCCGCGTCGAAGGCTTCGTCGACGCGATGCGCGAGGCGCTTCGCGCCTACCTGGCCTTCGCCGGCGCCAGCCACTTCGAGTGGCCGCCGCAGCTCAAAACCGAGCGAGGCCTCTTCCCCACTCGCGGGTAGCCGGGCATCTCGCGAGTACTGTCTCCGATGTGAGCGGAGCGACCGGGATCCGGAGCGTCGCCGATCTGGTGCTCGCGCGTCTGGCGCAGATCGGAGCGGATCCGCACGACGACGACGACACGCGCGCCGGCAAGGCGCTCCTCGTGCTCATCTCGGTGCTGATCCTGCCGGTCGCGCTGCTCTGGGCGGCGCTCTACCTCGCCTTCGGATCGCTGGTGGGCTGGGTGCCGCTCGTGTACTTCGCGGTCCTGCTGGCGGCGATCGTCGTCTTCTCGCGCACGCGGGACTTCGGCCAGCTCCTGCGTGTCGGCCAGCTCGCCATCCTGCTCGCTCCGACGCTGTCGATGATCCCGCTGGGCGGCTTCCTCGACTCGGCTGGGGTCGGGCTGTGGGGGATCCTCGCACCGCTCGGGGCGCTCGTGTTCAGCGACGTCCGAACCGCGGCTCGCTGGTACGTCGCGTACGTCGTCGTGTTCCTCGGCTCGGGGATCGCGGGAGAGCTGCTGGGCGGCGTGTCGCCGACGGTCCCCGAGTGGTTCACGAGCACGATGCTCGCCCTCAACGTGACGGTCGCCGGCGCGATCGTCTTCACGCTGCTGGCCCTCTTCGCCGGCCAGCGCCGGAACGCGCTTGCCGCGCTGCGAGTGGAGCAGGCGAAGGCGGAGAGCCTCCTGCTCAACATCCTGCCACGGTCGATCGCGGACAAGCTCAAGGCCGAGCCCCAGACGATCGCGGACCAGTTCAGCTCGGCGTCGATCCTGTTCGCCGACGTCGTGGACTTCACCCCGCTTTCGGAGCGCCTCCCGCCGGCCGAAGTCGTCGGCATGCTCGACCACCTGTTCAGCCACTTCGACGTGCTCGCCGAGCGCCATGGGCTCGAGAAGATCAAGACGATCGGCGACTGTTACATGGTCGCCGCCGGCGTCCCGACACCCCGGCCCGATCATGCTCGCGCGCTCGCCCTGATGGCGCTCGACATGTGCGCAGCGATGCGCTCGGTCGACGAGGTCGGGCATCTCGGGCTCGAGCTGCGCGTCGGGATCAACTCGGGACCGGTCGTCGCCGGCGTGATCGGCCGGAAGCGGTTTCTCTACGACCTCTGGGGCGACGCGGTCAACACTGCAAGTCGCATGGAGTCCCACGGGACGGCGGGGCGGATCCAGGTCACCCGCGCGACGAAGGAGCTGCTCGACAAGGAGTTCCTATGCGAGCCGAGGGGGACGATCCTGGTCAAGGGCAAGGGCGAGATGGAGGCCTGGTACCTCGTCGGTCGCCGAACGAACCGGGACACCGCGATGAGTTTGCCGTCGGGCCAGGGTCTTATCTCCCGAACGGAATAGCGTGTGAACGAGAGGAGGAAGAGAAGATGCCTGAGCACATGATCGCAACCCGCGAGGAATGGCAGGCGGCCCGCGACGACCTCGCGAAACTCGAGGCGGAGCAAGCGCAGCGAAACGAAGAGATCAAGAAGAGGAGGCTCGAGCTCCCCTGGGTGCCGGTCGAGAAGGAGTATGAGTTCGACACCGATGACGGCAAGAAGACCCTCGCGGAGCTGTTCGACGGCCGCTCGCAGCTCCTCGCCTACAACATCATGTTCGGGCCCGACTACGAGAACGGCGCGTGTCCGGGCTGCACGAATCTCGGGGACGGTCTCGACGGGGCGCTGACCCACCTGAACCACCGCGACGTGACACTGATCTGCTTCTCGCGAGCGCCGATCGAGCGCCTCACCGCCTACAAGAAGCGGATGGGCTGGCAGTTTCCCTACGTCTCCACCTACAACACCGACTTCGCGTTCGACTTCGGCCTCGCCATGACCGAGGAGCAGGCGCAGGAGGTGCCCGAGGTGAAGGATATGGTCGAGAACCCGCCCGAATGGCTCGATGACTGGTCGGACCAGGTCGGGGCCGAGCTCAAGGACGGGCTGCGAGAGGCACCGAGCTGGATCGCCTTCGCGCGCGAGAACGGCACCGTCTACCACACGTACACGGTGATGGCGCCCGACCCGTTCGTCGCGCCCTACTACAGCTCCCTGCTCGAACGGACGCCGAAGGGTCCGCCCGACGAGCCACGCGCGTGGCGAAAGGACGAGTACCCCGACTGACGAGGCCTTCAGTCGAGGAACCGAATCGTGTGAGACTCGACCGGCTTATTCCTATGCCCGTTCGACCGATCAGTTTTCGGCGGCGGCGGTGTCTCAACGGGCAGAGACGAGAGGAGACATCGGATGACGGATCACAAGATCGTGGGGCGCGAAGAGTGGACTGCGGCCCGTGAGGAGCTGCTCGCCCGGGAGAAGGAGCACACCCGGCTCGGGGACGAGCTCGCTCGACAGCGGCGCGAGCTCCCCTGGGTCCGGGTGGAAAAGGAGTACCGCTTCGAGACCGACGACGGCCCGCGCACGCTGGCCGAGCTGTTCGAGGGCCGGAGTCAGCTGCTCGTGTACCACTTCATGTTCGGCCCGAGCTACTCGGCCGGCTGTCCGACCTGCTCGTCGATGGCCGACGGCATCGACGGCACCATCCCCCACGTCAAGGCGCGGGACGCGACGTTCGTCTTCGTCTCGCAGGCGCCGCTCGAGAAGCTGCAGGCGTACAAGCGCCGGATGGGCTGGAGCATTCCGTGGGTGTCGGCGGCCGGCGGCGACTTCAACTTCGACCTCGGCTTCTCGCGCAGCGAGCAGGAGACGCGTGAGGCGTTCGCGCCGATGCTGGAGGCCGGAGCGCCTCCTGTTGTCGACCACAATGCCCGCTCGAGCGGCACCGACGTCACCGGCTATCTCACCCAGGGCCCCGGTTTGAGCGTCTTCGCTCTCGAGGACGGAGCCGTCTACCACACGTACTCCACGACGGGCCGCGGAGTGGAGTTTTTGATGGGCTACTACGGGATCCTCGACCGTGCGCCGAACGGCCGCGACGAGGGCGACGCGTCCCAGGTCTGGATTCGCCGGCACGACGAATACTAACTGAGATTCCGGCGGGGCCGGCCTGCTGCCGAGAGGCATGGCGGTGGCCTCCCCCACCTCGAGTCGACGAGTCGGCGGCGCGGCGCGAGCCGGCCTCGCCGGCACGATCGTCGCGGCGGTCGCGTTCTTCGACGGCGTCTTCATCAACCCGATTCTCGTCGGCACTCTCGCCCGTTTCGTCGCCGGAGAACCGATCGGCGAGCGCCGGATCCTGCTGGGGTCGATCGCCTACGCCGTCCCGTACGTGGCGATGTGGACGCTCGTCGGGCTCGCGCTCGGCGGCACTGTCGAGGCCGTATAGCCTGAGCCGCCACGGCCGACCGGGCTACGCGGACGGCGGATGCAGCTGGTGCACTTCCGCGAGCGGGAGTCTCGGCGACGACGCGCGCGGTTCTGCGGCAGCATCCTCGGTACCTACCACCCGTCGGCTGAGGCCGAGGAAAGGAGTCAGAGATGGAGCCGCCACTCCCCGAACGCGGTGAGATCAAGGGATTCGCAAGCGTCGTCTTCCCGGCCCGCGACCTCGGCGCGGGTGTGACGGCGTGGAGGGCGCTGCTCGCCCAGGAACCGGCCTTCGTCGGCGAGGACTTTGCGGTCTTCAGCGGCGGAGGCGTCGAGATCGGGCTCACTTCGCTCCCGTGGGTCGACGAGCCGCTCGTCTTCTGGACGGTCGACGACATCGAGGCGGCCCAGCGAGCACTGGTCGCCCGGGGCGCGACCGCCTTGGGCGAGACGACGGACGGCTCGCTCGCGGCGCTCGGCACCGCCGCAGTGGCAAACGGCGACCCGGCCACGGGAATCGTGGACGTGCCCGGTGGGCGGCTTGCAGTTGTGAGAGCGCCGGACGGAAACCTTCTCGGGCTGACACAGGAAACGCGATGAGCGACGACGCGGAGGTCACATGGGAGAGATCCACGTTCATGAGTTCACGAGCCTGGACGGCGTGGTCGACGCGCCGACCTGGACGTTCGACTACGGCTTCCATCCGAAGATGGGAGAGGCGATCGGGGCGGTCACCGAGCGTTCCCGAGGGATTCTGCTCGGCCGCACGACCTACGAGATGTTCGAGCCGTCGTGGTCCGCCCGGACCGCGGACGACGATCCCGGGGCGCCGTTCTTCAACGACACCACGAAGTACGTCGTCTCCGGGTCGCTCACTGATCCGACGTGGAGGAACACTGAGGTCCTCGGGCCGTACGACCCTGATGCGATCCGGCGCCTCAAAGAGCAGGTAGACGGCGACCTCTACGTCAGCGGCAGCATCACGCTGGTGCGAGCGCTGCTCGCAGACGGCCTCGTCGACGAGCTACACCTGTTCGTCTACCCGCTCACCCGCGGGCCAGGCCCGCGCCTCTTCCCCGAGGACGCCGCACCGAGCAAGTGCGCGCTCGCGGCGTGCGAGTCGTACGACAACGGTGTCGTGTACCTCGCTTATCGACCGCGGGGCTGATCACGGGTAGTCGACGACGTACACGGGAGAACCGATCCGGCTGACATCCGCCGGGCCACCGACCCCGTTGACCACGTGGTCGATCGTGCCGGCACTGAGGTTGACGGTCATGACGTGGTGCAGGCGCACCCCCGGGGTCTCCGGGACCTCGAAGCCATTCTCGGTATGGATCGTCGGGTTGTTCCGGTTGAAAACGTAGACACCGCCGCCGTCGAGTCGGTGGGTCTCCACTCTGGTTCGCGACCTCGTAGCCGGCCCAACCCTCGACGCCGTCGTGCATCCAGTCCGCCTGGGTCGGCGGGTCGTACGGCAGCTCGTTCTGGTACAGGATCGTCCTGCCGTTCTCGCCGTTCCAGACGGTGTTGTACTCCTGGAAGTGCTCGACGAACAGGCCGGTCGCGGTGACGTTGTCGCCGTTGACAACGAGGCCGTGGCGGCCTGTGTTGGTGTTCCAGCGTTCGGTGTCGGAGAGGCCCTCGACGCCGTGGTCCGCACGCCACACCCAGGTGTGGTCGATCAGGACGTTGTCGCGGTTGACCTCGAGCGCGATGTCCGCCTTGCCGACGTGCGGCCCGCCGACTCGGAAGTACACGTCGGACAGCGTCGTCGGGTTGGACGGGTCGTTCTTCTTCGGGCTCGAGTTGCCGTTCTTCTTGCCGACCTGCAGGAGCACCGGCGACTCGACGAGGCCCGCGTCGATCGTGACGCCGGCGACGATGACGCCCGGGACGTCGGCGACCGTGAGCGGGATCGCTCCGTCGACCGCGGTGAGCGTCGCCTGCCCGAGGCCGAGGACCACGGTGTCCGCCCGCTTGACCGAGATGCTCTTGGCGACGTCGTAGATGCCCGGGGTGAGCAGCAGGTTCCTGCCGCCGGCCAGCTGGTTGTTGATCGTGTGGACGGAATCCGACGGCGTCGCCACGAAGAAGTCGCGAAGCGCGACGGTGCGTCCCGCTGTTATGCCGGTCGCCCAGGAGATGCCGCTCGTGTTGGTGTGCGGCGAGGGAACGCGGACCTGGTAGTCAGCCTGCGCGTCGACGAACACGTACGGCTTCTCGCGGCTGACCGGCGTCGTCGCGAGGGTCGTGTAGGGCGGGTTCGGGAACGTGGCGTCCGACGGCGCGCCCTCGACACCTGCGAAGACCTGGTCCCACACGCCGTTGGACCAGCCGCATCTTGCTATTGCGAATCAGCCACTGCTGCTGCGACCCGTTGATGACGAACGGCAGGCTCGAATCTGCGATGAAGCCGCCACTCGCGAACTGCGGCCCGGCGGTGCAGTAGTCCATGAGCGAGACGTTGGCGCCGGAGATGTTGAGGCGGCGCATCGACGAGGCTTGGGAGACCGCCCAGAAGTTCGCAGCGGCGCGACAGCCGTCCCGCCCGCGGGAATTGATGTCGATTGACAGGTTGGACAGCGACCGCCAGAAGTTCACGAGCGCATGGCAGTTGTTCGTGCCCCCGCCGTCCAGGCAGCGGTTGTACACCTCGATCTTCCCGTTGATCGTTACGTCCGTCGGGGAGGCGCCCAGGCCGGCGACCTCCGTGTAGTAGCCCACCTTCAGCTGCAGCGGCTGGGTCGCGGTGCCGTAGACACCCGGCTTGAACAGGAGCGCGTAGCGGTTCGTGCCCATCTCGGCATTGACCTGCTGGGCGTAGATCGCGTCGACGGCTGCCTGAATCTGGCTGACCGGCATGCTGGGATCGACGAGCAGGACGTTCGGCCCGAAGGGATTCGCCGACGGTGCGGCGCTCGCTGTAGATCCGGCGGGGGTGGCCGCCACGATAAGTGTGACCATTACGAGTACGAACGAGAGGAGCGCCGCCGACCGAACCCGCAACATCTGAACCTCCTGGTTCTCGCGACCGTAGGCCGAGAACCTAGCGAGCGCAGCTAAGCCCTGCTCCTAGGTAGAGCCGCCAGACGGGGAGCTCGTCGTGTCTGGATCAAAATCGCCGCCTCGCGTGCACCTGCAGCTCGCCGCCCGGCTGCTCCTCGAAGACCGCGCCCTCGGTCGGCACGTTGCGGATCACGGTCGAGTTCTGCCAATCCGCTCTCCCTAGCGAGCGGATGCCACGTACCGTTTCTCCGGCGATGTCCGTGTTCGACGAATACCTCGCGGGGCTTCCCGCACCTGAGCAGGCGGAGCTCGAGCGGATACGCCGGTTCGTTCGCAACACGGTTCCGGAGGCAGAAGAAGGGACGAGCTACGGGCTGCCCGCCTTCAAGTACAAGGACCGCCCGCTGCTCGGCATCAGGGCCAGCAAAAACCACCTCAGTGTGTTTCCGTTCAGCCCCGAGGCCGTCGAGGCCGCACGCGAGTCACTCGCAGGCTTCGACCTCTCGAAGGGCACCGTCCGCTTCACGGCCGACAACCCCATTCCCGACGCGGCCCTGGAGCAGCTCCTCCGCTACCGCGTGCACGAGATCGAGAGGCGGCGGCCCTAGCTGCGGCTCGAGCCGTGAGCGAGTCGGAATAGAGTCCGGCGCCATGGAGCGCGTCGAAGCGGCTCATCGCTACGAGCTCCCCGTCGAGAGTGGCTTCGCTTCATCACGGACGCCGCGAACTGGCCGAGCTTCTGGCCGGGCTACGTTCACCTCGAGGACGGCTCGAGCTGGTCCGACGTCGGCGACACGGCGCGTCTCGTGACGCGCTTGTTCGGCCATGAGCGACTGCTGACGATGCGCGTCACCGCCTTCGAGCCGAACCGGCTCGTGACCTACACGAGCACGCAGCCCGGCTTGCCGGACGCCTCACACGAGCGCCACTTCGTAGCGGATGGGTCGGGCTTCGTCTACCGGCTTGTCGTCGAATACGAGCCTCGCCACGGAGTTGCCGGGCTGTTCGATCGCTTCCTACTCGCGCGCGGAATCAGGCGCGCGTTCGCGCGTACCTTCGCGGCTCTGGAGCCAGAGCTGGCCGGCTGATGGCGCGGTCGGCGTCGTCCCCGCGACTGTCCGTGCCGCCCGCCGGCATCCGCGCCGGAGGCATCGTCCTTCGCCCGCTCGCCGTCGAGGACGTCGACGCACTCCTGCCGGCGTTCGCCGATCCCGAGCTCCGCGACGCCGGGAACCTTCCGGCGTTCGACCGGAGCGGACTGCTCGCCTCCCTCGACGAATTGCCCTCGCTCGCGGAGCGGGGGCGGCTCCTCGCCCTCGCCGCTCTCGATGCCGACACCGGCCAGGTGATCGGCGCGGGAATGCTTCACCACCTCGACGTCGAGCGCAGGATCGTCGAGATCGGCTACTGGGTCCTGCCGCATGCGCGCGGACGAGGCGCGGGTACGACGATTGCGCGGACTCTCGCAGAGCATGCGTTTTCCCTTGGCGTCGAACGCGTCGCCGCCTACGTCAACGTGGAAAACATCCCGTCCAACCGCGTTCTCGAGCGTGCCGGCTTCACCCGCGAGGGCGTGGTGCGCTCGATGCCCAAACCGGACGGCACGCGCGTCGACAAGACGTTGTTCTCGCTGCTTCCCGGCGAGTGACCGGTGTCTACTTCCGGACCCGGTAGGTGAGCCGCGCGAACTGCTTGTCGCGGGCGACGTCGACGAGCTCGAGCTGCTTCGACGTGAGCCGCCGCGGCAGCAGCGGCGCGCCGCGCCCGAGCGTCACCGGCGCCACCCCGGCGAGGATCTCGTCCAGCAGGCCCTGGTCGGCGAACTGGCCCACGAGGTCGCCGCCGCCCACGAGCCAGATGTTCTTACCGGACGCAGCACTGGTCATCTCCTCGTGCACCGGCGCGATGTCTCCCTGGACGAAGCGGATTTCGGCTCCGGCGATCGGGGAAAGCTCCCGGTGCGTGAACACCCAGCACGGCGTGTCTCCGTAGTAGCCGCGCCACTTGTCGAGCTCGTGGAGCAGGTCGTCGTGCTCGAGCACCCACTCGTACGTCGTCGCTCCCATCGCCATGGCACCGACGTCCGCGAAGAACGCTCCGAAGGAATGCGCGCCGCCGCCTGTCTCACGGTCGACCTCGAACAGCCAGTCGAGCGAGTGGTTCTCGTCGGCGATGTACCCGTCGAGCGTCGTCGCGGTGTAGTACTGCGTCTTCCCCAACCCGGCCACTCTGCCAGTCTGCGCTGACCGATGACGATCCGACGGCTCGGCCCCGGCGACGAGGCGGACCTCGCCCTCCTCGCCCGCGATGCTCCCGACTTCGACCTCGCCGGACGCACGTCGCTCGAGGAGCCCCTTGCGCCCGACGAGGCCGCCGCCTACCTCGCCGACCCCGGCGTTCTCCACTGGGTGGCCGAGGAGGACGGCGAGATCGTCGGCGAGCTCCTCTGCCACCCGCTGCGCCTCCCGTCACGCCACGGGCGCGAGCTGCTGCTCTACTCGATCGGCGTACGCGCGAGCGACAGGCGGCGTGGTGCCGGCACGGCGCTCGTCGACGAGATGCTCCTCTGGATGAGAGCCGAGAGCGTGCCCGAGGTGTGGGTTCTCGCCGACAATCCCGGCGCCGAAGGGTTCTACGCCGCCTGCGGCTTCAGGCGCGGCGAAGAGAACGAGCAGGGCGTCCTCATGCTCCGTGAGGTGTGACGACGCCCACCTCACGGCCGCGCGAGGCGGTCAGCTGATCGGCCAGGAAGTCCTCCCACGTCCGCCGGCCGACGCCCGGGCCGGTGGCCAGGTTGGCGCCCTCCCGGAGCGCGCGCGCCGCCTTTCCGGGGAGGTGGATCGGCAGCATCAGCCGGTGCTTGCCGCGGGCCTTCAGGTAACCGCGCACGAGCTCGTCCATCCCGTACACCCTCGGTCCCGCGATGTCCGCGATCAGGCCGGCGGGAGCGTCGAGCGCGAGCTGCACGAGCCGGGCCGCCACCTCGTCGCCGGCCACAGGCTGGAACCGGACGCGCGCCGGGACCGGGATCACCGGCAGTCGCGCCATCTTCTCTACGTTCGTCAGCATCAGCTCGTGGAACTGGGTCGCCCAGAGCGTCGTCCAGGGCACCCCGGACTCGGCCACGACGCGCTCGGCGCCCCGCTTCGACGCGAAGTAGCCGAACATCGCGCGATCCACGCCGCTGACGACGGCGACCCGGTCGGCGCCGACAACGGAGATGTAGACGAGATGCCTCGTCCCCGTCCGCTTCACGGCGGCCATGAGGTGGCGCGCCTTGTCCTCGTCGCCCTTCGCCGTCCCCGCGAGGTGCACGACGACGTCGACGCCGTCGACGGCGGCCGCGACTCCCTCGGGCGTGGCCAGATCGCCGGTCATGAACTCGACGCTGCGTCGAGCGGTTCTGCCTGCTGACGACTCGGACGGCGTGACCCTGAGCTCGACCTCGCCATCGCCGCCGATGCGTGACGTCTAAGCTCGCCGCCGCTCGCCACGACCGCTAGGAGGAGCAATGCCAGACACGGCACGGAACAAGCAGACGGTCGCCCGCCTCTTCGACGCCTTCCGCGCAGGTGACGTCGACGCCTTCGACGACCTGATCGCCGAGGACTACGTCCAGCACAACCCGCAGGCGGGCAACGGTCTCCAGGCGGTGAAGGAGTTCTTCCGCCCGGTCGGACCGGTCGACGTGGACGCCTACCGCGTGATCGCGGAAGGCGACCTCGTCGCCGCCCACTCGCACTACAAGACGTTCAACATGGCCGGCGTCGACATCTGGCGGTTCGACGACGACGGCAAGATGATCGAGCACTGGGACGTCCTCCAGCCGGTGCCGGAGACGACCGCCAGCGGGAACGACATGTTCTCGCAGCTGAGCTGAGTAGCCGCTGAGGCTATGCGACGGTGCGCGCGCTCTCCAAGGTGCGGGCCAACGCACCTTCGTCGGCATCCTGATTGGGGCGCGGCGTCAGGCGAATCGGAGCCGGGATCTCGTGCTCCAGCCCGAGCGCCGCGAGTGCGGCCACCAACGCGACCCCGGCGGACACGAGCATCGCCGCCGTCGGGGAGGTGCTCAGCAACTGGGCGCCCAGGGTCGGCGCGAGCGCCAGGCCGAGCCACCACGACAGCGCGGACACGGCCATGTGCCGCCCGCGGATCGCAGGCGGGGCGAGATCCGCCACGAGAGGCATCAGGACGGTCGTGTGCAGGCACTCTCCGATCCCGACGACGACGACCGCGGCCAGCAGCACGCCGGCCGCGACGCGCAACTCGACGAGGCCGGCGCCGGCGACGAGAAGGCTGGCGCCCACGAACAACAGCGCGCCCGTCGCCATCGTCGCGGCCCGGCGCCTGCCTTCGACGAGCTTCCCGACCGGGATCTGGGCTAGCACGACCGTCAGCGCGTTCGCGAGCACCAGCACGCCGATCAGCCGCGTGCTCACTCCGATCTCGGACAGCGCGTACGCCGGAACGATCCAGGAGAAGACACCCCAGCCGACCGCGATCACGGCGACGTTGATCAGCGCCAGCCGGATGAACGGCCGGTCGCCGAGCACGATTCGGTAGCCGCCTGCGACGGGGGCCGGCCGCACGTCGTCGCGAACGCCGACCAGCAGAATCGCGGCGTAGAGCAAATAGCTCAGTGCATTCAGGAGAAAGAGGACGACGAACCCGTTCAACCCGTAGGCCGCGATTGCGCCCCCAAGAGCACCGCCGAGACCGACGCCGAGATTAGATGCGACGCGGGAGACCGCGCTCGCCCGATGGCGGGTCTGCGGTGGAGCGAGCGAGGCGAGCAGCGCCGATTGGCTCGGTTGTAACCCGCCGTTGCCGATACCGGCCGCGGCCGCAGCGACGAGCGCCTGCTGCGGCGTGTGCGCGAACGCCAGGCCCGCGAAACCGGCGCCGAGCGCCACAAGCGATGCCGCGGCGATCGCCCGCGAGCCCACCCGGTCGATCAGCGGACCGGCGAGCGGAGCGGCCACGACGGCGAGACCCGTTACGACTCCGACGACGAGGCCGGCGACGCCGAGGCTGAAGCCTCGGCCCTCGTGGAGGTAGATGACCTCGAACGGCATCACGCACCCCCAGCCGAGGTAGTTCAGAAAGACCCCCGCCTGGACGACCCAGAGTTCCCTCGGTAGATCGACGCGCAGAAGCCGAGGAACTTTGTTATAGTACAGAAGAGTACTCTATGCTAGAACAGTCTATCGCGAGCGGCGCCGGCGCCGCAACGATCTCGACCGCCATCGAGACCGAGATCGCGCAGGGACGGCTCGTCCCGGACACGAAGCTCCCCACCGTCCGCGAGTTGGCCGCGAGCCTCGACGTCAGTCCG
>Ga0126306_10000319_pt1 | contig 20900 bp, 20 predicted proteins | sample Plot27_FD_92592 | JGI IMG/M metagenome (GOLD analysis project Ga0126306, IMG submission 92592) | Serpentine soil microbial communities from UC McLaughlin Reserve, CA, USA - Plot27 | ecosystem: Environmental > Terrestrial > Soil > Grasslands | place: USA: UC McLaughlin Reserve, Lake County... | reverse complement strand
GAGCGGCAGGACGACGAAGCCGGTCCACGCTCCGGTCGACTCGTTGAACGTGTCGGCGGTGTCGGGGTAGCCGGTCTCGAGGTAGAGCAGCCTGGACAGGGTGAGCGGGACGGCGCTGACGAGGATCAGGGCGAGCACGAGCGCGGGACCGCCCTGACGGAGCAGCGCTCGACCGGGCAGACGCTCACGCGGCACGCCGGCGGCCGGCGCCGAGGCTGGAGCGGTAGGACCGGTCGCGGCGGCGGGCTCGGCGACAGCGGACGGTTCCGACGGTTCCGACGGTTCCACCGGCTCTACCGCGACCGACCGGGCCTCGACCGGAGGTGGAACGGGCGGCACGGAGACGACGGATGACGGGTCCGGCCGATGGGGCGCAGTCACCGGAGGCGGCGGCACGGCCGCCGCGGCCACCGGTGGCTCGACGGTCGGCGTCGGCGACACCCGCGGGGCCGGCACCTGGACGGCCGCCGGGAGGGGAGGCGACGCGGCGGCGGATCCCAGCCGCTCCAGCAGCGCCGTGGCCGCGGCCGACACCGAGCGGCTGTCGTCGGCGGCGAGCGTGCCGAGATGCGCGACGACCGTGGAGCGGACGACGTCGTTGCCCACCTGGTGCAGGCGCTCGAGCTCCCGCACCGCGCTCAGTCGCTGCGCGGCGATGGGGCTCTCGACCGCGTGCTCGATGTACCCGGGCAGTGTCCAGTGCACGTTCCGCGCGATGAGGATCCGGCCGTCGACGTCCTCCTGCTTCTTCGGCCGCTGCTGCGGCACCTCGGCGACCACCCGGTCGTAGACGTAGCTGTACAGCTCGTCGAGCGCGATGTCGCCGTCCTCGTCGAGGTCGGCGGCACCGCTGCTGATCGCCTCCACCAGATGGCGGGTGAAGACCGACGAGGTGCCGCTGCCGCGGATGTCGTCGCCCTCGAACGCGTACTGCGTCGCGTCCGAGGCGGTGAGCACGGCCCGGCCCTTGCCCTGGAACCGCTCCAGGGTCTGCACGCCCTCGTCGGACTTCGCCGTCCGCCCGGCCGGGAAGGCCCCGCTGTAGCAGCAGTCCAGGATCAGCACCTTGCGGCGCGACCGGGAGGCGTCCATGGCGTCGTTGAGCTGAGCGCCCGAGATCGCGGTGAACATGAGCGCGTCGCGGCGGGTGTTGCGCATGGCGAGGTACAGCCGGCCCTCGTCGTCCTTGACGCCGTGGCCGGTGAAGTACAGCAGCGTCAGGTCCTCACGGGTGGAGCCGCCGTAGAAGTCCGCGATCGCCTCGCCGACCACGTAGTGCGGCTCGTTGACCAGCACGGTGACGTCGAAGCCCGCGATCGCCGGATCCTTGAGGATGTCGGCGAAGGCGTCGGCGTCGTGCTCGGGGGCGGCCAGTTTCCGCAGGCCGCCGTCGGCGTAGTCGTACGTCGCGACGACCAGGGCCTTGCGCCGGCCGGCCACGGCGTCACGCCGCCTGGTGCCGGCGGACGAAGGTCTCGACCAGCTCCGCCCGCTCGGCCGCCGAGGCACTCGTGAGCTCGAGGGTGTCCCCGTCGATGGTGACCGTCAGCTTGTGGCCGCCGCTGTGCCGACCCAGCCAGTCCTTCACCGTGGCGACCACGGTCGCGAGCACCCCGCCGCTCGCGCTGAGGGTGACCAGCAGCTGCGTCAGCGACGCCGGGTCGATCCCCTTCGACCCGGGCGGGGCGGCCCCGTCGGCGACGGGCGTGACCGTGTCGACGTCGAGGGACCGCAGTTCCTGGCGCAGCTGGCGGGACAGGCGGTCGGTCTCCTCGGCGTCAGCCCCGGGTTCCGGTACCAACGAGACGAGCAGGTCCACGCGCCGCATGGTCCGCTCCCCGGGCCGTTCCCGGCAGGGTCTTCGTCCCCTACGGGCGGATCGTCACCGACGTCGACGTCGGGCCGGGTGCTCCCGGCTCGGCGGGCAGGGCCGGCTCCTCCGGCTTGGCGTCGATGCCCGCCTCCGCGCGCTGCGCCTCGGTGATCGGCGTGGGGGCTCCGGTCAGCGGGTCGTACCCGGCGCCGGTCTTCGGGAAGGCGATGACCTCGCGGATCGACTCCACCTCCGACAGCAGGGCGCAGGTGCGGTCCCAGCCGATCGCGGCGCCCGCATGCGGCGGCGGGCCGTACGCGAAGGCCTCCAGGAAGAAGCCGAACCGCTCGCGGGCCTCCTCGGCCGACATGCCGAGGGTCTCGAAGACCTTCTCCTGCAGCGCGGCGTCGTGGATACGCACCGACCCGCTCATCAGCTCGTTTCCGTTGACCACCATGTCGTAAGCGTCGGACAGCGCAGCGCCCTTGTTCTCGGCGAAGGTCTCCCGCCATTCCGGCGTGGGCGAGGTGAACGGGTGGTGCATGAACGTCCAGGAGCCGTCCTCGGTCTCCTCGAACATCGGGAAGTCGACGACGAACAGGAACGACCAGGTGCCCGGCTCGATCAGCTCCAGCCGCTTGGCGATCTCGTTGCGCGCCGCGCCCAGCAGCTCCTGCGACGACCGGCGCTGACCGGCGGCGAAGAACACGCAGTCACCGGGCTTCGCGCCCACGGCGGCCACGAGGCCCTCGCGCTCCGCGTCGGAGATGTTCTTGGCCACGGGGCCGCCCAGCTCGCCGTCCTCGGCGATCGTCACGTAGGCCAGACCGCGGGCCCCGCGCGACTTCGCCCAGTCCTGCCAGGCGTCGAACGCCCGCCGTGGCTGCGACCCGCCGCCGGGCATGACGACCGCGCCCACGTACGGCGCCTGGAACACCCGGAACGGCGTGTCGGCGAAGTAGGACGTCAGCTCGGTGAGTTCGATGCCGAAGCGCAGGTCGGGCTTGTCCAACCCGAATCGGTCCATCGCCTCGCGGTAGGTCATCCGCGGGATCTCGGGCACCTCGTAGGAGGCAAGTTCCCGCCACAGCGCGCGGACGACGTCCTCCGCGATCGCCAGGACGTCGTCGCGCTCGACGAAGCTCATCTCGAAGTCGAGCTGGGTGAACTCGGGCTGCCGGTCGGCGCGGAAGTCCTCGTCCCGGAAGCAGCGGGCGATCTGGTAGTACCGCTCGAGTCCGCCGATCATCAGCAGCTGCTTGAACAGCTGCGGCGACTGCGGCAGCGCGTACCACTTGCCGGGCTGCAGCCGCACGGGGACGACGAAGTCGCGCGCGCCCTCCGGGGTCGACCGGGTCAGTGACGGCGTCTCCACCTCCACGAAGCCGTGCGAGGCCATCACGTCGCGGGCGATGCGGTTGACCTCCGAGCGCAGCCGCAGCGCCGACGCCGGGCCCTGCCGGCGCAGGTCGAGGTAGCGGTACTTGTAGCGGACGTCGTCCGAGGCGGCCTGGTCGGTCTCGATGGGGAACGGCAGCGGCGCCGACGCCGACAGGACCTGCAGCGAGGAGGTCGCGACCTCGATCTCGCCGGTCGGGAGCTCCGGGTTCTCGTTGCCCTCCGGCCGGCGGCGCACCTCGCCGGTCACGAGCACGCAGTACTCGTTGCGCAGGTGGTGGGCCTCCTCCTCGCGGACGACGACCTGGACGTAGCCCGAGGCGTCGCGCACGTCGAGGAAGACCACCCCGCCGTGGTCGCGGCGGCGGGCCACCCAGCCGGCGAGGGTGACGGTGGTGCCGGCGTCGGACGCGCGCAGCGTGCCGGCGTCGTGGGTGCGGAGCAAGGGAGTGCCTTTCCGGGGGCGGTGAGGTGGGTCGGATGTCCCGTTACCAGCGGTCGTGGACGTGCGCGCGGATGCGCTCGTCGTAGAGCCGCTCGAGGTCGGCGAGCTGGGAGTCGGTCAGCGGGGCGAGGGTGGCCGCCGCGACGTTGCCCCGGACCTGGGTGACGTTGCGGGCGCCGGGGATGACGGTGGTGACGCCGGGCTGGTCGATGACCCAGCGCAGGGCGAAGGCGGCGGTCGGCACCGCGTCGCCGGCGATCGCGGCCACCTCCCGGGCCGCGTCGACGCCCACGTCGAAGGGGACGCCGGAAAATGTCTCGCCGACGTCGAAGGCCTCGCCGTGCCGGTTGAAGTTCCGGTGGTCGTCGGCGGGGAAGGTCGTCGACTCGTCGTACTTGCCGGTGAGCAGCCCGCTGGCCAGCGGCACGCGGGCGAGGATGCCGACGCCGGCGCGCTGGGCGGCCGGCAGCAGCTGCTCCAGGGGCTTGCGCCGGAAGATGTTGAGGATGACCTGGATGGTCTGCACACCGGGGTGCTCGAGCGCGGTCAGCCCCTCGGCCACCGTCTCGACCGAGACGCCGTAGGCGGCGATCGCGCCGGTGTCCACGAGGTCGTCAAGCGCGTCGTAGACCCGCTGGTCGGAGTAGACCGCCGGCGGCGGGCAGTGCAGCTGCACGAGGTCGAGGGTGTCGACGCCGAGGTTGCGCCGCGACCGGTCGATCCAGGCGCGCAGGTTCTCCGCCGTGTACTGCTCGGCGGTGAACGGGTCGGCCCGGCGCCCGGCCTTGGTGGCGACGAACGGGCGGTCGCCCCGCGGCGCGAGCGCCTTGCGGATCCGCTCCTCCGACCGGCCGTCGCCGTAGACGTCGGCGGTGTCGAGCAGGGTCACGCCGGCGTCAAGGGCGGCCTCGAGGACCGCCTCCGCCGCGTCGTCGTCGACGTCACCCCAGTCGCCGCCGAGCTGCCAGGTGCCCAGCCCGATGACGCTGACGTCGGCTCCGGTCCGCCCGAGAGGTCGCTGCTCCATGCTCACTCCCCCACACTCGCACGCACGGTCTCGAACAGCTCGGCCACCGGCACCGGCCGCTGCTCGCCGGTGCGCATGTCCTTGAGCTGCGCCACGCCCTCGGCCAGGTCGCGGTCGCCCACGACGACGGCGTGCGACGCGCCGGACCGCTCGGCGGCCTTCATGGCGCCCTTGAGCCCGCGGTCGCCGTACACGGTGTCGGCGGCGATCCCGGCCTCCCGCAGCTGTCCGACCAGGCGCACGGCCAGGCGCTTGGCCTCGTCGCCCAGCGGGACGACGAACGCCTGCACCGCGGGCTGGACGCCGACGTCGAGCCCCTCGGCCTGCACGGCGAGCAGTGTCCGGTCGACGCCCACCGCGTAGCCGATGCCCGACAGGTCCGGCCCGCCCAGGGCCGCGGACAGGCCGTCGTACCGGCCGCCGCCGCCGATCGCCGACTGCGCGCCGAGCCCGTTGTGCACGAACTCGAACGTCGTCTTCGTGTAGTAGTCCAGGCCGCGCACCAGCTTGGGTGCCTCGGTCCAGGTCACCCCGAGGTCGGTGAGGTGCTGGCGGACGGCGTCGTAGTGCGCCCGGGTCGAGTCCGAGAGGTGGTCGACCATCAGCGGGGCGTCGTCGAGCTGTGCCTGCACCTCGGGTCGCTTGTCGTCGAGCACGCGCAGCGGGTTGATCTGCGCCCGGCGGCGGGTGTCCTCGTCGAGGTCGAGCTTCTCCAGGAACTGCACGAGCAGCTCCCGGTACTGCGGCCGGTCGGAGCTGTCGCCCAGCGAGGTGAGCAGCAGCTCGAAGTCGGTCAGCCCGAGGTCGCGGAACCCCTGCACTCCGAGGGCCACCACCTCGGCGTCCAGTGCGGGGTCGTCGACGCCGAGGGCCTCCATGTCGACCTGCGTGAAGTGCCGGTAGCGGCCGGCCTGCGGGCGTTCGTAGCGGAACGCCGAGCCGACCGTCCACAGCTTCACCGGCAGCGCGCCGGTGTGCAGCCGGTGCTCGATGAAGGCGCGCATCAGCCCGGCGGTCAGCTCCGGGCGCAGGGTGAGCGAGCGGCCACCGCGGTCGTCGAAGGTGTACATCTCCTTCGTCACGACGTCGGTTGACTCCCCCACCCCGCGGGAGAAGACGGCGGTCTCCTCGAACACCGGCGTCTCGACGTAGCCGTAGCCGGCCCGCCGCAACGGCGCGGTCAGCGCCTCCCGGACGGCGAGGAACCGCGCGGAGTCCGGCGGGAGCGTGTCGAACGTGCCCTTCGGGGCGCGAAGATCGGTCACAGTCCCCGTCCCGACGGCGCGGGACCGGCTCCAGCGGCGGCCTCGGCAAGGTACGGGTTCGTCGCCCGCTCCCGCCCGATCGTGGTCGCCGGGCCGTGGCCGGGAAGCACGACCGTCTCGTCGTCCAAGGGCAATACGACGTCGCGCAGCGAGCGGAGCATCGCCTCCCACGACCCACCGGGGAGGTCGACCCGGCCGACCGACCCGGCGAAGAGCACATCGCCGGCGAGCAGGCCCGGCGCCTCCCCGAGGTCGACCGAGAACATGACCGACCCCTGGGTGTGACCGGGGGCGTGCCGGACGGTGAGGTCCACGCCCGCCAGCGAGAGCAGGGCACCGTCGTCGAGCGGCTTCACCTCCGACGGGTCGGGCAGCCGGACGCCGGAGATCAGCGGCGCGAGCGCCGGGCCGTGCCAGCGGCCCGGGTCCGACAGCATGCCGAAGTCGCTCGGGTGCAGGTAGGCGGGGATGTCGTAGCCGTCGCAGACCGGCAGCACCGAGAAGGTGTGGTCGAGGTGCCCGTGGGTGAGGACGACGGCGACCGGCTTGAGACCGTCCTCCGCGAGCATCCGGGCGAGCGGCTCGACGGCGTCCATGCCCGGGTCGACGACGACGCACTCCTGCCCCGGTCCCGAGGCCACGGCGTAGCAGTTGGTGCCGAACGCGCCGGCGGGGAAGGAGCGGATGAGCACCCGTGCAGGTTACGCGGGAGGAATCGCGGCGCCCCGGCGTGCCGGGGCCGCTCAGGTTCGCCACCTAGACTCGCCGGCAGACCAGCGGGTCGCGGCCGGTCCGGATCTCTCCGCCGCCGCCCCGCCGAGACACCCGTCCGCCCGAGGAGTTCGACCGTGCCCACGAGCAAGCAGCGTCGTCAGGCTGCCCAGCGCCACCTGCAGCGCCAGTTGGAGCGCCGCGCCGAGCAGCAGAAGAAGCGCCGCCGCAACCTCGGCATCGTGGCTACCGTGATCGCGGTGGTCGTCGTGGTGGGGGCGGCCCTGCTGATCACCGGCGTCTTCACCGGGGACGACGACAGCCCGGAGGCGGCCGGCGCGACGACGGCCGCCCCGACGAGCAGCACGGCGGCCGTGACGACCAACGCCGACGGAACCGTCGCCTGCACCTACACGCCCGACGACTCGGGCAACCCCGGCCTGACCGACATCGGCACCCCGCCCAACCCGGAGGCGACCCCGACGCAGGGCACCGACACCCTGCTCATGAGCACGAACCAGGGCGACCTCACCCTCACGCTGAACCGGACGGCGGCCCCGTGCGCGGCGGCCAGCTTCGCCTACCTCGCCTCGCAGAAGTTCTTCGACGGCAGCCCCTGCCACCGCGAGGTCAACCAGGCGGCCTTCGGCGTCCTGCAGTGCGGTGACCCCACCGGTTCGGGGTCGGGCGGACCCACCTACAAGTTCGCCGAGGAGGTCACCCCCGAGACGACCTACCCGCGGGGCACGATCGCCATGGCCAACAGCGGGACGCCGGGGTCCACGGGCAGCCAGTTCTTCCTGTGCTTCGTCGACACGCAGCTGTCCCCCGACTACACCGCCGTCGGCACCGTCGACGCGGCCGGGCTCGCCGTCCTGGACACGATCGCCGCGGCGGGCAACGACGGCTCCTTCGAGCCCAGCCCGGGGGGCGGGGCGCCGAAGACCCCGGTCACGATCAACACCATGACCGTCATCTCCTGACGGCCCGCCGACCGAGCCGGTTGATCATCGGCGAATGGCTGCTCGACACGCCGTCGGGCCCCACCAATCGCCGATGATCAACGACGACTGGGGGGCGGACGCGGTCCGCTACGCGGTGACGCGCTCGACGTCGAAGACGCCCTCGACGTTGCGCACCGTCTGCAGCACCGCACCCAGGTGGGCGGGGTCGGCGAGCTCGAAGGTGAACCGGCTGACCGCCACCCGGTCGCGACTGGTCTGCACCGACGCGGACAGGATGTTCACCCGCTCGTCGGCCAGCGCCTTGGTGACGTCGGAGAGCAGCCGGTGCCGGTCGAGCGCCTCGACCTGGATGGCGACCAGGAACACCGAGCCCGGCTGCGAGGCCCACTCGACCTCGACCAGCCGCTCGGGCTTGCGCTGCAGGTCGGCGGCGTTGGTGCAGTCGGTGCGGTGCACGCTGACGCCGCCGCCGCGGGTGACGAAGCCGAGGATGTCGTCGCCGGGCACCGGGGTGCAGCACTTGGCGAGCTTGGCCCAGACGTCGCTCATGCCGTGCACGACGACGCCCGGGTCGCCACCGGACGAGCGGCGAGGGATCGAGCGCCGGGTCGGGATCGCAGTCTCGGCGATGTCCTCGGTCGCGCCCTCCGCCCCGCCCAGCGCGGTGATCAGCTTCTCCACCACCGACGTGGCGGACAGCTGGTGCTCCCCGACCGCGGCGTAGAGCGCGGTCACGTCGGCGTAGCGCAGGTCCTTGGCCAGGGTGCTCAGCGCCTCGCCCCCGAGCAGCCGCTGCAGCGGGAGACCCGCCTTGCGCATCGCCCGAGTGAGCGCCTCCTTGCCGGCCTCGACGGCGTCCTCGCGGCGCTCCTTGGTGAACCACTGGCGGATCTTGGTCCGTGCGCGGGAGGAGCCGACGAACTGCAGCCAATCCTTCGACGGTCCGGCGGTGGGCGACCGCGAGGTGAACACCTCGACGACGTCGCCGTTGGAGAGCTTGCTGTCCAGCGAGACCAGCGAGCCGTTGACCCGGGCGCCGATGGTCCGGTGGCCGACCTCGGTGTGCACCGCGTAGGCGAAGTCGACCGGCGTGGACTCGCCCGGCAGACTGATCACGTCGCCCTTGGGCGTGAAGACGAAGACCTCCTGCGGGCCGAGGTCGTAGCGCAGCGTCTCCAGGAACTCGCCCGGTTCCTGGGCCTCGCGCTGCCAGTCCAGCAGCTGGCGCAGCCACAGCATGTCGTCGGGCGAGCCGGCCTTCGGCGCGCCGAACTCGCCGGCGCTGGGCTTGCCGCCGGCCCGGGCGCGCTCCTTGTACTTCCAGTGCGCGGCGATGCCGTAGTCGGCCGTGCGGTGCATGTCGTGCGTGCGGATCTGCAGCTCGACGGGCTTGCCGTGCGGCCCGATCACGGTCGTGTGCAGCGACTGGTACATGTTGAACTTCGGCATCGCCACGAAGTCCTTGAACCGGCCGGGCACCGGCTGCCAGTGGGCGTGCATGATGCCCAGCGCCGCGTAGCAGTCGCGCACCGAGTCGACCAGGACGCGGATGCCGACGAGGTCCCAGATGTCGGTGAAGTCGCGGCCGCGCACGATCATCTTCTGGTAGATCGAGTAGTAGTGCTTGGGCCGGCCGGTGACGACCGCCTCGATCTTCGCGGCCTTCAGCTGCTCGGTGACGGCGCTGGTGACCTCGGCCAGATAGGTGTCCCGCGACGGCGCGCGCTCGGCGACCAGCCGGACGATCTCGTCGTACCGCTTCGGGTACAGCGTGGCGAACGCGAGGTCCTCGAGCTCCCACTTGATCGTGTTCATGCCCAGCCGGTGCGCCAGCGGGGCGAGGATCTCCAGCGTCTCGCGCGCCTTCTTCTCCTGCTTCTCGGGCGGCAGGAAGCGCAGCGTGCGCATGTTGTGCAGCCGGTCGGCGAGCTTGATGACCAGCACGCGCGGGTCGCGGGCCATCGCGACGATCATCTTGCGGATGGTCTCGGCCTGCGCCGCGTCGCCCAGCTTCACCTTGTCGATCTTGGTCACGCCGTCGACGAGGTGGGTGACCTCCGAGCCGAACTGGGTGGTGATGGTGTCCAGCGTGACGCCGGTGTCCTCGACCGTGTCGTGCAGCAGGGCCGCCACCAGGGTGGTGGTGTCCATACCCAGGCCCGCCAGAATCGTGGCGACGGCCAGCGGGTGGGTGATGTACGGGTCGCCGCTCTTGCGCTTCTGGCCGGCGTGGGCGCCCTCGGCGACGTCGTAGGCGCGCTGCAGCAGCGCGAGGTCGGCCTTCGGGTGGCTCTGGCGGTGCAGCGCGGCCAGCGGCTCCAGGACCGGGCGGACGACGGTGCTGCGCTGCCCCGCGACGATCGCACGGGCCAGGCGGTCGCGGACCCGGCGCCGCGAGACCCCGGGGCCGCCGTCACCGGGCTCGGAGCCGACGTCGTCGGGCCGGCGCACGCCGGGGCGGTCGGGCAACGCCGGGCGGCGGACCGCCGGCGCGGACTCCGCCTGCTCGGCGGCCGGGGGCCCGTCGGCGGGGGCGGTCGGCGGGCTGGCGGTCCCGCTCTCGCCCGGCCGCGCGGCAGCCGCGTCGGCGGCTACGTCGGGGGCCACGGCGACTCCTGCCGGTTGCGGAGAGAAATCCCTCCCCATGCTAGCGGGGCGGCTGCGCGTGCAGCCTTTCCCGGCCGGGGGCTCCCCCGGTCAGGTGGTCCAGAGCGCGTGCACGGCGTGCGGCGCGAGGCGCTCACGTCCGGCCAGCGCGGTGAGCTCGATGATCACCGAGACGGCGACTACGACGGCGCCGGCCCGCTCGACGAGGGCGATGGCGGCGCCGAGGGTGCCGCCGGTGGCCAGCACGTCGTCGACGACCAGCACCCGCTGCCCGGGCGTCAGGGAGTCGGCGTGCAACTCCAGCGTCGCCGTCCCGTACTCGAGGGAGTAGTCGGCGCTGAACCGCTCCCGGGGCAGCTTCCCGGCCTTGCGGACCGGGACGACGCCCACCCCCGCGTCGTAGGCGACCGCGGCGGCCAGCAGGAAGCCCCGCGCCTCCACGCCGACGACGGCGTCGAACCCCAGGTCGCCCGTGGGCCGGCCGTCGGCGTGGGCGACCGCCGCGACCCGCGGGTCGCCGCTGGAGGGTGCCGCCAGCCCGTCGATCACCCGGCGGAAGGCCGGGCCGTCGGCGAACACCGGGGTGAGGTCCCGGAACAGGATCCCGGGCTCCGGGAAGTCGGGGACGTCGACAGCGAGGCTCGCGATCAGCTCGTCGAGCGGCAGATCGGCCGGAGCCTCGGTCACCGGCGCCGCTTGCCGGAGGACCGGCGGTCGCCGCCCGGCCGCTGCGGGCGGGCACCGGGCCGCGGGGTGCTGGTGCCGCGGGTGGCCGGCTCCGGCCGCACCGAGGACGGCGACTCGACGACGACGTCCGCCGCGACGGAACCAGGCAGATCACGCTCCGCGACGGCGACCGACGAGCCGCGCGCACCCTTCGCCCGCCGGGCGCTGGCGACCTGGCCGGCAGCGACGGGGGTCCTGCCGGCGGACTGCCGGGCGGCGGCCGCGCGGCGGGCGGCCACCCGGCGGCGCAGCGCCACCTGCTCGGGCTCGCGCTCCTTGAGGTCGGCGACGATCGGCGTCGCCAGGAAGATCGACGAGTATGTGCCCGCGGCCAGCCCGACGAAGAGCACGAGCGCGAGGTCCTTGAGCGTGCCGACCCCCAACAGGCCGGCCCCCACGAACAGCAGCCCGGCCACCGGCAGCAGCGCGATGACCGAGGTGTTGATGGAGCGCATCAGCGTCTGGTTGACCGCGAGGTTGGCCGCCTCGCTCCAGGTCATGCGGGCACCGCGCTCGAGGTCCTTGGTGTTCTCGTCGACCTTGTCGAAGACCACGACGGTGTCGTACAGCGAGAACCCGAGGATGGTGAGGAAGCCGATGACGGTCGACGGCGTGACCTCGAACCCGATCAGCGAGTAGATCCCCGCCGTGACGACGATGTCGTGCACGAGGGCGGCGATCGCGCCGATTGCCATCTTCGGCTGGAACCGCAACGCCAGGAACGCGACGACCGCGACCAGGAAGACCACCAGCGCGATCAGCGCCTGGTCGGTGATGTCGTTGCCCCAGTCGGCACTGACCGCCTCCGGGCTCACCTGCTCCGGGTCGATGCCGGCCGCGTCGGCGACGGCGTCGCGCACGGCGCGCTCGCCGTCGGTGTCGAGCTGGCCGGTGCGCAGCAGCAGGGTGTCCCCGCCCACCACCTGGGCGGTGGCGACGTCGGCGCCGGCGTCCTCCGCGGCCGCGCGGACGTCGGCGAGCTGCTCGTTGGAGCCGGGCAGCCGGAAGCTGTTGCCGCCCTCGAAGTCGATGCCGAAGTTGAAGCCGCGGAAGATGATCGACGCCAGGCACAGCACCACGACCACGGCCGTGACACGGTAGATGAGCTTGCTGTGGCCCACCACGTCCAGGCCGACCTCGCCGTTGTAGAGGCGGTGGGCCAGGGAGACCCGCCGCTCCGAGCCCGGGACGATCTGCTGGCCGGACCCCTCGCGGGGCAGCCCGGCGTCCACCAGCGCCTCCTCGTCCGCCGAGGCGGACGACTCGGCCAGCACCGCGTCGGTGTCCTGCTGCTCGTCGGCGTCGGTGCCCACGGGCACCACCGCGTCGTCGGCCGGCGCCTGACCGGTCGGCGTGTCGGGGCGGGTCATGACGTGCTCCTGTCCTGTCCGGTGCGGGAGGCCGTGCCCGCGCCGACCAGCGCGCGGTCGCCCGTGCGGGCGGCCCCCACCGGACGGCGGGTGTGCTCCACGCGGCCGAGCCCGGACATCCGGCTGCTGCCGAACGACTTGAACCGGGCGAGCACGGCCATCAGCGGATGGGTGAAGAGGAAGACGACCACCAGGTCGAGGACCGTGGACATGCCGAGGGTGAACGCGAAGCCCTTCACGTCGCCGATGGCGAGCAGGTAGAGGATCGCGGCGGCCAGGAAGCTGACCGCGTCGGCGGAGAGGATCGTCCGCCGGGCCCGCACCCAGGCGCGCGGCACCGCCGAGCGCAGGGTGCGTCCCTCGCGGATCTCGTCCTTGAGCCGCTCGAAGTAGACGACGAACGAGTCGGCGGTGATGCCGATCGACACGATGAACCCGGCGATGCCGGCCAGGCTCAGCGTGAAGCCGATCTGCCGGCCGAGGAGCACCAGGCAGGCGTAGACCACGACGGCCGACAGCAGCAGGCTGGCGATCATCACCAGGCCGAGGAGCCGGTAGTACACCAGCGCGTAGACGAAGACCAGCGCGATGCCGATGGCCCCGGCGATGAGGCCTGCCTGCAGCTGCTCGGCGCCGAGCTCGGTCGAGATGGACTGCGCGGTCGCCTGCGTGAAGCTCAGCGGCAGGGCGCCGTACTTGAGCTGGTTGGCCAGCTCGGTCGCGGACGCCTGGTCGAAGGTGCCGGAGATCTCGGTGCCGCCGGCGATCGCCTGGTTGATCGTCGGCGCGGAGATCACCCGCCCGTCGAGCGTGATGCCGACCTGCTTGCCGATGTTCGCGCCGGTGTACTCGGCCCACGCGGCCGAGCCGTCGGTGTCGAAGTCGAGCTGGACGATCCACTCGCCGGTGGCCTGGCGGGTGCCGGCGCTGGCGTCGGTGACCTGCGTGCCCTCGACGACGGCGGGCCCGAGCAGGTACTTGAAGCTGCCGTCCTCGCTGCACGAGGCGACGACGTCCTCGGGCCGGTCGACCGAACCCTGGGAGTCGGTGTCGCAGGTGAGCGTCGCGTACTCGGCCGCGGCCTGCTCCTCGGTGACCGCCGGGCCGGACGTGTCGGCCTCCGGGTCGGCGACCGCGCCGTCGGAGGGCGTCGCGCCGGCCGCGTCGGTGGGCTCGGCCGGAGTCGGAGGAGCGGCGGAGTCCGTCGGCGCAGCGGGGTCGGTGGGGGTCGCGCCGTCGGACGGCGTCGCGCTGTCCGTGGCGGGCGCCGCCGGCTCGGGCCCCTGGAGGACCGGGCGGAACCGCAGCTGCGCGGTCTGGCCCAGCTCACGTGCCTGGTCGCCGTTGTCCCCCGGCACCGAGATCACGATGTTCGAGTCGCCCTCGGTGACGACCTCGGCCTCGGCGACGCCGAGCCCGTTCACCCGCTGCTCGATGATCTGGCGGGCCAGCTCCAGGTCCTCCTGGGCGGGCGCCTTGCCGTCGGGGGTGCGGGCGGTCAGCGTGACCGTCGTCCCGCCGCGCAGGTCGAGGCCGAGCTGCGGGGTGCGGGTGTCCCCGGTGAGGAAGATCAGCGCGTAGAGGATGCCGACGATCAGGGCGAACGCGCCGAAGTACCGGCCCGCCGGCATCGAGCGAGTGGCCACGGTGCTCCCCCGGCTCAGAGGGTGCCGTCGACCGGGCGACCGCCGGCCGTCCCGGTCGAGCCCGTGTCGGTGCCGTCGTCGTCCGTGCCGTCCGTCGCGAGGGCCGGCTTGCGGACCTCCAGGACCGCCTGGCGGGCGAAGGTGACGACGACCCCGGGCGCGATCTCCAGGTCGACCGTCTTGTCGCCGAGCGCGGCAACCGTCGCGTGCAGGCCGCTGGTCGTCATCACCGACGTTCCGGGCTGGAGCGAGCTCTGCATCTCCTGCGCCTGCGCCTGCATCCGCTTGCGCTGACGGGCGGGCATCACGAACAGCAGCACCACGGCGAGTGCCAGGAGGATGAACGGGAAATACTGCTCCACGACTGATGTGCCTCTCTACCGCGCGTGCTGCTCCGCGGTGGGTGCGGACCGGGTCGGGCCCGCTCGGGTGCGTCGATTGCCTACGTCTGGTGCACGGCGCGCAGGTGACCGGGCGGGGCGCGCACGGCCGCGGCCGGACGAGTTGCGCGCCAGCGTCCCGGAGTCTATGCGCCGTTCGGTGGCTTCGACGACACACCCGGGGCTGTCGGTGCGCCGGTGACCTGGTGGACGTGCCGGTCGAGCAGTGCTCGGGCCTCTGCGTCGCGCCCGCACGCGCGGAGCAGGACGGCGTAGTTCTCCGCGCAAGCCGCCACGCCGGGGTGCCCGGGCGGGACGGTCGCGCAGAGAACGGCCAGGCAGCGGCGGTAGAGGTCCTCGGCCTCGGCGAAGCGGGACCCGGCCCGGAGCACGGTCGCCAGGTTGTTCATCGTGGGCACGAGCTCGGGGTGGGCAGCGCCGAGGACGCGCTCCTTGATCGTCAGGGCGCGGCGGTACAGCGCCTCGGCGGCGGCGAGGGCGCCGGCGCGCTGCTCGATGGCCGCGAGGTTGTTCAGGGTGATCGCGACCTCGTAGTGGTCGGGGCCGTAGACCCGCTCGAACACGCCGAGGGCCTCCTGCAGCAGGACCTGCGCCTCGCCCGCCCGGCCCAGCGCGTCGAGGATCGCTGCCAGGGCGGCCCGGTCGGCGGCCACCGTCGGGTGGTCGGGGCCGAGAACCGCCTCCCGGATCTCCACCGCACGGCGGGCCGGGGCCTCTGCGTCGGCGTGCCGGCCGCTGGCGTGGCCCAGCCCACCGAGGTTGTGGTGGACGCTCGCCGCCTCAAGGCTCTCGGCGCCCCAGGCGCGCTCGCAGATAGCGAGGGCCCGCACGTACAGGGGCTCGGCCTCGTCGAAGCGGCCGGCGTACTTGAAGACGATGGCCAGGCCGTTGAGCAGGGTGGCCACGTCGGGATCGATGGGATCGAGGACGTCGTCGGCGAGGGCCAGGCCATCGCGGTACGTCGCCTCCGCGTCGGCGTACCTGCCCTGGAGCCGGAGGCAGTTCGCCAGCCCGCCGAGGACAACGGTCCGCACCCTGTCACCGACCACCGCCGGCACGTCCGTCAGCGCGTCCAGCGCGCGGCGGTAGGAGTCGGCGGCCGGCGCGTTCTCGCCGAGGTCGGCCTGCAGCCGCCCCAGCGTCGCGAGCACGGACGCCCGCGCCACGCCGTCCAGACCCTCGGCGAGCGGCACGCACTCCGCGGCGCGATGGCGGGCCTCGGCGTACCGGCCCGCGGCGCGCAGCTCCCGGGCCGCATCGAGCAGGCGGCGGACCTCGTCGGCCGCGCCCCTCCGCGTGCGGGGGCGCGGCCTGCGGAGCCGGAGGGCGTTCAGCCCGCGTCCCGGACGAGCGTCTCGTTGTGGTTCTCGGTGATGCCTTCCCGCGGAGGGAGGAAGTCGCCCGCTGGTGTGCAGGCCGGCGAACGCAGCTCACCCGAGTGGTCGGCCTGCGCGACACAGCCCCGCGTTCCCTCCGAGGCAGCCGCCGACGACCCACCGATGAGCACGGCCGCGGCCGAGCACGCGGCGACGAGGATGCCCCGGCCGCTCATGCCGCGTCCCGTACGAGCGTCTCGTTGTGGTTCGACGTGATCCCCTCCCGTGGGGGCAGGAATCCCTCAGCCGGCGAGCAGGCCGGGGACCGGAGCTCACCCGAGTGGTCGGCCTGCGCGACACAGCCCCGCAGTCCCTCCGACGCAGCTGCCGGCGAGACGCCGAAGAGCACGGCCGCCGCAGAGCATGCGGCCACCAGGATCCCCCGGCCGCTCATGCTTCGTCCCGGACGAGCGTCTCGTTGTGGTTGGTCTCGAGCCCGTCGCGACCGGGCGGCAGGAAGACCTCGCCCGACTGGCAGGTCGGTGAGACCGGCCCGGTCAGGTGGGCCTGCTGGGCGGTGCAGGCGCGGTCGTCCTGCGCCCGGTCCGGCAGGGTCAGGGCAGCCGCCGGCGAGGCGCCGAGCAGGACGGCCGCGGCCGAGCACGCGGTCACGAGCAGCTTCTTCATCGATCCGGTCCCTCCTCGGAGCGCGAGGAGGTCCTCCTCGCTCCCGCCATGCTGGCGAGGAGGAGGGCCCGCGGACGTCGGCCGTACGGGCTATCCGGGTCCGCCGCAGGGCGGATATTCGAGGGGCGTCAGGCGTCGAAGAGGGGTTCCGGTGAGGCGTCCGGGGCCGCCGTGCCGCCGAGGGCACCCCATCCACCGAGCAGGGCGCCGCCCTTGGGCAGCGGATGACCCAGGTGTCGCCAGGCGGCCTCGGTGGCGACCCGGCCGCGCGGAGTGCGGGCGAGCAGGCCGGCCCGCACCAGGAACGGCTCGCACACCTCCTCGACGGTGTTCGGCTCCTCCCCCACCGCCACGGCCAGGGTGGCCACCCCCACCGGCCCGCCCCCGAAGCGCACGACGAGGGCCTCGAGCACGGCCCGGTCGAGCCGGTCGAGCCCCAGCTCGTCGACGTCGTAGAGCGCCAGCGCGGCGCGGGCCACGGCGCGGGTGACCCGCCCGTCGGCCTCCACCTCGGCGTAGTCCCGCACCCGGCGCAGCAGCCGGTTGGCGATCCGCGGGGTCCCGCGGGAGCGGCCGGCGATCTCGGCGGACCCGTCGTCGGTGAGCTCGACGCCGAGCAGGTCGGCGCTGCGGGCCAGCACAAGCTGCAGCTCGGCCGGCTCGTAGAACTCCATCTGGCCGACGAACCCGAACCGGTCGCGCAGCGGGCCGGTGAGCAGGCCGGCGCGCGTGGTGGCGCCGACCAGCGTGAACGGGCTGATCTCCAGCGGGATCGCCGTCGCCCCCGGGCCCTTGCCGACGACGACGTCGACCCGGAAGTCCTCCATCGCCATGTACAGCAGTTCCTCGGCCGGCCGCGCGATGCGGTGGATCTCGTCGATGAACAGCACGTCGCCGGGGCCGAGGTTGGAGAGCATCGCCGCCAGGTCACCGGACCGTTCGATCGCCGGGCCGCTGGTGATCTTGACCGCCGTTCCCAGCTCGGAGCCGATGATCAGCGCGAGGCTGGTCTTGCCCAGCCCGGGCGGGCCCGACAGCAGCACGTGGTCCGGCGGCCGGCCCCGGCGCTTGGCCCCCTCGAGGACCAGCGCGAGCTGGCGGCTGACCTTCGGCTGGCCGATGAACTCGGTGAGCGAGTGCGGCCGCAGCGCCGACTCGACGACGCGCTCCTCGTCACCGGCCTGGGACGACACGGAGGGATCCTGGCCGAGCGCGTCGGCGATCGAGCCGGTGAGCGGCCGGTCGAACGGACCGCTCATGACCTACCCAGCAGCTGCAGAGCCTGCCGCAGGAGGACGGCGACCTCGACGGAACCCGTGGCGGTGATCTGCTCGTCGGCCACCGGCGCCAGCTGGGCGATCGCGCCGTCGGCCTCCCTGACGCTCCAGCCGAGGCCGACCAGTGCGGAGGTGAGCTGGTCGCGCCAGGGGGCGACCGGCGTGACCGAGGGCAGCGACGGCCCGTCGAGCGACGTGTCGAACGTCGTCGAGCCCAGCCGGTCGCGCAGCTCGAGGACCAGCCGCTCGGCACCCTTCTTCCCGATGCCCGGCACCTGCATGAGCGCCTTGAGGTCGCCCATCGACACCGCGCGCCGCACCTCGCGCGGCGGGTGGATGGCGAGCACGGCCTGCGCCAGCCGTGGGCCCACCCCGTTGGCCGTCTGCAGGAGCTCGAACAGCTGGCGCTCGTCGTCGTCGGCGAACCCGTACAGCGTCAGCGAGTCCTCGCGGACGATCAGGCTCGTGGCCAGGCGGGCCGTCTCGCCCACCTGCAGCCGCGCGATGGTGCCCGGCGTGCACTGCACCGCCAGGCCGATCCCGCCGACCTCGACGACGGCGCCGTCAGGCGACACCGCCGCGACGCGACCGCTCACCGAGGCGATCATCGGGCCGCCACCCCGGTCCACCGCGGGAGGGTGGTGGTGCGCACCGGGGCGCCGATGCCGCCGGCGATCGCCGCGCGGCGCAGCCGGTCCTGGGCCGGGCCGCGCCAGGCGTGGCAGACGGCCAGGGCGAGGGCGTCGGCGGCGTCGGCGGGCTTGGGCGCCTCCGCCAGTCCGAGCACACGGGTGACCATGAGGGTGACCTGCTCCTTGTCCGCCCGGCCGTTGCCGGAGATGGCCGCCTTGACCTCGCTCGGGGTGTGCCAGGCGACCGGGCGGTCGGCCTGCGCGGCGGCGAGGGCCGCGACGCCGGCGGCCTGCGCCGTGCCGGTCGCCGTCCCCTTGTTGTTCTGGGTGAAGACCCGCTCGATCGCCACGACGTCGGGCCGGTGCTCGCGCAGCAGCGCCGTGACGCCGGTGTGCAGCTCCAGCAGGCGAAGCTCCAGGTCGAGCTCGGCCATCGTGCGGATCACCCCGACCCCGACCGCGGTGGGCCGGGCGCCGGGACGTCCGTCGACCACGCCCCACCCGCACCGGGTGAGGCCCGGGTCGATGCCGAGCACCCTCATGGATCCGCCCCTGTCAGCCGAACGCCTGTTCGACCGAGGCTAGCCGGGCAGACCGACGAAAACAGCGGCGACACACCGCTAGCCGACGCGCTCGAGCACCTCGTCGGACACGTCGTAGTTCGCGTAGACGTTCTGCACGTCGTCGCAGTCCTCGAGGGCGTCGATCAGCCGGAAGACCTTGCCGGCGTTCTCCTCGTCGAGCTCGACGGAGACGCTGGGCACGAACCCGGCCTCGGCCGAGTCGTACTCGATGCCGGCCTCCTGCAGCGCGGTGCGGACGGCGACCAGGTCGCCGGGCTCGCAGACCACCTCGAACGTGTCACCGAGGTCGCGCACCTCCTCCGCGCCGGCGTCGAGCACCGCCATGAGGACCGAGTCCTCGTCGACGCCGTCGGCCTGGGGCACGACGATGACGCCCTTGCGGGAGAACAGGTAGGAGACCGAGCCGGGATCGGCCATCGACCCGCCGTTGCGGGTCATCGCGGTGCGCACCTCCATGGCCGACCGGTTCTTGTTGTCGGTCAGGCACTCGATGAGGACGGCGACCCCGCCGGGGGCGTATCCCTCGTAGGTGATGCCCTGGTAGTCGACGCCGCCGGCCTCGGCGCCGGACCCCCGCTTGACCGCGCGGTCGATGTTGTCGTTGGGCACCGAGCTCTTCTTCGCCTTCTGGATGGCGTCGAACAGCGTGGGGTTGCCCGCCGGGTCACCGCCGCCGGTGCGGGCGGCCACCTCGATGTTCTTGATCAGCTTGGCGAAGAGCTTGCCGCGCTTGGCGTCGATCCCGGCCTTCTTGTGCTTGGTCGTCGCCCACTTGGAATGGCCGCTCATGCCTTGCCCCTCTCGTTCCCGGCAGCTGCGCCGGCCTGCTCGGCCAGGTGGCGGCGGACGACGTCCGCGAACAGTGCGTGCACCCGGCGGTCCCCGGCGAGTTCGGGGTGGAAGCTCGTGGCCACCAGATTGCCCTGGCGGACGGCGACGATCCTACCGTCGGCCGCTCCCCCGACGACCCGGCCGAGGACCTCGACTCCCGGGCCGGCCTCCTCGACCCAGGGCGCCCGGATGAAGACCGCATGCAGCGGCCCACCGGGCAGCGCCGGGAACTCGATGTCGGACTCGAAGGAGTCGACCTGCCGGCCGAAGGCGTTGCGCCGCACGGTCACGTCCAGGCCGCCGATCGTCTCCTGGTCCGGCGGCGCGTCCAGCAGCCGGTCGGCCAGCAGGATCATCCCGGCGCACGAGCCGTAGGCCGGCAGGCCGTCGCGGACGGCGGCCCGCAGCGGCTCGAGCAGGCCGAACCGGTCGGCCAGCTTGACGATGGTCGTGGACTCACCACCCGGGATGACCAACCCGTCGACGGCGGCCAGTTCCTCGGGACGGCGGACCGGGACGGCGCGGGCACCCTGCTCCGCCAGGGCGGCCAGGTGCTCCCGGACGTCGCCCTGCAGGGCCAGCACCCCGATCAGGGGCGCGCTCACCAGCCGCGGGTCGCGTACCGCTCGCTCTCCGGGAGCGTGGACACGTTGATGCCGACCATCGGCTCGCCCAGCCCTCGGGAGACCTTGGCGATCACGTCGGGGTCGTCGTGGAAGGTGGTCGCCTGCACGATCGCAGCCGCGCGCAGCGCCGGGTCGCCGGACTTGAAGATGCCCGAACCCACGAACACGCCCTCGGCGCCGAGCTGCATCATCATCGCGGCGTCGGCCGGGGTCGCGATGCCACCGGCGGTGAACAGCACGACCGGCAGCTTGCCCAGGCGCGCCACCTCGGCCACCAGGTCGTACGGGGCGCGCAGCTCCTTGGCGGCGACGAACAGCTCGGTCTCGTCGAGCGTGCCCAGGCGCTTGATGCCCCCGCGGATGGAGCGCATGTGCCGGGTGGCCTCGACCACGTTGCCGGTGCCGGCCTCACCCTTGGAGCGGATCATCGCCGCGCCCTCGGAGATGCGGCGCAGCGCCTCGCCGAGGTCGGTGGCCCCGCACACGAACGGCACGGTGAACTCGGACTTGGCGATGTGGTGCGCCTCGTCGGCCGGGGTGAGCACCTCGGTCTCGACGATGTAGTCGACACCG
>Ga0126306_10000318_pt1 | contig 20901 bp, 19 predicted proteins | sample Plot27_FD_92592 | JGI IMG/M metagenome (GOLD analysis project Ga0126306, IMG submission 92592) | Serpentine soil microbial communities from UC McLaughlin Reserve, CA, USA - Plot27 | ecosystem: Environmental > Terrestrial > Soil > Grasslands | place: USA: UC McLaughlin Reserve, Lake County... | reverse complement strand
GGTGGGAACCGGCGGCGTAGGTAGCGAACGGTCCGCTGCCCGCCGGCCCCGTCCGGCACCGTGGTGGTGGCCACGTCGAGTCCGGCGTACCTGCTCGTCGGCTCCAGCACCTCACACCCCCAGCGACAGGGATTCGGCGACGCCCGCACCGGCCGTGGCGACAGCCGACATGCTGCCGACGGTCGCCATGACCTCCTTGGTGACCTGATGGGCGAGGAACACGTAGTAGCCAGGGTTGGTCAGCGGCAGGTCGCTGTACGACAGCACCCGCAGCCCGAGCGCCACCCTGGCGCGGATCGGGTTGAGCCCCGGGTCGTAAGCCTGTTCGGTGATGGAGAATTGGGTGAGCCGCACAGGGACCACTCGCTTGATTCCCCAGATCAGCAGGGTCAGCGGTGCCTCGGCCGGGATCAGCTCGACCGTGCCGGCCAGCGCAAGGACTGTGTTGGCGATCACTGTTGCGCTCTTCGGGTACAGCAGCATCTCCAGCGACGAGAGCTGTGGGTAGATGCCGAGCGCCCCTGCCAGGGGATCACCGGCGGCCAACTGGTCGGCGGCGTCGATCTCGACCGCCAGCGTGATGTTCTCGATCGGCGCGCCGGACAGCCGCAACGCCTCATTGCGAGCGCCACCGCTCGCCCCGGCCCCGCCGCCAGGGGCCCGAGCCTGCAGGGTGCGGGTCATCTCGTCCGGGTTGTACTGGAACACCACGAGGCTGGCGAGCGGGTTCATCGGATCCACGCCGACCAGCGCACCGCGGACGGTGCGCGGCGACCCAGGGAATCCAGTCATCCTCGCCGCTTCAGCCAAGTTCGCATACCGCGATGCTGGTCCGAGCCCGTCACGTCACCGTCACAGCACCGTCACTCGATGCCAGGTGGCGCAAAGCGGAACCCTGTTGCCTTCGTGGTGTTTACCCGGGTCATTCATGTGGCTGATCGTTGGGTGTGGGCGAGTTCAGACGCGCGTCCGAACGTTTCTTGTCATGGTGGTGCGCCCGGTCCATGGGTCGCTGCTCAGAGTTCAGATGGGATGGATCAGGCCGTCGGGGCGGGTAGCGCCGCAAGTCTGGTGAAGGCCGTGACGAGCTGGCCCAGGGCCAGTGCTGGTTTCGATGCGCAGTCGTAGCCCGCGTCCGCCGCGGCTGAGTCGCGCGGCGACGTGCCGGAGCCGATAGCGCAACTTCTTCGGCCTCGGCCAGTGCGCCGTCGGGCAGCAGGGGCTGGGCCCCGGCGATCAGGTCGGTGGCGATCATCAATGCGCTCAGCCAGATGGTGTTGTTGGCCAGGTCGCGGGAGGCGAACCGGCCCAGGCCGGTGTCCTTGCCGGTCCGGATGAGGTCTTCGACGCGGGCATGGGCGCGGTGCCGGGCGTCTAGGAACGCCGACCGACCCACGCGGGTGTCGGTAGCGAACGCGGTGTAGCGCCACCCGTCGGGCCGCGGGACTAGGCTGCGTCTGTAGTAGACGCCTTACTACAAATGGCAGGGCAGACGATGTCTGCCCTGCCATTTTCCCTGGTAGCGGGGGCAGGATTTGAACCTGCGACCTCTGGGTTATGAGCCCAGCGAGCTACCGAGCTGCTCCACCCCGCGTCGTTGTGCCTCAATCATAGGCAGGTCCACACCCAGACTGCAAAACGCGGCCGGGGTGACGCTCGACACGGCGCTCTCTAGCGGGCTAGTTCGGGCATATCTGGCCTAATTCCCCTCGGGCGGGCACCCGGGGTGCCCGCCCGCGGGCGTCAACTGGACGGACTCGGGGTCGGTGAGGCTCCGCCGCCGGCTGGTGACGGTGACGCCGTCGGCGCCGTCTTGGCGTTCTTCTGCGCCGCCTCGAACTGCTTCACCGCCTTGTCCAGATCGGACTGCGCCTGTCCGATGCCGGCGAAGTCGCCCTTCTGCTGCGCCGTCTTCAACGCGTCCAGCGCCTTCTGGATCGCCGCTACCGCGGCGGCCACCGACGAGTCCTGCGGGGGCGGCCGGCTACCGGTGGTCGGCGGCGGCGTCGCGCCGGGCTTCGTCGGTGTGGTCGGCGTGGTCGGCGTGGTCGTCCCGGTGCCGAACAGCACGTCCAGCGCCTGTGGCAGCGTGTCCGCGTACCCGACCTGGTCACCGAAGGAGACCAGCACCTTGGTCAGCTGTGGATAGGCGTTGTTGCCGGTACCGCGGATGTAGACCGGCTCGACGTAGAGCAGCCCACCGCCGACGGGCAACGTCAGCAGGTTGCCGTAGACCACCCGCGACTCATTCGAGTTGAGCAGGGTCAGGTCCTGGCGCGCCACCTGGTCGTTCTGCATCTTCGGCTGCACCTGGTTCGGACCCAGGATCGGCGAGTTGCCGGGCAGCTCCAGCATCTTGATGCCGGGCTTGCCCTTGTCGTCATAGGACGCCGTGATCAGCGCGGCCAGGTTCTCCCGCTGGTTCGCGGTGACCGCGCTGGTCAGCTGGAACCGCGGGCTCTCCTGGCCGGGGAACTGCCCGACCAGGTAGTACGGCGGCTGGGGGGCGCTGTTCGGCTTCGTCGGGTCGTCCGGGACCTTCCAGAAGTCCTGGCCGCCGAAGAACTCCTGCGGGTCGCCGACGTGGTACCGCGACAGCACGTTCCGCTGCACCTTGAACAGGTCCTCCGGGTACCGGAAGTGGGCGGCCAGGTCGTCGCTGATCTCGGACTTCGGCTTGATGATGTCGCCGCCGAACGCCTTGTTCCACGTCTTGAGGACGGGGTCGGACTCGTCGAACGCGTAGAGCGTGACGGTGCCGTCGTAGGCGTCGACGGTAGCCTTCACCGAGTTGCGGATGTAGTTGATCTCGTCCTTGGCCAGCGCGGCGGTGCCGCGCCCGGTGAGCGAGTCCTCCGCCACGTCACCGAGCGTCTCGCGCTGCCCGTACGGGTAGGCGTTGCTGGTGGTGTAGCCGTCGACGATCCAGACGACCTTGCCGTCGACGACCGCCGGGTACGGGTCGCCGTCGACGGTGAGGAACGGCGCGACCTTCTCCACCCGCAGCCGCGGGTCGCGGACGTAGAGGACCTTGGAGTTCTCGTTGATTGCCCCGGAGAGCAGGAAGTTCTTCTCCCGGAAGTAGGTCGCGTAGACGAGCTGGCGGAACGTTGAACCGATCTTGATGCCACCCTTGCCGGTGTAGGTGGTGTTGATCTGCTCGCCGTCCTCGCCGCCCTCGGCCGCCGGCCGGTCGAATTCGCGGTCGCCGCCGGAGGCCTTGCCGACCACGGAGTAGTCGCCGATCAGCTCGCCGTAGTAGATCCGTGGCTGCTTGATCGGCACCGCCTGGGCGAACTCGGTGACCCGCTCGCCACTGCCCTCGTCGCCGAGGAAGCCGGAGACGAAGACCGGGTTGCCGGCCGCGTCCACCTCGTTCGCCGGCGCGGCGACGAAGCCATGGCCGTGGGTGTAGACCGTGTGCCTGTTGATCCAGTTGGTCTGGTTGCCGGTCAGATCGCGGGTGTTCAGCTCGCGAACGCCCACCACGTAGTCCTGGCTCTTGCCGCCGACGGTGTAGCGGTCGACGTCGAGCTGCTGGTTGAAGCCGTAGAAGCCACGTACCTGCTGCAACTGGGTGTAGGAGTCCGACAGCACGCTCGGGTCGAGGAGGCGGGCGTTCGGGATGGTACCGGTGTCGGCCCGCAGCTCCGCCGGCGTGGCGGTGGTCTTCGCCTGGTACCCCGTGCGCTCCACATCGGACACCCCGTAGGCCTCCCGGGTGGCCGCGATGTTCCTGCCGATGTACTCGGCCTCGCGCTCGTTTGCGTTCGGCTTGATGGTGAACTGCTCGGTGAAGGCCGGGACGGCGCCGCCGAGAACCACCGCGGAGACCAGCAGCAGCACCAGCGCCATCCCCGGCAGCAGCACCCGCCGCAGCCCCACGTTGACGAAGAAGACCAGCGCGCAGAGCGCGGCGATCCAGAGCAGGATGTTCTTCGCCGGCAGCAGCCACTCGATGTCGACCGCGGAGGCGCCGTTGACCTTGGATACGTCGCCGTACCCGAAGAGCAGGCCGTACCGGTCGAGGTAGTACGCGACCGCCTTCAGCGCGATGAAGATGCCGAGCAGCACCGAGAGGTGGCCGATCACCGCCGCGCTCATCCGCCCGCCGCTGCCCTGCAACCGCAGCCCGCCGTAGAGGTAGTGCACGAACAGCGACGCGACGATGGAGAGCACCACCGCCGTGAACGCCACTCCAAGCACGTACCGCCAGAACGGGTACTCGAAGACGTAGAACGACAGGTCGATGTTGAACTGCGGGTCTTCCCGACCGAACGGCGTGGAGTTGGAGAACAGCAGCCAGGTACGCCAGCGGGCCTGCGCGGCGAGGCCGGTGATCAGCCAGATGAAGGCGGCGAGGAGCGCGACGAGCAGCTTGAACCGCGGGGTGATCGCCAGCCGGTACCGTTCCAGGTTCTGCTGCTCCAGCGACATCGGCCGGTACGCCGGACGCAGCTTGAACGCGATCAGCAGGTTGGCTGCGACTATCGCGGCAACCACGCCTCCGACCAGCACGAACAACGCCAACCTGGTGCGGAGCGTGGTGGACATCACCTCGGTGAAGCCGACCTCGCGGTACCAGAGCCAGTCTGCGTAGAGGTTCACGCTGCTCGAGAGCACGATGATGAGCAGCAACAGGGTGACGACCGTGATGAGCACCCGGCGGTTGCGCCGGCTCACGGACGGCAGGGGCGACCGCATGGTCACGGGGCAACTCCTGGAATGGTGTCGTGTCGGTCCGACGCCATCCAACCTACCTTGCCCCCGCGGGCACAGCTGCTGAGAGCATGTCGGCATGGACACGCCGCCCCCCGCCGGCTCCGCACCGGCCGCGCTCAAAGCCGTCGTCGCGGAGCTCGAACTGCACGCCGACGCGACCGGCTGGGACCGTCCGCCGACGCTCTACGCGCTCGTCGACACGGCCGAGCTGATCGCCGCCGAGCCGACGCTCGGCACCCAGCTCGGCCTCACCCCGGAGACCGTGACGCCGGGGACGCTCACCCCCGTCGAACAGGAGCCGCTCGGCGATCAGCCGCTGGACGAGGCGCTGGCCAGGATCGCCTGGCCGGAGACCGTGCTGGGCTGCGCGTTGGTCCAGGAGGTGCTGGTGCTGCCGCCCGGGGCCGAGAAGGAGCAGCCTGACGGCGTGGATCCGATGGCCTGGGCGAGCGGCCACGCCGAGCGGCGCGAGGTCCGGATGACGGTGGCGGTGCTGCGGGACGGGGCCAGGGCGGCCGCGCTCCGGCTCCGCCCGACCGGACCGGATGACAAGGCCGAGGCAGCTTTCGGCGAGGACCTCGCCCCGAACCTCGCCGAGGCGCTGCTCGCCACCCTGCACTGAGCCCCTGCGAACGCTGCGGGCTCAGTGCGGGCAGGCCGGCGGCGCACCGCCCGCGCGCAGCGTCTCCAGCGAGGTCAGCGCGTCGTCGAGCGTCTTCACCCGGACCAGCCGGAGCCCGTCCGGCGCGGTCTTGACCGCCTCCGCGCAGTTCCCGTCCGGGGTGAGGAACGCCTTGGCGCCGGCCGCCTTGGCGGCGATCATCTTCTGCGGGATGCCGCCGATCGCCCCGACGTTGCCGTCGTCGTCGATCTCGCCGGTGCCGGCGATGAAGACGCCGCCGGTGAGGTCCTTCGGATCGAGCTTGTCGATGATCGCAAGCGCGAACATCAGCCCGGCTGACGGGCCGCCGATCCGGTCGAGGTCGAACGAGACCGTGAACGGGTGCGGCTGCTGCTGCTCCACCGAGACCCCGATCACCGGCCGGCGCTGCTCACCGTTGCCCGCGCCGGCGGTCTTGATCTTCACCGAGCCCGGCTTGCCCGCCCGGGTGTACTCGACCGTCACCTCGTCGCCGATCTTGCGCTCCATGATCCGCTGGATCAGCGTGGAGCGGCTGGTCACCGGCTTGCCGTCGACCTTGGTGAGGACGTCGCCCTTGGCCAGCTTGCCGGCCGACGGCGACCCCTTGGCCAGCTCGGCAACGGTCACCTGGACCGGGAAGCCCAGTTCGCGCAGCGCCGCGGTCTCGGCGGAGGGCTGCGACGCCTTGAACGCCTGCTCGTTCTCGGCCTCGACCTGCTTGTCGGTCTGGTCCGGCGGGTAGACCAGCTCGCGCGGGACCACCGCGGTGTCGCCGTCGATCCAGAACCGCAGCGCGCTGGCGAGGTCGATCCGGTCACGCACCGAGACGGTGGTCAGGTTGAGGTGGCCCTTGGACGTCGACACGTCGCGGCCGGAGATCGTGATGATCTCCTTGCCGTCGGACTTGCCGAGCGTGTCCAGCGTCGGGCCGGGGCCCAGGACGACGTACGGCACCGGCAGATACGACAGGCCGATCGAGAGTGCAAGCAACACCACGGCGCCGACGAGCACCGTCCACCCACGTCGCATCATGCGGCAAGCGTAGCGACGCTGTTCACCGACCCACCGCTGCGGAGCGCTCAGCCGCGCGCCTTGCGCCGCTTCCGGGCGCGGCGCACCAACGCGGCCGTCCCGACCAGGGCGACCGTGGCGCCGGCCGCGGCGGTGGCGCCCTTGGCATTGATCCGGAGCCGCTGCGGCACCACCGGCCGGCCCTCGGCATAGGCGGCCAGCGCCTCGGCGTTGCTGTACGCCGCGCGCCAGCCGGCCGCGCGAAGCTTCTCCGCCCCGACCACCCATGGATGGACCAGGTATGACAGCTCCGCCGGCCCCGTGGTCACCCCGATCGCGTGCAGCCGGGCGGCGGTGCCGAACGCCACCGCGGCGGGCAGCTCGACGCGGCGGCGGCCGAGCGCCTTCTCGACGTCCGCCTGCTCGAGCCACCCCTCGCTCGCCACCGTGACCGCGCCGGTCAGCCCACGCGCCACGGACACCTCGATCGCGCTGGCCAGGTCGTCGACGTGGCAGAACTGCCAGTGCGGACGCGCGCCGCGCACGGCCAGCAGCCGCGGCCCGTCGAGCAGCCCCGAGGCGGCGTGGTCCAACCCCGGCCCGACGAGCAGGGCCGGCCGGAGCACCGCCACGTCGAGCTGCGGGTAGGCCCGCTCGGCGCGCCGGGCCAGCCGCTCGATCTCCAGCAGGTCGCCGAGTGCGCTCGCCTCGGGCTGCGCCCGCAGCTCGGCGTCCTCAGGAAGGGGGACGGGGTTGTCGGCGTACGCGCCGTAGACCCGGGCGCTGGAGAGCAGCAGCACTTGCTTGACCCCTGTCGCGGCGGCCGCCGTCAGCGCCACCTGGGCGCCGCGGATGTTGCGTTGTCGCTGCTCGGCGCGGTCGACGTCCGGGTCGACGGAGAGCGCGAGGTGGACGAGGACGTCGACTCCGTGCAGCGCGCCGGCGAGCGTCGGGTCGGCGGGATCCGCCCGGCGGTAGGTGACCCCCGGTAGGCCGGACTTCTGGGTGTCCAGCGCGACCACCTGTCGGACGCTGTCAGCGGCGACGAGCCGCCGGCAGACCGCGGTGCCGATCTGAGCGGCGGCGCCCGTGACGGCGACCACCAAACCCGCGTTACGCCCTGAGCGACGCGGCCGGGCCATCATGGGCGAACCAGAGCTACGGTTGAGAGCATGACCGGCCGGAAGAGCACGTCATGAGCGACATCCCCTTCGGATTCAGCCTGCCTGGCGGCGGCAAGGGGCCAGACCCCAACGACCCCCAGTTTGCCGCGTTCCTGGCTCAACTGCAGCAGATCCTCTCCACCTCGAGCGGCCCCGTGAACTGGGACCTGGCCCGCCAGGTGGCGACCGGGCTCGCCCGCGAGGGCGACCGGTCCCTCACCGCGACCGAACGGACCGAGGTCGACGAGGCCCTCCGCCTCGCCGACCACTGGCTCGATCCGATCACCAGTCTGCCCTCCGGGGTCACGTCCACCGCGGGGTGGAGCCGGTTGGAGTGGATCGAGTCCACCCTGCCGACCTGGCAGCGGCTCTGCGACCCGGTCGCCGGCAAGGTCGTCGAGGCGATGGGGACGCTCCTCCCTGGCACCGGCGAGGGGCTCGACCCGGCGCAGCTCGGGCCGCTTGCCGGCCTGGCCGGAGCGGGCGGGCTCAGCGGGATGCTGAGCGGGCTCGGCGGCATGATGTTCGGCGGTCAGGTCGGGCAGGGCCTCGGCACGCTGAGCTCGGAGGTGCTCTCCTCCAGCGACATCGGGATCCCGCTCGGCCCCAACGGCGTAGGCGCCCTGCTCCCGGCCAACCTCGCCACCTTCACCGAAGGGCTGGAGCGCCCGGCGGACGAGGTGCGGCTCTACGTCGCGCTGCGCGAGGCGGCCCACCACCGGCTCTTCGTCCACGTCCCGTGGCTGCGCGCGCACGTGCTCGCCGCCGTGGACGCGTACGCCCGGGGCATCACGGTCGACCGCGAGGCGTTCGAGGACGCGATGCAGCGCTTCGACCCGACCGACCCGGAGAGCATGCAGGAGGCGCTCGGCGGCGGCATGTTCGAGCAGGTCGACACCCCGGAACAGCGGGTGGCGCTGGCCCGGCTGGAGACCGCGCTCGCGCTCGTCGAGGGCTGGGTCGCGCACGTCGTGGACACCGCGGCGGCCGGCCGGCTGATCGGGGCCGGTGCGCTCGCCGAGACGTTCCGGCGCCGGCGGGCTGCCGGGGGCCCGGCTGAGCAGACGTTCGCGACGTTGGTCGGGTTGGAGCTGCGGCCACGCCGGCTCCGCGAGGCCGCCACGCTCTGGGCGACGCTGGCCGAACACCGCGGCGCCGACGGGCGCGACGCGGTCTGGGCCCACCCCGACCTCATCCCGTCCGGGGACGACCTGGACGACCCGAAGGGGTTCGCCCTGCGCGAGACCGACGTCGACATGCCTGGACTCGAAGACCTCTGAGTTGCCGCCGCGGCGGGGTTGGCCCGCCACGGCGCTGGCACGGCGCTGGCAGCTCTGGCACGGCCGCCTCGGCGGCGTCGGCGCGGCTCAGGGGGCGGTGAGCAGGGCGCGGGTGGCTTCCCAACCTTCGAGCCCGGGGTCGAGCAGGTGGACATCGGCGGGCGCCCGCAGCCGGTGCCAGCTCGGTGCCTGCGCCACCGCACGGGGCGCGGGAGCGGCGGCGCGCAGCGTCGCGACGGTTGCCTCGTCCAGCCCCGGATCGGCCGCGACCAGCCACACCGGCACCGGCAGCCGCGCGGCGAGCCCCACCAGCCCGCCTCCGTCGGCCGGCGCGGCGGCCACCGGGTGGCTACCCAGGCCCCGGAACAGCTTCCCGACGTGCAGCGCCGGTACGTCCGGGGCGTCGGCGGCGATCACCGCGGCCTCGGCGTAACCGGCGTCGGCGGCGGCCCGCAGCGCGGCGACCGGGCGAGCGACCAGGACCGTGAAGACCGGCGTTCCTGGCCAGATCAGCGACGCGGCTAGCTCCTGGTCTGCCGGGGTGGCGGCGACCGCGGCCTGCACGTTCGCCAGGCTGGAGAGCAGGTCGGCGACGTCCTCGGCGAGCGCCGCCCGCCACGGCGATGCAGGGACTCCCGGCGGTGGGCGGGTGGCGTCCGGCGGGCCGAGCAGCGCGATGGCGCAGCGTCTGGTCAACCGGCCCGCCCGGCGCTGCCGACGGCGTCGCCGTCCACCGGGTCGTCCGGTTCGTCGCCGTCGCCGTCCTCGGTGCCGGTAAGGCCGCCGAGCCTGCCGTCCTCGGAGAAGCCGATCCCGGCCGCGGCCGCGACGCCCTCGAGATAGCCGCGGGCCCGCTGCGCGCGCGGGTAGCGGTCGACGAGTGCCCAGAAGTCCGGCCCGTGACCGGGTGCGCGGAGGTGCGCCAGTTCATGGACCAGCACGTAGTCGATAACCCAACCCGGCATGGCGCGAAGCCGGTCGGAGAGGCGGATCGTGCCGTCGCCGGGGGTGCAGGAGCCCCACCGGCCGCGCTGGTTGCTGACCCAGCGCACGCTGACCGGCGTGATCGTCCCGTCGAAGTAGAGCTTGGCGAGCTGGCGGGCGCGCGCCTCCAGCTCTCGGTCACCACGGCCGCGCCGGGACCGCCGCTCGCGGGAGTCGAGCCGGGCGAGCATCTTCTGGACCCACTCGCGCTCCTCCGCGGAGCTGAACCGGGCGGGGATGAGCACCACCACGGTGTCGCCGTCGCGGTACGCGGCCACGGTTCGACGCCGGCGGGTGCTCCGCCGGACCTGCACCGTAGGGCGCGGGGCGAGATCGCCGGCCATGAACGCACGCTAGCTGTTCGGGGCGAGCAACGCCTAGCTTCAGCACCGCCCGTGCCCGATCTGTCCTGTCCACAGGGGGTGGACAGCTGCGTCCCAGGCAGCAGGGTTGACGCGACACCGTCCACCCCAGCTGTGCACAGGTTTGCGGCGGTCCCCCCACAGCGCACGGGCTGGAAGTCCCCAGGCCGTCCACATGGTTATCCACAGGGTGTGGATCTGGGCGGTACCCGAGTTGACGCCCGACCCGCCGCCGATTTAGCGTCGGCGGCGGCCCCTGGTGGCGCTGCGCATCCCGCCGCAAGGGGAAGGTGGCGGGCCGTGACGGCGCCTCCAGGGGCTCTACCGCGTCCTGGTCAGATAGCGCTGGTTCAGCGTCCTGGCTTCAGCGTCCGGTGAACTGCGGCTTGCGCCGTTCCCGCGCCGCGGCGACACCCTCCACCATGTCCTGGGTCGCCATGGTGACGGGCTGCGCCAGCGCCTCCCAGCGCAGCGCGTCCTCGAACGAGGCGTGGCCGCCGGAGGCGAGCGCGATCTTTGTCAGCCTGGTCGCCACCGGGGCCTGTGCGGCGATCCGGCCGGCGATCTCCAGCACCTCGTGACGCAGGTCCGGGGCCTGGAAGAGCCGGTTGACCAGCCCCAGCCGGACGGCTTCCTCCCCGCTCACCGCCCGCCCGGTGAGCAGCAGATCGCGTGCCACCGCCAGCCCCGCGACCTCGGGCAACAGCCAGGTCGTCGCCATCCCGGCGTGAATGCCGAGCCCGGTGAACGGCACCGAGAACGTGGCTTCGGTCGCGGCGTACCGCAGGTCGCAGGCGAACGCCAGCGCGGCGCCCGCGCCCACCGCCGGCCCGTTCACCGCGGCGATGGTCGGCACGTCCAGATCCCGGATCGCGAGCCAGGTCCGGTAGAACGGCAGCATCCGGGCGCGTAGCTCGTCGACGTTGGCGCCGGCGCCGATATCCAGCCAGGACAGGTCGCCGCCGGCGCAGAAGGCACTCCCAGCTCCGGTGACCACCACGGCGTGGACGTCGCGATCGGCGGCCAGCGTCGCGATCGCGCTCCGCCAGGCGTCCGTCATCTCGACGGTCATCGCGTTGCGGCGCTGGGGCAGGTTCAAGGTGAGAACGGCGATACCGTCGTCCCGGCGCTCGACGTCGAGCGGGCTCTGAAGATCGGTCATCTGGGCAGTCTGCGGGATGGCCCGGACGCGTTCGCACATGATCTTTGGCACATCTGAAACATTCAGTTACGGAGCGCAGCCGCCGGCTAGGGGCATTCGCCTCCGATCGCCGGTGCCCGACACAGCGGACGGCACGCATCACCGCCGCAGGTCAAGCGGGAATTATGTCGGCACATGTCCGATTCATTTCCGGCGTGTGTGGGGCCTGCCACGCCGTGCCGGGCGCCGTTCAACGGGTCGTCGTCGTTACGCAGGGGTACTGTCATGCAGGTTCTGACCCGCGCCCGGCGGATCGGACGACGGAGAGTCTGAGGAGGCAACGTGGCCGAGACCTACAACGGCTACTGCGTGAAGTGCAAGGAGAAGCGCGACTTCGAGGGTGAAGTGGTCGTCAGCGACTCCGGCCGCCGCATGGCGAAGGGCACGTGCCCGGTGTGCGGCACCAAGATGAACCGGATCCTCGGGAAGGCTTGAGAATCCCACGGACATCCACGGAGGGGCGGCCTGCTGGCGGCCCCTCCGTCGTCTGTCCAGCCCACGGCGGCGACCTGTGGATGACGGAAGCCACTGTGGACGACCATCGGCCGCCCGCCGGCGAGGTGTCACTCTTCGATCCGAGCCCACGCGACGGAACGAGGTGACTGCTGATGCGCCCGATGCTCCTGCCGGCACTCCGCCAGCTCTGGCGGGACAAGAAGACCCTGCAGCTCGGCGTCGATCCGGCGCGCGCGGTGGTCCTCGACAACGTCAACGCCGACACCCTGGCTGTGCTGGCGCTGCTCGACGGCCGGCACACCATGGCCGAGGTGACCGCCCGCGCGGAGGCCGCGGGTGTGCCGTCGCCCCGGGTGAGCGACCTGCTCGGCAAGCTCGCACGGTGCGGCGCGGTGGTCGACGGCGAGCCCACCGCCGGCCTCCCGCCGCGGCTTCCGGTGGCGGCACGCCGCCGGCTCGCACCGGATCTGGCCGCGCTCTCGCTCACAGTCGGCGTCGAGGCCGGTGCCGTGCTCGCTCGGCGCTGGCGACGGGCGCTGGTAGTCCAGGCTCAGGGCCGGATCGCGCCGGCGCTCGCGGCGCTGCTCGCGGCGTCCGGAGTGGGGCGAGTGCACATCGAGGCGGACGGCCTGGTGGATCCCGCCGACGCCTGCCCGGGTGGTCTGCTGCAGAGCGACGAGCACCGGCCGTACGCGGTCGCCGCGACCGACGCCGTGCGCCGGGCCGCCCCCGAGGTGGACACCCGGCCGCTCGGCCCCAACCGCCAGCCCGATCTGGTGATCCTCGCCAGCGGCCGCCGCCCGCCGCCTGCCGGCGCGCTCGGCCGGGCGATCCGCGGCGCACCACACCTGCCCGTCGGCCTGCGGGACGGCACCGCGGTGATCGGTCCGCTGATCGTGCCGGGGCGCACTGCCTGCCTTGACTGCATCGAGCTGCACCGGCTCGACCGGGATCCGGTCTGGCCCGCGATCGCGGCACAGCTGTCCACCGCGCGCTCCGCCCAGCCGGATCCGAGCCAGCTCGCAATCGCGGCCACCGCCGCCAGCCTTGCCGCCGCACACGTGCTCTGCTTCCTCGACGGTGGGGAGCCGGAGTCGCTGGGCCGGTCGCTGGAGCTGACCGGGCTCGGTGAACGCGTCCGGCGCCGGAGTTGGCCACTGCATCCACGGTGCGACTGCACCGGCTCGCCGCTGCGGCCGAGCGCATGAGCCGGCCCCGCGCGGCTGACGCTGTGAGTCAGGTTGCGGCCGTGGCGGGGCGCATCGGGGCGGTGACTGGGTGCGTCGGGGGCGGGGCGGGCACGCCACTGGCCAGCCGACAAGGGAGAATGGCGGCGTGAGCGACATCCCCCGCAAGGCATTCATGCGCACCGCGAAGCTCGCGGGGCTGCCGTTGGGGATGGCCGGGCGCGCCACCCTGGGTCTGGGCAAGCGGATCGGCGGCAGCTCGGCCGAGGCGGTCGCCCGCGAGCTCCAGCAGCGCACCGCGGAACAGCTGTTCTCAGTGTTGGGGCAGCTCAAGGGCGGGGCGATGAAGTTCGGCCAGGCGCTGAGCGTCTTCGAGGCCGCGCTGCCGGAGGACCTCGCGAAGCCGTACCGTGCCGCGCTCACGAAGCTCCAGGAGGCCGCGCCGCCGCTGCCCGCCGCAACGGTGCACGGGGTCCTGGCCGAGCAGCTCGGGCCGCGCTGGCGGCGCAAGTTCATCGACTTCGACGACCATCCGGCCGCGGCGGCCAGCATCGGGCAGGTCCACCGCGCGATCTGGTCGGACGGCCGCGAGGTCGCCGTCAAGGTGCAGTACCCCGGGGCCGGCCCCGCCCTCATCTCCGACCTGAACCAGCTCGGCCGCCTCGCGCGGCTCTTCCCCGTGCTGCAGCCCGGGCTGGACATCAAGCCACTGGTCGCTGAACTGAAGTCCCGCGTCGCCGAGGAGCTGGACTACAAGCTCGAGGCGAAGGCGACGAACGCGTTCGCCAAGGCCTACGACGGTGACCCGGAGATCCTAGCGCCGCGGGTGGTGGCGTCCGCGCCGCAGGTGCTGGTCACCGAGTGGATTCCCGGTACTCCGCTCTCCGCGGTGATCGCCGACGGTACCCAGGCGGAACGCGACCGAGCGGGCCGGCTCATGGCCACGCTGCACTTCTCGGCGCCGGCCCGGGCCAAGCTCCTGCACGCGGATCCGCATCCCGGCAACTTCCGGCTCCTCGACGACGGGCGGCTCGGGGTCATCGACTACGGCGCCGTCGCTCGGCTTCCCAAGGGGCTACCGGAGTCGGTCGGCCGGTTGACCCGGATGGCGCTCGACCTTGACGCCGAAGGCGTACTGGAGGGGCTGCGCGCCGAGGGCTTCGTCAAGCCGAACGTGACCGTCGATGCCCAGGCGGTGCTCGATTACCTGCTGCCGATCCTGGCGCCGCTGACCGAGGAGGAATTCCACTTCACCCGGGCGTGGCTGCGTAAGGAGGCGACCCGGCTCGCCGATCCGCGGACGCCGGCGTACCAGTTGGGTCGGCAGCTCAACCTCCCGCCGTCGTACCTGCTCATCCACCGGGTGACGCTCGGCTCGATCGGCGTGCTCTGCCAGCTCGAGGCGCGCGCCGCCTACCGCTCGATCGTGGAGCGCTGGCAACCCGGTTTCGCCCCGGAACAGGCTCCGGTCGCCGACTAGTGCCGCGGCCGGTGCCGGCCGGCCGCCACCGACAGTTCAGGCTCCGGGCCGCAAGTCACCGATACGGCGAGCGCCGCAGCCCCCGCGGGCTCCGGCGCTCTACCTGGTGGAGAAGCTCTGGTGGTGGTCAGTAACGCTGTTCACGGCGCTTGGCCGCGAGCATCGCGACCACGCGCGCCGGACGATGGAGGTCCGGCCGGACTCGGAAACTGACCTCGCGCATTCGTACTCGCGCGAGGGCTTCACTCATGAGTAGCAAGGTCGTGCTCCTGTTCGGGTCGTGTGCGAAGTCGATGTCGCGTACGGCGCCGGGGAAGTCGTCCGGGGCGTCCGTATCGGGGCGGAGACGTGCGGTCGTCGTCATGCGGCGACCTCCTCCTTGCGGGGGCGGCCCCTCGGGCGCTTGCGGGCGATGACAACGCCGCGCTCGAAGATCTCGCCGCCCCAGACACCCCACGGCTCACGCCGGTCGAGTGCACCTTCGAGGCAGGCCTCCCGCAGCGGGCAGGTCCTGCACAGCTCCTTCGCCAGTTCGAGGCTGGCCGGAGACTCCGCGAACCACAGTTCGGGGTCCTCCCGCCGGCACGGCAGGCTCAGGTCGGGGTCGGCCGCCCTTCCGTCGAGTAGGGCCAGGCCCAGGTCGATCACGCCGGATCACCTCTTCTGTCGTGGTCGTCTTGTGGACGTACTTCTGAGGGAAAAGCAAGAGGCCGTGGATCCCGGTTGACGGGTTCCACGGCCTCGAAGGTGAGCCGGTTGGTCTGTTAGACCGGCCTACTTCGAGGTGGAACACCCGTCGCGACATCGATGGTCGGAACATCGACACCAACCGGAGTACCGAAGCCGTAAGCGGTGAGCTGGGTGTCACGCAGAACCGTCTGGACCCGCTTCGCGAGCAGCAGGGCAGACTTCTCCCGCATGACCCCGTTGTGCGTGGGCGCGGTGCGCACGGCCGCACCGCGGCCCGAAAGCTCGACGTGCTCAGGGATTGCGGCACCAATGGCGGCCATCGGGCGCACCCGTCCCACACCAGCGGACACAGGGGTGGCCGACATCGTCAGCAGCACGCTCTGCGTGTTCTTCTCCACGTCGTCCACCTCCTTCCGAGGTGCTCAAATCGGGCGCAGCCAGGCGGTCGCCTCGCGCAGACGAAGACTATGCCGGGGCTACAGGGTGGGCAAACCTTTTTTCGGCTCGATTTCTCGGACTGTCGAGTAGCCGACACCAGATAGCTCGACACGCCGCGCGACACGCCGATCCTGCTGGCAACTCTTGCGTATTCCGGCAGCCCGAACGACGGACTCTCTGCGATCGCGATCAGGGTTCGGCGTCGTCGGAGCCGCTCACGCCGGCGACGGTCACCGGGTCGCCGCCGCCGACGAGGGTCAGCACCGCGTCGCCGTAGAGTGTCAGCTTCCGCGGCCCCACGCCAGGGATTCCGGCCAACTCCTGCTCGCTGCCCGGCCGCTGCTCGGCGACGGCGGTCAGCGTGGCGTCGGTGAAGATGACGTACGCCGGCAGTTTCTGCTCCTTGGCGAGCAGCCCTCGCCAGGCGCGCAACCGATCGAACAGGTCCTCGTCGTAGTCGGCGGGGCAGCTGCCGCACCGGCGGAGCTTGCGCTGGGTCGGATCGAACAGCGCGGTGCCGCAGATCCGGCAGATCGGCAGGCTCCGTGCGCCACTCTTCTTGCCGCGCCCACGGGGACCCGCAGCACCCGCGGCGCCGGCGGCCTGACCCGCCTGGGGCAGGAACCGGCTCGGCCGCCGGCCCGCCCGTCCGCCCGGCGAGCGCGCCAGCGCCCATGAGAGCCAGAGGTGCTCGCGCGCCCGGGTGATGCCGACGTAGAGCAGCCGCCGCTCCTCCTCCAGCTGGGCCGGCGTTTTCGCGTAGGTGATCGGCACCGTGCCCTCGGCCAGCCCGACCAGGAACACGGCGTCCCATTCCAGGCCCTTCGCCGCGTGCAGCGACGCCAGCGTCACCCCGTCCACGGTCGGCGCGTGCTGCACCGCCGCCCGTTCGGCCAGCTCGTCGGTGAACTCGGGCAGCCCGGCGGACGGCGAGGCCGCCGCGAAGTCCTCGGCGAGCCGCACCAGCGCCGCGACCGCCTCCCATTTCTCCCTGGCCGCGCCACCGGCCGGCGGTGCCTCGGCCCGGAAGCCGACCGCCGACAGCGTCTCGGTGACCGCCGACACGAGCGGCTCTCCCGACTCGACCGCCCGCGCCGCGCCGCGCAGCAAGACCATCGCCTCCCGCACCTCGGGCCGCTCGAAGAACCGCTCGACGCCGCGGACCACGTAGGACACCCCGGCGTCGGCCAGCGCCTGTTCGTACGCCGCGGACTGGGCGTTCGTGCGGAACAGCACGGCGATCTCGGATGCCGGGGTGCCGGTGCGGATCAACTCGACACAGCGGCCGGCCACGGCGGCCGCCTCGGCCGGCTCATCCAGGAATGACGACGTGCGGGGGGTGGGGCCGGGCGGGCGCTGCCCGATCAACCGGAGCCGGACCCGGGCCTCGGCACCGCTGGCGGCAGCGATGACCTCGTTCGCCAGCTCGACGACCTGAGGGGTGGACCGGTAGTCGCGCTCCAGCCGGATTACCGTGGCGCGCGGGTGGGCGCGGGCGAAGTCGACCAGGTACGCCGACGTGGCGCCAGTGAACGAGTAGATGGTCTGGCTGGCGTCACCGACCACGCAGAGGTCGTCGCGCCCGCCGAGCCACGCGCCCAGCAGGCGCTGCTGCAGCGGGTTGACGTCCTGGTACTCGTCGACGACGAAGTGCCGGTACTGGGCCCGGATCTGCTCGGCGACGTCGCGGTGCTCCTCGATCGCCCAGACGGTGGCGCGGAGCAGATCCTCGAAGTCGATGACCCCCATCTTCCGCTTGAGCTGCTCGTACCCGGCGTAAAGCTCGGCGAGCTGGTCGGCGGCGATCGGCACGTCCCGGCCGGCCTTCGTCGCGGCGACCGCGTACTCGGACGGCTCGACCAGGCCCGACTTCGCCCACTCGATCTCCGACGTGCAGTCCCGCACGCCGGTGCGGTCGAGCCGGATCCGGGCCCGGGCGGCGGCCTGCCCGACCAGACGGGCCTTGCTCTCCATCAGGTCGGGCAGGGCGCGACCGGAGAACACCCGGGGCGCGAAGTACCTGAGCTGACGCAGCGCCGCCGCGTGGAAGGTCCGGGCCTGGACGCCGGCCACCCCGAGCTCGCGCAGCCGGCCACGCATCTCCCCCGCCGCCCGGGCGGTGAAGGTGACCGCGAGCACGTGCTGGGCCGCGGTGGCCTGGGTCAGGACGCCGTACGCGATCCGGTGCGTGATCGCCCGGGTCTTGCCGGTGCCGGCGCCGGCGAGGATGCAGACCGGGCCTCGGGGGGCGAGTACGGCGGCGCGCTGTTCGTCGTCGAGACCGGCGAGCACGCGGTCCACGGCGGTGGAGGTGTCGACGGTCACCCCGTCGATCCTGCCAGTTCGGCCGCGTCCGGGAAGCACCCGACCCTCCGTGGTGTTGTACCCACAGATTCGGCCACCCCCCTTGCGAAACGAGGACACTCCAGCATGAGCGCTCTGACCAGCGTGACCATGTACAGCACGACCTGGTGCGGCTACTGCCGCCGGCTCAAGAGCCAGCTGGAGCGCGAGGGGATCGGCTACGCCGAGGTCGACATCGAGCGGGAGACGCATGCCGCGGACTACGTGATGAGCGTCAACGGCGGCAACCAGACCGTCCCGACGGTGGTCTTCCCGGACGGCACCGCGCTCACCAACCCCACGCTTGCGCAGGTCAAGGAGCGGCTGGCCGCCTGAGCCAGCCCCAGGACACGCCCTAAGCTCAGCGCGTGACGTCGCCCAGCCCCGTCGCACCGGACGCCCTGCCCGAACTGCTCGCCGACCTGGCCGCCGCCGCGGCCGGCACCCGAAGCCGGCTGCGGGTGGCCATCGACGGCGCCGAAGCGGCGCGCCCAGCAGACCTCGCCGACGCGCTGGTCGACCCGGTGCGGCGGCGCGGGCTGGCCGCGTTGCGGGTCCGCGCCGGCGACTACCTCCGGCCGGCGTCGCTGCGGTTCGAGCACGGCCGCACCGATCCGGACGCCTACTACGAGGGCTGGCTCGACGCCGGCGCCCTGGAGCGCGAGGTGCTCCAGCCGCTCGGCCCCGGCGGCACCGGACGCTGGCTGCCGACGCTCTGGGACCCGGTCACTGACCGTGCCACCCGGGCCGGCTACGCGCCGGCACCGCCCCGCGCGGTGCTGCTGGTCGACGGCGCCCTCCTGCTCGGCCGCGGACTCAGCTTCGACCTGACCGTGCACCTGCACCTCAGCGACGCCGCGCTCGGCCGGCGCACCCCCGCCGAGGCGCAGTGGACACTGCCCGCGCTCGTCCGGTACGCCACCGAGGTGGCGCCGACGCGCACCGCCGACGTGGTGATCCGGGCGGACGACCCGCGCCACCCCGCCATCCAACTGCGTGACGTGGCCTGATCCCAACGTAGCCTGATGCTGGCGGGTAAGCGTTCAGCCGGGCAGTTCGTCCCGCCAGCGGGTGATCAGGTGCCACGCGATCGAGACCGGCGGCGGCAACAGCGGCTCCGGCGCCGGCCCCAACCCGCGCAGCTCAGCCCGGGTGAACCAGCGGGCGTCCTCCAACTCGGCGGTGTCCACGACGACCGGCCGGCTCGGGTCGCCGAGCGCGGTGAAGCCGAGCATCAACGACGCGGGCAGCGGCCACGGCTGGCTGGCGAAGTAGGTCACGTCGCTGACCTCGACGCCCGCCTCCTCGAACACCTCGCGGTGCACCGCGCCCTCGGCTGACTCGCCGGGCTCGACGAAGCCGGCCAGGCAGGACCACCGGTTCGGCGGCCAGGCGGCCTGCCGGCTGAGCAGGCAGCGACCCTGGTCACCGGCGGCCCCGTCGTGCACCAGCACGATCATCGCCGGGTTGGTCCGCGGCCAGACGATCCCGGAGCCGTCCTCGGCGACCGCCTCCCACCCCGCCGACCGCAGTTGCAGCGGCGCGCCGGTGAGCGGGCTGTACCGGTAGCCGCGGACCCAGTTCGCGAGGCCTAGCGCCTCGGCGAGCAGTGCGGCGTCGTACCCGTCCAGGGCGGAGCCGATCTGGAACAGGCTGGCCGGGTGAGCGTCCGGGACCACCGGGTGGGGGCCGAGCACCGCGAAGTACGGTGCCTCGCTGTCCACACCGAGGAAGAGCCGCTCACCGTCCGGGGCGTCGCCGGCCGGGAGCAGTACCAGCTTCGGCGCGGCGCGGTCGCCGGTGACCAGCACCCGGCCCTCTTCGTCGACCACCAGCACCCGCGCCCGCGGCCACGCCTCGGCGAGCCACGCCTCGTCGGTGCGGCGGTGCGCCGCCCGATCGACCAACTCCCGGCAGAACGCCAGGCGCCGCCAGCTCACCCGCGACGCCCGCCCGCCACAAGGGCGGACTCCCGCCTGCCGCCCAGCACGCCAGCAGCACACCCGCCGCCCAGCATGCCAGCTCTCACCCGCGCTCGACCTGACCCAGCGCGGAGACCGGCCCCTCGACCGCGTCCGCCTCGCCCAGCACCACGGTGACGGCCTTGGCCGGACCGAGGTAGCGCGCCGCCGCGGCCTGAACCTCCTCCACAGTCACCTTGGCCAGCCGCTGCGGATGCTCGGCCAGCCACTCCAGGCCCAGCCCGAAGCCGGCCAGCGATGCGAGCGTGCCGGCGAGGCCGGCCTGGGAGGAGACCGAGAGCGCGAGAGTGCCGATCGCGTACTGGCGGGCCTGGTCCAGCTCCTCCGCGGTCGGCGCCAGGGTGGCGATCCGGCCAAGCTCGTACCCGATCTCGACCAGCGCCGGCGCGGTGACCTCGGTGGCCACGTCGGCGCTGATCACGATCATCGAGCCGGCGGTGGAGTGGTCGATCGTGCTGTGCGGCGAGTACGTGTAGCCCTTGTCCTCGCGGATGTTCTCCACCAGCCGAGAGGAGAAGTAGCCGCCGAAGACGAGGTTGGCCAGCTGCAGCGCCGCGTAGTCAGGGTGCGCCCTGGGCACGGCATCGATACCGACCCGCAGCGAGGACTGCACGGACCCGGGGCGGTCGACCAGGACGACCGGGCCGATCTGCAGGGGCGGCACCGGCGGGATCACCAACCCGGCGCCGGTCGGGGACCACGGCGAGAGCGCGGCCGCGGCCGCGTCCAGCACCCGCTCGGGCTCCACGTCGCCGACGATGATCAGCACGCTGCCGGCGGGGAGCACCCGGGCGGCGTGCAGCGCCCGCAGTGCCTCGGGCTCGACCGCCCTGACCTGCTCGGGCTCGGGCGTCTCCACGGCGTACGGGTGGCTGCCGTAGAGCCGCCGGAGCAACGCCTTGCGGACGGCGTGCGCGGGCTGGGACGCCGCCATCTCGATCCGGTCGGCGAGGTGTTCG
>Ga0126306_10000317_pt1 | contig 20923 bp, 22 predicted proteins | sample Plot27_FD_92592 | JGI IMG/M metagenome (GOLD analysis project Ga0126306, IMG submission 92592) | Serpentine soil microbial communities from UC McLaughlin Reserve, CA, USA - Plot27 | ecosystem: Environmental > Terrestrial > Soil > Grasslands | place: USA: UC McLaughlin Reserve, Lake County... | reverse complement strand
CCCAGTAGAAGTGGTCGATTTGCAGGGAGATTATGGGATATCGGGAGATTGTGCATAGTATGTGACGATCCGTGGGAGGGCGCGCAGGGTCGCCATAGGCGATGGGGAGTTTGCCCACCGGGGATCGCCGGTACGAAGGTCCCTCGCTTCACGACCACACGTTTGTATGCCGATCGCTTTCAAGGAATGGGCAGTGACCGTGCGGGCGCTCGCCGAAGGCGAGCAGCTCGTCACGCTCCGCAAGGGCGGGATCCGCGAGCCGAACAAGCACTTCTCGCTCGACCACGAGCGCTTCTTCCTCTATCCGACGTTCGACCACCAGCGTCGTGACCTGGTGCGCGAATCGCATCAGCCCGAGCTGCGCCGAGCGCTCGAGGAGGGCGTATGGGCCGAAGGGGAGCCGCCGGCACACGCCCTGACGATGGACGGCGGGATCTCGCAGCCCGACCGCGTCCGGATCCGTGCCTGGGCCGAGGTCGCCGGGGCGTGGACCGTGACCGACCGGCGCGCGGTCGACGCGCTGTCCCCCTTCTACGTCTGGACGCCCGACTACGCGGAGAAGCGGCTTGCGTGGAAGCGCCGCCATCCCCTGCACGTGCTGCTGCTGCGCACGTACCGGATCCCGCGCCCGGTGACCGTCAAGGTGCGCGACGACAACGGCGGCTGCCGCTCGTGGCTCCAGATCACCCGCGAGCTCCCGTTCGAGGGGACGCCGGTGCTGTCCGACGAGGAGTTCGAGCGCGCGTCGGAGGAGATCGTCGCGATCGTCCGCTCCGACGGCGTGCCGGCGTACGCGTAGCATCGCGAAGGCGCCGACCGCCACGGGCGTGCAGAATCGGGCCGTACTTGGCCTGGCTCGAGACCGCCTCAGATACCTTCGTCGCTCGCCATGACGAGCGCGACGCGCCCGATGTCGAGCGCGTGCTAAGGCAGCTCGAGTACGCCCGCTCGCGGCTGGACGAGCGCTTCCCCGAGCGCGTGGCGGAGCTCGCGGTCGTCATGCACGGCTCGGCTGCGCAGCTCGACGCCGCCGAGCCCTGGCTGCCGCTGCAGCGGCGGCTGACGGCGCCGGCAGGGCGCCGCTACCTCGTCGGCTGGGCGGCCGAGCGCGAGCTGCACGTGCTCGCCCCGCGGCTCCTCGCCCAGCGCGCGTCCAACGTCGAGGGCTCGCTCGAGCTGCTGATGCTCGCGCCCGCCGCGCTGCTCGCGCGCCGCTACGTCGCCGCCAACCATCCCGGCATGCCACCGCCGTTCGGGCCGCGCAGCTTCGGGCGCTGGATGCGCTGGGCGTGGCTGCTCGAGGGCGCGGCGCAGTTCTTCTCCGGCCAGGTGCGCCACGTGCGCCCGGCCGTCACGCGACGGCTGCGCGAGAGCGCGCCGCCCGCGTTCCCGCCTGGACGGCGCGACGCCGCGCTGCTCGGCGGCACCGTGTTCGACCTGCTCGCGCGCCAGGAGGGGGAGCGCGCCTGCGTCGCGCTCGCCTGCGGCCCGCACCGCGACGGCCCGGGCGGAGCGCTGGGGCGCGCGTTCGAGGGTCGCCCCATCCGTCACACCGAGGCGGCGTGGCGCTCGCACCTGGTCCGGCTCGGCGAGCCCGGCGTGTCGCGAACCGGGCGCTGAGGCGTCGCAACGGTCCGGGAGATCCCGGCCGCTCCATACTGCGCGGGTGACGGAATCGGTCTTCGCCCCGCGCTATCGCGCGATGAGCGTGGGCGTCCTGCTGAGCGTCACCGTCGTGGCCTTCCAGGCGCTCGGCGTCGGCACCGTGATGCCCGCGGTCGCGCACGAGCTCGACGGCCTGGAGCGGTACGGCTGGGCCTTCAGCGCGTTCATGCTGGCGAGCGTGATCGGCTCGGTCGCCGCCGGCCAGGACGCCGACCGCGCGGGGCCGGTGCGCGCGTATGCGGGGGCGATCGCCTCGTTCTCAGCCGGCAGCCTGCTGGCGGCGGTCGCCGGATCGTGGACGCTGCTGCTCGCCGGACGCGCGCTCGAAGGGCTCGGCGCGGGGGCGCTCGGAGTCGTCGTCTATGCATCGGCGAGCCGCGCCTATCCGCCGGAGATGTACGGCCGCATGCTGGCGCTGATGTCCTCCGCCTGGGTGCTGCCGTCGCTCGCGGGCCCGGCGGTCGCCGGGCTGATCGCCGACCAGACGACCTGGCGCTGGGTGTTCGTGCTGCTGCTCCCGTTCCTGCCGGTCGCCGTCGTGCTGACGCTGCCGGGTCTACGCGCGCTCTCTCGTTCCGAGCACCTCGCCGCGCCGCGGCGGTTGCCGCAGGCGCTCGCGCTCGCCGCGGGCACCGGGCTGTTCCTCGGCGCGCTGGGGCTGGAGCCGCCGCTGCTGCTCGCGCTGGCGCTCGCCGCCGGGCTCGCGCTCGCCCTCCCCGCGTTTCGGACGCTGATGCCGCCGGGCACGTTGCGCGCGGCGCACGGGCTGCCGTCCGGCATCGTCGTGCGCGGGCTGCTGGCCATCGCGTTCCTCGGCTGCGACGCGTTCCTGCCGCTCGCGCTGACCGAGCTGCGGGGCTTCAGCGTGTCGCAGGCCGGGCTCGTGATCAGCGCGGCCTCGCTGAGCTGGAGCCTGGGCTCGTTCCTGCAGGCGCGCCTGGACCGGCTCGACGGCGGCGCGGGGCGTCCGCGCCGGCTGCTCGCCGGGCTCGCCGTGCTGCTGTGCGGGATCGCGGCGACGGCGGCCGGCGTCGTCGGCGACGGGATCCCGGTGGCCGTCGCGATCGCCGGCTGGGCGGTCGCCGGGCTCGGAATCGGGATCGGCTACCCGTCGATCGGCGCGATCGTGCTCTCCGAGGCGGCGGGCGGAGAGGAGGGCAGCGTGTCCGCGGCGCTGCAGCTGGTCGAGACGATCGGCGTGGCGGTGTTCACCGGCATCGGCGGCGCTGTGATCGCGCTCGGGCTCGACCAGGGCTGGGACACCGTGACGGCGCTGGCGCTCGTGTTCGCGGGCGGCGCCGCGGCGGCGGCGGCGGGCCTGGCGGCGGGGCGGCGGGTGGCGCCGGCGGGGTAGGCGCCCTCAACCAACGATCGCGGAGACCACCCCAGCCGCGACCAGCGCGACCACCAGCACCGCCAGCGCCAACGCCAGTGTGCGCACCCATCCGGGCGCCGGCGTCCTCGACGGCGCCGTCACCGGCCGCGTCCCGAGCAACTCGCGCGCCGCCGCCTCTCCCCCGCGCGGCACCAGCACGTCGCGCGGGCCGGCCGCGAGGAAGTCCGGGACGTCGAACCCGCCCGAGCGGCGTGCGAGCGAGGGGATCCCGGCCTCGAGCAACAGGCCCTGCACGAGCTCCGCCTCGGGCTGGTTCTGCGCCGTTGCGACGCGCACCGGCTCGCCCTCGGCGTAAGGCGGGTGGATCTTGCGCGCCCGTGCAGCGGCGTCGCCCTTGCGCGGCGACGGCGTCCCGGCGAGCCCGGGCGCGAGCACGAACGGCGAGCCGCAACGGGGGCAGAAGCGCTCGCGCGCTCCGCCGCCGGTGCCGCACGCCGGGCACACCAGCGGTTCCGACACGTCAGCCCTCCTCGACCGCGAGCTGCGCCTCGGTGACCTGCCCGTCACGGATGTGCCAGGCGCGGATGTCGTCGCGCTCGGGGTCCTTGACGCCGACGATCATGTAGACGGCATCGGGCAGGAACGGGCTCGCGAGGTTTATGTCGGTCTGCGACGGGACCGGGTCCGATCGCGTGTGCGAGTGGTAGATGATCCCCACCTCGAGGCCGTTCCGATCGATCTCGTCGTAGATCCGCTGCAGGTCCCTGCCGTCGATGTCGTAGGCGAGCGGGCTGGCCCTCGCGTTGCGCGCCTTGAACAGCGTGACCGCGCGGCCGTCGCGGCTGCCGACGATGCCGCAGCACTCGTTCGGCGCCTCGTCCCGCGCCTGCGCGACTATCTGGTCGAGCAGCAGGCGAGCGATCCGCATCCGGCGGCGAGCACTGGCTGTGCTGTTCAGGTGCGCTCGGAGGTCTTCAGCGAGGTGATCTCGTCGTCGTCGTCGTCCTTGGAGTGGCCGCTGATCGCGTCCTTGAACTCCCGCATCCCGTTGCCGATCGACTTACCCACCTCGGGCAGGCGCTTCGGGCCCAGGATGACCAGGGCGATGACGAGCACGATCACGAGCTCGAGCGGACCGACGTTGAATGGCATTTCGCTTCCGCGTCCCTTCGAATGGGTTCCAGTCCAGGGTACCGGCTCAGCGGCCGGTCTCGTAGGCATGTGTGAGCGGAGCCTCGGCGAGCGCATCACGCAGCACGACAAGGTGCTGCGCGCCACCGGCCATCACGGCCGCGACGCTGCGGAGCGCGTCGAGCGCCAGCAGCCGCCGCCCCATCAGCTGGTGCGCCGCGATCGCGGCGCCCTCGAGCTCGGCGAGCGCACGCAGCGCGTCGCGGCGCCCTGCTTCGCGCAGGCCGGGTAGCAGCGCGTCGAGGTCGTCCGGCCGGGCGCGGTCGCGCACCGGGACGGTGAGCGCGAACAGCATCGTCTCGAACGCCGCGGCGTGACGGCGCTCGTGCTCGGCGAAGCGCAGCGCCTGCGCGCCCCCCGCGCCCGACAGCGGTCCTTCCGCCGCCGCGCGGTATGCCAGCGCGGCGACCTGCTCGACGTGGAGCGCGGCCTGCAGGAGCCCCGCGTCGGTGCGCGCGGACTCGAACAGCTCGTGCACCCGCTCTGCAGTCATCGCTCGGGCGCCTCGGTGAAGCCGGCGAAGGCGTCCGGCACCGGCTCCTCGCCGGCGGCCAGCCGCAGAGCCGCAAGGTGCTCGGCGTCGCTGGCGGCGAGCTGCATCACGAGCGCGCGCAGGTCCGGGTCGGAGAGGCGCGGCAGCGCCTCGACGTAGGCGAACACGCCCTCCTGCTTGCGTGCCAGAGCGGCCTGCGGATCGTCGCGCGGTGGCGCCTCGAGCTCGGCGACGGGGGCACCGGTCAGGGCGGACAGCCGCACGACGTGCTCCTCGTCCTGGCGGCCGATCGCCTCCGCACCCGCCACCCCGCGCACCGCCTCCCAGGTGCGCAGCTCGTGCCGCAGCAGCCCCGCGAGCACGTCGGCGTCCGACGGCGGGCGCTCGCGCGCGGCGTCACGGCCGCAGCCGGTCAGCAGCGCGCCGGCCAGCGCCCCGGCCGCGCCGAGGAACCGGCGCCGCGAGAGGGTTACCACCAGACGGTCGAGTCCAGGTTCTCGATCTCGTCGACCGGGCGCGTGTAGATGCCCGACGAGAGGTACTTCCAGCCGTCGTCGCAGACGATGAAGACGATGTTGCCCTCGTCGATCTCGTTCGCGATCCGGACGGCGATCGACGCGATCGCGCCCGAGGAGACACCCGCGAAGATGCCCTCCTCGTCGAGCAGCCTCCGGGTCCACACGACCGCATCGTGGTTCGTGACGAAGATCTTCCGGTCGAGCAGCGACAGGTCGATGATCGGCGGGATGAAGCCGTCGTCGAGCGAGCGCAGGCCCTGCACCGGCTCGCCCTGCATCGGCTCGGCGGCGACGATCTTCACCGCGTCGCCGAGCTCCTCGCGCAGCCGCCGCCCGTTGCCCATCAGCGTGCCGCCCGTCCCCAGCCCGGCGACGAAGGCGGTGACCTCGTCGAGCTCCTCGAGGATCTCCGGCGCGGTGCCGTTGTAGTGCGCGTTCGGGTTGGCCTGGTTGCCGTACTGGTAGGGCATGTAGTACGACGCGTCGGCGGCGGCCATGTCGATCGCCATCGCGACGGCGCCGTTGGAGCCCTGCTCGCCCGGCGAGTACACGATCTCGGCGCCGTACATCTGCAGCAGCTGCGTACGCTCGCGCGTCACGTTGGCGGGCATCACGACCCTCAGCGGATAGCCCTTGCGCGAGCAGATCATCGCGAGCGAGATCCCGGTGTTGCCCGAGGTCGGCTCGAGGATCGTCTGCCCCGGCGCGATCGCGCCCTTCTCCTCGGCGTCCTCGATCAGCGCGCGCGCGACGCGGTCCTTGACCGAGCCGGTCGGGTTGTGGGATTCCAGCTTGGCCCAGATGCGCACGCCCGGCTTTGGCGAGAGCCGCTTGAGCTCGACCAGCGGCGTGTTACCGATCGCCTGGACGATGTCGCCGTAACGACCGCCGCACGGGCGGTTCCCTAGCTGCTGCGGCATTGCTTCACGAAAGATAGCGTGGGGGCTCTTCCATTCCCATCCGCACGCGCTTTACTGTCGGGCGTAGCGTTCGGGAGTACCGGGGGAAGAAAATGAGCTGTGCACGGACGGCAAGGTGGCTTATAAGTGCGTCGGCGGTGTTCGGGGGCTTCGCGCTGGCGGTCGCGCCGGTCGCCGATGCGGACGAGCCGGTCGTGACGGCCGTGATGGTCGACGGTAGCCCGGTTGTCGGCCGGACGCTTAGAGCGACGTACATCGTGACGGGGGACCCCGTGCCAACGGTTGAATTTCAGTGGCTGCGCTGCCCCAAGAGCGGGCCGTGCGTACCGATCGAACTCGCCACGGAAGACTCGTACGTGGTGGCCGATGTCGATCTCGGTCACAGCCTTGCCGTCCGCGTTAGGGCGGAGAATCTGGACGGAGACGATGCGGCCCGGTCCCGCCTCACGGCCGTTGTAACCGCGACGCCGCCAGACCTGACCGGCGTAACCATCCTGGGCAGCGCGGTCGCGGGTCAGACGCTCACCGCGGAGGCGACCGTGACCGGGGAGCCCACGCCGATGCTGGAGTACCAGTGGCTGCGCTGCATCGACATTCAGCCGTGCGAACCGATCGAGCTTGCCACGGGGGTCTCGTACGTCGTGGCGCCAGCCGATGTCACCCACAGGCTCGCGGTCAGCGTGAAAGCGGTCAACCTCATGGGGAACGATGTGAGCGAGTCCCCACGGACGGCTGCGGTGCAAGCGCCGCCGAACATTGCGACCCTGACGATCGCGGGCAACGCCGTCGTCGGCCAGACGCTCACGGCGGAAGTCGCCGCGACGGGCACGCCCCCACCGACTCCCGCGTACCAGTGGCTGCGTTGTGACCCGCTACTGCCGCCCGCTTGTCAGCCGATAGACGGCGGAACGGCGAAGTCGTACGTCGTGGCCGACGCCGACGCCGGCCGTCGCCTCGCGGTGCGCGTGACTGCGGTCAACGAGGTCGGCCGGGATACGGAGGATTCCCAGCCCACGAATGTCGTGCCCGAGCGGCGGTTCGACCAGTCCGGGACGCTTGCGGCGTCGCCGCTGACGGGGTCGGCGCAAGGGTCCCTCACCGCAGCGCTCCGCTACCTGCGCCCGTTCCCGGTGATTCGCGTGAAGGGCTGGCTCGCGGACGGGGGCGCGCGCATCAGCCTGTTGCGCGTCAAGGCGCCGCGTGAGTCCAAGGTCGTCGTGAAGTGCGACCGATCCGGATGTCCGCTGCGCCGGCGATCGGTCGGCGTGGGGCGCGTTCGCGCGCTGGAGCGGTTCCTGCGCGCCGGTACGCGCATCACGATCCGGGTCACCAGACCGGGCCTCGTGGGCAAGTACGTGCGTGTCGTGATCCGCGATGGCCTGGCGCCGAGGCGGCGCGACGCATGCTTGCTTCCCGGCGGCACAGAGCCCGCGACCTGCCCGCCGGTATGAGCCGCACGGTCTGGCTCCGGCTGCTCCCCGTCGTGGCGTTCCTCGTGGCGCTGGTCGCTACCGCATCGGCCGGAAGCGACGTCACGCCGGCTCCCGCACCTGCGAAGAGCGCCGCGAAGGCGCCGGCGCCCGCACCCGAGCAGGCCCCGAAGCCGACCAAGCTCGTCCTCGGGGACGTGCGTGAGCTCCCCGCTCCCCTGGCCACGCCGGAGCCGCCGCGCAGGAAGCGGACGACGCGGTCGCGGGCCGTCCTCCGGCCCGTGGCGCCCACGCCGAGCCCCACGGCGACACCGGTGCCCGTCGTGGAGGACGTGCCGGTCGCACCGGCCCCAGCCCCGCCCGTCTCCGCGCCCGCGCCCGCGCCACCGCCTCCGCGTCCGGCCCCCCGTCCGGAGCCGGAGCCCACGCCGGCGCCGGGGTTCGACGACTCGGGGACCGGCCCCGGGTTCGACGACGACGGCGGGGGCCAGTGAGCGCCGCGCTTGCCTTGCGACTGCCGAGGACGCGGCTGGGAGTCGTCGGGGCGACGCTTCTGGCGGCGGCCGCCGGTGCCGGGCTCGGCATCGTGCTCGCACCGGACGCTCCCGACCCGCGCCGGGACGACGCCGCACCACGGGTCGGCCTCGCGAGCGGCGTGGCCCGTCTTCCGCTGCCCGCCGGCTGGGAGCCGCTACGTCGCCGCTCGTCGCTCCCCGGCCTCCGCAACGCGACCGCGGTGCGGGGCGTGCACTCGGTGGTCGCGCTCGACATCCGGCCTCCGGAGGACCCGTCGCTGCTGCCGGCCGGCGTCGTCGCCGCCTCGGCCGGCGCTCTCCCGGCGCCGCAACTGCGGCGCCTTGACGGCCGCAGCGCGTGGCGATACGAGATCGCGGGGGGACGGCCGAATACGCGGCTCGTCGCGCTGGCGGTGCCGACGACCGGCGGCGTGGTGACGATCGCCTGCGAGGCGGATGCCGTGGCGATCCGGCGTGCGGCGGAGGAGTGCGAGGGAGCGATCGCGACGCTGCGGCTGGATGGAGCATCCGGGCTGGTGCCCGCGCCGGAGACCGCCGCGCGCATCGTCCTGCCGGCGACGGTCGACCGGCTCAACCGGCAGAGGAGCAGCGGACGGCGCGCCCTCGCCGCGACGCGCCGGCCGCGCGGCCGCAGCGGGGCGGCCCGGCGGCTTGCGGGCGCCTACGCCACCGCCGCCGACCGGCTGCGTCCGCTCGCCGCCGGTGAGGCGCGGCGCGTGACCGTCGCGCTCGACGAGCTGGCGCGCGAGCACCGCGCCCTGGCGGCCGCGAGCCTGCGCCGCGATCCCGCCTCGGCACGGCGCGCGGGGGCGGCGATCAAGGAGGGCGAGCGGCGCCTCGAGCCGCTGCTCGCGGCCGTGAGCCGCGGAGGCGCTCAAGCGAGCGCACCGAGCGCCGGGTAAGCGCCTCGCGCCGCGCGCCGCGGAGGCACTCAGGCGAACGTGCGGAGCGCCGGATAGAGCGCCCGGAAGCGCTCGCGGCCCGCCGCGTAGGCGGCAACCCACGCCGGCTCGGGCTCGACCTCGTCGCGGACGCGCACGCACGACGCCACGGCCGCCTGCACGTCCGGCCACACTCCCGCCGCAACCCCGCCCAGCAGCGCGGCGCCGTACGCCGCACCCTCCTCGACGACCGGGCGCTCGAGCGGCGTTTCCAGGACGGAGGCGATGATCCGCAGCCACAGCTCCGAGCGCGCGCCGCCGCCCGATACGCGCGCGCGGCCGGGCGCGACGCCCAGCTCGCGCAGCAGGTCGAGCGAGTCGCGCAGCCCGTACGCGACGCCCTCGAGCACCGCGCGCACGAGCGCGCCGCGGTCGTGGCGCAGCGAGAGACCCGTGAACGAGCCGCGCGCGCCGGGGTCGGCGTGAGGCGTGCGCTCGCCGGCGAGGTAGGGCAGGAAGGTCAGGCCCTCGGCGCCCGGCTGCCACGCGGAGGCCGCCTCGAACAGCTCGCCGAACTCCACGCCCGGCGCGGCGACGTCGCGCAGCCACTGCAGCGAGCCGGCGGCGGAGAGCATCACGCCCATCGCGTGCCAGCCGCCCGGCACCGCGTGGCAGAACGCGTGCACGCGCGCGCTCTCGTCGGCGGCGAACTCCGGCAGCGCCGCGAACACGACGCCGCTGGTCCCGAGCGCGATCGACAGCGGCCCGGGGCGGTCGACGCCGACGCCGAGCGCGCCCGCCGCCTGGTCGCCCGCCCCGGCGGCGATCGGGACGCCTGCGCCGGTCTCGCCCGAGGGCTCCGGCGACTCCAGCAGCCGCGGCAGCCACGCGGGGTCGATCTCCAGCGCGTCGAGCACGGACTCGCTCCAGCGCCGCCGCGCGACGTCGAACAGCAGAGTGCCCGACGCGTCGGCCATGTCGGTCGCGTGCTCGCCGCACAGCCGCAGCCGCACGTAGTCCTTGGGCAGCATGACCTGCGCGATGCGCGCGTAATGGTGGGGCTCGTGGTTGCGCAGCCACAGCAGCTTGGGCGCCGTGAAGCCGGTCAGCGCACGGTTGCCGGTGCGCGCGATCAGCTCGCCGAGCCCGATCCGCTGCTCGATCTCGTCGCATTCGGCCGCCGTGCGCCCGTCGTTCCAGAGGATCGCCGGGCGGATCACGCGGCCGGACGCATCGAGCGCGACCAGCCCGTGCATCTGCCCGCTCAGCCCGATCCCCGTCGCCTCGTCGACGCGCAGCGCGGCGAGCGCCTGCTCCGTCGCGCGCCACCACTCGGCCGGGTCCTGCTCGGCCCAGCCGGGGCGCGGGATCGACAGCGGGTAACCGACCTCCGCGCGGGCGAGGACCGCACCCGTCTCGTCGAGGGCGAGCGCCTTGACCGCCGTCGTCCCGATGTCGAGGCCGATCGCCGCCCGCACCCGAGAAAGATTATTCCGGCGGCGCACCGAATTGGGCTATACGTCTGCGCATGACCGACGACGCCCTCACGCCGCGCCCCGAGCATCGCTTCACGTTCGGCCTCTGGACCGTCGGCAACCCCGGGCGCGACCCGTTCGGGGGCCCCACCCGCGCGCCGCTCGACCCGGTCGACTTCGTCCGGCGGCTCGCCGAGCTCGGCGCCTGGGGCGTCAGCCTGCACGACGAGGACCTCGTCCCGCACGGCGCCCCGGCGGCCGAGCGCGACCGCATCGTCGCGCGCTTCGCGGCCGCGCTGGAGCAGACCGGCCTGGGCGTCGGGATGGCCACGACGAACCTGTTCGGCCAGCCCGCGTTCAAGGACGGAGCGTTCACCTCGAACGACCGCCGCGTTCGCCGGGCGGCGATCGGCAAGGCGATGCGGTCGATCGACCTCGGCGCGGAGCTGGGAGCCGAGGTCTACGTTTTCTGGGGCGGCCGCGAGGGCACCGAGACCGGAGTCGCCAAGGACCCGCGCGACGCGCTCGACCGCTATCGCGAGGCGATCGACGTGCTGTGCGACTACGCCGTCGCTCAGGGCTACGGCCTGCACTTCGCGATCGAGCCCAAGCCGAACGAGCCGCGCGGCGACATGTTCCTGCCGACCGTCGGCCACGCGCTGCACTTCATCTCGACGCTGCAGCGGCCGGACATGGTCGGCGTCAACCCGGAGGTCGCGCACGAGACGATGGCGGGGCTGTCGTTTCACCACGCGGTCGGGCAGGCCCTGTGGGCGGGCAAGCTCTTCCACGTCGACCTCAACGCGCAGCGGATCGGCCGCTACGACCAGGACTTCCGCTTCGGCGCCGAGGACCTCAAGGAGGCGTTCCTGCTCGTGCGGCTGCTCGAGCGCGCCGGCTACGCCGGCCCGCGCCACTTCGACGCCCACGCCTACCGCAGCGAGGACTCCGGAGGGGTCTGGGAGTTCGCGCGCGGCTGCATGCGCACGTACCTCGCACTGGCCGAGCGCGCGCACCGCTTCGACGCGCTGCCGGAGGTGCGGGAGGCGCTCGCCGCCGCATCGGCGCCCGAGCTCGCCGAGCCCTCGACCACGGTCGGCGCCGACGAGGCCGAGGCGCTGAAGGGCGAGGCCGACCGGCTCGACGAGCTGGCTCGGCGCGGCTACGCCAACGAGGCGCTCGACCAGCTGCTGGTCGAGGTCCTGCTGGGCGTGCGCTGACGCTAGCCGAGCTCGGCGACGATCCCGGGATCGGCGTACACGCGCCGCAGAGCGAGCGCGGCCGCGCCGCGGACCGCCGCCTCGCCGCCGAGCTCGGACGTGAGGACCCTGGGACCGTCCCACTTCGACGACAGCACGCGCGCGTCGAGCTCCTCCTCGATGCCCGGAGCGAGCCAGCGCGCCAGCGTGGCGAAGTAGCCGCCGATCACGACCCCGCGCGGGTTGAGCAGGTTGACGGCGGCCGCGAGGCCGACGCCGAGCCAGCGTCCCGCCGTGGCGAGCGCCTCCAGCGCGCGCTCGTCGCCCGCGGCTGCGCGCCGCTCCAGCTCCTCGATCCCGGCGCCGGGATCGACGCCGGCGGCGCGCAGCAGCGCCCCGAGCGCCACGCGCGTCTCGACGCAGCCGCGGCTGCCGCACGCGCACAGCTCGCCCTCGGGGTCGACGGTCACGTGGCCGAGCTCGCCGCCGAACCCGCGCGCGCCGCGGAACAGCTCGCCGTCGACGATGATCCCGGCGCCCACGCCGAGCTCGCCCGACACGTAGAGGAAGTCGCCCAGCTCGCGCCCGGCGCCTTCCCAGAGCTCGGCGAGCGCGCCGAGGTTCGCCTCGTTCTCGGCGCGCAGCGGGAACCCCGGCGCGTCGAGACGGCGGGCCAGCAGCTCGGGCACCGGGACGTCGGTCCAACCGAGGTTGGGCGCGACGAGCAGGCGGCCGGCGCTGTCCACGAGCCCCGGCAGCGCGACCACGGCGCCGGCGGTCATCACGTCGGCGTCCGCCAGCACGGAGAGCGTCTCGCGCACCTCCGCCGCGACTTCGTCGAGCACCGCGTCCACCGGGCGGCCGCGGTTGTCGCCCCGCACCAGCGACCGATGGCGCTCGGCGCCGGTCAGGTCGGCGGCGCGCACGGCCAGGAAGTCGACGCCGATCTCCAGCCCCAGCCCGGCCACGCGCTGACCGCTGAGCTCGACCGGCAGCGCCGGTCGCCCCACCGTGCCGCGCAGCTCGACCTCCGTCTCGCGGACGAGCCCGAACTCGATCAGCTCGGCGACCAGGCTGGAGACCGTGGTCTTGTTCAGACCGGTCTCTTGCGCGATCGCCGCGCGCGAGCGCGGGCCGCGGTCTGCGACGTGGCGCAGCACCACGCCGAGGTTGTGCCGGCGCACCGAGCGCTGGTTGGCCGGGACGCTGCGCGGATCGTCTCTCGACACCGCCCGACCTTAACGCGGGCGCGAGCAGCGGGCGACGGTTCAGCCGTCGAGGCGTCGGGCGACGTGGCGGCCGCCGCGCGCCTCTACGGGCGCGACGCGTACGCGCGGCCGTGCCGCTGAGCCCGCGGTCAGGGCGACTCGTCGGCGCCCGACCCCGCAGCCCGGTAGAGCGCCGCGATCGCGCGCGCCTGGCCGACCGCGTCGGCGCGGCCGAAGGGGTGCGCGCGCTCGCCGCGCACGGCGGCGGCGAGGTCCTCGAGCTCGCACGCATACGGGTCGGCCGCGGGCACGTCGACCAGCTCGGTGCCCGCGCGCCGGCGCAGCTCGATGCGCGCGGCGCGCGAGTGCCACGGGTCGGGCAGGAAGGCCGAGCCGGCGTCGCCGACCACCTCGAGCTGTGAGCGCTCGACCATGTCGAGCCCGCAGTCGAAGCTGCCGAGCACCCCGCCGGCGAACGCCAGCGTCCCGGTGAAGCGCACGTCGACGCCGTCGCCGCCGTCGATCCGGCGCCCGCTCACCGCCAGCGGCTCGCCCGCGAGCAGCCGCATCGCGCTGACGCAGTAGCAGCCGACGTCCATCAGCCCGCCGCCGTCGAGGTCCGCCTGCAGCCGCACGTCGTCCGGCCCGCCGCCGCCGAAGACGTCGAACGAGAACGCGGCCCGGATCAGCCGCAGCTTGCCCACCGCGCCCTGCTCCACCAGCTCGCGCAGCCGCAGCGCCTGGGGGTGGTGACGCCACATGAAGCCCTCGGCCAGCACCCGGCCGGCACGCTCGGCCGCGTCGAACGCCCGCTCGGCGTCGGCAGGGTGGCGCGTCAGCGGCTTCTCGCACAGCACGTGCCTGCCGGCCTCGAGCGCCCGGATCGACCACGGGACATGCAGCGAGTTCGGCAGCGGCACGTAGACGGCGTCGACGCCGGCGTCGCCGAGCAGCGCGTCGTAGGAGCCGTGTGCGCGGGCGATCCCGTGCTCGCGCGCGTACGCCTCGGCCCGATCGGCCGAGCGGCTCGCGACCGCGACCACCTCGACCCCCTCGGCGGCGCGAACGCCGCCGAGAAGCTTGAGGTTGATGTTGGCCGTCGAGAGCAGGCCGACGCGCAGCGTCATGCTCGTCCGGAGTGCACCCGCCCGCGCCGCGAGATCGAGTCGACCGTGACCGCGAGCAGCAGCACGCCGCCGGTGACGACGAACTTCGTGCCGGAGGAGAGCCCGAGCAGGCCGAGCCCGTTGTCGATCGAGATCATCACGATCGCGCCGAGCAGCGCGGCCTTCATCGTCCCGCGCCCGCCGAACAGCGACGTCCCGCCGATCACCGCGGCGGCGATCGGGTACAGCAGCGCCTGGCCGCCGCCCGTGTTCGTGTCGACCGAGCGCAGGCGCGAGGCGAGGATGATGCCGCCCAGCACCGCCATCACCGAGACGATCGCGAAGCAGGCGATCTTCACGCGGTCGACGTCGATGCCCGCGCGCCGCGCGGCCTCCTGGTTGCCGCCGACGGCGTACACATGACGGCCGAAGCGCGTGCGGTTCAGCACGTAGGTCCAGAACAGCAGCAATGCGCCGACGAGGATCCCGCTGTACGGGATGCCGCGGTCCTGGTTGGCGACGGCGACGACGATCGCGAGCACGACCGCGAGCCCGGCGATCCGCAGGCCGATGATCACCAGCGGGTCGTTCGCGAGGCCCGCCTTCTCCCGGTTGCGCAGGCGCACCAGCAGCACGCCGGCGTAGAGCGCGACGCACACCACCATCAGGATCCAGGCCATCCCGGGCGCCATGAAGTCGTTCGCCACCCCGATCACGAAGTCGTTCTGGAGGATCACGGTGCCGCGGCTGCCGATCAGCAGCAGCACGACGCCGTTCCACGCGAGCAGGCCGGCCAGCGTGACGACGAACGAGGGCACGCCGACCTTGGTGATGATCAGGCCGTGCAGGACGCCGATCCCGAGCCCGGCGGCGAGCGCGACCGCGATCGCGACCGCGGTCGGCAGCTCGTTGCCGTCCGGTATCAGCAGCAGCGCGACGAGCACGCCGCCGACGCCCGAGACGAACCCGATCGACAGGTCGATCTCGCCCAGCAGCAGCGCGAACGTCACGCCCATCGCGATCACCGCGTACGGAGCCGTCTGGACGATCAGGTTGACGAAGTTCGACGCCGTCAGGAAGCGGTCGTTCTGGGTCTGGAAGACGATCGCGATCAGGATCAGCCCGACGATGATCGGCAGCGAGCCGAGATCGCCGGACTTCACGTCGGTCAGCCAGCGGCGCGCGTAGGCGCGGACCGTCTCGCGCGCCGGGGCGGCGGGTGCGGGGGGCTGCTCGGCGACGGTGCTCATGCGATCGCCTCCTGCTGCTGGCCCGGCACCTTGGAGAGCTTGCCCGCCGTGATCGCCTCGACCACCTGCTGCTGGTTGGTCTCCGAGCGCTTGTACGCCGCGACGTTCTGGCCGAGCCGCAGCACCGTGATCGAATCCGCGACCTCGAAGATGTCGTGCAGGTTGTGCGAGATCAGGATCACCGCCAGCCCCTGCTCGCCCAGCCGCTTGACCAGCTCGAGCACCTGACGCGTCTGGGCTACGCCGAGCGCGGCGGTCGGCTCGTCGAGGATCACGAGCTTCGAGTTCCACATCACGGCCTTCGCGACCGCGACGGACTGGCGCTGGCCGCCCGAGAGCCCCGCCACCGTCTGGCGCACGGAGCTCATCGACGTCACCGACAGCCCACGCAGCGTCTCCTGCGCCTTCGCCTCCATGGCGGTCTCGTTGAGCCGGCGAGCGCCGTCGACCTGCTCGCGCCCGAGGTACATGTTCTGGACGACGTCCAGGTTGTCGCACAGCGCGAGGTCCTGGTAGACGACCTCGACGCCCAGGCGCGCGGAGTCCTTCGGCCCGTGGATGTGAACCGGCTCCCCCTCGAAGCGGATCTCGCCGCTGTCGAACGGATGGATGCCGGCGATGCACTTGATCAGCGTGGACTTGCCCGCACCGTTGTCGCCGACGAGCGCCATGATCTCGCCGCGGGACACGTGGAAGTCGACCTCGAACAGCGCCTGCACCGCGCCGAAGCTCTTGGAGACCCCGTGCAGCTCCAGCAGCGGCGTGTCACTCTGAGTTGTCATCTGCTCCTCGCCCCCTCGAGCGGAAACCGGGGGCGCCCCGGGCGGGGCGCCCCCCGTCATTCTCTACTGAAGGCCGATCTCCTTGCACTTGGCGGCGACCTTGCCGGCGCAGATCTCCTCCACCTTGGGGAAGTCGACCTCGCCGATGTAATCCTTGATGTTGTCCTTGGTGATCGCGATCGGCTCCAGCAGGACCGAGGGCACGTCCCGGGTCTTGTTGTTGACCGGCGTCGTCTCCGCGGTCGGCTCCTCGCCCTTCGCCAGCGCGATCGCGAGGTCCGCGGCCGCGTCGGCCTCCTCCTTGGTCGGCTTGTAGACCGTCACGCACTGATCGCCGTTGACGATGTTCTGGATCCCCTGCAGCGTCGCGTCCTGGCCCGTGACCGGGACCTGCGGGAGCTTGCGCTGCTTGAGCGCCGAGATCGCGGCGTTGCCGAGGCCGTCATTGGCGGCCAGCACGCCGTCGATCTTGTTGCCGTTCTTCTGCAGGATCTGCTCGAAGATCGTCAGCGCCTTCTGGTTGTCCCACTCGGGCACCGACTGGTCGTCGATCTCCTTCCAGTCGCCCGACTCGAACTTCGGGTTGATGACCGAGTCATAGCCGTTCTTGAACAGCGTCGCGTTGTTATCGGTCGGCGCGCCGTTCAGCACCGCCACCTCGGCGCCCTGCTTGTCGCCCATGCAGTCGACCAGGCCCTGGCCCTGGAGCTGGCCGACCTTCTCGTTGTCAAACGAGACGTAGTAGTCGGTCGCGTCGGTCTCCAGCGTGAGCCGGTCATAGTCGATCACCTTGACGTCCTGCGACTTGGCGTTCGCGGCGATCGCGGCGCCCGAGCCCGAATCGAGATTCACCAGCAAGAGCACCGTCGCGCCGTTGGTGATCGCCTGCTCGGCCTGCTGCTGCTGGGTCGCCTTGTCGTTCTCGGCGTTCGTGATCGTCGCCTCCACGCCGGCGTCGTCGAACGCCTTCTGCAGCAGCGGCCGATCGTAGGTCTCCCAGCGCACCGACGACTTGGAGTCGGGCAAGAGCACCGCCACCTTGCCGACGTCGCCGCCGCTCTCCTCACTCGACGCACCGCCACCGCCGCCGCTCTCCTCGTCATCGCCGCAGCCCGCGACGACCAGGCTCGCGGCCACCGCCGCCGTGGCGAGCCACACTGCACCCTTCTTCATGGAACTCCCCCTCCGGGAATTGGATGGATGGACTGTGGAAATTCAAGCGCGGCGCCGGCCTGGCCGACGGCCAGCGCGAGCGCGCCGAGCACCTGGGCACGCTCGCCGAGCACGCCGGCGACGACTGCGGCAGCGTCGGCGGCGGCCGGGAGCGCCGCGAGGCGCACGGAGCTGCGGACGCCGTCCAGCAGCAGGTCCCCGGCCTCGGCGAGGTCGCCGCCTACGACCAGGCGCTGCGGGTTGAGCAGGTTGAAGACCATCGCCGCCGCGCTGCCCACCACGCGTCCGGCGTCGGCGATCACGCGGCGGCAGCCGAGGTCGCCCTCGCGCGCGAGCCGGACCATCTCCGCGACCGTGAGCTCGCCGTGGCTGCGGCGCAGCATCTCGAGCAGCGCGCCGGTCGAGGCCGCCGTCTCCAAGCAGCCGCGGTTGCCGCAGCGGCAGACCGCGCCCTCCGGGTCGACCAGTACGTGGCCCAGCTCGCCGGCGGCGCCGCCGCTGCCGCGGTACAGGCGCCCGCCGAGGATCAGCCCGGCGCCGATGCCGGAGGAGACCTTGACGTAGACGAGGTCGGTCGCGCCGCGCCCGGCGCCGTGCGTCAGCTCGGCCAGCGCGCCGAGGTTGGCGTCGTTGTCGACGCTGACGGGGAGGTCGAGCCGCTGCCGCATCTCCTCGCCGGCGGCCACGCCGACCCAGCCGGGCAGGATCGCCGAGGAGCCGATCACGCCGTCGGTCTGGTCGACCGGCCCGGGCAGGCCGAGGCCCGCGCCGATCACGCGCGAGCGCTCCACACCGGCCTCGGCGAGCGCCTCGTCGATCAGCTCGAGCGCCACGTCGAGCCCCTCCTGGGCGGCATGGTCGATGTCCATCGGCGCCGCACGCTCGGCGAGGATGTTCGACGACAGATCGCTCACGGCCACGCGCACGTGGCTATGCCCGAAGTCGATGCCGAGCGCGGCGCCTGCCGACGCGTCGAACGACAGCAGGATCGGCGGGCGGCCGCCCTGCTCGCCATGTGCGGCGCCCGGCTCCTCGCGCTCGACGACGAGCCCGTCGTACTGCAGCTCGGTTATCAGGCTCGAGACAGTAGAGCGCGAGAGGCTCGTGCGGCGCGCGATCTCCGCGCGGCTGATCATGCCGTGCTCCCGCAGCGCGTTGATCACGCGCCGCCGGTTGAGCCGGCGCAGCGACGCCAGCGAGCCTTCGGACCGCTCCCTCATCCGGTCCGGATCCTGACCGGAGATCCGGCGTTTGTCAAACCCTCGAACTAACCAGCGCGCGAAAGCGCCCGGAACGTCCTTAGCTCGGACGAACCCCTTTACACGCCACCGGCCATCGCCGGCAGCACGTTCAGCACGTCGGACTCCCGGACCGTCGTGTCGAGCCCGTCGAGCACGCGCACGTCCTCGTCGTTGAGGTAGACGTTGACGTAGCGGTTGAGCGAGCCGTCGGGGCCGAACAGCTGGGAGCTCAGGTCGGGATGCCTGTCGGCCAGTGCGCGCAGCACGGTGCCGACGTCGCCGCCCTCGGCCCGCACCTCCTTCTCACCGCCGACAGACTGGCGCAACACGACGGGAATCTTGATCAGCGGCATGGCGCTAGCCGGCGGCGGCGCAGAACGCCTCGTAGTCCGGGAACACGCCCATCTCCGCGTCGGAGATCTCGGACGGCTCGCGCGAGCAGATCGGGCACTCGGGGTCGCGCCGCACCTTCAGCTCGGTGAACGTCGCGCCGAGCGCCTCGTAGAGCAGCAGTCGCCCGATCAGCGGCTCGCCGATGCCGGTGACGAGCTTGACCACCTCGGTCGCCTGCAGCAGGCCCATCGTGCCGGGCAGCACGCCGAGGACGCCGTTGGCCCCGCACGAGGGCGCCAGCTCGGCCGGCGGCGGCACCGGGTAGAGGCAGCGGTAGCAGGGGCCGTCGTGCGGCTTGAAGACGGAGAGCTGGCCGTCGAAGCCGAGGATCGAGGCCGAGACGACCGGGATGTCAAGGCGCACCGTGGCGTCGTTGAGCAGATAGCGCGTCGGGAAGTTGTCGACGCCGTCGACGATCACGTCGTAGCCGTCGATGATCTCCATGATGTTGGACGCGTCCAGCCGGACGGGGTGCTTGACCACGTCGACGTCCGGGTTCAGCGCCTTGATCGTGGCCTCGGCCGAGTCGACCTTCGGCATCCCGATGCGGTCGGTGGTGTGGATCACCTGGCGCTGCAGGTTGGACAGGTCGACCTCGTCGTCGTCGACGATGCCGAGCGTGCCGACGCCCGCGGCGGCGAGGTAGAGCGCGGTCGGCGCGCCGAGCCCGCCGGCGCCGAGCAGCAGCACCTTGGCGTCGAGCAGCCTCGCCTGGCCCTCCGTGCCGATCTCCGGCAGCAGCAGGTGGCGCCCGTAGCGCTCCTTCTGCTCGGGCGTGAGGACCTTCGGGACCTCGACCTCGTAGCCGCGGTCCTTCCAGAGCGTGATGCCGCCGGTCATCGAGGCGACGTCGCTGAAGCCGAGCAGCTCCTTGAGCGTGTGTGCGGCGAGCGCGGAGCGCTGACCCGAGGCGCAGTAGAGGATCACGCGCGCATCGCGATCGGGCACGGCGCCGTCGATGCGCGACTCCAGGTACCCGCGCGGGACGTGGACGGCGCCGGGGATGTGCCCGCGGTCCCATTCCTCGCCTTCACGCACGTCGACGAGCACGACGCCGTTGCCCTGATGCTCGGACACCTCGGCCGGGTCGACCTCCTCGACCTGCTGCTTTATCTGCCGGATGACCTCCGCTCCGGACGGGCTCATGTGGATTCCTCTTGAACTCGGTCGGCTTTCAATACTTCACGAAGTATAGCCCTGCATAGGGTCCTTCCCTCATAAGCATCCGGGCCCCTTCTGCCGATGAGAGGGGCACCGTTCCGATGCGCCGCAGCACGCTCCTAACGCAGGTCCTGGCCGTGAACGCCGCGCTCGTCGGCGCGACGGCGCTCGTCGCCGCCGTCGTGGCGCGCGACCGGCTCGCCGACATCGCGAGCGGCGACGGCCTGCTCGTGCTCGGTCTCACGGTGGCGAGCGCGATCCTGCTGAACTCGCTGCTGCTGCGCGCGCGCCTGGCGCCGATGGCGCGGCTCGTCGAGGCGATGACGCACGTCGACCTCGCCCGGCCCGGGATGCGCGTGACCACGCCGGGCCGCTCGGCGCGCGAGGTGCACGAGCTGACGGATGCCTTCAACCGCATGCTGACGCGGCTCGAGGTAGAGCGCCGCGAGGCGGGGCGAGCCGTGCTGCGGGCGCAGGAGCAGGAGCGCAGCCGCATCGCGCAGGACCTGCACGACGAGGTCAACCAGGCGCTGACGGCGATCCTGCTGCGGCTCTCGGCCACGATCGGCGACGCGCCGTGGGGCCTGCGCTCGGAGCTGCACGAGACGCAGGAGCTCGTCAGCCAGGCGATGGACGAGCTGCTCGCGCTCGCACGCCAGCTGCGCCCGACCGCACTGGACGACCACGGCCTCGTGGCCGCGCTCGCCTCGCAGGTGAGCGACTTCGGCCAGCGCTCGGGCATGCAGGCGCGCTTCCACCACCACGGCGAGGTGCCGACGCTCTCCGACGAGGAGCAGCTGGTGATCTTCCGCGTCACGCAGGAGAGCCTTTCCAACATCGCCAAGCACGCGCGGGCGCGCGGGGTCGACGTCGAGCTGTCGTTCGTCGGGCGCACCGTGCTGCGCGTGCGCGACGACGGCCACGGCTTCGACCCGGCGCCCGCACACCGGATCAACGGCCGCCTG
>Ga0126306_10000316_pt1 | contig 20964 bp, 20 predicted proteins | sample Plot27_FD_92592 | JGI IMG/M metagenome (GOLD analysis project Ga0126306, IMG submission 92592) | Serpentine soil microbial communities from UC McLaughlin Reserve, CA, USA - Plot27 | ecosystem: Environmental > Terrestrial > Soil > Grasslands | place: USA: UC McLaughlin Reserve, Lake County... | reverse complement strand
GAGGAGAACATGAGCATCGCCACCGAAGAACGCACGGTCGTCGAGAAGGTCCAGAACAAGCTGTACATCGGAGGCGAGTGGCGCGACGCATCGGGCGGGGGCACGCTCGAGGTGATCGATCCAGCAACCGAGGAGCCGATCTGCGAGGTCGCGGACGCGACCCCCGAGGACGCCATGGCCGCGCTCGACGCGGCGGTGGAAGCCCAGAAGGAATGGGGTGTTTCGGCCCCGAACGATCGCGCCGGGATCCTCTGGAAGGCCTTCGAGCTGATGATGGAGCGCGCCGACGAGCTCGCCACGCTGATGACCCTCGAGATGGGCAAGCCGGTGGCCGAGTCGAAGGCCGAGATCGTCTACGCGGCCGACTTCTTCCGCTGGTTCTCCGGCGAGGCGCTGCGCATGGAGGGCACCTGGAAGCAGTTCGCCAACGGCACCAGCCGGGCGATGGTGATGAAGCAGCCGGTCGGCCCGACGCTGATGATCACGCCCTGGAACTTCCCGATGGCGATGGGCACCCGCAAGCTCGGGCCGGCGATCGCGGCGGGGTGCACGAGCGTGGTCAAGCCCGCCTCGCAGACGCCCCTGTCCATGCTCGCCCTGGCCCAGATCCTCGAGGAGTGCGGACTGCCCGCCGGCGTGGTGAACATCTTCACCACCTCGTCGTCGGGCAAGACGACCGGACCGCTGATCGAGGACCCGCGCCTGCGCAAGCTGTCCTTCACCGGCTCGACCGAGGTGGGGCGCTCACTGATCGAGGCTTCGGCGAAGAACGTGCTCAAGGTGTCGATGGAGCTGGGCGGGAACGCCCCGTTCCTCGTGTTCGACGACGCCGACCTCGACGAGGCCGTCGAGGGGGCACTGCTCGCGAAGATGAGGAACATCGGCGAGGCGTGCACGGCCGCCAACCGCTTCCACGTGGCCGAGTCGGTGCGTGAGGAGTTCACCCAGCGGCTCGCGGAGAAGATGGGTTCGCTGAAGATTGGTCGCGGGACCGAGGACGACGTGACGGTGGGGCCGCTGATCGACGAGCCGTCGCGCGAGAAGGTCAAGGAGCTGGTCGACGACGCCGTCGAGCGAGGCGGCAAGGTGCTCGTGGGCGGGGAGGTCCCTGACGGGAACGGCTACTTCTTCCCGCCGACCGTGCTCGACGACGTGCCGGTCGACGCGCGCGTCTTCCACGAGGAGATCTTCGGCCCGGTGGCCCCGATCGCCGGCTTCGACTCCGAGGACGAGGCGATCGAGCGAGCGAACGACACCGAGTACGGCCTGGTCGCCTACGTCTTCACCCGCGACATCAAGCGAGCGATCCGCGTCTGCGAGGGCCTCGAAACCGGAATGGTGGGCCTGAACCAGGGCATGGTCTCGAACGCTGGAGCGCCCTTCGGCGGCGTGAAGCAGTCCGGCATCGGCCGCGAGGGAGGCCACGAGGGCCTCGAGGAGTTCCTCGAGACGAAGTACGTGGCCGTGAACCTGTAGCGCGCAGGATCTCGTTCATCGGTTGCGGCTTCGGGGGGACCTCCCGAAGGTGAAGATGTGCCCTCCATTCGGGTCACTTCCGGTGGGATCGCACTTGCGCTCGTCCTTGCGCTTGCTTTGCCCGCCCCCTCCACCGCCGGCCCCAAGGTCGCTGCGGTGCAGGTCGCGCTGAAGCGAATCGGTCTCTACAACGCGACCGTGGACGGCGTTCGCGGTCCCCTCACGAAGGCGGCGATCGTGCGCTTCCAGCGCCGCCGCGGCCTGTCCGTGGACGGGGTCGTCGGGCCGCGGACTCGCCGTGCGTTCGGCAGGCGCGGGCGCCCGGCGTTCGGCAGTCGCACGATGAAGCGCGGCGATCGTGGCTGGGACGTGGCCGCCATGCAGTACATCCTCGCCCGGCGGGGCTATCCGCCCGGCGCAATCGATGCGGTCTTCGGCTCGATGACCGACACGGCGCTCAGGAACTTCCAACGGGCCCTCGGCCTGTCCGCCGACGGACTGGCCGGCCCCTCGACGATCGCCGGGCTCCGGCACGGGCGTGCATCGACGGGGACGACCACCCCGGTGGCCAATGGGCCGGTGCGGCTCCTGCGGCCCGTGGGCGGACGGATCGGGGACGGCTTCGGCGCCCCGCGTGGCGGCCGGCGCACCCACACGGGGCTCGACTTCCCGGTGGCGGCCGGCACTCGCGTGGGTGCCGCGGGCGTGGGGGTCACCGAGTTCGCCGGCTGGAACACGGGCGGCTACGGGAATCTGGTCGTGGTCCGCCACCGGCTCGGCTACACCACCTGGTACGCGCACCTGTCCTTGATCACCACGTGGGTGGGCGAGCAGGTCACGGGAGGCACACGCCTCGGCTACGTGGGCTCAACAGGGCGCTCCACGGGGCCGCATCTGCACTTCGAGCTGCGCAAGAACGCCGTGCCGATCGACCCACTGCCGTACCTGCTGCAGGCGGTGGCGACGCGGGCGAGCTCGGCCGGTGGCGGCGGCGCGGGCGTGCCTAACGGCAGCAATGAAGGTGGCACCGGCGGTGGGATCGCTGTCAAGGCCTGCCCGATCCGCGAGCCGCTCGTTCGCTATCGGCGAGCCGCGCTGGACGCCTGCCGCTCGAAGAACCTGACCCGCGCCCGCTAGCCGGGCCCCGCCTCGGCCCCGTCCCGCCCCACCGGGCGACTCTTGAGCAGTTTGCCCCGTATTGCGGGGTTAAGTGCACAAGAGTGGCCGCTAGCTGGGCTTTGAGCCCCGTGCCATCGCGTGGAGGTCGAGCGCCTTGTCCAGCGTTTCCTCGTCGACGCCCTTCTCCAGCGCCACCTCGCGGATCGTTCGGGCTGAGCTGACCGCCTCGTTGACGATCTCGGTTCCGAGGTCGTAGCCGATGAAGGGGTTCAGGGCCGTTGCGATCGCGGGGGTGGACTCGGCGTGTCGGCGCAGGTTCTCCTCGTTCGGGGTCAGTCCGTCGACGCACTTCTCGGCGAGCATGCGGCTGGCCGCGGTGAGCAGGCGGATCGAGTCGAACACGTTGCGGGCGATCATCGGCACGCGCACGTTCAGCTCGAAGTTGCCCTGCGTGCCGGCCACGCTCACGGCGGTGTCGTTGCCGATCACCTGCGCGGCCACCTGGAGCACGACCTCCGGGATCACCGGGTTGACCTTGCCCGGCATGATCGAGGAGCCCTTCTGGAGCTCCGGCAGCTGCAGCTCGGCAAAGCCGGTCCGCGGCCCGGATCCCATGAGCACCAGATCCTGAGCGATCTTGGTGAGCGAGACGGCAACCCCCTTCAGAGCCCCGTGCAACTCGACCAAGCCGTCCCTATTGGCCTGCGCCTCGAACGGATCAAGGGGCGGCGAGCCAAGCCCAAGCCGCTCGCGCACCTTCGATGCAAAATCGGGATGCGTATTCAACCCGGTTCCCGTGGCGGTGCCGCCGAGCGGGATCTGGGAGGCACGGGAGAGCGTGTCACGGACCCGGTCATGGCCGAGCGAGATCTGCGCCGCATATCCGCCGAACTCCTGCCCGAGCGTCACGGGCACCGCGTCCATCATGTGAGTGCGACCGGCCTTCACCAGCTCCGCGAACTTGTCCGCCTTGCGGGCAAGCGAGGACGAGAGGGTCTGGAGAGCTGGGAGAAGGTCGTTTTGGACGGTGTCGACAGCGGCGAGGTGGACGGCGGAGGGGAACACGTCGTTCGACGACTGCCCCATGTTCACGTGGTCGTTCGGGTGAACTCCCTCGCCGGCCAGATTGGCGATCACCTCGTTGGCGTTCATGTTCGAGGAGGTGCCCGACCCGGTCTGGAAGACGTCGATCGGGAACTGGTCGTCGTGCTGCCCCGAAGCCACCTCGTCGCCCGCGCGGGCGATGCGCTCGGCGAGGTCACCGTCGAGCAGGCCGAGCTCGCCGTTCACCCGCGCCGCCTCCGCCTTGATGCGCCCAAGCCAGCGCACCACAGGCGCCGGAACGGGCTCCCCGGACACCGGAAAGTTCTCGATCGCCTTCGAGGTCTCGGACCCCCAGAGCTCCTGCTGAACGGCCATCCGTCTCCTTCGTAGCTGTGTGAAACAGGGTACCGGCGCGGGTTCTGCACTAAGTTCGCCCCCGAACCAGTGCATTCACCGCGCGCCTAGGGCGGCTGAGCCGCTTCCGTGTTGCAATCGCCGAGCGTGACGGCTCTGATTCGGATTGACCGGTCGTGGACTCCGGCTGGCGAGGGTAGGCCCAAGCCGATTCGATTCTGCTCTCGCTGCGGCCATCCCGCCGAGGACCCGCCGGGCCGGCCGGAGCTGCGCAAGCGCGTCTGCGTCCGCTGCGGCATGGGCATGATCCTCACCTGCCCGCGCGACGCGCTGCCGGGTGAGTCCGCGGCCTTCCTGATCCTCGACTACGAGCTCCGAGTGAGCGCGGTGAGCGAGGCGGGCGAGCGCTATTTCGGATCGGAGAAAGCCCTGATCGGCTCGAGCCTGCTCGACCTGGTGACCAGCCCACTCGGCGACGACCAGCTCGTGCGCAAGGCGAGCGTGGCCGCCCAGCGCCCCTGCGACCCGGTCGTGATGCCCCTCCGCCTGCTCGCCCCGAGTTCCGACGGCGTCGGAACGATGGCGGCGCGCATCGCCACCTGCGGCCCGCCGCGCGCGGCGCTGCTCACGGTCGAGCCGAGCGAGTTCGGCCGGCGCTGACGCCCCCGTTTGGGGGCGACCTTCTGTGCAAGAACGACTGCACGGGTTGCGCAACATCTCGATCGAAGTCAGAAACTTCCCTCAAGTTGCTCGCGCAGATACCGAAAACTTGTGCAAGGCCGCATGACCGCCCCAAGAGGTGGCCCTGACGTGGGAAGTAATGGCGGAACACTTCTGCGATTCACCCGAGACGGAGGCGACGTGAGCGGTATCCGGACCAACGCAGCAGCCGAACTGTTGGGGGTCAGCCCCAACACGCTGCGTTCCTGGGAGCGCCGCTTCGGATATCCGAAGCCGCGCCGCACCCAGGGCGGCCACCGCCAGTACGACCTCGCCGAGCTCGAGTCCCTGCGGCGCGCCCTGCTCGAGACGCACAACATCTCGTCCGCCATCGAGCTCGCCCGCCAGCGCGGCGAGGGGCCGAGCTCCCCGAGCCGGTTGCTCGACGCGTTCGACCACTTCGACGAGCCGCTCGCCGACCGGATCATGGAGGAGAGCCTCGCCGTCCGCTCCGTGGAGCGCACGGTGGAGGAGGTTCTGCTGCCGGCTCTGGAGCAGGCCGACGAGCGCGAGAACCGCGAGGCCGAGCGTGAGCTTGCGATGCGCTGGGCCACCGGCTGGCTGCACGCCTCCCGGCGCGTGGTGGCGCCGGCGAGCCGCCCGCAGGGCGTCCTCCTGTTCGACTCGAGCCCGCGGCTCGACCTGGAGTCCCTGCATGTGCAGGCGCTGGAGCTCGGTCTGAGGCGCGCCGGCTTCCGCACGCTGCTGCTCGCCTTCAACCTCCCGCCCGAGCGCGTGGTGCGCGCCATTCGCGCCCTCGACCCCACCGCATTCGTCTTCTGCGGCGGCGACGCGACGCTCGACGTGGTCGGGCGGCTCGTGTACACGGTGCGCCAGGTCGGCTCCGCCGCCCCGGTGTTCGAGTACCGCGAGGCGATGCCGGTGACCGGCGACCACGGCATCCCGTCGCTCGGATCACAGCCCGTGGAGGCCGCGGAGCGCCTGAAGGCCTACGTGGACAGCGGCCGGATCGAGCAGGTCGTCGTGGTGCCGGAGCCCGAGGCGGCGCAGAGCGCGCGCATCAGCCTCGCCGCTCGCACGTCGGCCTAGACGCCCGCGGCGTGCGGCTACGCGGCGAGCTTGCGGCAGAGCTCGGAGAACGTGCGCTTCTCACCCTCGTCGAGGGCGTGGAAGGCCGCCTGCACACGCTCGGAGTGCGCCGGGAAGAGACGCTCCACCAGCAAGCGACCGGTTGGCTCGAGATGGACGATCACCACGCGCCGGTCCTCCGCTGCCCGCCGGCGTGCCACGAATCCGCGGGCCACAAGCGTGCCGGTGACCTCGGTGGCGTTGGCCTTGCTCCAGCCGAGCCGCCGGCGCAGCGTCTTCAACTCGAGCGAGCCGCCCGCGGTGGTGAGCACCACGAGCACCGAGAAGCCGGCGGCAGTTACGCCCTCGCGCTCCAGCTCAATTGCGAGGCGCTTGCGCACCGTGGCCTCCGCGCGCAGCAGTCCCTGAAGAGCCCGATGGGCAAGCGGATCGCCGAGCTCGAGTGACACGCAGGCGATCGTAGGTGCCCCACCGGACGGTGAAGGGCGGGCCCGCCATCGCGGGCCCGCCCTCCGAGCTCGTCCTAGGGCCGGCCCACGTGGGCGACCCACATCGTCGCCCTCGTGTGCCCGTAGCGTCCCCGGGCGCGGCCAACCCCGAGCCGGGTGAAGCTAGACGAGAGCAGCACGGCGCGGTGCGATGCCGATCCCATCCACTGCGCCACGGTGCGACCCGGCGAGAGCCGCCAGCCGCTGTGCCAGGCGAGTGTCTCGCCGGCCCGGCGGAAGCGCCCCGCCACCGGAATCCGTGACTGATGCCCGAAGTAATCCGAGCGGATCATCCGGCGCGCGTATTGGCGCGACGAATGGAACAGGCGAAGCGATGGGCGCAGTTTCGCGAGCCCGTGGGCCCCTCGAATCTGGTTGATCTTGTTGAACATCGTCGCTTCAGGCGATGCTGCGGCCGGCGCCGCTGGTAACGCGGCACCAGCAGCCACTGATACGGCAATCAGGGCTGCGATCCTTCGCAAGCGGACCTCTCTTTCCAACGGCCTACGGGGTTAGCTGTCGGGCTTGCGCAGGAAAGATCGCGCTCCGGCCAGGTGCCACCACAGGCCAGTTCGCCCCGGACTGCATTTGGGTCCCCCGTCCGCTCCCGGACCTACCGGTTGCGGTTCGGCGATTCGCGCGGAGGTCTATCACGCGTAGAGGCGGAATGTCATCCCCCCTGGGGGGAGCTGGGGTCGCGTTCGTAGAATCGACCCTTCGTGGCTCGCTTCCGCCCTGTAGATACCGCCCAGTCGTTCCCCGAGCTGGAGCAGCGCGTGCTCGAGCGCTGGCGCGAACGCGACGTTTTCCACGAGTCGATCCGCCGCCGCGAGGGCGCTCCGCCGTTCGTCTTCTACGAGGGCCCGCCGACCGCGAACGGGCGCCCCGGCTCGCACCACGTCCTGAGCCGGGTGTTCAAGGACGTCTTCCCGCGCTACAAGACGATGCAGGGCCACTTCGTCCCGCGCAAGGCCGGCTGGGACTGCCACGGCCTTCCGGTGGAGCTCGAGGTCGAGAAGGAGCTCGGCTTCACCAACAAGCACGACATCGAGCAGTTCGGGATCGCCGAGTTCAACGCGCGCTGCCGGGAGTCGGTGCTGCGCTACATCGACGAGTGGAACGAGCTGACCGAGCGGATCGGCTTCTGGATCGACACGAACGACGCGTACTTCACGCTCGACCCGAACTACGTCGAGTCGGTCTGGTGGTCGCTGAAGCAGGTGTGGGAGAAAGGCCTTCTGGTCGAGGGCAACAGGGTCGTGCCGTACTGCACCCGCTGCGGCACCGCGCTCTCCTCACACGAGCTGGCGCTCGGCTACAAGGACGCGGTCGACCCGTCCGTGTTCGTGAGGTTCCCGCTCGTGGACGACCCGGACGTCTCGCTGCTCGCCTGGACGACGATGCCGTGGACGCTCGTCCCGCACGCTGCGGTCGCGGTGGACCCGGACGTCGACTATGTGCGCGCCCGCCTCGGTGACCCCCGATCCCCCGCTTCCGCGGGGCAGGGGGCAGGCGACAGGCTGATCCTGGCCGAGGCGCTTGTCGAACGGGTGCTCGGCGAGGACCCGGAGATCGAGGAACGCATGCCCGGGTCCGCCCTGCTCGGCCTGCGCTACGAGCCGCCCTTCCCCTACATCACGGACTACGGCGAGCGCGGCCACACGGTCCTGGCGGGCGACTTCGTGTCGATCGAGGACGGCACCGGCGTGGTCCACACCGGCGCGGCCTTCGGCGAGGACGACTTCCGGCTCGCCACCGAGAACGGGCTGACGATCCACAACCCCGTCCGCCCGGACGGCACGTTCGACGAGCGAACCGGCCCGTTCGCGGGGATGCACGTGCGCGAGGCCGACGCCCACATCGTGGAGGCTCTGCGCGACTCGGGCCGGCTGTTCCGCGCCGGCGAGTACGAGCACTCGTACCCGCACTGCTGGCGCTGCGACACGCCGCTCATCTACTACGCCAAGAAGAACTGGTACGTGCGCACGACCGCGGTGAAGGACGAGCTGCTCGCGGCGAACGAGACGATCAAGTGGTACCCGGAGCACATCAAGCACGGGCGCTTCGGCAACTGGCTCGAGAACAACGTCGACTGGGCGCTCTCGCGCGAGCGCTACTGGGGCACGCCGCTGCCGGTCTGGCGCTGCGAGCAGGGACACGACGTCTGCGTCGGGTCGCTGGCCGAGCTCTCAGAGCGCGGCGGCGAGCAGCCGGAGGACGTACATCGGCCCTTCATCGACGAGGTCGTGCTGAGCTGCGAGCAGTGCGGCGGCGAGATGCGCCGCGTGCCCGACCTGATCGACGTGTGGTGGGACTCCGGGTGCATGCCGTTCGCCCAGTGGCACGCGCCGTTCGAGAACGAGAACTTGGCCCGCGAGCGCTTCCCGGCCGACTACATCTGCGAGGCGCTCGACCAGACACGCGGCTGGTTCTACTCGCTGCTCGCGATCTCGGTGATGCTGTTCGGGGAGGCGTCGTACAGGACGTGCCTCTGCCTCGGCCTGATCCTGGACCCAGACGGCCAGAAGATGTCGAAGTCGAAGGGCAACGTCGTCGTCCCCTGGGACGTACTGAACGCGCACGGTGCGGACGCGATGCGCTGGTACTACTTCACCTCCAAGCAGCCCTGGGACGGCTACCGCTTCTCGCTCGAAACGGTCGGCGAGTCGGTGCGCCAGTTCCTGAAGCCGCTCTGGAACACGTACGCGTTCTACGTGCTGTACGCGAACGTGAACGAGCCGAGCGGTAGCGCGGAGGAGACCGAGCTCGACCGCTGGATCCGCTCGCGGCTCGCGGCCACCACGGAGCGCGTGATCGAGCGGATGGAGGACTACGACACTACGTTCGCCGGCAGGGCGATCGCCGAGTTCGTCGACGATCTCTCCAACTGGTACGTCCGGCTCTCGCGGCGCCGCTTCTGGGACGGCGACCCCGCCGCCTTCGACACCCTGCGCGACTGTCTCCTCGGCGCATCGAAGCTGCTGGCGCCGCTCACGCCGTTCGTGACCGACGAGATCTACGACAATCTCGACGGCGCCGAGCCCTCGATTCACCTCTGCTACTTCCCCGAGGCGGGGGGGCGCGACGAGGGGCTCGAGTGGAACATGCAGGTCGTGCGCGACGCCGTCGAGCTGGGCCGCGCCGCGCGCGCACACGCGAAGTTGAAGGTCCGCCAGCCGCTACGCGAGGCCGTGGTGGTGGCGGCGGACCGCGAGCGCGGGGCGATCGAGCGCCTCGAGGAGCTCCTGAAGGAGGAGCTGAACGTGAGGTCGGTCCGCTACGTCTCGGAGGCCGACGAGCTGGGGCGCTTCGAGCTGAAGCCCAACTACCGCGCGCTCGGGCCCCGCTTCGGAAAGCAGATGCCGCAGGTGGCCGCCGCCATCTCCGCCCTCGACCCGGCGAAGCTGCGCGCCGGCCGGCGCGTGGGCGTGAACGTGAATGGCCAGGACCACGAGATCGGCCCCGAGGACGTGACGATGGTGCTCCAGCCGCTCGAGGGCTACCAGGTGGAGCGCTCGGGCACGCACGCGGTGGCGCTCAACCTCGAGATCGACGACGAGCTCCGCCGTGAGGGGCTCGCGCGCGAGGTGGTGCACGCCGTCCAGTCGGCGCGCAAGAACGCCGGGCTCGACGTGGAGGACCGCATCTCGCTCACGCTCGCCGGCGACGAGGAGCTGCTCGCCGCCGCGCGCGAGCACCAGGACTACGTGGCCGGTGAGACGCTCGCCACGTCGCTCGAATTCGACGGCGCCCAGGGAGACGAGCGCGCCGAGATCGAGGGCAGAGCGCTCCTGATCTCGGTTAGGCTCGCCTCTGCATGAAGCTGCCGCCGCCGTTCTTCGAGCGTCCGTTCTGGTTGCAGCTGGTCGGCGGCATCGTGGTGCCGATGGTGTTCGGCATCCTCAGCGGCTTCGCGCTCGGATGGAACGAGATCCTGTACATCGTGATGGCGGGGCCGATCGCGATCCTGGGCGGCTTCCTCGCCGGCGTCGAGCACCGCGAGACGGACGAGGGCGTGCTGCGTGGCGCGATCGGCGGCCTCGTGTACGGCAGCTTCATCCTGATCGGCCACGAGATCATGAACAACGAGCCGAAGGCCGAGCTGCCCGACCCGCAGAGCGGGCTCGTGTTCGTGACCGCTCTGGGCGGAGCGATCCTGGGCGGCCTCGGCGCGCGTTACAGGAAGCGCCAGGAGCGGCGGCTCGAGGCCGCCTCCGCCCGCTAGAAGGCCCCGGCGCCCGCTAGGACGCTTCGGGGGCCGGCTCGAGCGCCGGCTCCAGCTCCTGAACGAGCCGGTTCTTCGGCAGCGCGCCGATGATCTGGTGCACGGCCTGGCCGTGCTTGAAGAGCAGCAGCATCGGGATCGACATCACGTTGAACTGCGCCGCGGTCTGCGGGTTGTCGTCCACGTTCAGCTTGACGATGCGGATGTCGTCGCGTTCGCTCTGAAGCTCCTCGAGATGGGGAGCGATGATCCGGCAGGGTCCGCACCAGGGGGCCCAGAAGTCGACGAGGACCGGCTTGTCGGCCTCGAGCACCTCGGCCTGGAAGTTGTTGTCGGTGACCTCGTCGAGATTGCCTGCCACGGTGGCTCCTTGTTGCGGTTGGTGCGGACTGAGTCGCTTCAGAAAATATAGCGATGGACTCGGCCAGCCATGACGCTACCGCCGCAGCCGGAGCGCCGGAACCTTCCAGACCGCCTCGAGGGCGATCCGGGCCGTCATCTTCGAGCGCCCCACGCGCCGCTCGCGGAACGTGATCGGCACCTCGGTGACGGTGAAGCCGGCCTGAACCGTCCGGTAGGTGAGCTCGATCTGGAAGCCGTAACCGTCCGCGTGCACGCCCTCCAGGTCGATCGTCTCGAGCACGCGCCGGTGGAAGCACTTGAATCCGCCGGTCAGGTCCCTCACCGGCACGCCGAGCAGGATCCGCGCGTAGGCCGAGCCGCCGCGCGACAGGGCCCGCCGCACGACGCCCCAGTCCTTCACTCCACCGCCGGGCACGTAGCGGGAGCCGAGCACGAGGTCGGCCGCGCCGGTGGCGGCGAGCAGCCGCGGCAGGTCGGCGGGATCGTGCGAGAAGTCCGAGTCCATCTCGAGCACCAGCTCGGCCCCCTCCGCGAGCGCGACACCGAAGCCCGCGAGGTACGCGCGCCCGAGCCCCTGCTTCCGCGACCGGTGCAGAACCCGAACCTGCTCGTGCTCCTGCGCTAGCCGGTCCGCGATTTCGCCCGTGCCGTCGGGCGAGCCGTCGTCGACCACTAGGACCGTGTGCTCGAGGCCCGTGCTCGCCAGTTGCGGCAGCACGGCGCGAACGAGCGGCTCGATGTTCTCGGCCTCGTTGTAGGTCGGGAGGATGAGCCAGGTTCCGGGCAAGGCGGCGCGTAGGCTAGCCGTGGATGCGCAACGGTGAGATAGCCGAGGCCTTCGAGGAGCTGGCCAGCCTCTACGAGCTCGACGGCGCGGTCGTGTACCGCGTCGTGGCCTACCGCAACGCGGCGAAGGCGATCCGCGAGGCCGGAGTGTCGGTGGCGGAGCTGGCGAAGCAGGGCCGCGCCGTGGAGCTCGCGGGGGTGGGCAAGACGATCGCCGAGAAGATCGACGCTCTGCTCGAGACCGGCAGCATCCCCTCGGCGGACAAGCTGAAGCAGCGCATCCCGTCGGGTCTCGTGGAGATCACGCGCATCCCCGGGCTCGGCCCCAAGCGCGCCAAGTTGCTGCACGACCAGATCGGCGTGACCTCGATCGACGACCTGCGCGGGGCGGCCGAGAGCGGCCAGCTGAAGGACGTGAAGGGATTCGGCAGCAAGGCGGAGGAGAACGTCCTGGCCGCGCTCGCCGCCGGCGCCGACGGCCGCCCCCAGGCGCGCATGCTGCTCTCCAAGGCGCTCGCCGTGGGGGACGAGCTCGTGGTCACGCTGCGCGACCACCCGTCCGCGCTGCGCGTGGAGCTGGCGGGCAGCGCCCGGCGGCGGGCGGACACCGTGAAGGACCTCGACATCGTCGTGGCCTCGAGCGACCCGGCCGCGCTCGTCGAGGCGTTCGCCGGGCTGCACGCGATCGACTCCGTCTCGACCTCCGGTGAGGCCGGCGCCAAGGCGATCACCCATTCGGGCCTGCCCGTGGACCTCCGGATCGTCCCAGAGGAGGCCTTCGGGAACCTGCTCCAGCACTTCACCGGCTCGGGCAGGCACAACGAGGCGCTGCGCACCGAGGCCGTCCGCCGCGGCCTGCACGTGAGCGAGTACGGGGTCGCCGACGACGAGAGCGGCGGCTCGGAGGCGTTCGCGACCGAGGAGGAGGTCTACGAGCGGCTCGGGATGCGGTACATCCCGCCGGAGCTGCGCGAGAACCGCGGAGAGCTGGAGGCCGCGCGAGAGGGCCGCCTCCCGAAGCTGATCGAGCTCGACGACATCCGCGGCGACCTGCACATGCACACCACGCTCTCCGACGGTCACGCGAGCGTGGAGGAGATGGCGAGCACCGCGCGCGAGCTCGGCTACGACTACGTGGCGATCACCGATCACTCGGCCACGCACGGGTTCGGCAACGACGTGCCGCCCGACGCGTTGCTGCGGCGCCTCGAGGAGATCCGCTCGTTGCCTGATCTAGGGATCACCGTGCTTGGGGGCACTGAGAGCAACGTCCTGCCGGACGGGAGTCTCGACTATGCCGACGACGTGCTCGAGCAGCTCGACTGGGTGATCGCGAGCCTCCACACCTCGTTCCGGCTCTCCGAGAAGGAGCAGACGAACCGCATGCTGAGCGCGATGGAGAACCCGCTGGTGGACGCGATCGGCCACCCCACCGGTCGGCTGATCGAGCGCCGCGAGGCGTACGCGCTCGACCTCGATCGCGTGATCGCTAAGGCCGTCGAGACCGGCACGTTCCTCGAGATCAACGCCAACCCGGACCGGCGCGACCTGAACGACGTCTACGCCAAGGCCGCCGCCGAGGCCGGAGTGATGCTCGTGATCGACAGCGACGCCCACTGGCCGCGCACGCTCAAGAACATGCGCTACGGCGTGGACACGGCCCGGCGCGCGTGGCTCACCGCGGACAACGTGGCGAACACGCGCTCCTGGAACAAGCTCAGGCGGTTGCGGAAGCGCGGGCACTGAGGACATCGACTGTCCTGGGTAGGGCCGCTCAGAGCGGCCTTAGTCAGGATGGCCACCCTTCAATGCTGCTGTTCAGGCCGGCTCGGCCTGCGTCGGCTCGACCCGCCGCAAGCCCGGCAGCCGGAGGAGCTTCGGCGCTCCGAGCGGCGAGGTCCGGTCGAACCAGAACTCGACCCCGTCGCGACCCTCGATCGCCGCGACGGCGCTCGACTGGCGCCGCCACATGAGAGCGACGAGCAGGAAGAAGCCCGTGGCCACGACCGGAAGCTGCGGGAAGAAGAAGCCGATCGCGCCCGCGAGGATCGTGCTGACCGCCAGCGGCCACAGGCGGTTGAACATCACGGCCCCGGGCTCGAGCTCGGGCAGTGAGTTGGTGCTGCGGGCGTCCGCCAGCAGGCGGCCGATGCCCTCGCTGGTCTGCGGGCGGCGGCCGAGCCACAGCCCCCCGAGCGCCGCCACGCACCACCAGACCGCGGCCACGTAGACGAGCGTGTTCGTGTCCGAGCGCGTGGCCCCGACCACCGAGACGATCGCAAGCACCGTGGCCGCGCCGCCGTAGAGCAGCACGGACACGCGCAGGAAGTCCCGGAACCTCACGCGGCGTCGAGCTCCGCGAGCACCCGCTGGAAGCCCTCGATTCCGTCCACGACGAGGTCGGCCTGCTCGAGGATCTCCCGCGGCCCCTCGTCCGAGCGCACTCCCACACGGACCGCGTGGTCGAGCCTGCCCTCCTCCGTCAGCGCCGTGAGCGCCGAGAAGCCGTCGAGGTCGGTCACGTCGTCGCCGCCGAAGAGCGCCGCGCGCACGCCCGCGCTCAGCACGAGATCGCGCACCGCCTGCCCCTTGTCCACGGGCACGGGCGGCCTGATCTCGAGCACCTTTCGGCCCCAGTGGATCGCGAGCCCCGCCGTCTCGGCCTCCTGGGCCACACCCTCCAGGTGCGTGCGGGCCCGGTCCTCGTCAGGGGCACCACGCCAATGGAAGGTCATGATCGGCCCCTTGTCCTCGATGCGGACTCGCATCGAGCGCTGCTCGGGCGTGTCGCGCTCGGAGACGAAGGCCTTGACCTGCTTCTCCCAGCTCCTGAATGCCTCCGCCACGCGCGGCGTGGTCGACCCGGGTTCGAGCAGCTCGGCCCCGTGGGAGCCCGCATAGGCCACCCCACCGACCCCGACGAGGCGCCGCACGTCCGCCACCGAGCGGCCCGAGATGCAGCCCACGCAGCCGTAGCGGCGCGCGAGCCGCCCGAGCAGCCGCGACGTCTCCTCGGGCACGTGGGCGTCCTCCGGGCGACTCACGATCGGGGCGAGCGTGCCGTCCACGTCGCAGAAGATCGCCGCGCGTTCGGGGTCCGCAGTCACAGGACGAAGAGCCTCCAGCACGCGCCGTAGTATGCCCCGGTGCGCCTCGCCGCCATCGCCACCGCCGCGGGAGTGTTCTCGGGCCTGTTCGGCGTTGGCGGCGGGGCGATCGTCGTGCCGCTGCTGGTGCTCTGGCTCGGTTACGAGCACAGGGAGGCCACGGGCACCTCTCTCACCGCCATCGCCCTGATCGCCGCGATGGCCGCGGCCGCCCACGCCGCCTACGGCAACGTGGACCTTCCGAACGGGCTCCTGATCGCGGCTCCCGCCATCGCGGGCGTGCTCGCCGGCACTGCCATCCAGCAGCGGATCTCGGAGCGCGCGGTGGCGGCGGCCTTCGTCGTGCTGCTGGTGGCCTCGGCCGCGGTGCTGGTCTTCTGATGGACCTGGTCGGCCTGCTCGCGCTCGGGTTCGCTGCCGGCATGGCCGGCGGACTGCTGGGGGTGGGAGGAGGCATCCTGTTCGTGCCCGCGCTCGTGATCTTCGCTCACGAGTCGCAGCTCGAGGCCGTGGCGACGTCGCTCGTGGCCGTCGTGCTCATGGCGGTGGTGGGAGCCTGGAGGCAGCGCGGCTACGGCAACGTACGCCTGCGCGACGGTCTCGCGATCGGCCTGCTGTCTCCCCTCGGGGTACTGGTGGGCGTGCTCCTGGCGAACGCGGTCCCGGAGCGTGCGCTCGAGCTGTCGTTCGCCGCGGTCCAGCTGGGCTTCGCCTGGCAACTCGCGGGAAACGCGGGACTGCGCTAGGTTGCAGCCCGGTGGAGATCCTCGACGTAGAGACCGAGGACCGCAACGGACTCGTGCACGTGGCCCTGAAGGGAGAGTTGGACCTCTCTACGGTGGCCAAGGTCCAGGACGAGCTGCGGAGGGTGGAGGCCAACGCGCCTCCCGTGGTCGTGCTCGACCTCTCGCTGCTGACCTTCCTCGACTCCACCGGCCTGCGCTGCCTCGTGACCGCTGACGAGCGCGCACGCGATGCGGGGCGCCGCGTCGTGATCGTTCGCGGCCCGGAGCCCGTGCAGCGGGTGTTCACCATCACGCGCCTCGAGGAGAGGCTCGAGATGGTGGACGACGCCTCCTCCGTGAACTGACCCTGGGGCGTTGCCCCAGCAGGTTTCACAATTGCCCGAAAGGGTGATATGTGACATGTGACATCAGCCGTCCTGTTGGGGGAGCCGGCGGCTGAGTCTCCCGAGGCACGGAGGCTCGAGGACGACAGGCTCCTTTTGAGCTACCACCGGGAGGGGAACCTCGACGCTCGCGATCAGCTCGTGGTCCGCTTCATGCCCTTGGCGCGCCAACTCGCGGCCCGCTATCGCCATGCGGGCGAGCCGCTCGAGGACCTCGTCCAGGTGGCCTGCGTCGGTCTGATCAAGGCCGTGGACCGCTACGACCCCGAGCGCGGCAACGGCTTCACCCGCTATGCGGTGCCGACGATGCTGGGCGAGATCAAGCGCTACTTCCGGGACAAGGGCTGGTCCGTGCACGTCCCGCGCGCGACGCAGGAGCTCGTGCTGAAGGTGGGCGAGGCGCTCGGCGCGCTGCCGGCCAAGATCGGTCGCTCGCCCACGCCGCGCGACGTTGCGCAGGCAGTCGGCGCGCCGGTCGAGGACGTGCTCGAGGCCATGGAGGCGGCCACCGCATACGAGGCGATGTCCCTGGACGCCCCGCGCCCCGGCAGCGGCGAGGAGGATTGCTGGACGCTCGCGGAGGCCCTCCCCCACGAGGAGCGCGGGTACGAGATCGTCGAGATCGGCGAAACGCTGCGCGGAACTCTCGAGGCGCTTCCGGCCCGCGAGCGGCTGATCCTGCGCCTGCGCTTCGAGGAGGATCTGACCCAGGCCGAGATAGCCGAGCAGGTGGGGGTCTCGCAGATGCACGTGTCGCGACTGCTGCGGCGCTCTCTGGACCGGCTCTCGGCGGCGGGTGCGGCGGCGGCGTAGCATGGCCAAGGTGGCGCAGGAGCTCACCTCTCGTCCCGAGGTGGCCGCACTGCTTGCGCGTGGCGAGGAGCGCGGCTGCGTGAACCTGTCCGAATTCGACGAGCTCGTGCAGACGCTCGAGCTGATGGACGACGACGTTGATGCGCTCGAGACGTACCTCGACGCGCATGGCATCGACCTCGCCGACGACTGCGGCCGCTCGAACGTCGAGCCCACGACCTTCCGCAACGGGGAGCTGGCCGCCGCCACCACGGACGCGCTCCAGCTGTTCCTCAACGAGATCCGGCGCTACCCCCTGCTCACCGCCAACCAGGAGGTCGAGCTCTCGAAGCGCATCGAGCAGGGTGATCTGACCGCGAAGGAGCGCATGATCAACTCGAACCTGCGCTTGGTGGTGTCGATCGCAAAGAAATATCAAGGGCAGGAGCTCTCGCTGCTCGACCTCATCCAGGAGGGGATCTTCGGGCTGATCCGGGCGTCGGAGAAGTTCGACTGGCGCAAGGGCTACAAGTTCTCGACCTACGCGACCTTCTGGATTCGGCAGGCGATACAGCGGGGGCTCGCCAACAAGGCGCGCACGATCCGCATCCCGGTGCACATCGGCCAGCGCGAGCGCAAGATCGTCCGCGCCGAGCGCGAGCTCTCGGTGAAGCTGGGGCGCGAGCCGACCGACGAGGAGATCGCCGCCGCTGCCGAATTGCCGATCGAGCAGGTGGACGAGGTGCGCGACGCCGCCCGCACCGTCACCAGCCTGGACCGGCCGATCGGCGAGGAGGGCGATACCGCTTTGGGCGACGTGCTCAAGGGCGACGCCCCGCCGGTCGACCTGGAGGTCGAGGTCAGCCTGAGCGAGGAGCTTCTGCGGCGGACGATCGAGGAGCTGCCGGATACGGAGCGCGACGTGATCCGGCTGCGCTTCGGGTTCGACGACGACGAGCCGCAGCCGCTGCGCGAGACCGGCCGCCGGCTCGGACTGTCGGCGGAGCGCGTCCGCCAGATCGAGTCACGGGCGCTCAAGCGGCTCGCGATGCGTCGCGAACTTGAGGCTCTGCGCGAAGTGGCCTAGATAAATCAGGGCCAACCGTATCCGTGTGGCGTCCCCCATAGGTCCGTCACTCGGCTCCGGATGGCCCTTTCCGTGCCGCTACCCGGCCGGGGGATTGCGAAACTCCGGCACGGGCACGTCCGGCGTGCGCACGATGCCGATCGCTCCGACGGCGAAGTGAAGCCCGGGGGCGAAGCGGGCGGGCCTTCCGTCCCCCTCGGCCGAGTAGTGCTCGCGCTCGTCGAGCAGGCCCAGAACCCAGCGGCAGATGGGGGCCTGAGGGGCATCGTCGCCCACGTCGCACGCAAGTCGGACCAGCGCCAGCGTCTCGGTCGGCTCGACGCCCTGGAACATCTGGCCGAGCGCGCTCATGAGGAACGAGTAGACGCGGTCGAGCAGCGGATCGCGCGGCAGGTGCTCCACACCCGGCGCCGGGCCGAGGTCGAGCGGCTCCTCACCGTTCACGAGGCGCAGCGCCTGGCCACCGAGGACGGCGCGCGTCTGCTTGGCGTCGAGCCCGGTCTGGAGCGCGTTGCGCCCGGCCATGACGGTCGCCCAGGTCGGTGATCCGTAGGGAGCGTCACTCGCCATCAGGATCTGGCCTGGCGCCACGAGCGCGAACAGCGCCTGAACGTCGCTCGGCGACCACCAGGAGGTGTCGAAGAACAGGTTCGGATGGTCGCCCGACACGCGCCAGATCCAGGCCAGATCGGAGATGCCGGCGTGGGCGAGGATCAGCCGCATCCCCGGGTAGCGAGTGCAGGCCTCGACGGCGTGGCGGCCGAGCGCCGGGATGCCTCGGCCGGCGTGCACCATGACCGGCAGGCGCCGCTCGTCGGCGAGCGCGAAGACCGGGTCGAGCGCCGGGTGGTCAAGTGTGAACTCCTCGGCGCGCGGGTGGAGCTTGATGCCGCGGGCGCCGCGCGCCAGCGCGCTCTCGATCTCGGGCAGCGGGTCGTCCTCGGGATCGAGCCGGGCGAACGGGAACAGGCGGCCGTTGCTGGCCTCCGCCTGCTCGATCACCATCTTATTCGCCGCGGCGTAGCCCTCGGGCTCGTGCATCGGGAAGACGAACCCGCGCGCGTCGATCTGCTCGAGCGCCGCGGTCAGCTGCTCGCGGCTGCACGAGTAGCCGTCCGGGTCGTTGAACCCGATGTGGGTGTGCGCGTCGACCGGCTCGATGTCCGGCACCGTCTCGCGCAGGCGGCCGAGCCACGGGAGCATTCCCGAATCGGGGATCACGCCGGGTGAGACTACTCAGCTGGTTTGGAGCAGGAAGTGGTCCGGCTCGCCGTCCTCGCGCACGAGCGAGAGCTTGCCCACGATCGGCACCAGCAGCCCCTGCGCGTGCACGTAGCCGGTGTTGATCTCGACCGACTCGACGCTGCCCTCGAGCATGTCCTTCATCTGCCGCCGGTGCTTGTCGAGGTTGGCGCGGTCCATCACCGGCGGCCAGACGGCCTGCTGGAACTCCTCCTCGGTGTAGCCGAGCAGGTCGGTGAAGGCCGGATTGAGCGCCTGGAAGCGGCCGTCGAGGGCGATCGTGGCCATCGGCTGCTTCACGTCGTCGAAACCCGGTCGGTCCTCGCGCTTGGGTGCTACGGATTCGCGGCTGGCAAACAGCGGCCTGCGCGGGTCGGCGGCCGGAGCGGCGGCCGCCGCTGCGGGGACGGCGGCGGGGCCGGCGGCGGGAGCGGCCGCATGGCCATTCCCCACGGCGCCCGGCGCCACGGGCTGCTGCATCGGCGGCGCTTCCGCGGTGTGGGGCTCGTAGCGGCTGATCACGCGGCGCTCCTCGGGATGCCCATGCCTGGACGCGGCGGCCTCGTCGGCGGCCTGGCGCGCAACACCGGCGGCATTCTCGGCCGCGGCGGCAGCGTCGCGGGCGCGCTCGGCCTCGCGCTCCGCTGCGGCGGCAGCCTCGGCGAGCGTGCGAGCGGTCTCCTCGACGGCGCCCGCCTGCTCTCCCGCGCGCGCTGCGTGGCGGTCGGCCTCGCCGACCGCGTCGTTCGCCCTGCTCACATGGCGCTCGGCGGCCGTCACGGCCGCGACTGCACGGTCGGCGTGCTGCTCCACGGCGCCGGCACGGTTCTCGGCCCGGGCGACCTTCGCCTCGACCTCGGCCGCCACCTCGGCGCTGCGCTGCACCGCGGCCTGCACGTGGCCGGCGCTCGCCTCCACGCGCTCGGCGTTGCGCTCCATCGCCCCGGCCGTCTCCTCGGTGCGCTCGACGTTGCGCTCCACGGCCGCGGCGGCCTCGTCGGCGCGCGCGATGTCCTGCTCGATCCGTGCGGCGATCTCGTCGCCGCGGGCGATCGCCTCCTGGGCGCGCTCGGCAGCCTGCTCGGCGCGCTCGGCGCCGGCCTTCTGCTCCGCTGAGGCCTGGACCACCCTGTCCACGTCGCTGCGGACGCCGGTCGCGGCCTGCACCGCGCTCGCGGCGTGGGCCTCGACGGCACTCACGGCGGTCTCGGCGCGGCTGGCGTGCGCCTGGGCGGCGGACACGGCCTCGCCGGCGCGGCTGGCATGGGCCTCCACGGCCCCCACGATCTCCTTCGCGCGGCCGGCGTGGGTCTCAACGGCCGCCAGCGCCTGCTCGGCCTGGTCGGCGCGGGCGTTCACGGCCTCGGCGGTCTCACGGGCGCTGGTGAGCTGGCCCTCGATGCTTGCCAGCGCCTCCACGGCGCGCTCGGCGCGGTGCTCCACGTCTGTGATCGTCTTCGCGGCGCGCACCGCCTGGGCCTCGGCGGCGCTCGCGGCCTCCTCGGCGCGGCTGGCACGGGCCTCGGCCTCGCTCGAGGCGTCCGAGGCGCGCGTGGAATGGCTGCGCGCTGCGTCAGCCGCCTGCTCGGCGAGAGCGGTGAGCCGCTCGACAGTCGCAACCGCGTCCTGGGAGAGCGCCGCCCCCGCACCCGCGCCGGCGCTCGCCACCTCGCCACCGCCCGCAGCGAGCAGCTGAGCAAGCTCATGCCGCAGCTCTCCAACCAGCGTGCGGGCCTCGTCGGCGCGCTCGTGCTCGTCCTCGACGGCGCGCTGGAGCGCCTCCAGCTTCGCGTGCGTATCGGCCAGGTCTCCCGAGTGCAGTCGCTGCTCCTCGATCCGCTCGCCCGCGAGCGACTCGAGCTTCGCGCGCAGCGCGTCGAGCCCGGCGCTCAGCCGCTACTGCTCCTCGGCCTGGGCGCGCGCCTGCGCAAGCTCGGCCGCCAGGCGCTCGTCGCGCTCCGCCACCTCGCGCAGCCGCTCGT
>Ga0126306_10000315_pt1 | contig 20988 bp, 23 predicted proteins | sample Plot27_FD_92592 | JGI IMG/M metagenome (GOLD analysis project Ga0126306, IMG submission 92592) | Serpentine soil microbial communities from UC McLaughlin Reserve, CA, USA - Plot27 | ecosystem: Environmental > Terrestrial > Soil > Grasslands | place: USA: UC McLaughlin Reserve, Lake County... | reverse complement strand
GTGGTGCGCGGTCCAGACGAGCCGATCGTAGGCGTCGCGGTACGTCGTCGGCGCCGGATGCTCGGACCAGGCGAGCGCGCAGAAGACCGACTCGCCTTCCTTGATCAGGTGCCGGGCGGTCACCCGCGGGCCCTCGATGCCGACGTTCAGGTCCGTCGTGAGGCGCAGCTTCAGGTCGGTGCAGTCGGCGCTCGCGACCGTCTCGTGGTAGCCGTCGTCGGCGTACTCCCAGCGGGCGCGCTGCGCGCCGTAGTCGAACGCCGGCTCGCACGAGAGCGCGAGCTGCACCTCGCCGTTGACGCAGCGCACGGTGCGCAGGAGCACATGGTCGGCGTCGTAGTCGGTCGGCGTCCGCCGGTGCGTGCGCGAGCGGTCGTCGTCGTGGTGCCACGGCCCGATCAGGAGCACGTCGCGCACGATCACCCAGCCGCCGCGCGTGCCCCAGCTCGTCTCCAGCACCATCGTGCCCGGCAGGTAGCGCCGCCCCGCTGGCACGGTCACGCCGCTGGGCGAGAGCCGGAAGTGGCCGGCGTCGCGGTCGAGGATGGCGCCGAACACGCTCGGCGAGTCCATCCACGGCAGGCACAGCCACTCGATGTTGCCGTCGGGCGCGACCAGCGCCGTCGTCTCGCAGTCCGACAGGAAGCCGTACTCGGCGATCGGCGGGAACGGGCTGCGCGTCAGCGCGGCGCGTGCGGTTTGACGCCTCATGGAGCGCCAGCGTACTCGTCGAGCCGCCGCATCGTCCACGTCTCGCGCACCGCCATGCCCGCGATCAGCGCGAGGGTGGCGAGCGCGCTGCCGGCGGTCAGCACGAAGCTCTCGCCGAGCGCCTCGCCGACCGGCCCGGCGACGAGGTAGCCGACCGGCAGCAGCGCGAGCGATCCCATCCAGTCGTAGGCCGACACGCGCGACAGCGTGTGCGGCGGCACGCGCTCCGCCAGCGCCGTCTCCCACCAGATGCCGAACACCGCGATGCCGACGCCGGCGGCGGCGAACAGCGGCACGAGCAGCGCCAACGGCGCGCCGAGGCCGAAGATGCCGGTCACCGCGGGCCACGGCAGCACCCACACAAACGCGGCGCGCATCGGGTGCAGCGGCCGCCAGCGGAATCCGAGCAGCGCCCCGAGCATCGTGCCGGCCCCCATCGTGGTGGCGAGCAGCCCGTACGTGCCCGTGCTGCCGTACTCCTGCTCGGCGATCGTCGGCCCGAGCGTCGTCCAGGGACCGAGCGAGAGCAGCAGCGAGACCGAGAACACGGCGATCGTGACCCAGATCCAGGCGCGCGAGCGCACCTCGCCCCAACCCTCGCGCAGGTCGTCGACGATGCGCCGCCGCACCGGCCTCTCCCCGCGCACGCGCGTGAGGAACAGCGCGGAGACGAGGAACGTGAGCGCGTCGGCCGCGAACGCCCAGCCGGCGCCCAGGCCGAGCACGAGCGCCGTCGCGAGCGCCGGGCCGAGGAAGAACGAGATCGTCTCGATCGTGCTGCCCGCGGCCTTGGCCTCCTGGATCATCGCCTCCGGCACGGTCTGCGGCACGAGTCCCGTGAACGCCGGGCGGAAGAACGCCTCGGCGGTGCCGAACAGGGCTTCGATGACGACGAGGTGCCAGATCTCGACGGCGCCGGTGAAGATCAGCGCCGCGAGCAGCGCGTGCAGCGCGCAGCGGATCAGATCGGTCGCGATCATCACGCGGTGGCGCGGCAGCCGGTCGGCCCGGACACCGCCGAGCGCCAGGAAGCCGACGAGCGGGAACGTCGCGGCCGCGAGCACGATGCCGACGTCGGTCGGCGAGCCGATCTCGGTCACATAGAGCGCGAGCGCGACGAAGACGATCTGGTCGCCGACCATGCTCGCCGCCTGGCCGAGGAAGAGGTTGCGGAAGTCTCGCTCGCGCAGCACGCGCATCGCGTGGCGAAGCGTGTCACGGCGGATGCCGCGAGCCGCGGCTGCGCGTAGCCTTGCGCTCGATGCCCGCAGGCGGACAGTGCCTCTGCGGTGCGGTTCGGTACGAGGTCGACGGGCCGCTGCGCGACGTGGTGGTGTGCCACTGCAGCCGCTGCCTGCGCACGCACGGCCACGCCGCCGCGTACTCGGCCTGCGCTTCGGACGACCTCGTGCTCGTGCGCGCCGACGGCCTGCGCTGGTATGAGGCGGAGAACCGCGCGCGCGGCTTCTGCGGCCGCTGCGGCGCGAGCCTGTTCTGGCGCGCGCTGGGTCGCGACACGATCTCGATCGCCGCCGGGACGCTCGACCAGCCGACCGGTCTGCGGACCGTGGCGCACATCCACACGCGCGACAGCGCCGACTACTACGAGATCGCCGGCCCCGGCGAGCGCTTCTCGGACGAGCTGCCGCCTAGCGCATCCGCTTGAGCTCGCTCACGAGCGTGCGGTACGAGCGGCGCGGCTTGCCGTGCGGGTCGACGAACGCGGAGTCCCAGTTGGTCACCGGCAGCGGTGCTTGCCAGTGGTAGAGGTAGACGCGGTTGATGCGCCGGCTCAGCCGGGCGAGCCGGATCGCGTGGCGCGTGGCGCGCGCCGCATGCCGCAGCGAATAGCGGAACGTGCGCGTGACGCGCCTGCCGCGGTACTCGCGCCGCAGCACGAGCCCGCCGGTCTCGGTGAACCAGACCTTCCCGGTCCCCGTGACCCTGAGCAGGTCGCGCGTGTTCGACGAGCCGAACTGATTCGTGTCGGCGTAGTTGTGGACGCCCCAGATGCGCGGCCGGAAGTGGGCGACGCGCTTGAACCGGCTCACCCACTGCGGCATGCCGCGGACATCGAGCACGTCGGCCGCGACCACGCGGCAGCGGCGGCAGTTGCGGGTGACGGCGTCGAAATAGCGGGCCGCGCGCCCCGGCCGCGTGGCCGTCAGCGCCAGCGGGTGATTGGCCTCGTTCCAGACCAGCCAGTCGCGCACGTCCGGGTAGCGCGCGCGGAAGCGGACGAACTCGCGCTCGAAGCGCCACGGCGCGGGCAGCGTGTTCGCGAGCTTCCGGGACCGCATCGAGTGCGCGAAGCCGAGCAGCACGCGCGCGCCGGCGGCGCGCGCCTCGGCCATCCAGGCGTCGAGCAGGGCGCGCTGGCGCGGGTCGCGCAGCGCGTCCCAGGGAGCGACGTAGCGCACGTCGCGCAGGCCGAGCCGCTTCCAGTGCGGGCTGTCGAACATGCTCGCCTTCTGCTCCCCGATGCCGATCGCCGGGCGCCGGCCGGCGTGGGCTGGAGCGGCCGTGGCCAGGAGCGCCAGCAGCGCCAGCAGGAGCAGGGTCGTCCGTGACATGTGCACCTTCTACACGCGCCGAGGCCGGAAGTTCCTCTGCGCCCGAAAAACTGACGCGCGGCGGCGCGCGCGCTAGAAGAAGCGCCGCCTGATGCCGATCTTCTGCGTGACCGTGCCGGGCGCGGTCGTCGCGCGGCCCTTGAAGATGAACTTGACGCCGTAGACGCCCGTGCGGTGCTGCGTGAAGCGCTTCTTCAAGACGCCGCGGCGCAGCTTGGCCGTTCCGATCGAGCAGAACTTGCCGCGGTTGCCGCGCGCGAGCTTGATCTTCACCTTCCCGCGCGCGGTCCGCTACTGCAGCTCGACGCGCAACTTGTACCGCGGGCCGCGGCTGTCGGGGAAGCTCGGCGATCCGATCTTGAAGTCGAACGGCGCGAGCGCGCGGATCGCGATCGGTGCGCTCCACGGGCTGAAGAACTGCCCGCCGCGCCCGTGTAGCCCTGCGCGCGCGCCACCATCGGGTAGGTGCCGGGCGCGTCGAAGCGCACGCCGGCCGTGCCGGTCGTGGTGTCGGCGAAGACGGCCTCCTACGCGCCCGAGATGCTCCCGTCGGGCGCGAGCACGCCGCTACGCGCGACGCGGATGTCGTGCGTGAGCGCGCCCGGGTTGAGCGGGATCGACCCGGTGCTGCAGCTGCGCGGCGGCGCGGCAGCCGCCACCGGACCGGCGACCGAGATCGCATACGCCCGCTCGGTCCCGCCTAGCGCCACGGCGAGGTCGGGGTTCATGTTGCGGATGCTCGCCGCCGGGGCCAGCACGATCGGCGCGCCGTCGTCGCCGGTCGCCGCCTCCGCCAGCGTCGGCGCCGTGAGCGCTGCGGCCAGTGCCGCGCAGAGGGCCGTCATGGCCCGATATCTCGTCACCGTCGCGTATCTCCGGGATACCCTTTCACGCCGCAAAGCCGGCTGTGGCGCGCTGGCGGCCGGGAGTATGCAGACGGCCGTACGAATTCACATGGGCCGAACGGCTCAACCTCGAGCCCGGGACGCCCGGGTCACAGCCGCGCCAGCGCCGCGAGGTCGTCCGAGCCGAGCTCCCACGCTGCTGCCGCGGCGTTCGCGGCGACCTGCTCGGGGCTCATCGCGCCCGCGATCACCGAGGCGACGCCGGGCTGCGATGCCAGCCCGGCGATCGCGAGCTCGAGCAGCGTGTGCCCACGCTCGGTGGCGAACGCCTCGAGCGCCTCGAGCCGATCGAACACGCGGTCGGTCAGCAGCTCGGGCCGGCCGGCCAGGCGGGTGCCGGCGGGCGGCGGCTCGCCGCGGCGGAACTTCCCGGACAGCAGGCCGCGGGCGAGCGGGAAGTAGGGCACGAAGCCGACTCCGTGCTCGCGGCACAGCGGCAGCAGCTCGCGCTCGGGGCCGCGCTCGAGCAGGCTGTACTCGTTCTGCAGCGCCGCGAGCCGCGGATCGCCGGCGGCGATCGCCTCGCGCAGCTGTGCGGCGTCGAGGTTCGACACCCCGAACGCCAGGATCCTGCCCTCGTCGGCCAGCTCGCCCAGCGCGCCGATCGTCTCGGCGAGCGGGGTGAGGCCATCGGGCTGGTGGTAGTAGAAGAGGTCCACGCGGTCGGTGCGGAGGCGCTCCAGCGAGGCCTCGAGCGCGCGCCGCGCGTAGGCGCGCGAGCCGCGCGGCTCGCCGCCGGACTCGCCCATGCCGAACTTCGTCGCCAGCACGACGCGATCGCGCCGGCCCTCGAGCGCCTCGCCGATCAGGCGCTCGCTTGCGCCGCCCGCGCCGTAGACGTCGGCGGTATCGAGGAACGTGATGCCGGCGTCGAGCGCCGCGTCGATCACGGCGCGCGTGCCGGCGCGGTCGAGCCGCCCGCCGAAGTTGTTGCAGCCGAGGCCAACCGCGGAGACTGCGAGTTCCGAGCCGCCGAGAGGGTTCTGGCGCATGCGGTCAGGATGGCAGCGGACTAACCTGACCAGGTGCGCCGCAGACGCCGCCGCCGCCGCCGCTCGATGTTCGCCTCGCACCCGTCCGGGCCGGGCACCGTGCGCTGGCTCCAGCCGGTCCAGCGGCGCCGCCGCCGCCGGCTCCCGATCGGGCCGATCCTGCTCGGCGTCGTGCTGCTGGCGCTAGCCGGCGCCGCGTTCGCGGTCGTGCGCTCGCGCGACGACGCCGAGGACCCCTCGCGCCCGGTCGCGCAGCGCTTCGCCGACGCGTGGGCGGCTGGGAACCTCGAGGCCGCGTGGCGACTCACCACCGCGAAGACGCGGTCGCAGCAGCCGTTCGGCGGCTTCCGCCAGAGCTATCGCCAGGCCGCCCGCGCGGCGACCGTGAAGGAGGTGGAGGTCGGGCGCGCGGGCGAGCCGCGCTCCGGACGCGTGCCCGTGCCCGTCGTCCTGCGGACGCGGCTGTTCGGCGTCCAGCGCGGCACGATCGCGTTCCCAGTCGAGCGGAGCGGGGAGACGGCGCGCGTGGCATGGGTGCCGGCGCTGCGGCTCCCCGGACTGCGGCCCGGGGAGCGCGTGCAGCGGCGGATCCTGCGCCGGCCGCGGCGCGCACGCGTGCTCGACGCCGCCGGGCGGCCGCTGAGCCGCGAGGCGGCTGCGGTGGGGCTGGTCGGCACGGAGCCGTCGGGCGACGATCCGGGCAGCGGCCTGCAGGCGCTCTACGACGACCGGCTCGGAGGCCGCCCCGGGGCCGAGCTGCGCTACGGGCGGCGCCGCATCGCGCGCGTCGACGTCATCCGCGGCCGGCCGGTGAAGACGACGATCCGGCCGTCGCTGCAGGCCGCGGCGACCCGCGCGCTCGGCAGCCGGCTTGGCGGCGTCGCCGTCGTCCGGCCGCGAAACGGCGACGTGCTCGCGCTGGCCGGCCTGGCGGTCTCAGGTCCGCAGCCGCCAGGCTCCGTGTTCAAGATCATCACGCTCGCCGCCGCGCTCCAGGAGGGCGAGACGCGCCCGTCCGAGTCGTTCCCCGTCCGGACCGCCGCGACGCTCGAGGGCGTCGCGCTCCGCAACGCCGGCGACGAGTCCTGCGGCGGCACGCTCACGAACTCGTTCGCGCACTCGTGCAACTCGGTCTTCGGCCCGCTCGGCGCGCGGCTGGGGGCGAAGCGGCTGGTCGAGTACGCCGAGAAGTTCGGCTTCAACGAGCGGCTGCCGATTCCCGCGGCGAAGCCGAGCACGATCCCGCCGCCGCGCGAGCTGAAGGACGAGCTCGCCGTCGGGGCGAGCGCGATCGGCCAGGACCGCGACCTCGCCACGCCGCTCGTGATGGCGAGCGCCGGCGCGACGATCGCCAACGGCGGCGTGCGCGCGCGGCCGCGGCTGCTGCGGAGCGAGAAGGTCGTGCGCCGGCGCGTGGTCCGGCGCCGCGTCGCGCGCAACGTGCGCGACATGATGGTCGCCGTCGTCCGCGGCGGCACGGGCACCGCGGCCGCGCTGCCCGGCGTCGAGGTGGCGGGCAAGACCGGCACCGCCGAGCTGGTGCCGACCGCCGGCGGCGCATCGGATCCGTCGAACACCGACGCCTGGTTCGTCGCGTTCGCGCCCGCGTCGGCGCCGAAGCTCGCCGTCGCCGTGATGCTGGTCGGCGCGGGCCAGGGCGGGGCTTCGGCGGCGCCGGTCGCGCGCGAGGTGCTCGCGGCGGGGCTCTAACGCGTGCTGTTCCGCGGACCGGCCGGGTCCGGAAGGCGTAAACGCTGCACACGGCGCCAGGTCATGCGCGTGCGGCGTTGACGTCCGATGACGCCGTCAACGCTGCACGTCGCGCCGCACGACGGGCGGTTGCGGCGTTGCCCGGCGACGGACGCGTCAACGCCGGTCGCCCGAGCCCACACCGACCTCCCAACCCGACTCCTCAAAGCCGCCGGCCGCCGGCACCCGCTGTGGCGCACGATCAGGCGCGATCGGAGAACCGAGGCCCGTCGAGCAGCGTCAACGAGCGGATCGTGCGCTCGACCTCGGCGGCCGGCTCGTCGGGCCGGGCGGGTGCGGACGCTGAGTAGGACGAGGGCGCGCCTCCGGGCCGCGACGAGCACCACGATGCGGTCGATCCCGTCCTCGCTCACGCCTTCCCCGAGGTCGACCGTCCCATCGATGCGGCGCGCCCCGATCGGCGCGCCGTCGCCGCGCGGCACCTCGAAGCCGGCGCCGCCGGCGCAGCTCGGAGCGCAGCGTTACGCCGCGCCTAGGGCGCATCGTGACGACGATCGTGGCCGGCGCACTCTCGTGCAGCCAGCCGCGCAGGATGAACATCGAGTCGTAGAGGGAGTCCGACGGCGGCTCGACCGCGCGGCCGACGATCCCCAACCGGGACCTCGAGCTCCCAGGCGGCCGTCGCGTACCGCCGCGTCCCCGGCATTTTCGCAACGTAACGGGAATGCGGCTAGGCCGACTGTCGTCCTAGCGAACAAGGAGACAGAATGAGCCCCCAGCCGATCACCGAGCCCCGCACCTTCGCCCGTCATCCGCAGCGTCCCTGGCGGCGGGTCGAGTCGGAACCGCGGCGGCCGGCACGCGCAACCGCCCGCACGTTCTGCGCGCCCCTCGTGCGCGAGCTGCCGCCGCGGAGCGAGCTCCGCGGGCCGCTCGGCACCTGGTAGCTCAGGCCGCGACTGCGGTCTTCTCGGGCTCGGCGGCCTTGGCCTGCTGGCGTTCGGGCGAGATCCGCACGACGTTCCAGGCCAGTCCGAGCCGCTGGAGCCCGCCGATGATCAGGCCGGAGACGTCGACCTCCCACCAGCGCAGGCCGTGGTTCGCCGAGCGCGGGAAGGCGTGATGGTTGTGGTGCCAGGCCTCGCCGAGCGACGGCAGCGCCAGCCACGCGACGTTGGTCGAGTGGTCCTCGACCTCGAACCGGCGCCGGCCGAAGTAATGGCAGACGGAGTTGATCGACCACGTGATGTGGTGCAGGAAGAACGCGCGCACGAGCCCGCCCCAGACCAGGCCGCGCAGCGCGCCCTCGGCGGTGAAGCCGTGCAGGACGAAGCCGAGCGCCGCCGGGACGAGCAGGCTCAGCAGCGCGAACATGGGGAACAGGCGGTTGATCTTCTTCATCCCGCGGTCCTCGTAGAGCTCCCTGGCGTACTTCTTCCAATCCGCCTGGCCGTGCGTCTCGAACAGCCAGCCGGTGTGGGCGTGCCAGAGCCCGCTCAGACCTTCGCCGTGGCCGACGTGCGGCGAGTGCGGATCGCCTTCCTGGTCGGTGTGGGCGTGGTGCTTGCGGTGGTCGGCGACCCAGTCGAGCACGCCGCCCTGGAGGCCCATCGAGCCGAGGATCGCGAAGCCGTACTCGACCGGCTTGTGGGTCTGGAACGCGCGATGCGTGAGCAGGCGGTGGTAGCCGACCGTGATGCCGAGGCCGTACAGCAGGTACAGCCCGACCATGATGCCGAGGTCGATCCAGTCGACCCAGCTCTGCCACAACAGGACGACTGCGGTGATCAGCCCGAGGAACGGGACGACCACCCCGATCATGTTCGCGATGCGTTCAGCCCTGGTCATGCGTTGCAGGTTGACGCACATCGCGTGCGGCTTCTTGTGGGGATATCGCGTTTTTACCGACTTTAATCTATCACGAGGCTCTAAAGCGGAACCATAACCCCTCGTCGTGCGGCGCGACCGCCCTGCGTGGCGGCGAGTGCCGCCCGCAGTCGCGCGTGCGCGTCGAGCTCGGCCTCGACGGGGCCGATCACGAGCTCCTCACCCACCGCCCGCACGCGTTCGCCCAGCGCGCGTTCGGCGACGCGCGCGCGCCGCTTCGCGCCCGCGCGGATGGCGACGCCGGCGAGGAACGCCAGTACGATGCCGGCGAGCGCGCCGCCGCCGAGCAGCAGCGTGGGCAGCGGGAAGCCCTCGAGCTCCGGCGTCGGGATCGCGTCGTCGAGCTGCAGGTAGCCGAGGCCCGCGAGCGCGAGGAGCCACAGCGCGCCGCCGAGGGTCAGGAGTGCGACCAGGGTCTGCAACAGCCCGGCCGCGCGCCACCAGCGCGGGGTGCGCAGCCGCAGGTCGGTGCCGGATACGGCCGCCTCGAGCCGCCGTGGGAGCTCCTGCTCGTGTCCGAGCGCGGCCCGGCGCACGAGCCCCGGCCACGGATCGGGAAGCTCGCCGGCGGCGCGGCCCGCGAGCGAGCGCGCGGCGGTCTCGACCTGCGCGCGCTGGACGCGCGTGGGGGCGGGGAGCGAGGACCGCACGGCGGGCACGTCGGTCGCGCGAGCGGCTTCCGTGCCGGCGGGCTCGACGCGGTCGGGCTCGGCGCCGCGGCGCAGCCGGCCACGGTCGCCCTCGCCGGCGGGCTGCACGCGGTCGGGCAACCGCAGGCGTCGCAGCGGGTCGGGGCGCAGGCGGCGCAGCCAGCGCACGAACGGCCAGCCGGTGGCGAGCGCGCCGCGGCGGCGGTGGGCGTTCGCGACCGCGCGGACGACGCCGGGGACACCGGCGGCCCCGGACAGCGCGGCCGTCAGGGCTGCCCGGTCGCTCCTATCCACGCCGCCGCCCTTGCCGGCGGCGCTGGCCGCGGCCAGGGCCGCTGCCGCCGTGGCGACATCCGCCGCGAGTCGGGCCACGGCCGCCTCGCGCGCGCTCACACGCTGCTCGAGCAGCCCCCTCAGCTCGTCGATCCCCGCGCCCGTCAGCGCCGAGACGGCGAGCACGGGCAGCCGCGGCAGGCCGTCGGTGCCGAGCAGCCTGCCGAGGTCGGCGACGCACGCGTCGCGGCCCGCCGCGTCGAGCCGGTCCGCGTGGTTGAGCACGACCAGCATCGAGTCGCCGTAGGCGGCGAACGGGCGCAGGTAGAGCTCGTGCAGCACTCCGTCGGCGTACTTCTGCGGGTCGACGACCCAGACCATCAGGTCGGCGAGCGCAACGACGCGTTCGACCTCGACGCGATGCGAGCGCTCGACCGAGTCGAAGTCCGGCAGGTCGAGCAGCACGAGGCCGTCCGGATCGCCGTCGAGCCGGTGGCGGCGCGGGACCTCGAGCCAGTCGAGCAGCTCGTCGCCGACGGTACCCCAGATCGCGGCGGTCGCGGCCGAGGTCGTCGGTCGGCGATGACTCGCCCGGGCGAGCTCGGCCCCGGCCAGGACGTTGAAGATCGACGACTTGCCGGCCCCGGTCGGACCGGCGAGCGCGACGACGGTCGCCTCGACGCCGAGCCCGAGCCGCCGCCCGGCGCGCTGCACGACGGCGTCGGCCGCGTCGACGACCCCGTCGTCGAGCCGCCCGCGCGCGAGCGCGGCCGCCTCGGCGAGCGCCTCGAGCCGCCGGTCGAGCGAGCCGCTCATCGCGCCCGCTCGAGCTCGCGCAGCGCCTCGTCGAGCTCCTCGAGCTGCCCCTCCGGCGGCGTGACCGGCGCGAGCACGTGCTCGAACCGGCGCGCCTCGTCGTCGAGCAGCCGGCGCACGCGCTCCATCAGCTGCTCGCGGGCGCGTGCCGCGAGCGTTCGCACCGCCTGGTCGCCGAAGACCGCCTCGAGCACCTTCTGGCTCAGTGCCGACGTCCCCCCGGCGACGACCACCTCGGCGCCTGTGAGCCCGCCGGTGCTCGCGAACACCGCGATCATCACGGTCAGTCCGGCGCCGTTGACGCCGAGCGACGCCAGCCGCGCCGTCGTGCGCTTGCCCATCCCCTCGGCGCGCACGAGCTCGAGCACCTCGGCCTGCCACGCGCGCACGGCCTCACCGGTGCGTGCCGCGAGGTCGGGCGCAACGGCGTCGAGCCGTCCGGAATCCGCCAGCAGCGGCCGTCCGGCCGCATCGCCGCGCCACGCGCCGGCGGCCCGCTCGGCCGCGCGGCCGGCGGCGGCCAGCACGACCGCGTCGACCCCGGTCTCGACCGCGGTGCGGAGCTCCGCCTCGGCCGCCGGTGCGCCGGTGACGAGCGATCGCAGCCGGTCGCGCAGCCACCCGATCCGCGTCTCGAGCGCACGCATGACGTCGCCGGTCCCGACGACGTCGTGCCAGCGTGCGAGCACCTCGCCGCGCAGCAGCGCGCCGCTCCGCACGGTCTCGTCGACCTCGTCGAGCGCGTCGCCGTACGCGCGCTCGACAGCGGCGCGCAGCTCGCTCGCCGCGGCGTGCTGCTCCGCCAGCGCGGCCCGCACCGTCGCGGCGCGACCGGGGACGCTGTCAAGCGCCCCCGTCAGCGTCCGCCGTACCAGCCCCGCGCGCGCCTCTGCGTCGACCGCCAGCTCGTCGAGCCAGGCGCGCGCCGGTGCGAGCGCGGCGGCCGGCAGCCGGCCGTCCTCCAGGCTCGTCTCGGGCACGACGAGCACCGGCGTCCCGCCCAGGCCGCGCTCCTCGAGCATCGCCCGCAGGTGCGCGGCGACCTCGGCGGTGGCCTCCGGCGGCACGCGGTCGAGCACGAGCGAGAGCGAGGTCCCGCGCTCGCGCGCCGCCTCGAGCAGGTCCCACGGCACGGCGTCGGCGTAGCGCGCGGCCGTCGTGACGAAGAGCCACGAGTCGGCCGCGGCGAGCAGCTGCCCGGCGAGCGCGCGGTTGGCCTCGACGACCGAGTCGATGTCCGGCGCGTCGAGCAGCGCCAGCCCCTCGGGGAGCCGGTCGTTCGGTACCAGCTGCAGGCCGCCCGGGCCGGCCGGCCCGCCGCTCGTGCGCGTGAGCCCGGGCAGGATCCGGTCGTCCTCGAACCAGCCGGCGTCGGCGGGGTTGAACGCGAGCACGGGCGCGCGCGTCGTCGGCCGGAGCACGCCGGCGGGGCTGACCTCGGCGCCGATCAGGCTGTTCACGAGCGTCGACTTGCCGGCGCCGGTCGAGCCGCCGACGACCATCAGCAGCGGCGCGTCCATCTGGCGCAGCCGCGGCAGCAGGTAATCGCCGATCTGCCCGGCCAGCTCGCTGCGCACGTGCTCGCCGCCGGACGCGGACGGCGTCCGCAGCGGCAGGCGCACGGCGACGAGCAGCTCGCGCAGGCGGGCGAGCACGCGGGTCAGCTCGAGCGTGTCCACCCGAGTGGGGTACCCGCTCAGTTGAGCGACGGGTCGGGCGGCATCGTCGAGAGCAGCGCGAACTCGCGTCCCTTGCGCCGCAGCACCGCCGACCACAGTCCTTCGGGGTCGTCGTTGAACAGCTCGTCGCGGAGCGGCGCATCGACGATCCAGGCCTCCTCGCTCAGCTCGTCCTCGAGCTGGCCCGGCCCCCAGCCCGCATGTCCGGCGTAGACCCGCGCGCGCCGCACGGCGGCCGCCAGGGCGTCGGTGTCCTCGGCGTCGCCGGGGACGAAGCCGAGGTCGTCGTCGATCAGCACCACCGCCTGCGACGGGTCGTCCCACTCGGCCAGCACGATCACCCCGTTCGGGGCGACCGGTCCACCGACGTACACGTTCCCGGCACCGGAGTCGGCGACCCATTCGAGGTCGGGGATCGCCTCGGCGACCGGCGCGTCCGACGGGCGGTTCAGCACCAGGCCCATCGCACCGTCGTCGGAGTGCTCGGCGATGAACACGACGGTGCGATCGAAGTTCGGGTCCTTCAGCGCCGGCGCCGCCAAGAGCAGCTTGCCGCGGAGCGAGTCCGTCATGCGGCCGCCAGGTCGCGATCCGGCTCGATGCCCCAGCGGGCCGCGAGCTCCGCGAGCTGAGGCGTGAGCGCCCAGCGGTCCGGGCGCGGCTCGCCCTCGAAGTCCGGCGCCGCTCCCTTCAGCGTCATCGAGCCGGTGTTGTCGCCGATCGCTCGCAGCTCCGCGACCTCGTCCTGGGAGAGAACGTCCTCCGCGGGCAGCGCCGCGAGCTCCTCGCGCTTGGCCTCGATCGGCCTGGCGCCGGCACCCGGCTCCTGGATCAGCGTCGGGGCGACGCACCGCACCGGCGCCTGGGCCAGGTTCCAGCGGCACGCGAGCTGCAGCAGCGTGAGCTGGTGGCGTTCGGCGACCGGGCGCATCCGCTCGAGCTTCGCGCGCCCCGCCTCGACCCAGCCGGCCGGGCGGAAGCCGCGGTGGTCGTAGCGCGGGAACTCGTGGCCGGGCAGCACGTCGTCGTGGAACAGCCCGCCGTAGTCGACGACGCGCGTGATCAGCGCGACGCCGTGGTGGCGCGCGGCGCCGAGGACCAGCTCGCCCGGCCACGGCTCGAGCGGTCCCAGGATCACCATCGCCCAGTCGATCAGCGCGCTGAAGCGCTCGAAGCAGTCGAGCAGGTCGAGCGTGAAGCCGTTCGCCGGGCCGGGGGCGATTCCGAGCCGGCGCGTGAGGCCGGCGTCGCGCAGCGCCGCCATCCCCTCCCACACGGCCTCGCTGGTGTAGCCGATCCGGTCGGGGTTGTGCAGCAGCAGCAGGTCGAAGCGGTCGGCGCCGATCCGCTCCAGCGAGCGCTCGGCGGCCATGCGCAGATAGCCGGCGTAGCCGTCCTCGTCGCGCAGGTGCGGATCGGTGAAGCGCGGGAACCCCTTCGAGCCCTCGCGCTCGCCCGCGTAGAAGTCGTGCCCGACCGCGCCGACCAGGCAGTAGGCGTCGCGGTCGACGCCCGCGAGCGCGCGGCCGAGCAGGGCGTCCGCCGCTCCCGCGCCGTACGCGTCGGCCGTCATGACCGTGCGGATGCGGTCGTCCGGGCGCAGCAGCGCGATCAGGCGCTCGTCGTCGAGCGGCTCGCCGAAGTGCATGAAGCGCCCGCCGCTCCAGGTTCCGATCGCCGTGCGCGTAGGGTCGAGCATCCGTCGGGGATGGTACGAGTTGGCGATGGAGCGGCGTCTCGGGGTGCTCGCCTTCGGCGACTCGATCACGAACGGCGGCGGCGAGCTGCAGTGGGGCGTCGCGCTGCAGTCGTGGGCGCTGTGGACCGCGCGCGGGCTCGGGCTCCCGTACACGGGCTGCGCGGTCGACGGCGCGACCGCCGCGCATGTGGCCGGCGAGCAGATCGCGAGCTTCCGCTCGCAGTTCGCCCATCCCGACGCGCGCTTCGAGCTCGGCTGCGTCTACGTCGGCGTCAACGACGTGCGCGCGCTCGGCTGGGACCCGGCGGCGTACGAGCGCGACCTGCGCGCGGCGCTCGGCTTCCTGCGCGAGCGCTGCGACCGCGTGCTCGCGTGCACGATCCCGCTCGACCTCGGCCGCCCGCGCGCGGGCGCGAAGGTGGTGCAGGCCAACGCCGCGATCGAGCGGGCGGCGGCGGAGCACGGCGCGCTCGTGCTCGACCTGCGCGGCTTCGGCGCGCGCAACCGCGTGATGCCCGACGCCGTGCACCCGACGGCGTTCGGCCAGATCGCGATCGCCGAGCGGGCGCTCGACGTGCTCGCCGCCGACGGCATGGAGGTGCGCGTGCGCCCGAACGCCCTGATCGCGTACGAGACGACGCGCTGGAAGCGGCTGCGCGGCGACGCGACCTACGCGTACAGGCAGCTGAAGCAGGCGCTGCGGACCGCCGCGCGGCGGTGAACGTCCAAGCCCGAACCGATGGATGTTCCGTCGTCTACGGACGTCGCGCGCCGGTCGGGGCCGCCGCGATCAGGGCCGCCGGCGCCAGCGGCACGAACGCGAGCAGCGCCCACGCGCCGCCGGGCGGCGGGAACGCCACCGCGAGCGCGAGGCAGACCGCGCCCGGCAGCGCGACGACCGCCGCGCGGCGGCGTCGCCCCCGGATCGCGACGAGGCCCGCGGCGCCCGCCAGCACGCCGGCGCTCGCGGCGACGACGATCCGGCCGTCGTGCGCGGCCGCCCGCTCCTCCTCGGTGTAACCCCACGTCAGCGGGCTGGCGTCGGCCACCCCGCTGTACAGGAGCCCCACGCCGAGGAGCGTGAGCCCGAAGGCGGCCGCAGCGATGCCACGGCCGCCGGCGTCAGCCATCGGATCCGGCGCGCGCGATCACCGGAACCGGAACTCGACCCGCGTGGTCGGAGGAGTCGTCGAGCCCGAGCACCAGGCGGCGGCACGTGCCGGCCCAGGCCTTGTCGGTCTTCCAGACGTAGTGGTACCTGCCGCTCGCGGCGTCGTAGGTCAGCGAGCTGTGACCGGCCGTCTCCGTCTCGGTCACCTCGTTCGTGTCGGCGCCGCTTACGCAGTCGACGCGCTGCCCTTCGGGTGGCCGGGATCGAAGATCTCGAGCCCGTGATCGCCGCCGAGGCTGAACTTGATCGGAACGGCGCGCCCGGCGTTGACCACGTTGACGGTCGGACGGCCCTCGACCGGCTGCTCGAAGCCGCCGAAGTCGTACGGGACGAGCACGAAGTCGGTCACGTCCCGCGCGAACCCGAGGCCGTCGTCATCGTCCTGACCACGAGCGTCACGCGGTAGCTTCCGGGCTGCGCGTATCGATGGGTCACGGCGGGTCCGCGGGCGATCGTGCCGTCGCCGAAGTCCCAGAGGTGGTCGACGATCGTGCCGTCAGGGTCGAACGAGCCGGTGGCCTGCGCGCGGATCGTGTTACGCGCCGTCTTCGTGATCGTCATGCCCGCCACCGGATCCTCGTTGGGCTGCTGCTCGCCGTAGGTCCAGAACCGGACCGGCTCGCCCGCTTGGCTCACGTCGCGGCCGTAGAGCTTGACAGTCCAGCGGCCGGGCTCGGGATCCGCGAAGCGATACAGCTCCTGCGTCGGCCCGTTGCGGTGATGCAGGCCCTCTTCCACGGTCTCGCGGGTGTAGACCTTGCCGCTCGGAGAGACGAGCGTCAGCTCCACGTCGCTCCCCGGCCAGGCGATCGAGAACAGCCAGCCCAGCAGCCCGCCGGGAACGTCCCACGGGAACTGGATCGTCTCGCCCGGGTGGATCGTGAACTGCTCGTCGGCCGGCGGCTCGGCCGGCAGCTGCTGCTCGAGCTTGTCCGCGATCAGCCAGTGCCCGAACGCGTTGGGATGGAACGACTCGACCTGGTTCGTCGGCTTGATGCCATTCATGAACTTGTCGTCGCTGTCGCCGCGCAGCTCGTGCCCGTCCGGGACGTCGTAGATGTCCACGTACTCGGCGCCCATCGAGCGGGCGGATGACTCGATCGCGTTGTTGACCTGCAGGATCTTGTAGTTGATCCAGAGCTGGTCGGACACGCGGAGCGACTGACGCCGGCGCCGCGGCCGCACCTACTACGAGCGCTCCGGCGAGCAACATCGTCGCCGTCCGAGGCAGGGGCGGCGAGGAGAAGGAACCTGGACGAACGTCCGAGCTCAGCCGAGCGGTTCCCGCGTGAGCTCGCCGTCGACGCGGCGCCAGATCCCGAGCGGGTTCTCGTCGCGCAGCTCCGGCGGGAGCACTGCCGCGGGCGCGTTCTGCCACGCGACGGGGCGCAGGAAGCGGCGGATCGCGGTCATCCCCACGGACGTGTGCGCCGGCGCCGACGTCGCCGGGTACGGGCCGCCGTGGTGCATGCCGTGGGTGACGGCGACGCCGGTCGGGAAGCCGTCGTAGACGACGCGGCCGGCGCGGGCGGCGAGCAGCTCGGTCAGCGGTCCGAGCAGCTCGTCGTCCGGCTCGGCGTGGATCGAGCCGGTGAGCTGGCCCTCGATCCGCTCGAGCGCGGCGAGCAGCTCCTCGCGTCCGCGGTACCGCAGGAGGACGACGACGGGGCCGAAGTGCTCCTCGAGCAGCTCGGCGCTCTTGGCGACGGCGGCTGCCGGCGCCTCGTATGCCGCCGGCTGGTGGCGGAAGCCGTCGCCGGCGAATCCGGCGGCGGCGCTCAGCGCGCGCACCTCGGGCCGCCCGGCGAGCCGCTCCACCGCGGCGGCGAGCGCGTCGCGCAGGCGCTCGTTCAGCAGCACGGTCGGGTCGACCGCGTCGAGCCGTGCCGCGACCGTGCGCGCGAACTCGTCGCCCGCTTCTCCCGCCGGGACGAACACGACCCCCGGCTTGGTGCAGAGCTGGCCGCCGAAGTTCGACACCGACGCGACGAGCCCGTCGGCGATCGCGTCCGCGCGCGCGGCGAGCGCCGCCTCCGTGACGACGATCGGGTTGACCGAGCCCATCTCCGCGTACACCGGGATCGGCTGCGGGCGGCGCGCGGCACGGTCGGCGATCGCGCGCCCGCCGGCGGTCGAGCCGGTGAACCCGACGGCCGCGATCGCCGGCGCGTCGACGAGCGCCTCGCCGACCTCGACACCGGCGGCGAGCAGGTGGGCGAACGTGCCGGGCGGAAGCCCGGCCTCCGACACCGCCGCCCGCAGCTCGCGCGCGACCAGCTCGCCCGTGCCGGGGTGCGACGGGTGGCCCTTGACGACGACCGGGCAGCCGGCCGCCAGCGCCGAGGCGGTGTCACCGCCGGCGGTCGAGAACGCGAGCGGGAAGTTGCTCGCGCCGAACACCGCCACGGGCCCGATCGGGATCAGCACCCGGCGCACGTCCGGGCGCGGGATCGGCTTGGCGTCGGGATCCGGCGTGTCGATGATCGCCTCGACGTAGTCGCCGGCGTCGAGCACGGCGGCGAACGCCTCGAGCTGTCCGGCGGTCCGCTCGAGCTCGCTCCGCAGGCGGCCCTCCGGCAGGCCGGTCTCGCTCCCGGCGACCGCGACCACCTCGTCGCCGGCGGCGCGGAGCCGCGCCGCGGCGCCGCGCAGCAGCGCGGCGCGCGCCTCGCGGTCGGCCAGCGCGGGATCGTGGAACGCGCTCTCGGCGGCAGCCACCGCGGCGGCCACGTCGGCGGCGGACGCCTCGTCGTAGGCGGCCACGGGCCGGCCGGTCGCCGGATCCACGGCATTGAATTTCGAAGGCATGACGTGTACGGTACTGGTTCGATGGACGAACCACTTCGGGCTCAGATTGGTTCTGTGGTCCGCCCACTGCGGGAGCCGCAGCGCTACGAGCGGATCGCCGAGCGGCTCGCTGCCGACATCCGCGCCGGGCGGCTCGTGCCCGGCACGCGGCTGCCGTCCGAGCGCGAGCTCGCGCGCCGGCTGGAGGTCGGCCGCGCATCGGTGCGCGAGGCGATCGCCGCGCTGGCGCTGCGCGGCGTGCTCGAGACGCGGGCGGGCGCAGGGTCGTTCGTCGCCGCCGACGCGCTCGACCGGCTCGCGCCCGGCACCTCCCTGACCGCCCACGACGCAGGGCCGTTCGACCTGCTCGAGGCGCGGCTGCTGATCGAGCCCGGCATTGCCGCGCTGGCCGCGCGCCGCGGCCGCCGCGACGACGAGGCCGAGCGCCTGCTCGACGCGATGGACGCCGCCGCCGCCGACGGCGAGCGCGCACGCTGGAACGACGGCGACCGCCGCTTCCACCGCCAGCTCGCCGCGCTCACGTCCAACCCCGTCCTGGCCGGCCTCGCCGACGAGATCGCCGCCCTGATGGACCAGCCGCTCTGGCAGCGGCTGCGCGACGACTCGATCGCCCAGCCGAGCCGCGCGCGCGTGCACGCGGCCGAGCACCGCATGATCTACGAGGCGGTCCTCGACGGCGACACCGCCGCGGCGTCCTTCTACGCCACCCAGCACCTCGAGCGGGTGCGACGCTACATGACCACAGACCAGGAGAACTGACGTGCGCTTCCCCGGCATCATCCCCGCTGTCACGACCCCGTTCGACGCGGACGGAGCGATCGACTTCGACGCGCTCGAGCGCAACCTCGGCGCGCTGCTGGAGGCAGGCGTGCACGGCTTCGTCGCCACCGGCACGATGGGGGAGGCCGGCTCGCTCAGCGCGGCCGAGCGCCGCAGCGTCGTCGCGGCGACAGTCCGCGCCGCCGGCGGCCGCGTCCCGGTGATCGCCGGCGTGTCGGCGGCCACCGCGACGGCGGCCTCCGCGTTGGCGATCGACGCGGCGGACGCCGGGGCCGACGCGCTCATGCTGCTCCCGCCGCTCGGCTACCGCGGCGACGAGCGCGCGATCGTCGCGTTCTATCGCACTGTCGGCGCGGCGGCCGGCCTCCCGCTGATGGCCTACAACAACCCCGAGGCGAGCGGCACCGACATGCCGCCGGCGCTGATCGTGCGGCTCGCCGCCGAGGTCGAGCAGGTCGTCGCCGTCAAGGAGTGCTCGGGCGACGCGCGCCGGATCGCCGCTCTCGTGAGCGAGGCCCCCGGCCTGGAGGTGCTCGTCGGCGGCGACGACTGGGCGCTCGAGGGGCTGTGCGCCGGCGCGACCGGCTGGATCAGCGGGGTCGCCGACTGCGCGCCGGCCGAGTGCGTCGAGCTCTACGAGGCGTGCCGCGCCGCCGAGCTCGAGCGCGCCCGCGCCGTCTACGGCCGGCTGCTCCCGCTCGCCCGGCTCGACATGACGCCGAAGCTCGTGCAGTTCTACAAGGGCGCGCAGGACGCGCTCGGGTTCACCGGCGGGCCGGTGCGTGAGCCGCGGCTCGAGCTCGACGAGGCCGACCGCGTGGTGCTCGACGCCGCGCTCTCCGCGTTGCGGGCGCCCGCGGTCGTCTGATGCGCGCGGCGCGCTACTTCGCCGCCGTCGACTCCCACACGGAGGGCATGCCGACCCGCGTGATCACGGGCGGGGTCGGAGCGGTCCCGGGCTCGAGCATGCTCGAGCGCAAGCTCCACTTCGAGGCGCAGATGGACGAGCTGCGGCTGCTGCTGATGCGCGAGCCGCGCGGCCACGGCGCGATGTCGGGCGCGATCCTCCAGCCGCCGCTGCGCGACGACGCCGACTGGGGCGTGCTGTTCATCGAGGTCTCCGGCTGCCTGCCGATGTGCGGGCACGGGACGATCGGGGTCGCGACCGTGCTGGTCGAGACGGGGATGGTCGCGGTCCGCGAGCCCGAGACGGTGGTGCGGCTTGACACGCCGGCCGGGCTCGTCGAGGCGCGCGTCGCGGTCCAGGGCGGACGCGCGCGCTCCGTGACGCTGCGCAACGTGCCGAGCTTCCTGCTCGCCGCCGACCGCGAGGTCGACGTTCCGGGGCTCGGCCCGGTGCCGTACGACATGGCGTTCGGCGGTAACTTCTACGCGCTGGTCCGCGCCGCCGACGCGGGCGTGGAGGTCGATCCGGCGCAGGCGCAGGCGCTGATCGACCGCGGCCAGGAGATCATCGCGGCGATCGACGCGGGCGACCCGCCGATCCACCCGGAGGACCCGCGCGTCGCGGGTTGCCGTCACGTCGTGTTCCACGCGCCCGGCCGCGACGGCGCCGACGCGCGCGCGGCGACCTCGATCCACCCCGGCTGGCTCGACCGCTCGCCATGCGGGACCGGGACGTCGGCGCGGCTGGCGCAGCTGCACGCGCGCGGCGCGCTGGCGGTCGGCGACAGCTTCGTCAACGAGTCCGTGATCGGCACGCGCTTCACCGGGCGGATCGCCGCCGAGACGAGCGTCGGCGGCCGGCCCGCGATCGTGCCGGAGATCACCGGCCGCGCGTGGATCACCGCGATGGGGCAGTACCTGCTCGATGCCGAGGACCCGTTCCCGGCCGGGTTCTCGCTGTGACCGCGGTGGTCGTGGTCGGCGCCGGCATCGTCGGCGCCGCGGTCGCGCGCGAGCTCGCCGTGCGCGGCGTCGCCGTGACGCTGCTCGACCGCGGCGCCGTGGCGAGCGGCACGACCGGCCTGGGCGAGGGCAACGTGCTGTGCTCGGACAAGGAAGCGGGCCCGGAGCTCGAGCTGGCGCGCGCCGGCCTGGCGCTCTACGGCGAGCTCGAGCAGCGGCTCGGCGACGAGGCGCGGATCCGCCGCAAGGGCGCGCTGATCGTGCACCCGGACGAGTCGACGTGGGGCGCCGAGCCGGCGCGGCTGGAGCGGATCGGGATCGCGGGCGCGCGGCTGGTCGGCGCCGGCGAGGTGGGCGAGCTGGAGCCGGAGCTGACCGGCGAGCTGCACGGCGCGAGCCTGTTCCCGGACGACCTCCAGTGCGACCCGCGCGCGATCGCGCGGGCGCTGGCGCGCGAGGCCGAGC
>Ga0126306_10000314_pt1 | contig 21001 bp, 23 predicted proteins | sample Plot27_FD_92592 | JGI IMG/M metagenome (GOLD analysis project Ga0126306, IMG submission 92592) | Serpentine soil microbial communities from UC McLaughlin Reserve, CA, USA - Plot27 | ecosystem: Environmental > Terrestrial > Soil > Grasslands | place: USA: UC McLaughlin Reserve, Lake County... | reverse complement strand
GTTTCGTCCCGCACCGAGAGGCGGCACCCGGAATCGAACCGGGGTACAGGGTTTTGCAGACCCTTGCCTAACCACTCGGCCATGCCGCCAGTCGCCCCGCGGCCAGAGCGGACGACGGGATTCGAACCCGCGACCCTCACCATGGCAAGGTGATGCTCTACCAGCTGAGCTACGTCCGCGCGCCGGATAAATTTAGCACGCTGCCCCAGCTCTTACAAGCGGCCGCCGAAGCGCCTCGTGCGGGAGAAGACCAGGTAGCGCATGAGGAAAAAGCTTAGCGTCGAGGCGACCGCGATGGAGACGAGCTTGGCCACGTTGCCCGCGAGGTAGGCGGGTACTTCGGTGTAGACGAGAACGGGTCGAACGAGCAAGAAGAATAGCCCGTTGCTGACGCAGATGTTGAACAGCGCCTGCAAGGTGAAGAGCACCCTCTGCCGCCTGTCGCGGCGCTTCGCCCGACCCCGGAAGGTCCAGCGCGTGTTCCAGAAGTAGCTGTTGACATTCGCCAGCACCAGGGCAACCCCGTTGTAGAGCGCGAGCACCGACGGGTCGCGCGTGGAGGCGAGCCACAGAAAGAGGTTGAGTATCCCGAGGTCCACCACGGCGTTCGACAACCCGACGACCGTGAACTTGGAGAAGCGGACACCGCCCTTCTTTAGCTTTGTGCCCCGGGAACTCACGCTCTTCTCGACGCCTCCTCGTAGTAGCCGCGCAAGGCGCGGGTCGAAGACGCCCAGTCGCGTCCTTCGGCCGTCGCACGCGCGCGCCGCGCCAGCGCCGCGCGCAATTCGTCGTCGGAGAACAACCGGCGCACGGCGGCGACGAGCGAGGGCGTGGAGTCCGCCTCGTAGAGGAGCCCGTTCTCTCCCTCGGTGACGATCTCTTGCGAGGGGCCGCTGCGGGCGGCAAGGACCGGTAGTCCTGAGGCTAGGGCCTCCAGCATCGCGAGGCCTAAAGTGTCGGTGATCGAGGGAAAGAGAAAGGCATCGGCGGAGGCGTAGGCAGAGGCTAGGACTTCACCCTGCAAGACGCCGGTGAAGACCGCTGGCAACCCCTCGAACTCTCGTTCGAGATCACCCCTGGCAGGACCGTCGCCGACGATGGCGAGCCGGGCCCCAGGCACTTCGCGCAGGATAGCCTTGAGCCGCTCGATGCCCTTCTCTGGCGCCAGACGGCCCACGTAGAGGAACAACTTGCCCTCGAGGTGGCCGCCCGAGAGCCTCTCGCGACACTCCTCCGAGGCCTTGTCTGGGTGGAAGCGGCGGGCGTCCACGCCCTGCGGCCAGAGGCGTACGCGCTTCACTCCATCACCCAACAGGTAATCCATCGCGGCTCTGGATGTGCACAGATTGATGTCCGCCCGGTTGTGGAGCTGCCTCGTCCACCACCGCCCGGCGTTGTACCCCAGCTCCAGCTTGTAGTAACGGGCGTAGGCCGCGACGTTGGTGTGGTAGGAGGCTACGAGCGGCACCCCGAGCCTCCTAGCGTAGTAGATCCCGCCTGGTCCGAGGATGAACGGGTTGACGGCGTGGATCAGGTCCGGACCGAAGCGCCCGAGGACGCGACCAACGCCGGGATGGGCGAACGAGAGCTTTATCCTCGGATATGGCGGGAAGGGGACGCCGGGCACCCGGTAGATCGGGGCGCCCACGTATGAGTCGGGGCCGCCGTCCGGATACCTAGGCGCGATGACGAGCATGTCGTCCCCCACCCGGGCGAGTTCCTCGATGGTGTGGCGCAACCTGGTCACAACGCCGTCGGTGGCTGGCAGAAAGGTCTCGGTGAAGAACGCGATGCGCACCTGTCGGGTAGGCTTTTCTCGGCTACAGCTTCGAGACGATTGCCTGCGTGAACTCCCTGGTGCCAGCCGAGCCGCCGAGGTCCTTGGTGCGTGTCTCCGGGCTCCCCAGCGCCGCCTCTATGCCCGCCTGCATGCGGTCGGCCTCCTCGTTGTAGCCGAGGTGGTAGAGCATGTTCTTCGCCGACAACAAGGTGGCGAGCGGGTTGGCGCGGTTCTGGCCAGCGTACTTGGGGGCGGAGCCGTGCACCGGCTCGAAGACGGCGATGTCCTCCCCGATGTTCGCCCCCGGCGCGACGCCCAGGCCCCCGGTTAGGCCGGCGCACAGGTCGGAGAGGATGTCGCCGTAGAGGTTCGGGCAGACAAGCACGTCGTAGAGGTTCGGCTTCATGACGAGCTGCATGCACATGTTGTCCACAATGCGGTCGTCTATCTCCTCGAAGTCGTTTTCGTACTCTTTTGCGACCTCGAAGAAGACGTCGCGGAAAAGGCCGTCGGTGTACTTCATGATGTTGGCCTTGTGGACGACCGTTATGTGCTTGCGGCCCTGCTCACTGGAGCGCTCGAAAGCCATCCGGCAGATGCGCTCGGTACCCTCGCGGGTGATGATCTTGATCGACTCGGCGGCGTGCTTGCCGACCATATGCTCCACGCCCGCGTAGAGGTCCTCAGTGTTCTCGCGGTAGATGACGATGTCTATGTTCCTGTACGGCAGATCTATACCCGGTAGGCTCAGTGAGGGTCTGATGTTGCCGTAGAGGTCAAGCTCCTTGCGCAGCGCCACGTTGACCGAGCGGAAACCCGTCCCGACGGGCGTGGTGAGCGGGCCCTTAAGGGCGACCTTGTTGCGCCGGATCGACTCGAGCACCGGCTCGGGTAGCGGTGTCCCCTCCGTATCCATCACCGTCTCGCCGGCCTCGGCTACCTCCCACTCTATGTCTACGTCGAGGGCGCTGATTACCTCCTTGACCGAATCAGTCAAGTCTGGCCCTATACCATCGCCCGGTATGAGAGTGACTGTCTGCGCCACTTGAGATCTCCCTTCGCTACGAAACCGCGCTCAGTATAGCTACCTGGCGCACGGGTAGCTTACCCGCCAGCGATGCGCAGGTAATCCGCTCGACCCGGATCGCAGTTGCGACCCGCTACCGCTGGGTGCCGAAGAACAGGAACGCACCCACCAGCGTGATCAACGCCAGCGCGAGTAGGACGATTATGGCGAACGGTATGAGTACGACGATGGCGGCCTTACTGGTAGTGGTGTTATGCATCTCACGGATCCCGACTATGCCCAGGTAGATGCCGTACAGGCTGAGTATCCCACCGATAAACGGAATCCAGCTTACGAGGCTCGTCACCGCCGAGTACGCCAAAACCCTGAAGGTGCCCTCGAAGCCCGCGTTGCGCGACCCAACGATTAGCATCACCAGCAGATGGATGATTCCGGCCCCTATAAACAAGCCTATCGCGGCGATGATCGGCGCGAGGATTATGGAGCTTATGAACCCCCCGAACCCGATATTCCTCCCGATCCCGACCAGCTGGAGCAGACCCCCGAGTATCGCGGACACCTCGTAGCAGATAATCGCGAAGATCAAGGGGTTGACGAAGTCGCCCTGGCGGAGTATGCCGCGGAAGAAGCTCACGGGCTGCAGGACGACCCCCTGCACGGTGGCGATGAAGGTCTGGACGGGGTCGGTGTAGCGAAACTCGGCGCTAGCGGCGCTGCCGGACGCCCCTAGCGAGGGTCCCCCGGGCCCCGGAGGAGAGCCGCCCGCATCCCCCGTACCACCCGTCCCCGTGTTGAATTCCATTGGCTCTCCTTCCGAAAGACCCTCGACGGTTTGCAGCAATTTACTCCCTCATGGGCCCGGCCGCAATGGCCATCCAACGGCGGTTAGGGTGCTGTAGAATACCTCCCAACATGTGCGTTTTGGTGGAAAAACGGGATCGCTCGTGTCCTCGACCATAGAGACGCTCGAGCGCGAGCTCGGCGAGGTGCAAGCGGAGCGGGAGAGGGAGCAGCGGGCGGTCGTGCGGGCCGAGAACGCCCACGAGGCGGCATGCTCGGCCCGGGATGAGGCTTGGTCGGGGAGCTTCGCCGAGGACCCCGAGGTCGAGCGGCTGACCGCGCTCGTCTACCGGAGGAGGCGCGAGCTCTACGAGGCCATCGACCGCCTCAAGACGGCCGAGGGCAAGGAACGCAGGATCAAGAGCCGCCTCATGTACGTGCTGCCGGCCGAGAGGCGCCGGTACCTCTCCGGGGCCGTCGATGAGGAGTTCGAGGGCTTACTCGCGGCCGTGCGCGAGGCGTACCGGGGCGCCGTATCCAACGTCGAGGTGTCGGTCGTCACCGAGCGGCCAGGGGAGTTGGACCTGCGCGGCGACGCTACCTGGCGGGCTCTCGAGCGGCTCTATTCGGGCACGGTGCGCCGGTGGGTCGAGATCAGGGCCGCGTACGCTTCGGCGGAGGTGGCGACGATGGCACAACACATCTCCTACTACGCCGGCGGGCACACCCCGCGCGTCTTCGTCGGCGGCGAAGAGGTCCGGGCCACGGGAAGCTTTCGTACCCCAGAGAGTTTCAGGCCGCTCACGGGCTACGACAATCCGGAGGGACGGGTGGCGCTCGCCCGCATCACCGCGCGCCGCTACCTCGACGAGAACTCCGTCGGGCGCCTCGCCAAGCGCACGCCTGCCCTCGTTCAGGTCGCCGAGATCGCGCGCCTGTACCAGGCCATGAACCTGACGGTGGACGAGATCCGCTGGCGCCTCGAGCAGCTGATCTCGCTGCGCTTCGAGGTCCTCGAGGCGGTCTACAAGCTCACCGGCGAGCGCTGCCGGTTCTCCTTCTACGAGATAGCCCGTGCTGCCCGTCTCCTCGACAGCCACTTCCCCGACTCTGGCGTCGCCGCCGAAGCCCTCAACCGCTCCGTCGAACGGGCGCTCGTGACCGGCGTCCCACTCGTGGATATCGCCTACCTTAGCGTTACCGCGGGCGAGAATTACTAGCATTTCAGCTAATCAGCAAAGACCTTTGGGCTGAAAACCTGACTAGCTGTCCTTAAGATCATGCTCCGGGACGGAGAGGTTGTAGGGGCGGGCCGGGCGCTCGGCGAGCACACGCACTTTGTAGACGAAGTCGGGGACGAACTCGCCGCGCCGGACCTCGAGTATTTCGACGGGTTGCCCCGTGGCCTTTAGGGCGGCGCGGTCCCCCACCGCGTAGCGCGCCGGACGGTTGCGGTCCACCAAGATCCTCCGCCTCCCACTTCGCAACCAACGTATAATGAACGCCGCTCCGCAGCGGTGCGGCCCACGGAGAATTCTGGCACAACCCATGGGACGTTGAGAAGGAGGGCGATGACCGAACGCTACGATCTCGTCGTCGTGGGAGCGGGGCCTGGCGGCTCCGCCACAGCCTATTACGCCTCGAGGGCCGGGCTGAGGACCCTGCTCCTCGACCGCCAGAACTTCCCCCGCGACAAGCCCTGCGGCGACGGCCTGATGCCCCACGCCTCCTCCGAGGTGACGCTAATGGGCCTCGGCGACTGGCTCGACGAGCCCCACCACGGCAAGTTCACCAGCTTTTCCGTCTACACCGCGACCGCCTACCTGCGCCAGGGCGTTCCTCCCTCCCTTCACGGCCCCCGCGGCTACGTGGTAAAGCGCGAGGAGACCGACGCCAAGCTATTGGAGCGAGCTACCTCTGCGGGAGCGGCGTTCTACCCGAAAACTCGGGCCACGGAGTTGCACCGCTCCGCGGCAGGAGAGGTAACGGGCATCCAGGCCGCCAACGGTGGGGAGGATCTGCGCTTCGAAGCCCCCCTCGTGGTGGCCGCCGATGGCGTGGGTGGCTTCGCGGGCAACGGCATGAAGGCCCACCAGAACGCCGTGGCGCGGCGGCGCTACTACCGCGGCGTGAGCGGGCCGAACAGGGAAGACCTGCACGTCTTTATCACCAAAGACATGAACCGGCACGGCGCCGGCTACGGCTGGGTCTTCTATCTCGGGGACGGCCGGGCCAACGTGGGGGCCGGCGTCTCGACCAAGACCCTCGCCCGCACCGGGCGCAACCTCAAGGACTACTTCGACCGCTTTCTCGAGGAGCCGGAGCTCGCCGCCTGGCTCGACGGCGCCGAGCCCGAGGGACCGGCCAAGAGCTGGTCGCTCAAGATGGGGATGTGGGGCGCCAAAAGGTACGCTCGGGGGCTCATGATGGTCGGCGACGCGGGGAGCATGATCCACCCGATAAGTGGCGAGGGCGTCGGGTACGCAATCGAGTCGGGCCGGCTGGCCGCCTCCTGGGCACACGAGGCGCACGCGAGAAAGGACTTCTCGGCCTCCGTTCTCTCGGGCTACGAGCGCCAGCTGCGCCACCAGCGGGCTCGCGAGCACTTCTCCGGGCACGCGCTGGTGAACCTTGTCCCGAATCTCGGGGTTCTGGAGCCGGTCTTCAAGGCCTGCGAGGAGTATCCGGGCGCCCGCCGCGCCCTGATCGAGAGCTTCACGGGCGATGCCCCGATCTACAGCCTGCTCAGGCACCCCAGGGCGCTGGGGACCGCCCTCAAGGAGGGGGTCGAGGGCGCGGTCCGGTCTTAGGGGCGCTCCTCTCTCTCCAGGGTCACCCGGTCCAGGTAAAAAGCGGTGCGGAGCGCCGGGTCGGTCTCGACGAAGAAGCTCAGGTAGACGGTCCGGCCCGCGAATCGCGACAGGTCCAGCGTCTCGCGTCTCCACCCGCCCGCGTCCGCGTGCGTGTGGCTCTCCAGGACGGCGAGCTGCTCGCCCTCGCGATTGGTGAGCCGCACCAGGAGGCGGTCGGACGATTGCCGCTGCTCGTTGGTCGCTACCCTGACGCTGTAGGAGAGCCCGGTGCTCTTCCCCACCTCGACCTTCTGGCGGAGGTCGTCTCTCCCGCTGTCGTAGTCGCCGAGGCGGGCGTACCCGTCGAGGATGAGCTCCGCCCCGTCTCTCGCCTCCTGCTCCCAGACCGCCTTGCTGTCCATCTCGCCGTTCTCGACGCCGGGGCCGTCTACCACGGGCTCTTCGCGGTCTTCTCGATCCTTTTGAGGTTGCGGCGCCGGTTCGTCTTCGTTGTCCTGCGCCTGCGGGCTCTCCTTACCCGGTTCATGGGAGGTGGGATCCAACACCTGGCCGAAGTCCGTGGTCCAGTACCAGCCGTGCACCGAGCCGGGCTCGTTGATCCGCGCGATGCCGATCACGCGGTAGCTGCCGTCGAGCATGGCGTGGTTGTGCGAAGGCGAGTTGCGCCAGGCCTCGAAGGCTTCCTCCGGTGTCTCGTAGCCGACGGCGATGTTCTCGCCTTTATAAGTGTCGTAGTCGTAGCCCTCGGCCGCCATCCGATCCCAGGGCTCGTAGCCCGCCGGGTAGTACGAGCTGGCGACGGTGTTGTGGGCGAAGAAAGAGTAGCGGGCCATATCCTGCGAGTGGTGCTCGGCGGCCACCGCGAGCGCGTCAGAGAGGAGGAGGGGCCCCAGCCCGTTGTTCCCCCGGTAATCGTTGATTAGCTGCAAGAACTGCAACTCATCCGAATCGTATGAGGCCGCGTCAGCGCTTTGGTTGAAGCCCGCGACGCCGGCGAACAGCGCCGCGAGAACCGCGACCACCGCCCGCGCGTAACGCAGCCGTCCCGCAAGCACCTTCCGCGCTCGTCGCAACATGCTGGGGATTATGACGCGAATCGTCGCTTCGCGTATCTGCCGGATGGCCATTTTTCCTTTACGTCGATCCGGCCAGACGCCCGACTTGGGCTTTGGGGGAGGGAGCGGGCAAGGTACGCTACAGCTATCATTACGTCCCACGCGGACCAGAGGAGGTTTGCACGGCTTGGCTACGGGAACGACCTTCGGGGTGGGAGGGATGCTGGTGCGCATCCTGGACGACGGCGTCTTTGTCACCGACGCGGGCAACCTGTTCGGCGGCTCGCGCAAGATGCGCATCCGGGGCGCGATGCACGCGGTCCTCGTCGAGGCCACCGAGGCCTTGGTGCTTATCGACGCCGGCTTTGGACCGGATCTTCCTGAGGCCCTGGTCGGGCGTTACGAACTCCGGCGCGAGCAGAGCCTTATGGACCACCTGCGAGAGGCCGGGCACGCGGCGGATGACGTCACACACGTAATCCTCTCCCACCTAGACGCGGACCACGTCGGATGGGCGCTGGAGCCCCCGAACTTCCCGAACGCGACGGTCTACGTGCAGAAGGACGCGCTCGAGGAGGCCCGCGGGATGCCTGAAGGCGACGGGCGCAGAGAAGCCGTTCCGGCCGTCGAGAAGGGGGTTGAGGAAGGTTGGTGCCAACTCCTGAGCGGTAACGGGGAAATCGTGCCGGGGGTCAGGGTAGAGGTTAGGTCGGGCCACTCGGCGGGGCACCAGATCGTCTGGATCGAATCCGGCAATGACGCCGCGCTCTACACCGCGGACCTGGCGCCGGCCAAGATCTGGCTAGACCCAGATCTCATAAGCGCCGTAGACACGGACCCAGAGGCTGCCCGCCGAAACCGCATCGAGGTGCTCGATGAGGCCGAGTCCAGGAGCGCCACGGTGATCCTTTACCACGAGCCGGGCGCCTTCCTCGTCAACATCCGGCGCACACAGAAAGGTTTCCAGGCTGTACCTGTAGAAGGTTGACCCGCCGCCTACCCTCTGCGGTGGCGCTCCTGGATCTTGCGCCAGATAAACGGCGCCACGAGGATCAGCAGCCGTCTCAGCCAGATTCCCATGGTTCCTCCCTGTGAGCCTCTAATGCTGTGATGCTACCACTAAGAGGGCGACGGACTGTCAACCCTCGTGCCACGCGGTCTTCTCTTTGGCCGGCGTGCGCCTGCGGGGCCTCTCGCCCATGTCGGGGTAGCCAACATACAGATGGGCAACTACCCTGTCGCCCTCTTTCAAGCCGAAGAACTCGCGCATGTGGTCGTGGTAGACGACGGGGCCGGTACGCCACATGGCCCCGAGACCGAGCGCGTGGGCGGTGAGCTGCATGTTCTGAACGGCGGCGCAGCAGGCGGCGTAGTTCTCCAGAGTTTCGACCTCGTCGCGGCCAGCCTCACAAATCACGGCAATTACTACCGGCGCGCGGAAGACCTTTTTGCGCTCGCGGCTGATCCTGCCGGCAGCCATCTCCTCGTCCTCCCCCTCGGCCTCTGCCTGCAGTCGGGCGATCTCCGCCCGCGCGCGGGCCAACTCGCCGCGACCCTTGCCCGTGAAGACGTGGAAGCGCCACGGCTCCGTGAGCCTGTGGTTCGGGGCCTGCACGGCGCTCTGAAGGATGCGCTCGACAAGCTCCCGCGGCACCGGGTCCCCTTTTACGCGTCCCATGCTCTGGCGCGTCTCTATGGCTTGGATCACGTCCATCCTCCACCCTATTCTACCGAGTGTTGGGGCGGCACAGCGGCGAGAATTCACATATCATTGCCAGGGACGCCGCGGTACGCACAGGAGGGAGATCCCGTGTCGAAGAGCAAGGTTACGGTCGTCGGCGCCGGCAACGTCGGCGGCACGACGGCCCAGAGGCTGGCGGAGCGCAACTACGCAGACGTGGTCTTGGTGGACATCGTCGAGGGCCTGCCGCAGGGCAAGGCGCTCGACATCCTGCAGAGCGGCCCCGTACTCGGCTTCGACTCGAACGTGACCGGCGCCAACGGCTACGAGGAGAGCGCTGGCTCGGATGTGGTCGTCATAACCAGCGGCAGCCCGCGCAAGCCCGGCATGAGCCGCGACGACCTCCTTAAGACGAACCAGAACATCGTCCAGAGCGTCACCGAGGAGGTGATCATGCACTCCCCGGAGACGATCCTGGTGATGGTAGCCAACCCGCTGGACGCGATGTGCCACGTCGCGATGGAGGTCAGCGGCTTCCCGCGCGCGAGGGTCGTCGGGATGGCCGGCATCCTAGACACCGCCCGCTACCGCACGTTTATCGCCCAGGAGTTGGGCGTCTCGGTGCGGGACGTCTTCGCGCTGGTCCTCGGTGGGCACGGCGACACGATGGTCCCGCTGCCGAGCATGGCGACGGTTGGCGGCGTGGCGATCACCGAGCTGATGCCCCGGGACCGCGTCAAGGCAATCGTGGACCGTGCCCGCAATGGCGGGGCCGAGATAGTAGGGCTCCTGCAGAGTGGTAGCGCCTACTACGCCCCTTCGGCGGCGGCGGTCGAGATGGTGGACGCCATCCTCCTCGACCAGAAGCGCATCCTCCCCTGCGCCGCCTACCTGCAGGGCGAGTACGGTATCGAAGACGTGTTCGTCGGTGTCCCGGTCAAATTAGGCGCCTCGGGCGTCGAAGAGGTGGTGGAGCTGAACCTCCAGAGCGACGAGCTCGAGGATCTGAGGAACAGCGCCGGGGCGGTACGCGAGCTGATCGAGGTGCTCCACTCTTAAGGAGGAGCCACCCCCTTACGGAGCGGCCCTCAACAGATCATCCTGCAGGCGAAGAAGACAACAGGGTTTACGAGCACCCATCCCGGGCGTCTAAGACGGCCTGTATTCTCCGAAGACCGTGCGCAAGACGTCCGAGATCTCGCCCACGGTGGCGAGGTTCGCAAGCGCCTCCTTCGTCGGGTAGAGGAGGTTATCCGAGCCTTCCGCTGCGGCTCTGAGGTCGGATAGGGCACGCCCGACGGCCGCATTGTCCCTACTCTCCCTGAGTTCGGTGAGCCGCTCGGACTGTCTCTCGCGGATCGACTCGTCCACGGTATGCAGGTCCATGTCGGGGTCGTCGTCGGCCTCGCTCGCGTAGCGGTTGACGCCGACGATAACACGTTCCTCCCGCTCCACCTCGCGCTGGTAGCGGAAGGCGGACTCCTCGAGCTCGCGCTGCATAAAGCGCTCTTCGATGGCGCGCACGCTCCCGCCCAACTCGTCTATGCGCCGGATGTACTCCCACGCTTCCTCCTCGACGGCGTCGGTGAGCGCCTCGACGTAGTAGGAGCCAGCCAGGGGGTCGGCTGTGCCGGTCAGGCCTCCTTCGTGCGCCAGGATCTGCTGGGTGCGGAGCGCGACGCGGGCGCTCCTCTCGGTCGGGAGCGCGAGGGCTTCGTCGAAGGCGTTGGTGTGCAGGCTCTGGGTCCCACCCATGACGGCCGAGAGCGCCTGCACCGTCGTGCGGACGATGTTGTTCTCGGCCTGCTGGGCGGTGAGCGAGGAGCCGGCCGTCTGGGTGTGGAAGCGGAGCTTATGGCTACTCTCCTCGGTCGCCCCGAAGCGCTCCTTCACGATCTTCGACCACATCCTACGAGCAGCCCGGTACTTGGCGACCTCTTGGAAGAGGTCGTTGTGGGCGTTAAAGAAAAAGGAGAGGCGAGGGGCGAAGTGGTCCACCTCGAGCCCGGCGTCGAGCGCGGCCCCGACGTAGGCGATAGCGTTGGAGAGGGTGAAGGCGAGCTCCTGCACCGCAGTCGAGCCGGCCTCGCGTATGTGGTAGCCGGAGATCGAGATCGTGTTCCACCGCGGCAGCTCATTGGCGCAGTAGGCGAAGGTGTCGGTCGTTATCCTCATGGAGGGCTTCGGCGGGTAGATGTAGGTACCGCGCGCGAGGTACTCCTTGAGGATGTCGTTCTGCGTGGTCCCCGTGACGTCCTCCGCTTTGGAGCCCTGCTCCTCGGCGACGAGCGAGTAGAGGAGAAGCAGGATCGAAGCCGTAGCGTTGATCGTCATCGAGGTCGAGACCTCGCGCAAGGGAATGCCGTCGAAAAGTTCGCGCATGTCGAGGAGGGAGTCTATGGCGACGCCGACCTTGCCGACCTCGCCAAGGCTAAGCTCGTGGTCGGAGTCGCGGCCCATCTGGGTGGGGAGGTCGAAGGCTACGGAGAGGCCGGTCTGGCCGTTCGAGATAAGGTACTTGAAGCGGGCGTTGGTCTCCTTGGCTGTGCCGAAGCCCGCGTACTGGCGCATGGTCCATGGCTTGCCGCGGTACATGCTCGGGTAGACACCGCGGGTGTAGGGGTACTCGCCCGGGTCCCCGAGCTTCTCGGCGTAGTCGAAGTCCTCCCCCAGATCCTCGGGCCTGTAGACGGGTTTGACCTCGATGCTGGAATCCGTGCGCCGCTCGTCTACGTCCATGCCCCGCACACCTCTCTCATCCGTCCCTGCCCGGCAATTCTACTAGCTCGGTGAGGACGCCGAACGCGCCCTTCGGGTGGACGAAGGCCGTCCGGGTCCCTCCTGCCCCCACCTTGGGCTCCTCGTCCACGACCTCGACGCCGGTTTTCTTGAGTCGAGCGAGGGCTGCTTCGAGGTTTTTCACCTGGAAGGCGACGTGGTGGACACCCTCGCCGCGCCTGGCGAGGAACCTGCCCACCGGAGAATCGGGATGGGTAGGCTGCATTAGCTCCACCATCGAGTCGCCGACCCCGAACATGGTGGCGACGATGCCCTGTTCCTCGATGGTCTCCGGCTCGGTTAATTCCGCGCCGAAGCTCTCTGTGTAGAAGCGGGACGCGGCCTCGACGCTCTCGACTGCGTAGCCCAGGTGGTGGATCTTATCGAGCATGGTCTCCTTCCGCTGGTGACAACCAGATTGTAGCCAACGCGGAGGACGCGGGCTTTTCGGTAGAATCAGTTGGGTAGGCTAAGGAGGAGGGTAACGGGGATGGCACAGGGCGTGATGGGCAGGATCTCGGAGCTCAACAAAGAGAGGGAGCGGTTGCTCGCCCGCGAGGGCGCGCATCACGCGAGCCGCGAGGATCGAGAACGTCTCAGGCAGATAGGCCACGACCTCGAGGTGCTGTGGGACCTGAGGCGCCGCGAGCTGGCCGGGGAGACCGTTGACATCGACGAGGACTACTACGACCGGTACGACATCGACCCCGGAGACGACCCGCCGGACCAATACCGGTAGAGAGTTACCTCAGAAACCCAGTCGGGTGTTGATGTCGGCCCACTCGGCCTTCGAGGCGGCTTGGCTGATCACCTTCTTCAGCTCCAGCATGTCGTCCTCGGAGAAGGCTGGCCTGCGGGCGTCGGCCACGAAGTTGAGGACGCGACCGTCCGAGTAGCGGACCATCACCCTGACGATCCCGCCCTGGTTGCCCGCAGGGTCGCTCTTCTCGCTGTGCCTCTCTATGCCATGCACGCTCGACCTCCCCTAGTCCCGCTGGCCCTTGCGGACGCTGTGAGCGACGGAGTCCAGGTAGGCGCCCATCATGTGGAGCTCGTAGGACTCGAACTCCTCGCGCAGCCGGGGCCGGAAGACGTCCTGATCGCCGTTATCGAACTCGATGACTATCTCCCGGATGCCGTACGGGTCGATTCCCTCCGCCATGTCGAGCGGGCTGCCGTGCCACTCCCTGTCACTTCCCTCCAAGGAACGCTCCTTCCGTCTCGGCCTCGGCCAATCTTACCAGCATCCTAGAGCTAAAGCGGCCACAACGGAGCCGCCGCGACGAGCAGCGGCGCGAAGAGAAGCGCCGGGAGCATGTTGGCCACCCTGACCTCCTTGAGGTCGAGCAATACGAGACCGAGGCCGAAGATCAGGATGCCGCCGGTCGCGGTGGTGGCGGAGATCATAGGCCCGATCACGACGGCGTCGAGAGAGGCGGCCCCGAGCGTGAGCGCGCCCTGCACGACGAGTACCGTCCCGGCCGAAAGCAAGACGCCCCATCCGAGAACCGAGGCGAAGGTGAGAGCCGCTACGAAGTCGAGGGCGCTCTTGAGGGCCAAGAGGCTGTAGTCGCCCCTGAGGCCGTCCTCGAGAGAGCCGATCAACGTCAGGGGCCCCACGCAAAAGAGGAGGCTCATCGTAACGAACGCCCGTCTGACCGGGCTCTCACCCCTCGAAAAGCGCATCTCCAGGCCTTCGCCGAAGCACTTGAGCCTGTCTTCTATCCCCAGGAGCTCGCCGACGAAGAGGCCCACCACCACGCTCACCAGCGGCACGAGCGGGTTGTCGTGCTCCAGGAAGTTCGCGGCCCCAACGAGCAGCGTGACGATGCCGATGGCGTGCATCTTGGTCCGGCGCATCGCCTCGGGGAGCTTCGCGCCCACGAGGGTTCCGATGCCCCCGCCGACGAGCACGGCGACGACGTTCATGGCGGTTCCCAGTCCCATGAGAACCAGCAGTATAGCCGGAGCACCGCCGGGGAGCCCCTGTATAATTCCCCTCGTCGTGGCGGGCTTTACGGGGGTCTAGGGCTTGGATCTGTACGAGTATCAAGGCAAGGAACTGCTCAGAAAATACGGCGTTGAGACGCTCGAAGGCATCGTCGCCGAGACACCGGAGGAGGCCAGACAGGCAGCGGAGAGCTTTGGCGGGACCGTCGCTGTCAAGGCCCAGGTCCTCACCGGCGGGCGGGGTAAGGCCGGCGGCATAAAAGTGGTCAACAGGCCGGAAGAAGCGGAGTCGGCGGCGGAGCAGATCCTGGGGATGGACATAAGGGGGCATACCGTCCGCCGGGTGCTCGTCGAGGCAGGGGCAGACATACAGACCGAGATGTATCTCTCCGTAACGGTGGACCGGGCAGCGAAGAGGCCCCTGATTCTGTTCTCCACCGAGGGCGGCGTGGACATCGAGGAGGTCGCCGAGAGAAACCCTGAGGCGATCGTGAGGTTGCACGTGGATCCCCTGCTCGGCCTCCTCGCCTACCAGGTGCGCGAACTGGTCTTCTCTGCCGGCCTTGAAGGCGACGCCGCGAAAGGCGTCGGCAAGGTTCTCAACAACCTGTACAAGGCTTTCGAGGACCTGGACGCGAGCCTGGTGGAGATCAACCCGCTCGTCGTCACCGGCGACGGGCGGGTGCTGGCGCTCGACGCGAAGGTCACGGTGGACAACTCGAGCCTGTACCGGCACGGGGACATAGCCGAGCTGCACGACGTGGAGGCGGCGGATCCGCAGGAGCAGCGGGCTCAGGAGGTTGGCCTGCAGTACGTCAAGCTCGACGGCGACGTCGGCATCCTAGGCAACGGCGCCGGGCTCGTCATGAGCACGCTCGACGTGGTGGCCCAGGCTGGCGGAGAGCCCGCCAACTTCTGCGACGTCGGCGGCGGGGCGGACGCGGAGAAGATCTCGACCGCTCTGGACATAGTGACCTCCAACGAGCAGGTGAGGAGCGTGCTCTTCAACATCTTCGGCGGCATAACGCGTGGTGACGAGGTGGCCCGGGGGCTCCTCTCGGCCATAGAACGCACCGGTATAGACCTCCCCATAGTCGTCCGCCTGGACGGAACCAACGCCGAGGAGGGACGCCGGATACTCGCGGAGAACACCCCTGATAACGTGGTGACGGAGGAGACGATGCTCGACGCGGCGCGCAGGGCCGTGGAGCTCGCGCGGGACGGAGGGCGGTAATTAAGATGGCGATACTCGTTGACAACGGCACGCGGCTCATGGTCCAGGGGATAACCGGCCGGGAAGGCGCCTTCCACTCTGGTCGGATGCTCCAGAGTGGCACCAACGTAGTCGCCGGCGTGACGCCGGGTAAGGGCGGGCAGGACTACGAGGGCGTGCCCGTCTTCAATACCGTCGAGGAAGCCGTCGAGGAGACCGGGGCGAACGCCAGCGTGATCTTCGTCCCACCGCCCTTCGCCGCAGACGCGATCTTCGAGTCGCTGGACTCGGGGCTCTCGACCGTCTGCTGCATCACCGAGGGCATCCCGGTGCATGACATGATGCGGGTGACCGACTACCTGCGGATGAAGGACGCGACGCTCGTCGGCCCGAACTGCCCCGGCGTCCTCTCGCCCGAGAAGTCCAACGTCTCCATCATGCCGCGCGACATCTTCGCGCCTGGCAACGTAGGGGTCGTCAGTCGTAGCGGGACGCTCACCTACCAAATCGTTAACGAGCTCACAGGGAGAGGAATCGGGCAGAGCACGGCGGTGGGCATCGGCGGCGACCCCATAATCGGGACCGACTTCATCGAGATCCTCGCGAAGTTCGAGGCCGACCCCGAGACCGAGTGCGTCGTGATGATCGGGGAGATCGGGGGCAACGCCGAGCAACTCGCCGCCGAGTACGTACAAAGCGAAATGCAGACCCCCGTCGTCGCCTACATCGCGGGCTTCACAGCCCCCGAGGGCAAGACGATGGGCCACGCCGGCGCCATAGTCTCGGGCGGCGAGAGCACCGCCGAGGCCAAGAGTGAGGCGCTCCGGCAAGCGGGCATCAGGGCCGCGACGAACCCTTCCGAGGTCGCCGAGCTGGTCGCCGAGGCGCTCGGCTAGACATGGCCCTCAGAGAGGTCGAGGGTCCTCCAGGCGCCCCGTGGGACCGCCGCCTGCGCGGCCGTCTCCACACACTGACGGTCGAATCCGGGTTGCTCGCCGGCAACCCCCTCGGCGACCCCGCCCGCAGGCCGCTCTACGTCTACGTACCGCCGGGTGTGAACGACTCGGGCAAGTACGCCACGGTGTACGTGATTCAGGGCTTCACTGGCCAGCTCGACATGTGGCTCAACCGTTTCGCTTTCGAGCCAACCATGTTCGAGCGCCTGGACGAGCTCTTCGCCGCGGGCGATTGCCCGCCAGCGATCGTCGTGTTCGTGGACGCGTGGACCTCGTACGGGGGTTCTCAGTTCATCAACTCGGACTCGACCGGGCGCTACATGGACTACCTCTGCGACGAGGTTGTGCCGTTCGTGGACGGGCGGTTCCCGACCGCGGCGAGCCGGGATCACCGGGGCATCACCGGCAAGTCCAGCGGCGGGTACGGGGCGATGGTGATCCCGATGCTGCGGCCCGATGTGTTCGGCGGCCTGGCCTCCCACGCAGGCGACGCGCTCTTCGAGTGCTGCTACGCGGCGGACTTCCGCGCCGTCGCCCGCCAACTGCGCGACGACTTCGAGGGCTCCTACGATGTCTTCTTTGAACGATTCGCAGCGTCGGATCGCCTGGACTTCGAACGCTTCGGTAAGCCCTTTGAGGTCTATGGTTACGCGGCCTGCTACTCGCCGGACGAAGAGAACCCGGGCAAGGCTTTGCTACCCTTCGACATCCGGACGGGCCGCCTCGACGACGAAGTGTGGCGGAGGTGGCTCGCGTGGGACCCGGTGAGGATGGCTCCCGGGCACGGCGAGGCGCTGGCGAGCATGAGATGCATCTACCTCGACGCAGGCAAGTCAGACGAGTGGTACCTCGACCTCGGGGCCCAGGCCTTCAGCAAGGAGCTGGACAATCAGGGGATCGAGCACACCCTCGAGCTCTTCGAGGGCACGCACATGGGCATCCAGTACCGGTACCCCGGAGCCATAGCCGACCTCACCAAGGCCCTCGCGCCGTAGGCTCGCCCCCGCGGCCGTGTCACCTTTATGCTCGCGAGCGTTATGCTCGCGAGCGCCCCGCCGCGGCGCCCGCGGGTGTATCTTACGCGGAAGTGGAGAACCGCGGTGAGCAAATGAGCGCGCTCGTGGGTCACCTGTGCGCGCCGGCGCCCGGCATTCCACGTCGGCGGCCGGTAAGCGGCTCGGGTCATCCTGGCTAATGTTCTCCCGGCTTTCGGCTCCACGGCTAATAGTCCTCGCCTTCGCCGGGCTCATCGTGGTGGGGACTTTCCTGCTGAAGATCCCGGCCGCGAACAACGGCATCACCTGGCTGGACGCCTTCTTCGAGTCGGTGAGCGCGGTGACGGTGACGGGTCTGCAGGCCGTCGTGCCCGCCGAGTCGTTCACGCCGCTCGGACAGGGGATCCTGGCGGGTCTCATACAGCTAGGTGGGCTCGGGATCATGACAGCGGCGATGGTGGGCGCCCTCCTGATAGGCCGCCAGATGGGGTTCCGGGAGTTGCTCATCGTGCGTGAGGAGCTCGCAAGCCCCGACTCGCCGAGGAACGTGGCGCGGCTGGTGGGCCAGGTCGCGCTCATCACGCTTCTGGTGGAGGCCGTCGGCGTAGTGGCGCTCACGATCCGCTTCGCCGTCGAGGGGCACGGTATCGGGTCGCTCGGGCTCGGGCTTTTCCACACTATAGCTGCCTTCTGCAACGCAGGCTTCGACATCTTCGAGGGGGGAACCGCCACCTACGCCGGAGATGCCACGATCAATCTTACGCTCATCTACCTGATCATTGCCGGCGGCCTCGGGTTCCCGGTGCTCGTGAACCTCTACTACTACCCTAGGATTGGGCGCCTCACCCTCCAATCGAAGCTGGTCCTGATCACCACGGCCGTCTTGATCGCCGTCGGGGTCCTGAGCGTCGCGCTGCTCGAGTGGACCAACCCGCGCACCCTCGGCGGGGAGCCCCTCGGAACGAAGGTCCTCATGTCGCTCTTTCAAGGCGTAACGCCCCGGACGGCGGGGTTCACGACCGTCACTTACTCAGATCTGCGGGATCCGACGCTTGCGGTGCAGATCGCGCTCATGTTCATAGGCACCGCCCCCGTCTCCACGGGCGGGGGGATCAAGGTGACGACGCTCGCCCTGATTTTCCTGATCTTCCTCTCCCAGATCCGAGGCCAGGAGGAGGTGACGGCCTTCGAGCGCAGGATACCACGCTCCCTCATAGCGAAGAGCCTCACAGTGCTCTCGCTCTCGGTGCTGCTGGTCTTCGGCGCGTCCCTGGCGTTGATGATCTCCGACGAGATTCCGTTTCTCACGGCGCTCTTCGAGGTCACCTCCGCCTTCGGGACAGTTGGACTCTCCTTGGGCCCGGGCTACGGGCTCGCCACGGAGCTCAGCCCTTTCGGTAAACTTCTGTTGGCCGCGATAATGTTCGCGGGCCGGGTAGGACCGATAACCGTCGTCGTGGCCCTGTCCGAACGGAGCAGGCCGCGGCGGTACACTCTCCCGGAGGAGGAGATAGCGATAGGATGAGCCGGCAGTTCGTGATAATCGGCTTAGGGCGGCTAGGCAGCGCCATGCTGGATACCCTGCTCTCCCTCGACCACGGGGTACTCGGGATAGACTTCGACGCAGATCTGGTACAGGGCCTCTCGGGCGACTACCCGCAGGCCCACCTCGTCGCGGCCGACGCCACCGAGGAGTCGGTATTGAGGGATCTGAACGTCGGCCAGTTCGACGGCGCAGCGGTCGTGATCGGGGAGAACATGGAAGCCGGCATCCTCGCGACCGCCAACCTCAAGGAGCTTGGCGTGCCCTTCGTCGTCTCGCGCGCGATCAGCAAACTGCACGGGCGGGTGCTGGACATGATCGGGGCCGACCGTATCATAGAGCCCGAGCGGGACATGGGGGCGCAGGTCGCCCGGACGATGGCCTCCCCCGCGGTGATGGACTACGTGGATCTCGGCGAGGACGAAGCCCTGATCGAAGCCGAGGTCCCCAAAGAGTGGGTCGGCAAGACTCTCGCCGATCTACACCTCTCGCGCGAGAGCGGCCTGACGGTGCTGGCGGTCAAGCCGAAGGGCAAGACCGGCACCATACCAAGCGGCGATACCGTGCTCAACAAGGGCGACGTGATCGTGGTCGGGGGGAACAAGGATGCCCTGGACCGGTCCCCGCTGGTCCAGCCCGAGAACAGGTAAGGAGGAGCGGCGGTGCGTACCGTGATCATCGGTGCCGGCGAGGTCGGGTTCAACACAGCGAGGATGCTCTCGCACGAGGGGCACGACGTCGTCCTCGTCGAGCAAGACGAGACTCTCGTGGAGCGGGCCACCGAGCAACTGGACGCCCTCGTGGTCCACGGCAACGGGGCGAGCCCCAAGCTGTTGGCGGAGGCCGGGATCGAGAAATCCGACCTGCTGGTAGCTGCGACAACATCCGACGAGGCGAACATCATCGCGTGCCTGTCCGCGAAGTCCCAGGGGGTGCCTCGCACCGTGGCCCGCATCCACAACCCAGACTACTACGACCCACGCGACCCGTTCGCGCAGGACATACTGGGAATCGATTTCGTCATCCACACCGAGCAGATGGCCGCCGAGGAGATCAAAGACGCCCTGCTGGTCCCAGGGGCGGTCAACGTGGACACGTTCGCCGACGACGCCATAGAGGTAGCGGAGGTGGTACTCGACGAGGGCTCCCCGGCGGTGGGGCAGGCGCTCAAGGACGTGCGTCTTCCGCCGGAGAGCCTCGTGGTCGGGGTGGTGAGGCACGGGGAGGCGCTCGTGCCGCGAGGGGGTACCGTGCTGCAGAAGCGGGATCACATCCTGCTCATTAGCGGCCAGCAGCGTATATCCGAAGTGGTCGGCGCCGTCGCTACCGACACGGCTCCCGTGAGGGACGTGACGATCTACGGGGGCGGCAGGATCGGGCTGCGGCTGGCCCTCGCCCTGGAGAAGGCGGGCATGTCGGTGAGGATCATAGAGCGAGACGAGGCCCGCGCCCGGTATGTGGCTTCGCAACTCAGAAGGGGTTTCGTCCTGCACGACGAGGGCATCTCCCGCGACTTCCTCCTGCAAGAACGGGTAGACAAGACGGACGCCTTCGTCGCCGTCACTGGCGACGACCGGGCGAACCTCCTCGCTGCGATGTACGCCCGCCAGCTCGGGGCCCGGATGACGATCGCGGGCGTGAGCCGCGGCGAGTTCGCGCCGCTAGCCGACGCCCTGGGTGTGGATCTGACGATCTCTCCGCGCGTCCTGGCAGCCGAAGCCATCCTTCGATTCGTGCGAAAGGGCGAGGTCATAGACGTAGCCCTCCTGGAGAGCGGGGCCGAGATGATAGAGCTGCGCGTTCCCGAGGGGTGCCGGGTGGCGGGCCGTCCGCTCTCCGAGGTGGGGTTCCCGGAGGGAGCTATCGTCGGGGCGCTCTTGCGAGATGGGGAAGTCGTAATTCCTACCGGCAGGGAGGTGCTCAGGCCGGGGGACGACGCCGTCGTGTTCACGGTAGAGGAGACAGTAGACGAGGTAGAGCGCCTCTTTGCACCCTAGGGTAATTGCCAACGCCCTGGGAGCCGTTGTAGCCGCGGGGGGAGCGGTGATGCTCATCCCGGCAGCTTTCTCCCTCGTGGCGGGCGACGGCAACACGCTGGCCTTCGCGGTTCCCGCTCTGGCCGCCATAGCCTTCGGGGTGGTTCTCTTCGTGCTCACCCGTAGCCCCGACATGGGGACCGTGCGGCAGGACGTGTTCCTCATAGTAGTCCTGGGGTGGTTGGGGGTGGCCACCTTCGGCGCGCTGCCGTTCATAGTCTCCGGGGTGATGGGACCCGTCGACGCCTTCTTCGAGTCTATGGCCGGTTTCACGACCACCGGGGCCTCGACCGTCGAGGGCCCGGAGGACCTCGCACCTTCGCTCCTGCTCTGGCGCAGCATGACGCAGTGGGCGGGCGGGATCGGGATCGTGGTCCTGTTCGTGGCTGTG
>Ga0126306_10000313_pt1 | contig 21046 bp, 18 predicted proteins | sample Plot27_FD_92592 | JGI IMG/M metagenome (GOLD analysis project Ga0126306, IMG submission 92592) | Serpentine soil microbial communities from UC McLaughlin Reserve, CA, USA - Plot27 | ecosystem: Environmental > Terrestrial > Soil > Grasslands | place: USA: UC McLaughlin Reserve, Lake County... | reverse complement strand
GTCAACCTGAGGGCCGTCTGGCTGATCACCCTGGCGCTGCTCGCGCTCGGCCTGCTCGGCACCTTCTCGCCATTCTTCGAGCTCTTCGCCCCCGCCGAATAGGTGAGCAGCCGCCGCCGGCCGCCGGAATCGCGGTGGAAGTACGCCCCCGGCTCGCGAGGGACAGCGCCCCGGCATCACCCCGCTTGCGCCGGCGTCCAGGCCGTTGGAGACATCGACAACGAACGGCCGTCGTCGCGGACTTATGCGACAGGCTCAGGCGTGGCTGTCGCATAAGTCGAGGGCGTTGGAGAAATCCCCAACGACGATGGCGGACGCGACGCCGACCCGAACGGCCGCACGCCGAATCAATGTGGGCGGCGCCACCGTGGTTGGACAGATCGACAACGAACGGCTGTCGTCGCGGACTTATGCGACAGCCACAGGCGATAGCGATAGTGCGGCCGGCGGTACGTCGGAGGTGATCGGCGCCGTTCAGATGCATGGAACTCGGTAGCGCCGGGGCACTTCTGCCTTGCCACAAAGGGAGAAGCGGCGGGATCCGATCGCCCCACCGGCGGACGACTGGATCTCGTCGGTAGCGGGTGCGTACGCCTGGCTCAGGATGAAGTTCACCGAGGTCGAACGCCAACGCTCAAGAGCTTCCGATACGAGCCAGCTGACCAAACCATTCCCGAGGACGTGAACGCCGCATAGACTGACCACCACCGGGAACCTGCGCCGCGGGGCGAAGTTACAGCAGCTCAGGACGCGACCCTGACCAGGAGTTCTGTCCCGCTCGTCCACTCATCCGGTCGTCTCGGGCGGCCAGCCCGGAAAGGAGATCGTTCCTTGGCTCGCCGTGGCCTTGGCGATCAGGCCGTGCATGTAGTTGCCCATCGAGAACGAGGCTTTCACGGCCTGCAGCTTCTCAGCCTTGCTCAACGTCGGCGAGGGGTCGAGGCTGCGGGCTAGCGTCGCCGCCCAACTGTGGAAGTGCGGTTCGTCCTGGCGGGCACACCGAGGAGATGGCGGATCACCGTTACCGGCAGCGGTAGGCGAAGCCGTCCGACGATGTCGAGCTGGCCGCGGTCGCGCTGGGCGTCCATCTCAGGCGGGTCGTCGGTGGCTGGGGGCTCCAGTGCCTCTGCCTTCACAGCCTGCATGTTGCCGAAAAGCGGAGAGCCCGCCGAAGCGGGCTCTCATGCTTGCAGCGACCGCCGGCTGGGGCTATGCAGTCGCCGGCTCCGGCTCCGGCTTCGCTTCGTGCTCGAGCCGGACCTTCGGAAGCCACTGCAGGTGCTTGGGCAGGTACCAGTTCGAGTCACCGAGCAGCTTCATCGTCGCCGGCAGTAGGACCGCGCGGACGATTGTCGCATCGATGAAGACGGCGACGGCCAGGCCGACGCCCATCTCCTTGATCATCAGCGCGCCGAGCGAGGCGAAGATGCCGAAGACGGCGACCATCACGATGGCGGCGCTGGTCACGACGCTGGCTGTCGACTTGATGCCGCGCTCCACGGCGTCCTCGGTCTTCATCCCGCGATCGAATGCCTCGCGGATACGGCTGACGATGAACACCTGGTAGTCCATCGAGATCCCGAAGAGGACGACGAACAGGAACAGCGGCAGCCACGACTCGATGGCTCCGGTCGACTCGAAGCCGAGCAGCGACTCGAACCACCCGTTCTGGAAGACCAGAACGAGCACGCCGTAGGCCGCGCCGACGGACAGCATGTTCAGGACGATCGCCTGCAGCGGGATGACGATCGAGCGGAACGTGACCAGCAGCAGCAGGAAGGCGACGGCCAGCACGAACGCGAACACGATCGGCGCGCGTCCGCGCATGTAGTCGTTGAAGTCCTTCGACTGCGCGGTCAATCCCGTCACGTTCGCCGTCACGCCGCCGACCTTGCCGACCGTCTGCGGGACGAGCTGGTTGCGCAGCGTCGCGAGCGCAGCGTTCGACGCGTCGTCGGTCCCCTTACCGACGGCGATCGGCAGCGACACCACCGCGACCGTGCGGTCCGGGCTGACGTCCACCTGCGTCGGGTTGCTGAAGCGGCCGCTGTCGAGCGCGCCGCGCTCGAGCCGGTCGATCGCGTTCTGGACGCCGGGGGCCGTGACCCGCGGCGCCTGGACGACGACCTGCGCGGGAACGGCGCCGCCCGGGAACGCGGCCTGTGCCCGCTTCAGGGTCTTTGTGACCGCCAGGCCCTGTGGGAGCCCGTTGATGCCCGAACTGCCCGTGTTCATGCCAAGCGCCGGGATCGTCAGCGCGATCAGCACCGCCGCCGCGGCCGTAGCTGCGATCGCGGGATGCCGCAGCACCGGTCCCAGCACGGCGGACCACATGCGCGACTCGGCGCCCTGCTCCCGCCGGCGGGCGATGATCGGCACGCGGCCCTTCATCACCTTGTCGCCCAGCTTCGAGAGGATCGCCGGCAGCACGGTCAGCGACCCGAGCACGGCGACCGCGACCACGATGATCCCGCCGGTGGCGAACGACTCGAACGTCTTGTCGCCCGTGAAGTACATGCCGGCCATCGCGGTCATGACAGTCAGCCCGGAGACCAAGACCGAGCGGCCCGATGTCGCTGCCGCCGCCTCGAGTGCGGCCTCGGCGTCCCTGCCCGCTGCGCGTTCCTCGCGCTCGCGCCGGAGGTAGAACAGCGCGTAGTCGACGCCGACGGCCATCCCCATCAGCAGGATCACCTCGGCGATTGCGCTGTCGACCGGTGCGAACTGGCTCGGGATCGCGACCAGGCCGATCGTGGCCATCACCGCGGTGATCGCCAACAGAACGGGGACCCCGGCGGCGGCGAGCGCGCCGAACGCCAGCACCAGGATCGCCAGCGTGATCGGGAGCGACAGGGTCTGCGCCTTCGCGAAGTCGTCCTCGATCGACTTCGCGACGGCCTTCTGGACGCTGGCATCACCGACCTGCTCGATGCGTAGCGACGGATTTGCGCGCGCAGCGGCGGCGGTGGCGGCCAGCAGCGGATCGACCTTGTCGACCTGCTCGTACTGACCGTCGCCGGCCGTGCCCTTGACCTCGAAGATCACGAGCGCCGAGCGCCCGTCCTTCGAGAGCTGACCTGCGTTCCCGCGCGCGAGCGGCGAGCGGATGTTCGCCGCGTCGCCCGTGGCCCGGATGCGCCGGACGACGTCGTGGACGCCCCGGCGAACGTCCACGGCGGCCACGCCGGTGCGCGCCTGGACGAGCACCTGCTCGGAGTAGTTGCGCTTGAACGTCGTGTTCAGCACTGCGTCCGCGCGCCCGGAATCTCCGGTGCGCGACGACTGTGTGTTGCCGAGCTCCTTCGTGCCGATCGCGTTGCCGATCGCGAACGCTGCGATCACGAAGACAAGCCAGCCGATGATGGCGGTCTTGCGGTGCCGGGCGCTCCAGTGCCCGGCCCGCGCGGCGATGTTTCGCTTGGCTTGCATTGCTCCTCCTGCTGCTCGTGGATGGCTGGCTGGATCGGTTTCATGCGGCGACGCCATGGCTGTGGCGGCGCGCCGCGATGTTGCGGGGCTCCAAGGGGTGACTCCTCGAGGAGGTCTCGGTGGGTGGTGCGGAATGTGCTCCACTCTCCCGGTCGCGCGGCGGCCCTCCCATGTGGCCTGCCTGCGTCCTTCGGTCCGCGCGCTGGTGTCGCGATGGGGCGGCCAGCCGTACCGTGCACGCGGGTTCCTGCCGGTCCTGAAGATTGGTCAGCTCGGATCGGCGGACGTGGAAGGATCTGGCCTGGCTCGGGCGGACCTCGATTGCCGGCTTCACGCTGGGGCTCGCCGCGATCACGGCTGCGGGGATCGTCCTGGCGTAGCTGTCGATGCCGATCTGGTATTGGGCGATCTCGGATCAGTACGGACTCACCAACCTCGGCCTGTTCACCGTCGACACGCGGGGCGAGGTGTTGGCCGCGACCGCGATTGGCCTCGCTCGCCCCGCGCGCTGGTGCTCGCGCGCTTTGGCCTTCCTCGACGGTCGCGCGGCTGGCGTCGTGCCGCTGCGCCGGCGCGGGCCGCGGCGCGGCCGGCGCGTGGCCGCGCAGGTCGACCTCCCGACGGCGGCTGACATGCGACGTCCCTGACGACGTCGTGCGGTGGGCGCAGCGCGAAGCTGCAGCAGGCCGGTGTGAGATGGCGCTGGCGCTCGTCGTCGCGTCCGACGGCGACGTCGACCTACACAACCTGCTCAGCCTGATCGACCGGCGCGACTCGAAGAACCCCGACACGCGCCGCTCGTAGCAGCGGTGTCTAACGATGCGGCTGGCCGTACAGCTCGGGGCGCACGTACGTGAGGACGGCGAGGATGCGGCGGTCGTCGTCCTCGCCCGCGGGAAGGTCCAGCTTGTTGAAGATCATGCTCACGTGTTTCTGGACGGCGTGCTGGGTGATGACGAGCCGCTCGCCGATCGCCTTGTTCGAGCGGCCCTCGGCGACCAGCTCGAGCACCTCGCGCTCGCGCGGCGACAACGATCGGAGCGGGCCCGCTTCCGGGTCTGCCAACAGCCCCGAGACGACCTGCGGATCGAGGGCGGTGCCGCCGCCCGCGACCCGACGCACCGAGCCGGCGAAGTCCGCAGGGTCGGTCACGCGGTCCTTGAGCAGGTAGCCGAGATGCTGCGGGGTCTCGGCCAGCAGCTGGGTTGCGACGCCCACGTCGACGTGCTGGGAGAGGAGCACGATCCCCATCCCGGGATGGCGTCGGCGGATCTTGTGCGCGGCCTGAATCCCCTCGTCGGTCTGCGTCGGCGGCATGCGGATGTCGACGATCGCCACGTCAGGCTCGTGCGCGTCGACGGCGGCGAGCAGCTCCTCCGGGCTAGAGGCCTGGGCGACGACCTGGATGCCCTCGCCGCGCACGAGCGACGCGATGCCCTCGCGCAGCAGCCGGCTGTCGTCGGCGATCACGACTCGCATGGCAGCTCCGCGGTGACCACGGTCCCCGCGCCGGGAGGGCTGAGGATGCGCAACGTGCCGTCGAGCGCGGCGACCCGGTCCGCCAGCCCCTGGAGCCCGGTGCCGGCCGACTCGTCCGCGCCGCCGATGCCGTCGTCGGCGATCTCGATGACGGCCACGCCATTCCGGCGCGAGACCCGCACCGACGCCTGCGTCGCCTGGGCGTACTTGGCGAAGTTGGCCAGCGCCTCGCAGGCGACGAAGTACGCCGCGAGCTCCACCGGCTCGGGCAGGCGCTCCGTGCTCTGGAAGGAGACCGTGGTCGGGACGCTCGCGCGCGAGGCCAGCGAGTCGAGTGCGGCCTTTAGGCCGTGGTTGAGCACCGCAGGGTGGATTCCGCGCGCGAGCTCGCGCAACTCCTCCAGCGACTGCGAGAGCTCGTCGCTGGCCGATGTCAGCAACTCCTCCGCCACCGCCGGGTTAGTGCGCACGCGGCCCTGGATAATGCGGAGCTGCAGCGCCACGGAGACGAGCCGCTGCTGGGCCCCATCGTGGAGGTTGCGCTCCAGCCGCCGCCGCTCCGCGTCGCCGGCGGCGACGATGCGCTCCCGGGAGGCGCGCAGCTCCGCGAGCCGACCCTCGGACTCGGCCTGCAGCCGCGCGTCGTCGAGGGCGATCGCGGCGGCCGCCGCCACGGCGCCCACGAGCTCCGGGTCGTCGTCGAGCGACGCGTCGTAGATCAGCATCCCGAGCTCGCGGCCGTCGCGCTCGACGGGCACCGTCGCGCGGTCGGAGCCCGGCGCGGGCAGCGCGACCGGCTGTCCGCGGCCGTCGATGTAGGAGCGCTCGCCCGGCACGCGATAGGCGAGGACGAGCCGCGGATCACCGAGCGTCCTGGCGAGGCCGGCCTCCAGCCGCGCGCCGCGCAGCCCGCCGAGCTCGCGGAAGAGGTCCGCGAGCCCGCCGCGCGCGAGCCGGGAGCGCAGCAGGCCCCAGAGGAACGCAGCCGGGACCGTGAGCAGGGCCGAGTTCAAGAACCAGATGAGCAGCACCGAGGGTGAGCCCAGGAGGAAGGTCGTGAGATTGGCGGCGTACAGCAGACCGCACAAGCTCCCGCCCACGCTCGGGAGCAGCGCTCGCCGGCGCGGGCGCGAGGCCGAACGCCAACGCTCGGCCACCACGAGCGCGACGCCGATCGACGCGGCGATCGCGACGACCGTGCGGATCTTCTCAAGCGCGCTCGCGATCCCGGCGTCGGCCAGCACGAGGAGCACGTTGTCCTCGAGCTCCAGGAACAACAGCACCGCTAACTGCAGGACGAAGAGGCCGACGAAGAACGCTCCGATGAGCACGAGGTCGACGGTCGACGCGAGCCGGCCGCCGGTCACGAAGGTCAGCAGCAGCGCGGCGAAGACGACGATCCAGAGGTCGCCGAACAGGACGGCGGCCGTGAAGGCCAGCGGCGAGTCGACCTGACTCAGGATCGGGGCGACGAGGACGCCGAAGCCGGCGGCGGTCAGCATGCGGCCGACCGCGCTGTCGGGGCGCCGGCGCCACGCGACCATGCCGCACGCCGCGAACGAGACGCCAGCGAGCGTGTTGACCACGGCGTACCCCGGCAGCGGCGGGCCGCGGCCGAAGAGCACCGGGATCAGCGCGGCGAAGCTCGCCGCGGCGGCCGCGGCCCACAGCGCCAGCCAGAACCACGCGCTGTGCGTGGGAGCCGTCAATCGACTCAGCGCCTGGACGCGGCCGCGCGCGACCGGACGGGCCACGAGCTCGCTCGCTCCGACTGCCCAGGGCATCAAGCGGATCATTCGGCGAATCCGACCTTAATCGAGCGCCGGGAGCCGGCCGGGCGACCCCCTTCCTCGCTTCGTTACATCAGTCACGAAGCGTCCTACCGCAGCCGCTCCCCCGCTGCATCGGGCCGCACTACCGAGCGTCGTCCGTATCTTTCCGAACACTCGCGCGGCGGCGCGGAAAACGCGTAAAGCGTTTGCTGCGACTTCGTGTGAAAGGCCTAGCCTTAGGGGCCCGGCGCATCGGAGGATCGCTGAGCCCCCTGAGGACGCCAGCGGCTGCTGCGTCCCATGCGACTCGAGCACCGCGGCGGTCATCTCGCGCACCAGCGGCGCGCTCCTCCTTTCGCCCGCGCAAGCGACGAGCTAGAGCGCAGGACTTGGGGCTTGGTTCTGTCGCGCTGCTTGGCCGCTTGATGGCCCACGAGATGCGCGCCCCGGTGTCGCGCCGGCGCCCTTGGTCCTCTATGCCTGGGTTTGCTGCCACTCGCCGAGCATCCGCTTGTAGGCGGACTCGGCCTGGGCGGCCAGGTCGCGCTCGGCGGCGCGCATCCGCTGGCGGGTGACGAACGTCCCGGTGTACACGCCCTTGTGCGACGGTGCCCCGGCGCGGACCTCGAGCAGCCTGAGCTTCTTGGCGGTGAGCGAGGGCTGCTGGTAGGCGTAGTCCTCACTGCGGGTGAGCAGGCACCAGAACAGGCAGGCGAGCTTTCGTGCGACCGCGACGATCGCGACGCTGTGGCTGCGGCGCGCCCGGACCCGCCCATAGAAGGCGTGCAGCGGCCCCGGCTGGCGGACCACGGACCAGCTCGCCTGGACCAGCGCATGGCGGGCCGAGACCGATCCCTGCTTCGAGATCCGCCCGTGGGTCGCCGGGGCGGAACCCGACTGGGCAACCCGCGGGTCGAGCCCGAGGTAGCCGACCAGCTTGCGGGAGCTCTCGAAGCGGCCGATCTCGCCGATCGCCGCCATGAACGTCGGCGGCGACGATCACGTTGACGCCGGGGACGGTCATAAGCCGCCTGATCTCCGGCCACTCGAGCGCCTCGGCGCAGATCAGGCGCTCGACCGCCTCGATCTCGCAGTCCACGAACTCGATCTGGCGCAGCGCCGCGTCGACCGACTCGCGCTCCTCTGCGGGGAGGTCGAGCTCGGACAGCCAGCGCCGGCCCTTGGGCCCGAAGGGCTCCGCGAACGGGGCGCGGCCCACCAGGCAGCGCATCAGGGTGGCGTGGATCTCGTTCTTCGCCCGCGCCCCGCGAGCGGACGAGCTCGGTTCGGCGAGCGAGCCGCCGGCGCATCACGCGGGTCCGGTCGTTGGGCATCCAGACCCCAACGAGCTCGCCCGCGGCGAGCAGCCTCGCGAGCGTGCGGGCGTCGAGCCGATCGGTCTTGGCCCGCGCGCCGCGGATCCCGGTGTCAGTCGGCGACACGACGATCACCTCCGCGACGTGAGGCTCGATGATCCCCTTGATCGCCCAGCCGTTGCCGGCCTCAAGTGGCAGCGCGACGTTACGGCGGGCGCGCCGCCCTCCGGGCAGGTTCGGTCAGACGATCCGCGACCCGCGGGTGCGCATGTTGGCGACCGCCCGCCACACGTCCCCTGGGCGGCCTCGGCGCCGCGGCAGCCGTCCGGCAGCACCTGCACCGCAAGCCCGTGGGCGAGCGCCTCCAGGACGGTGGCCTTCACGCAGTAGCCGGTGGCCAGGCCGCCGACGATCACCCGGGCCGACACCGGCGTTGCGCAGGAGCGTGTGAAGCGGCCGCCTTCGAAGTCGATCACGTCCAACGCTGAGGGCTGCTCGTGGCGCGCCGAGCTCGGCCCGCACGCGGGCGCCGTGGGCGCCGCGCTGTGGGCATGGAGCGAGCGCCCGTCCTGCCGGAGGAGCACTGATCGCGGTAGCGGGTTTCTCCCGGATGCCGGGCCGGTGCGCGGCCCGTAGGGTCGTGGTGATGCGTATCGCGCTCGTTCTCCTGCTCGCGCTCGCGCTGCCCGCGGCGGCACGCGCGGACGTGTGGCAAGGCCCGGTGGAGCTCGGAGCCACCGAGGGCAGCTACCCGCACGTCGCGATGCGCGCGAACGGGGAGGCCGTCGCGCTGTGGACGCTCGGGGAGAGCCGCGTGGTCGCCGCGTTCCGGCGGCCGTCCGGTAGGTGGTCGCGGGCTCGGGTGGTGGCGCGCGGCGAGGGGATCATCGACGAGCAACTCGCGCTCGACCGCGACGGCACCGCGATCGCCGTCTGGGTCCAGGAGCCGGGACGGGTGATGGCGGTCGTGCGCCGGCCGGGCGGGCGGTTCGGCACGCCCATGCGGATCGGGCGGCGCTCGATTCAGCTCGACCTGCCGCTGCACCTCGCGGTGCGAGACGGCCGCGCGGCGGTCACGTGGGCGCATTGCGACGGCGTGCGGCTCGTGTGGCGCACCCGAGGCACGTTCCGGCGGCCGGAGAGGATGCGCAGCTGGGGCTCGGACGCCGCGGTGGCGCTGACGCGCGACGGCCGGCTGCACGTGCTCTTCGCGCGCGGGAAGGGCATCTGGACGACCAGCGTGCGAACCGGGCGCCCGTTCACCGCGCCGCGGCGGCTGGCACGCGGCGGCTGGCCGGCGATCGCGGCCGGCGATCGCGGCGACGTCGTCGCCGCTTGGGGCGACTGGTGGAACCACGACTACGCCGAGCCGCCCGGCCCGGGGCGGATCTGGGCCGCGATCGCACGCTCGGGTCACCGGTTCGGCGCGCCCCGGCTCGTGACGCCGGACATGCCGAGGGCGCTGGCGCCGCGCCTGGCCGTCGGGCCTCGCGGCGACGTGCTCGTCACGTGGTCGTACGCCGGGTTCGACTTCCCCGCGCCTGAGGTCCGCGCGTGGGTGACCGCCCGCCCGGCCGGGCGCCCGTTCCTGCCCGCGCAGCCGCTCTCGGCCCCGGGGGTGGACGCGACGACTCCCGCCGTCGCCGTCGACCGCCGGGGCGTCGCCACTGTGGCGTTCGGGACGCACGGCGCCGCCGCCGAGCTGCGGGTCACGCGCGGGCCGATCGGGACCGCGCTGCCGGCGGCGACCGCGCTCGCGAGCTCCACGGGAGCGCCCGCGGTGCCGGCCCCGTGGTTCGGGACGGACGTGGCGGCCGCGGGCGGCCTGACCGCCCTGCTCTGGTCGCGCGGCGTGTCCGACCGCATGCTTGCGTTCAGCGCCGGCGGGTAACCGCCGGGCGTCCTCGCCCTCACAGACTATCCACCCGCGACATCATCGCCGCGGACGGAGGCCGCGTGGGGCGGCTGCGGGACACGGCGGTGCGCCTCAGCGGCGCATCGGCGCGCTTGTGGACGACGACCTCGGCGACGGCGGCGATCTCCGGCATCGCGACGTCCTCATCGCTGCTGGATGCAGTTTCTCCGCCAAGCGCTGCCGCGTTCCGTGCGACTCGCCCCAGGGTCAGCGTCCGAGCCGCGATCCCGTGCTACCGCTCTCCAGCGACCCGCTCGAGGTCCAGCTCACTGCCCCCTTCGACGACGAGGAGGCGCGTGCCGAGCGCGTGGTCGGCGCGCCCGCACCTCATCCACATCGGCCACCGCCTCACCAACGACGGCGAGGGCCTGGGTGATCCTGCTCATCGAGGCAGCGTGACGCGGAGCTAGACCGACTGGTCGGGGTAGGGCTGGCCGGTAGAGCAAGAGCACTGCCAGCAGGGCTCTGAAGTGTGGGGGGCCGCCTGGTGGCGTGGCTTGGGCGGTGGGACGCTCGGAGCATGCTCACTCGCAATCCCACATCCACCTTGATGCGCCTCGTCGACACGGAAGCGCTCGCGCGCGCGAGCGCACGTCATCCTCGCCGGACGGTTGTCTTGTGGCTGGCGATCGTCGTCGCGGCGGTCGCGGCGGCCGGCGCTCTTCTCGGCTCGGCCCTCACCGTCGACAGCGACATGACCAACCACCCGGAGTCGCTCCGGGCCCAGGCACTGATCGACCAGCGCCTCCCCGACCGGCGCGAGGCCGAGGAGGTCGTCGTCGTGCGCTCGCAGACGATGGGCGCCGCCGACTCCGCGTTCCGGGCGAGCGTCGGGCAGCTGCGCGCGTCACTCTCGCGGACCGGGGCAGCCGTCTCCGTCGGCGATCCATACGACCGCGACAGCGCGGCCCTGATCTCGCGCGACCGGCGAGCGGTGATGCTGCCGATCGTCATGGGCGCCGAGCCCGAGGACGGCATCGAGCAGCTCGTCTCCGTGGTCGAGCGCGCCGACGGCGAGGCAGGTCTTCGGGTCGCGATCACGGGGACCTACTCGGCCGACCGTGACTTCATGACCGTCTCGCAGCGTGACCTGAAGCAGGGCGAGCTCGGGATCGGCCTGCCGGCGGCGCTGCTCGTGCTCGTGCTGGTGTTCGGCGCGCTCGTCGCCGCCTTCCTGCCACTGGCGACCGCACTCGCATCGATCCTCGTCGCCGTCGGGCTCGCCGCCGTCATCGGCCAGTTCGCCCAGCTCAACATGTTCGTCCTGAACATGATCACCGTCATGGGGCTGGCGCTGGGCATCGACTACACGCTGTTCGTCATCTCGCGCGTCCGGGAGGAGCGCCGGGCCGGCCGCCGACAGCTCGACGCGATCGCCCTCGCCGGTGCCACCGCCAGCCGCGCCGTGCTCTTCAGCGGCTCCGCCTTCGTGCTGGCGATGATCGGCATGTTCCTGGTGCCCGACGCCCAGCTGCGCAGCTTCGCGATCGGCGCCATCCTCGTCGGCCTCGTCACGGTCGCGGCCGCGCTCACGCTGCTGCCGGCGGTGCTCCAGCTCGCCGGCGACCGGATCGACGCGCTGCGCCTGCCGCTGCTGGACCGGATGACCCGCGGCGACGGGCGTCTGTGGCCGTGGATCGGCGGGCGCGTCCTGCGCCGGCCCCTGGTCAGCGCGATCAGCGCCGCCGCGCTGCTACTGGCCGCCGCCGCCCCGGTCCTCGACATGCAGACCGGCTTCGCGGGCCTCTCCTCGATGCCCGACGACCTCACCTCCAAGCAGGGGTTCGTCGCGCTGCAGCGCAGCTTCGGCGAGAGCGTGACCGACCCGATGCAGATCGCGATCGCGGGCGACCTCTCGGCGCCCCGCACGCAGGCCGCGATCGCCGGGCTGGAGCGCCGGCTGCGCGGCGACGGCGCCTTCGGACCCTCGAGCCGCCGCGACCTGCCGCAGCGACGGTTCGCGCTCGTCTCGGTGCCGTTCGCCGGTGACAGCAACAGCAGCGCCGCCTATCGCGCGGTCGAGCGCGTCCGGCGCGACCACGTACCGGCCAGCTTCGCTTCGACCGAGGCCGAGGTGCTCGTCGGCGGAACCACCGCGCACCACGTCGACTACTTCGCCAACGTCGACCGCTGGCTGCCGATCGTGATCGGCACGGTGCTGGCGCTCACCTTCGTCCTGCTCATGCTCGTCTTTCGCTCGCTCGTCCTGCCGCTGCAGGCGGTCCTGTTCAACCTCCTGTCGGTCGGCGCTGCCTACGGGTTGATCGTGCTGGTGTTCGTGAAGGGCGTCGGCAACGAGCTGTTGGGCTTCGTGCAGGTCGACACCGTCGACGCGTGGATCCCGCTGTTCCTGTTCGCCGTCCTCTTCGGCCTGTCGATGGACTACAACGTCTTCCTGCTCAGCCGCATCCGGGAGCGGTTCGCCGCAACCGGCGACCACGCCGGCGCAATCCGCTTCGGCATCGGCTCCACCGCCCGCCTGATCACCGGCGCCGCGCTGATCATCGTCGCCGTCTTCGCCGGCTTCGCATCAGGCGAGCTCGTGGGGTTCCAGCAGGTCGGATTCGGCGTCGCCGTCGCGGTGTTGATCGACGCCACGATCATCCGCTCCGTCCTCGTTCCCGCCAGCCTGAAGCTCATCGGCACCCGCACCTGGTGGCTGCCGCGCCCGCTGGGCTGGCTCCCACACCTCAACCCCGAAGGAGAGCGTCATGTTCACCGCCCTGTTCTGCGTCCTGATGATGGTCGCGATGATCTGGATGATGGTCGGCATGCCCGCCGCGCACGCGTGGCGGCGGCAATCGGCCAAGGAACCCCAGGAACCCGAGCCGGAGACGTAACCCCCGCGTAGGGACACATGTCCTCGCGTGGACGGCTCGCATTGGCGCCCGCAGCGCCGGCCCAGCGGCCGGCGCTGCCGCTGTGATGCTCTTCACGAGGTCCGCGACGCGAGCGCCGGCGACGTAACGCTCCCGCTGGCGATCGGCCTGTCCTTCATGGCCAGCGGCCTGATCGCCTGGGCCCCGGCGGCCCCGGAACCGATCGGCCGGCGATGGTCGCCATCGGGTATGTGCGACGACCTTGCTCCAGGAGCTTCGAGACCGGGTTCACCGTCTCATCCACGCTCTCGGCGAAGCCGATCGCCTGCCTGGCGGTGCGCAAGCCGATCTCGCCGAGCGACGGCTACGTGCTGGCCGGGCTGGGAGACGACCGAGAAGACGTCGGCGATCTGCTCGCAGCGGCCCGAGAGGAGGTCTTGCCCGTCGGTCGGCACCGCGGGGCGGAAGGCCTCGGCCGCACGCCGCGTTCGATCCAGAAGATCCGTCTCGCCCGTTCCGGCGCGCGTCTCGACCGGCGCAAACCCGCATTCGTTCGGGTGCGCGAGCGAGCGGTGGTAGGTGGAAACTACTGAGCCGAGCGGGTGCGTTCACCGATGCGCTTGCCTGGGTCGTTCTGCGAGGCTCGTGGTTGTCCCGGAACGGGAATGACGATGACTCGCACTCGAATCGCGCTGACGCTCGTGGCGCTTGCCGCGGGCATCGTCGTGGTGCTCGTGGTGGCGCACGAGGGGAGCGGGAGCACGCTCGACGCGATTCTGGGCGTCGGGATCGGCTGGTCGTTCGTCGCGAGCGGGCTGGTGGCATGGGCGCGCCGGCCGGCGAACTCGATCGGTCTTGTCATGGTTCTCGCCGGCTTCCTGCGACTGGGGGCCGAGTTCTGCACGGGGTCGGAACAGCCGGTTCTCTACCCGGTCGGGCATCTCCTGCATGATGGTTTCTGGATCGCCGTCGCGTATGTGCTGCTCGCGTTTCCGAGCGGGCGCCTGGACAGCGCCCTCAGCCGCTGGATCCTGGCTGGAGCCGGGCTCGTGCTGCCGCTGGATCTGGCGTGGCTCCTCCTCGGCGGAGACGGCGAGCCGAGAAACGCCCTGGCCGTTGCGCAGGCCTGGGAGGCGGCGCGCGCGGTCCAGCGTGCGGAGACCGGACTCGTCCTGCTCCTCGTCGCGCTGCTCATCGTGGTCCTCGCGAGACGCTGGGGCCGTGCGAGCCCGCGGCTGCGCGTCGCGATTGCGCCCGTGCTCTGGGCGGGGGCAGCAGGATTCGGCTTCCTCCTCCTGACGCTCGCGGACGACACCGTGGGGAATCCGCTCGGCGATATCCCCATGGCGCTTCTCGACCTCGTCCTCGCGGGCGTCGCCGTCGGCTTCCTCGTCGGCCTCCTGCGCGCGCGGCTGGCGCGCGCGGCGGTGGCCGAGCTGGTCGTCGAGCTCGGGGAGACGGCCGCGCCCGGCGACCTGCGGGACGCGCTTGCCCGAGCGCTACGCGATCCGTCGCTCGCGCTGGCCTATTGGCTTCCGGACGGCAATCGTTACGTCGACGTCGACGGCCGGCCGTTCGAGCTGCCGGCCGACAGCGAGTGTAGGGCAGTGTCGGTTGCCGAGCGGGACGGTCGGAAGATCGCGGCACTCGTCCACGATCCCGCGCTTGGCGAGGAGCCGCAGCTCGTGCAGTCGGTCTGTGCGGCGGCCGCGCTGGCGCTCGAGAACGAGCGGCTCCAGGCCGAGCTCAGGGCACGGCTCGAGGAACTACGAGCTTCACGCGCCCGGATCGTGGACGCGGCGGACCAGGCGCGGCGACGGATCGAGCGCAACCTCCACGACGGCACGCAGCAGCGGCTGGTGTCGATCTCGATGGCGCTCGGTCTGGCCCAGGCGAAGCTCCAGAGCGACCCGGCTGCCGCCGGCGCCGTGTTCGGCGAGGCGCGGCAAGGGCTTTCGACTGCGCTCGAGGAACTCCGCGAGCTGAGTCACGGGATCCATCCGGCGATCCTCACCGAGCGAGGACTCATCGCCGCGCTCGACGAGCTCACCCTGCGAGCAGCCATTCCCGTCGAGCTCGCCGTCGCCGACACCGATCGACTGCCCGAGCAGGTCGAGGCGGCCGCCTACTACGTCGTCTCCGAAGCGCTCGCCAACGTCGCGAAGCACGCCCATGCGACGATCGCCCGTGTGCGCGTACAGCCCGCGGGCGGCAAGGTCGTCATCGAGGTGGCCGACGACGGCATCGGCGGCGCAGACGCGAGTCGAGGTTCTGGCCTGCGCGGGCTGACCGACCGGGTCGAAGCGCTCGGTGGCCGGCTGTGGCTCTCGACCCCGCCGGGACAGGGAACGATCGTGAGCGCGGAGATCCCATGCGGGTAGTGCTCGCCGACGACTCGCTGATCCTGCGCGAAGGGCTTGCCCGCCTGCTGGACGAGGCCGGCTTCGAGGTCGTCGGGCAAGCATCGACGGGTGAGGAGCTACTCGACCGGGTCGAGGCGACGCGACCGGACGTGGCGATCGTCGACATCCGCATGCCGCCCACGCACACGGACGAGGGCTTGCGGGCGGCACACGAGATCCGCACCCGCCACCCGAGCGTCGCCATCCTCGTCCTCTCCCAGTTCGTGCGCCCAAGCTACGCCCTCGAGCTCCTGTCCGAGGGCACCGAAGCACTCGGTTACCTGCTCAAGGATCGGGTGTCAGACCTCGGCGAACTGGCCTCGAGCGTCCGCCGGGTGGCCGAGGGCGGGTCCGTGCTCGACCCGCTGGTCGTCCAGCAACTCGTGTCGCGACCGCGCGCTGGCCCCGACCCGCTCGACGAGCTGACCGACCGCGAGCGGGAGGTCCTCGAGTTGATGGCCGAGGGCCGCTCGAACAAGGCGATCGGCGAGCAACTGTTCATCACCGACCACACGGTCGAGAAGCACGTGAAGAACATCCTCGGCAAGCTCCGCATCCCGACCAGCGCCGACGACCATCGGCGCGTGCTGGCTGTCCTCACCTATCTGAACTCCAACTAGCGGTACCGCAAGTCTCCGGCTGCCCGGCTGGTGCATTGAAGCCCCGCGGCTCACACTCGGGCTGTGAATGCACTGACTCCTTCGACAGCCACGCGTGCTCGTGCTCGTGCGTGCACTGGCCTTCCTGCTGCTCCACGCGCGCCTTCCGCTCGATCGTGGTGGCACTCCAGGCGGTCCCGTTCAACCTCTCGGTCGGCGCCGCCCACGGCCTCCTCGCGCTCATCTTCCAGAGGGCACCGGCGCCGAGCTGCTCGGCCTCCAGCAGGTCGAAACAATCGAGGCCTGGGTGCCGCTCCTGCTGTTCTGTGTCCTTTTCGGGCTCTCGATGGACTCGTGCTCTTGATCGACGCGACGATCATCCGCTCCGTGCTCGTCCCCGCAAGCAGGCATCTGCCCGGCGCATGCAACTTGGTACCTGCCCTCGCCGCTCAACTGGCGCCGAGGCTGCAGGTCGAGGCCGCTCCGGAACTGTTCCGTCCTATGCACTCTACGAAAGGAGAGTCTGATGCAAGCGCTCACTGACGAGAGGCGGTTCGCCGTTCTCGCCATCGCCATCGCCGCAGCGACCGCGTTGGTCCTCGGCCTGGCGGTCGCCGCTTCTGGCACGTGCTGGTGACGCACGCGAGCGGAACTCGACCACCACTCGACACCGGTGCGCCGGCGGGCCTCCCCCGGCGCACCGCCCGTTTCGCTCAGGTAGACAATCTGGTCGCTTCCGCTCTCACCGAGACGACGAGAAAGAGCGGAATTTGCGAACGTGGCGTCGGCGGCACCGACTCGCCGTAACCGGCTTGATTACAGGCATTGCGCGGCAGTCGGAGCGATTCTGGCTCACGACGAAAGATGCTGTCGCCGCGGTTCGAGTCCGGGTCTCGCCGTTCTTGGGCAGCGGCGTCATCGTGAGGGCGCGGGCGTAAGGACCAGCGGTTCGCCGCTCGTGAGCACGTGCCGGTCGTCGCGAACTCGAATGTTGAGCGCGGGGCCTTCCTCGAGCGTGTAGCGCTCTTCGTCGTGGCTCAGCCGGATGCGCAGCTGGCGGTCGCGGAAGCGCAGCGAGAACTCGAGCGATTGCCAGGTCGACGGCAGATGTGGATCGAGCGACAGCCTGCCGTCGTAGTCCCGCACGCCGCCGAAGCCGTTCACGATCGCCATCCAGCTGCCCGCTGCCGCGGCGATGTGGACCCCGTCGGAGACGTTGCCGGCGACGTTGGCGAGGTCCATGAGCAGCGCGTAGCGGAAGTACTCCAGGGCGCGCTCCTCGTCGCCGATTTCGGCTGCGATCACGCATTGGACGCAGGCCGATAGCGAGGAGTCGCCGGTGGTGAGCGCGTCGTAGTAGTCGAAGTTCGCGCGCTTGCGCTCCAAGCTGAACTCGTCGCCGAGCAGGAACATCGCCAGGACGATGTCGGCCTGCTTGATGACCTGGTAGCGGTATATAACGAGCGGGTGGTAATGAAGCAGCAGGGGAAACCGCTCGGGCGGCGTGCCATCGAGGTCCCAGACCTCCCGCTCTAGGAAGTTGGCGTCTTGCGGGTTGATGCCGCGGCGCCTGTCGAAGGGGACGTGCATCGCCTGTGCCGCGCGCTGCCAGGCCTCGACTTCGGACTCTTTTAGACCCGTTTCGCTGGCCAGCACGCGGTAGTCGGCCGGGCGCTCGTCCTGTAGCTCGCGTGCGTACCAGGCGGCGAAGCTCAGGTTCATGCTCGCCATCAGGTTGGTGTACGCGTTGTCGTTGACGACGGTCGTGTACTCGTCTGGCCCCGTGACGCCGTGGATGTGGAAGCGTCGTCGCTTGTCGTAGAACCCCAGGTCCTCCCACATGCGCGCGGTTTCGATGAGTATCTCGGCGCCCACCTCGAGGAGGAACTCCTCGTCACCGCAGACCTGCGCATAGCGGCGCACCGCGTAGGCGATGTCGGCGTTGATGTGATACTGGGCGGTGCCGGCCTGGTAGTAGGCGGAGGCCTCCTCGCCGTTGATCGTGCGCCACGCGAACAGTGCGCCGCGCTGGTTGAGCTCTCGCGCGCGCTCACGAGCCTTCGGCAACATGCTGTGCCGGAAGCGCAGGAGGTTGCGTGCGATGCGCGGCTGCGTGTAGGCCAGGAATGGCAGTACGTAAATCTCGGTGTCCCAGAAGTAATGGCCCTCGTAGGCTTGCCCGGTGAGCCCCTTCGCCGCAACTCCGGAGCCCTCCGCCCGCCACGTCGCCTGGGCGACCTGGAAGAGGCTCCAGCGGACCGCCTGCTGAACGCGATCGGGCTCGTCGTCGGCCTCGATGCGAACGTCGGCGCGATCCCAGAAGCGGTCGAGCTGCTGGCGCTGCCCGCGCTCAAGGCACCCGAAGCCGCCTCCCTTCACTCGATCCAGCGTGCGACCGCAGCGCTCGACGAGTTCGGACGCGGGCACCGCTCGAGACGACTGATAGGTGATGAGCTTCGTCAGCCGGAGCGCCATCCCAGGCGACGCCTCCGCGCTCACCACCACCTTGTCGCGGTCGGCCGTCGCGTCGGCCTGCACAGCGTGGGCAAGCGCCGTCTCGACGAGGTGCTCGACGCCCACGCCGAGCGTCATCCCGCTGTGGGCGGTCTGGTACCCCAACAGCAGACGCATCCCGTCGACCGCGCGACACTGCTCGTGCAAAACCCGCTCCCGCGGGGCCATCGCCAACCGCGGGTCGCCCGGGCGTTCCTGAGGCGGGAAGCCGCGCGAGTCAGCGTCTTGGCGATTGACGATCTCCGAGGACAGCACCACCGGCGCCGAGTCTTCGGGCAGCACGACCTCGTACTGGATCGCCGCGACATGGCGCTGCTCCAGCGACACGAGCCGCATCGAGCGCACGACCACTTGCTTGCCCGCGGCCGTCAACCACGTCAGCTCGCGCGTGAGGACGCCCGCGCGCATGTCCAGCACCCGCCCGTACTCGCGCACGCGCGCCGTTGGCAGGAAGAGCGGCTCGTCGTCGACGTAGAGCTTGACGACCGTCGCGTCCGGAACGTTGACGATCGTCTGTCCGGTCCGCGCGAGCCCGAACGCTTCCTCGGCGTGGAGGATCCTCCAGGTGTCGTGGAACCCGGCGACGAAGGTGCCCGGCGCGAGCACCGGCCGTCCCTCCTCGAACGTCCCACGGATGCCGATGAAGCCGTTCGAAAGGGCGAAGATCGTTTCCGCCCGGGCGTAGTAGTGCTCGGAGAATCCCGTCTCGACCAGCCGCCACGGATCGGGCGGGTAGAGATGGTCCGAGAGGGGAAAGAGCCGTCGCTTCAGCACCAACACTCGATTACCCGAAGACGTCCCACTACCCCGCCACGGGGCGGTCAGTCCCGCAAGGGGATCTCGGCCTTGACGCAGGTGCCAAGTCCGAGCGGGCTTTCGACGTCGAGGCGGCCGGTGAGCGCCTCGACGCACGCCGCGAGTCCGCGCAGGCCCGAGCCGCGAGCCGCGTCGGCCCCGCCGACGCCGTCATCGGAGACGGTCACCGTCGCCACCTCGTTCGAGCGGCCGATGCTGACTGTTGCCGTCGATGCGCTCGAGTACGTCGCGACGTTCGTGAGCGCTTCGGCGACGACGTAGTACGCGGCGGCCGCTTGCTGCGGCGCCAACCGCTCCTTGGGCAATTCCCCAAGCTCGACCGGCACCGGCGCACGCGCGACCAGCGCCTCGAGTGCCGGTCCGAGACCGCGCTCCGTGAGGATGGCCGGATCGCGCGCGCCAGCTCGCGGAGGTCCTCGAGCCGTGAGCGAGATCTTCCTGGGCAGCCGACAGAATCTCGCGGGCACGTCGAGGGTCGCGCTCGAGCTTGGCAGCCACCATGCTGAGCCCGAGGGCCACCGCCACGAGCCGCTGCTGGGCGCCGTCGTGCAGATTGCGCTCGAGCCGTCGGCGCTCGGCGTCGCCGACCTCCACCAGGCGCGCGCGAGACGCGGCCTGCTTCTCGTAGGCGTCGGCATTGGCCAGCGCCTGGGCCACGAGGTCGGCGAAGTCGCAGAGCCGGTCTTCGAGACCCGCGGGCAGCGGATCGTCCGATGCGGTCGCCGCCGCCAGCGCACCCCACAGCCGCCCTCCGACCGTCACCGGCGCGGTCACGGCGCCACGGTAGCCGAAGCTTCGCATCGCCTTCGCGAGCGTTCCGCTCGCCTCCTCACAGCGGTCCACACGGTGGGCGTTCCCGCTGTGGAGCACCTTGGCGACGACGTTGTCGGCATCGAGATCGAGCGTCGCACCGACCGGGAAAAGCGGCGTCCCGTGCTCGCTCCAGGCCCCGACCACGGTCGCCGTGTGCCCTTCGGCATACTGCAGCACGCTCACGCCGGGCAATGCCAGCGAGCGCCCGACCTCCTTGGTCAGCTGCTCGAACACGTTACTGGGCCGCGCCTCGCCGGCGACCAGGGTGGCGACCCTGCGCAACGCCGCCTGCTCGTCGGCCAGCGCGCCGCTGGGTCGCCTCCGTCGCCGCGAGCGCGCGCGCGGCGCGCGTGCGCTCCGCCGTCACCGCCGCGAGGAGCAGCGCCGTGAGCGCGGAGATGGCGATGAAGAGTTGCATGGAGAGCAGAGTGTCGGTAAGCGAGTCGCGCACGAACGGCCCGTCTTCCTGCGCGGTGTTCCAGACCGTGATCGAGCAGACGACGAGCGTCGCTGTGGCGGCGCCGCGTGGACCGAAGCGCAGCGCCGACCAGAGAAGCAGCGGGAACACGATGTAGGGCACATCGCGTTGCGGGGGAAGCTCGACCAGCACCATGATCGCGACGAGCAGACCCGCACCCTCGGCGAGGTGACGCCGGTGCATCCCCTTGATACCCGTGGCGGCCCACGTAAGGACCACCGGCGCTACGACCAGAACGCCGGATGCGTCGCCCAGCGTCCAGGTGCGGAACACTCGCCCCAGCTCGTCCGCGGCGATCGCGTCGCCCAGGCGCAGCGACGTCGGCCCGAAGGCGGCGCTGACGAGCGCCGCCACCAATGCACAGCCGACGAGGCGCAGCACGTCGACCACCCGTGCCAGATCGCCGCGGCCGTCATTCAGACGGCGTAGCAACGCTGCGGCGATTACCAGCGCGAGCGTGTTTCCGAGCGTCTGCCCGAGGACGGTGCCGAGGCCTATCGAGAAGTCACCGAGCAGGAGATCGCCCACCACGATGCCGGGCCACAGCTGAAGACCACCCAGGAACAGCAAGCGGAAGCCAGTGACAGCGACAGTCGCTCGGCCGCGCGACCGAAGCGCAGCGCCTCAGCGAGGATCAGCAACGCCTCAGCCTGCGCCAAGGGCATCGACTGCTGTGACCCGGATCGAGGCGCGT